>ERZ773169.44-NODE-44-length-167682-cov-5.905033_pt1 | contig 167682 bp, 117 predicted proteins | sample MGYA00580536_ERZ773169 | MGnify/ENA primary metagenome ERZ773169 (study PRJEB29015, sample SAMEA2737814) | human gut metagenome | biome: human gut; feature: human-associated habitat; material: faeces | place: China | collected 2012 ... | reverse complement strand
AATTCCCAAGAAGGCACTTTTACGTGCCCTTCGGGGAATTCGTTCATTTGCACATGCAATACTATTCTTTTGCAAACACTATTTTAAAATGTGCGGCATTTCAGTTCTTTACACCTGCCGGGAAACCAACGGTCAATTTTTATTTGTCTCGAACCATCGCTACAAACTTCTCATGAATCCTGGTATCGTTATCCAGTTCCGGGTGAAATGCAAATGCCATTTGATTTTTATACTGCACACCGACAATTTTCCCATCGACCGTGGCAAGGACTTCCACGCCATCTCCTGTCTCTGCGACATATGGTGCACGGATGAAGGTCATCGGGACTTCTCCAACGCCTTTTAATTCAGCGACGGTGCGGAAACTTCCAAGCTGTCTGCCATAGGCATTGCGGCGGACGCACATCGGGATTGTTCCAAAGTGACATCCTTCCTGGCCGTCCACCTCTGAGGCAAGCAAAATCAGCCCGGCACAGGTTGCAAGGACCGGCATGCCGTTTTCTATCTGTTCTTTTATCGTATCAAACATGCCCAGCTCTTTTAAAAGCTTTCCCTGGACGGTGCTCTCGCCGCCGGGAAGAATGATGCCGTCATAAGGTGTTTCCAGGTCTTTTGCCTGGCGAAGCTCGATACAGTCGACACCGAGACGTTTCAATACATTTTCATGTTCTGCGAAAGCACCCTGTAGTGCTAAAACTGCAACAGTCATTATTTTCCTCTTTCTGCCATCAGTAAGGCGATTTCCTGTTCATTGATGCCGACCATAGCTTCCCCGAGGTCTTCGGAAAGTTTGGCGATCAGTTTTGCATCAGTATAATTAGTAACTGCTTTTACGATCGCAGCAGCTCTTTTTTCCGGATTTCCGGATTTGAAGATACCGGAACCTACAAAGACACCTTCTGCACCGAGCTGCATCATCAGGGCTGCATCGGCAGGAGTAGCGACACCGCCGGCTGCGAAGTTTACAACCGGAAGTCTGCCGTTGTCATGTACATAGGCAACCAGTTCATAAGGAACCTGCAGTGTTTTTGCAGCTTCAAACAGTTCATCTTCACGCATACTGGTCAGCTTTGCGATTTCACTGTTCATTTTTCTCATGTGGCGTACGGCCTGCACGATATCCCCGGTTCCCGGTTCCCCTTTGGTACGGATCATGGAAGCACCTTCGTTGATACGTCTTAAAGCTTCTCCGAGGTCTTTTGCACCACAGACAAACGGAACACGGAAGTTGCGTTTGTTGATATGATAAACATCATCGGCAGGGGAGAGTACTTCACTCTCATCAATGTAGTCGATTTCGATCGCTTCGAGAACCTGAGCCTCCACGAAATGTCCGATACGGCATTTTGCCATAACCGGGATAGAAACAGCATTCTGGATGCCCTGGATCATTTTCGGGTCGCTCATACGGGAGACGCCGCCTGCGGCACGGATATCAGCCGGGATACGCTCCAGAGCCATGACTGCACATGCACCTGCAGCTTCAGCGATCTTTGCCTGTTCCGGTGTGGTGACGTCCATAATAACGCCGCCTTTTAACATCTGTGCCAGTTCTTTGTTCAATTTATATCTTTCATTTGTTGTATTCATGTTTAAACCTCCTGCTTTGTTTTTTGCAATCTTTACTTTTTACTGGTTTCGAATTATAATGGAAAAGTGACTATTATAAAATTGCCAAAATAGATATATTCAGTAAGGTCAGATTGGAGAAAATAATCAGATGCTGACATACAGTTTTGCAAATACAGGGTCAGATTCGATGTATGAATATTTATATAAATGCATTCGAAACGACATAACACAAGGGAAGATTAAGGCAGGGGAGAAGCTGCCGTCAAAGCGTACTTTTGCAAAAAATCTGGGCATAAGCGTGATCACAGTGGAAAATGCCTATGGACAATTATTAGCAGAAGGTTATATTTATTCCATGCCAAAGCGGGGATTTTATGTCTCAGATTTGAGCAGTGCGACCATGGAAAAGAAGAAGGTCAGAAAGGAACAGCTGACGCTGACAGGGGGAGCGACTTCTTATTTTGCAGATTTTTCCAGCAATCAGACGGACAGCGAGATCTTTCCGTTTACCATCTGGTCAAAGACGGTGCGGGAAGTTTTAAATGACAATCAGAAGCAGCTGATGATCAATCCGCCCTGCGGGGGGATCCTGGAGCTGCGACAGGCGATTGCCCGGTATTTAAAGGAGTTCCGTGCCATGCAGGTCGAGCCGGAACAGATCATCATCGGAGCGGGGACAGAATATCTGCATGGACTTCTGATACAGCTTCTTGGAAATCACCGGATCTATGGAGTAGAGAATCCGGGCTATCATAAAATTGCCAGGATTTATGAAAATATGAAGGTAGAATATGCCAAAGTTACGCTGGATCAGGATGGTGTATCCATCCGGGAACTGGAAGAAAAAAGAGTGGATGTCATTCACACATCACCGTCGCATCATTTCCCAACCGGGATCGTGATGCCGGTCAGCAGGCGTTACGAATTGCTTGGCTGGGCGGCCAAATCGCCGGATCACTATATCATTGAAGATGATTATGACAGCGAACTGCGGCTGACCGGGAAACCATTTCCGACGCTGCAGAGTATTGATGTGTCAGATCGTGTTATCTATATGAATACGTTTACGAAAACGCTGGCATCAACCGTGCGTATCAGCTATATGGTGCTGCCGCTGACGCTGACGGAGATCTTTTATCAGAAACTTTCGTTCTATTCCTGTACTGTTTCCAATTTTGAACAGTATACATTGGCAAAATTCATGGAAAACGGCAGTTTTGAAAAGCATATCAACCGGCTCAGGAACTACTATCAGACAAAGAGAGATGCGATTCTGCAAGTATTTCAGAAAGAGCCGCTTGGAAAATATGTCACCATCCGGGAAGAAGGGGCTGGGGTACATTTTCTGATGCAGATCCGTACAGAAAAAAGCGAGGAAGAGATCGTAACGGAAGCAAAGGGAAAAGGCATCAAACTGGCACCGCTGTCCCATTATTTTGACGGAAAAGAAGAAGGAAATTTCGAAAATATGTACGTGATCAATTATTCTTCGGTCGATTTGACCAATATCGAAAAAGCAGCACAGATACTTTATCGTTTACTGTAATATTCAAGTCGAACGCACGTGAGACTTGGTGCGTGATTCTGGTCAGCGAAAGCTGACATATTCTTCTCAGAATCACTGCACATTCTACACTTCGTTCCGATACAAATGTATGGCATCTTTTCAGTGCGGTATCGCATATTTATAGCAGAGACAGCGTTTTTCGGAGGTCGAAGGATATGTACCGCATGGCAGGATATTGTCGTCTGTCCAAAGAAGACGGAGAAAACAGAATAAGTGAAAGTATTGAAAATCAGATGCGTCTGATTTCAGAATATGTGGATAAAGCCGGGGATATGAAGCTCGTCAGGATGTATATTGACGACGGATATTCCGGGCTTTATTTTTCGAACCGCCCACAGTTTCAGCAGATGATGGCGGATATTTACAAAGGAGAGATTCAGGGAGTGATCACAAAAGATATTTCAAGACTTGGGCGTGAGCATATTGAAACAGGGAATTATATTGAGCGTGTGTTTCCGTCACTTGGCATCCGTTATGTTGCGATTTTAGATGGTGTGGATTCGCTCTGTCACAGCAATGAAGAGCTGGCTCAGTTCAAGGCACTGCTAAATGATATGTACAGCAGAGATATTTCAAAGAAGATACGGGGAACTTTCCAGGTACAGAAAAAGCAGGGGAAATATATGTCCGGTTTTGCACCTTATGGCTATCGAAAAGACCCGGCTGACCGTCATCGCTTTCTGATTGATGAGGCAGCAGCGGAAACAGTGCGTAACATCTATACTCTTTATCTGGAAGGCGTTTCCGTACAAAAGATAGCAGAACGGTTGAACAGACAGAAGATTTTGCCGCCGACCGAGTATAAAAGAAAAATCCAGAAACTAAGTTATGTAAACCGTCAGGGAAAAAATCAGGTGCAGAAATGGAATGCACCAACGATTTATAACATTTTGAAAAATCAGGTATATACAGGGGCGATGGTTCAGCACAAGACAGAGAAAATATCCTATAAAATCGAAAAATACAGAAACATTCCGATGGAAGAACGTTATGTGGTGGAAGGAATGCACGAGGCGATCATTTCAAAAGAATTATTTGCAATGGCACAGGAAAAACGGCAGAGATTTAAAAACAGAAATTCCTGAAAACAGTTATTGACAAATGGGAAAAGTATGGTAACATATATATAAAATAATTATATATAAAAATTTTATATATACAAAGGGGTGAGTGTATGTACTATTATCCGGTGTCAGCTGTTCTGACGGAATGTCTGATCCTTTCGGTCGTGGAACAGCAGGATTCCTACGGTTATGAGATCAGCCAGACGGTGAAGCTGGTTGCGGCGATCAAGGAATCGACGCTGTATCCTATTTTGAGAAAGCTGGAGACGGGCGGATATCTGACTACTTATTCCGAGGAATTCCAGGGGCGGAAACGAAAGTATTATTCCATCACGGAAGAGGGACGCAGGCAGCTGGCATATCTGAGGAAAGAATGGCGGGAATATCGCAATACTGTAGATGATATTGTGGAAGGGAGAGTGAAAAAATGACGAGACAAGAATATATGGAAGAGCTGAAGAAATATCTGAAGCGGCTTCCGCAAGAAGATTTTGACAATGCCATAGAGTACTTTTCGGAATATTTTGAAGAGGCAGGTCCTGAGAAGGAACAACAGGTTATGAGAGAACTTGGTGAACCAAAAGAGGCAGCAAGAGAACTGTTTCTCAATCTTTTGCAGGAGAGCGTAGAAAAGGATCAGGATATTGTGGAAGAGAAAGCACCGGTCTTAAAAGGAAAGAGACGTTCTCCGGGCAAGATCATTCTTCTTGTATTCCTGGTTCTATGTGCATCACCGGTCAGCCTGGCACTTCTGGCATTTGTTTTTGCAGTGCTGTGTGCGGTGATCCTCACTGTTGCGGCAGTGATTTTTTCGATTGGTATTACCGGCATTGCGGCGATAGCCGGAGGTATTGTGACCATCGGGGTTGGGGGCTCTTTGATCCTGAAATCTGCTGCAGCAGCCTGTATGATGGTCGGAGGTGGATTCCTGATGACGGGAATTGGAATCCTCGCAGGTCTTTTGACTGTATATATCTGCAAATGGTGTGCAAATGGGATCGGACGTCTGGTCAACAGACTTGTAAGAAAGAAGGTGCATAAGAATGAATAAGACTGCAAAAACAGCAATGATAACAGCTCTAACGCTCTGTGCGGTGGGAATGGTTCTTTCAACAGCAGGATATTTTGCGGGCGGAAAGGATTTTAACGATAGTTCCGGACATGTATATATATCCGGTGGAACGGATTCTGCAAGGAAAAATCTTGAGGTTATGGAAAAGCAGCAGATGAATGCTTTTACAAAACTGAATGTAGATTTTCAAAATTTTGACCTGGATATCAGAAAATCAGGTGATGACTGCTATTACATGGAATACCGACTGGAAAAAGGCGGTAATGAAAATCCACTGACATGGGAAAACAAAGGTGGTGAGCTTACGCTTCAGGAAACTTCCGGCGGAAAAGGAAGTTATTATATAAGTTATGATCTTGGAAATCTGCTGCATCATACCGAGACGCAGAAACAGGAAGAAATCAATACAGTGATTCTCTATGTACCGCAGGATGCACGGTTTTCCGAAGCCAGGATTCAGCTTGCCGATGGAGATCTGACTGCAGAACAGTTCTCATGCAAAAATATGACAGCAAACTTTTTGGATGGAGATATGATACTGGATCAGGGAAAATTTGCAGATGGAGTCATTACACTTGCCGATGGCGATCTGAAGACAAATCACAGCAGCTTCAGCGGTAATCTGGAAATAAACAATTCAGACGGAGATGTTTTCATACAAATGGAAAACGGCAATGCAGCAAAGATGAATATTCACCTGAAAACCACAGATGGAGATGTGATCACAGACAATCTGCCGCAGGGCAAATCGGAACGCAAAGAAGACAGCTCTCTTTACGAAAACAATGTCGATGGCGCCACATCAACGCTGAATGTAATATGCAGGGACGGAGATATTACTTTGATCGAATCTGCAAAACAATAAAAGTTATCTCTATATGGCTCACATGACGGGACTTCACTTCTGGAAACATACATCGACATGATTTCCGGTATGTGGAAGAATGTGATCTGTGTGGGCACCGGAAATGAAGGGAACACAGGTGGGCATATTTCCGGAAAGCTTGGTCAGCAGGAAGAGAGAATCCTGGAATTCGGGATTTCGCAGCAGGAGCCGGTGATGAACATTCAGCTCTGGAAGGCCTATTTCGATCAGTTTCAGATTATATTGATTCATCCGGATGGTGAAAGCTTCGGACCGCTTCAGGAGCGTCTTGGAGTGCAGAGAATCCTGGCCGGGAATACAGAGATTCTGATCTATTACGGAGAGCCGAAGCCCTACACTACCGCTCAGGAGATTTATTTTGATTTTATCCCAAAAGGTTCTTATGTCGATGACGGCGTCTGGAAGATCCGTCTGATCCCGCAGAAGATCGTGGAAGGAAATTATCATCTGTGGATGCCGTCTGCCGCTCTTTTAAATCCATTGACGCACTTTTTTTCGCCAACGGTTGACACGACTCTGACCATTCCTTCAACGGCAAGGAATGTGGTTGCAGTCGGAGCTTACAATGCACGCCTTATGACATATGCTCCGTTTTCCGGCCGTGGTTACACAAGAGGAAACACACAAGTAAAGCCGGATATCGTGGCACCTGGCGTAGATATCGTGACAACCGCTGTGGGAGGTTCCTACACAGGTGTGACCGGAACCTCTTTTGCCACGCCGTTTGTGACAGGGTCAGCGGCGATCATGATGCAGTATGGCATCGTACAGGGAAATGATCCGTTTCTTTATGGAGAGAAGATCCGGGCATATCTGCAAAGAGGTGCACAGAGATTAACAGCACTTGTGGGATATCCGAATGAGATTGTGGGGTATGGGGCACTGTGCGTAGCGGAGAGTATTTTATGATATCGTTATCAGTCTGAAAGAAGAAACGCTCGTAAGGATTTGTTGAAGCTATGGGATGGGTTGGAGATGTTTGGAGTATGGAACAGGTGGAAGAAGCAAAAGAACATCATACTCTTGTTTACATCACAAGAATGTGCTAGAATAAACCAGAATTATAGAAGATATGCGAAACAGAAACTGCTTCAGTATTTTTACCGGTACTGCTTATACAGCACGCATCCTGGAATGTGGCATTGTTCCGGGATACGGAGATTGCAGCCAATTTCCTGATTCTTGGATTTTCAGGTAAGTTAAAAACAGAATTACAGTAAATGATCAAAAGAAAAGATGGCATGAAAAATATGCTGTCTTTTCTTTTTTAGGATAGCAGGGGAAAAAGCCTGAAACCAAATTGTGGGAGTAAGAAACAATTTGCATGTTATCTTTTCGTTTTTATATTGACAAAACCAGAAAACTAGTGTACTATATAGCTATGACAGTGATACAAGAAAGAAGGAAGAGCCTATGGAATACAATTCATCGCTGCCAATCTATCTGCAGGTAGCTAATTTGATCAAACGTGATATTGTCACAGGGAAACGGGAACTTGGGGAAAAGCTTCCCTCCGTACGGGAACTGGCGGTGTCTTACACCATCAATCCGAATACGGTCAGCCGTGTATACAAAGAGCTTGAGACGGAAGGTGTCTGTTTTACCAGACGCGGCATGGGAACTTTTGTGACAGAAGATTCAGAGAAGGTGAAAAATATGAAAGAAGAGATGGCGGGGACGCTGATCCATGAATTTTTAGAAGGAATGCAGCAGCTTGGATTTACCAAAACGGATGTGATCCGGATTCTGAAAAAAAAGGAAGAGAGTGGTGAATGATATGGAAAATGTACTGGAAAGTATTGGAGTAACCAAAAACTATGCCGGTAAGGCAGCGGTTGACAATGTATCGTTAAAACTGGAGACAGGGCTTGTCTATGCAATGCTCGGGCCGAACGGAAGCGGCAAGACTACCTGGATGAAGATGGTGGCAGGCCTTGTCAAACCTGGAAAAGGGGAGATTTTATATAAAGGCAAAGCCATCGGAAAAGAGAGCAAGAAAGAGATTGCCTATATGTCCACGGAGCCATATTTTTATAGCTGGATGACGGTTGCAGATGTCGGCAGATATTATCAGGACTTTTTTGAGGATTTTTCAATGGAAAAATATCATCAGATGCTCAAAAGAATGGAGCTGACAGAAGAGCTGAAAACAAAAAAACTTTCCACCGGTATGATGGCAAAGTTAAAGATCGCAGTCACAATGGCAAGAAATGCAAAACTGTATCTGCTGGATGAGCCATTAAACGGCATTGATCTTCTGGCAAGGGATGAGATCATGAAAAGTATTCTGGAAGTCATTGATCCGGATGTCACACTTGTGATCTCCAGCCATCTGGTAGATGAACTGGAGCGAGTGGCAGATGCGGCCATCTTTATGAAAGAAGGAAAAATGGTCAGACAGTGTATGGTTGAGGAACTGAGAAGCAGCGAAAAAAAATCTGTTGTTGATCTGTATCGTGAAATTTACGGACATGGGGGAGAGGAACTATGTTAAAATTAATGAAGTATGAATTCCGGAAGAGTGCATCTTCCAAGCTTATTCTGCTGGTGCTTACAGCAGTTTTTGAACTGGCATTTCTTGGGGGCGTATTTTTTAAAGGATATAATCTGATGGGGACAGGTATGATGTTTCTGATCTTGTGTGCATTTTTCGGTGTGTTTTACATTGGACTGGAAGGTATCATGACACTGTATCGGGATCTGAACAGCAAACAAAGTTATATGCTGTTTCTGACACCAAAGAGCAGTTATGAGATTTTAGGTGCCAAAATCCTGGAAAATGGCATTTCAATCCTTATGGCAGGAGCATTTTTTATCGTACTTGCCGTGTTTGACCTGACTGTGGCAACGCTCTGTATCGGCGGGGCAAAAGAACTCATGGATAGCATAAGACAGATTATGGATATAAGACTGAACATCAAGATAGTATCAGATGCAGTGATCCTGTCCGTCTTTGCATCCCTGGTCAGCTGGATCAGTATTGTTGTGATCGCCGATATGGCAGTGATTCTTTCGGCGAGCGTGCTTGCAGGCAAAAAGGGAAGCGGGATCGCGGCATTTGCACTGTTTCTGATCCTTTCCTGGCTGTTCAGTCAGATGCTGAACCTGGTGCCTGCATTTGACAATATGAACCTGACCATGATTCTGGAAATCGCAGTATCTCTGGTACTGAGTGTGATTTTCTACTTTATCAGCGGATGGATCATGGAAAAGAAACTGAGCGTCTGAAACAGAAAAATGATAGGTTGACCTTTATCTCCTGGCATCGTAGAATAGTGACAGAGCAAAAAGCTTTCTATTGATATTGAGAATCTGACAGGAGAAAAAGATATGTTATCATTTGAAAATGATTATTCTGAAGGAGCACATGAAAAGATCCTTCAGAGATTTATGGAAACAAATCTGGAGAAAGTATCCGGATACGGATCTGATCCATACTGTGAAAGTGCAAAACAGAAAATCCGGGAGGCGTGCGAATGTCCGCAGGCAGATGTTTATTTCCTGACGGGCGGTACGCAGACAAATGCCGTTGTGATCAGCTCAATGCTGGAATCTTATGAGGGCGTGGTCGCAGCACAGACCGGCCATGTAGCCTGCCATGAGGCGGGAGCCATTGAGTACAGCGGCCATAAAGTGATCACAGTTCCGCAGTACAAAGGCAAAATGAAAGCAGAAGATCTGAAGAACTGCCTGAAAACATTCTGGGATGACGAAAGCCACGAACATATGGTATTTCCGGGGATGGTTTATATTTCCCATCCTACGGAGTACGGTACTTTGTATACAAAGGCGGAGCTGGAAGAGATCAGCAGCGTATGCCGCAGTTATAATATCCCACTGTTTCTCGACGGAGCAAGACTGGGCTATGGTCTGATGAGTGAAGAAACAGATGTAACTCTTCCGATGATTGCAAAATACTGCGATGTTTTCTATATCGGCGGGACAAAAGTCGGAGCACTGTGTGGAGAAGCCGTCGTATTTTCGGGCAACAGAACACCGAAACATTTCCTGACGCTGATCAAACAGCGGGGAGCACTGCTTGCAAAAGGCAGATTGCTCGGAATCCAGTTTGACACACTGTTCACAGATAACCTGTACTTTGAAATCAGCAGACATGCGATAGCAATGGCAGATTATTTAAAGAAAGGACTGGCAGAAAAAGGCTGCCGTTTCTATCTGGATTCACCGACCAATCAGCAGTTTGTCATTCTCGAAAACCGGAAAATGACAGAACTAAAAAAAGAAGTAAAGTTCAGTTTCTGGGAAAAATACGATGAAAACCACACCGTAGTACGCTTTGCGACAAGCTGGGCAACGAAAAAAGAAGAGATCGATCAGCTACTGGATCTGTTCTGAGAGTTTAGCAACACACAAAGGCAGGGTAAGTGATTACCCTGCTTTTTTACAACTCTTTCACAAAATCGGCTGTTTTCTTTCAGCTTGTTTTAAACTTTACGGGATATACTTCTCTTAAATCAAAGAGAAAAGGAAGTGCATGCCAAGTCTCACGTGCGTTCTATCTATATCTCACCCGGTATATCCACGACACTGTCTCTGACAGCCAGTGTCGGCGGCAGCACGATCTTATAAGGCAGATGCTGCGGATCATCCAGGCGGTCAAGCAGCATTTTCACTGCCATTTCTCCCATGACTTCCAGATGTGCGGTGACACTGGTCAGCGGTGGCTCGGTCAGGATAGACAGCGGTGTGTCATTGAAACTGATGACAGATACATCCTCCGGAATGCGAAGTCCGACTTCACGCAGGTTGCTGACAGCGGTGATCGCAGATTCCTCATTATAGGCAAGGAGAGCTGTCGGGATATGATCTTTTTGTTCCAGCCATTTGCGGATCTGAGCAGAACCGTCTTTGGCAGAAAGGCCGGTATCAATGATCAGATGCTCGTCGTAAAGACCGGCATTTTTCATATAATCAATAAAATACTGACGTCTTGCCTCCAGGGCAGGGCGTTTTTTCTGGTCTAATTTATAGGCAGGACCAAGAAAACCGATCTTGCGGTGACCTTTGTACAGCAGATAATCCAGTGCCTGTTCTACGCCGAGACGGAAGTTTAAGACAACCGAATCAAAGCGGCGTTCATCCGGGGAAGAATCCACAAATACAATGTTCGGGCTGATATCCAGCAGCTGTGCAATCTGCTGGTCTGAAAAAATGCCAATCGCCAGGATACCGTCAAGCGGGGTCTTTTCCAGTGTCTGATATTTGCCAGACTGCTCAAAAAGATAAGATACATTACAGTCATGCTCCATACAGTTGCGTACCACATAATTCTTCAGATAAAGATAGTACGGATCAGCCAGCTGCTCTTTTAAGGACATCATCTCAACAATGGCGATATGGACGAGGCGGTTTTTATGGGAACGTCTTGTTTTCGGAAGCGTGTAGTGAAGTTCATCTGCCGCTTCAAGAATTGAGACTCTGGTATTGTCGGTTACGTTCAAAGTCGGATCATTGTTCAGTACACGGGAAATCGTGGTCACTGAGAATCCGGTGTGTTTTGCTAAATCTCGGATAGTTGCCATGCTATTTTCTCCAATACATTTTTTATTTGCACATAACTGCCGAAAAACGGACCAAAATCGCACATCAGGCCTTACGTGTGTCTGGCTTGAATGTTATAGTTATGTTCACTCATTTGTTTACTTTAATATCTTGATTATAAACACACTTTTTTACTTTAGCAAGAAAAATTTAAAGAGACTTCCGGTATTTGCTTGGAGATATTCCCTGCGTTTTTTTGAAAACTTTTGTAAAATAAAAGTAATCGTGGTAGCCGACTGCATTTGCAATCTCCTCAATGGAGCGGCTGTCATCTTTTAACAGCTCTTTGGCTTTCTGCATCCGTCTTGCCGTGATATATTCTGAAAAAGACAGTCCCAGTTCCTTTTTGATCAGGGTGCTTAAGCGGCTGGAGCTGATATTGTACATTTCTGCCAGGGCGGTTAAAGAGAGCTCTTCGGTATCATGTTCCTGGATATAGGCAAGGATTTTCTTAAACAGAGAACTTCCGGCGGCAGAAAAGTCAGTGATCATTGTGTTTTCAGCTGCAGCTGCGGGGGTTGTAAAAGCGGCAGGCTCAAGTTCACTTTGCAGGCGTGACAGGGTTTTGTTCAGAGTTTCCTGCTGGATCGGTTTCAGAAGATAATCAAAAGCACCGCACAGCATTGCCTGTCGTGCATACTCAAATTCGGCATAGCCGGAGATCAGCACGACTTTGGTTGCAAATTGATGTTCTGAAATATAGGACATGACTTCCAGACCGGAAAGCCCTGGCATACGGATATCGGTAAACAGGACATCCGGTTTTAAGGTTTTGATATCTTCAAGCGTAGTCACGCCGTTATGTGCTTCTCCGATCACCTCAAAAGGAAGTCCGGATTTCTGGATCAGTTTTTTAAGACCGATGGTGATCCAGGCTTCATCATCTGCAATATAGACACTTATCATAAAATACTCCCTTCTGGTTCTGTCATCATTTTTTGTGGAATCATAATGGTAATGCAGGTTCCCTTGCCGGAGATACTTTTTATGTCAAAAGAAAACTGCTTACCATAATGAAGTTTCAGTCGTTGATAAATATTAAAGACGCCGATTTTGGTTGTATTTTTTTCGGTTTCCAAAGAGGCGGTGATCTGTTTTAAATGCTCCGGTTCGATACCGCATCCGTCATCTTCAACCACAAAGCAGAGTTTCTGGTCATCGGAACTGAAGACACGTACCCACACGGTACCGTTTTCAATCTTTTGTTCAAGCCCGTGAAAGACGGCATTTTCCACGAGCGGCTGGAGTAGAAGCTTCAGTACGCTGCAGTTCAGTATGGAATTTTCTGCCTCGATTTCAATGCAGATCTTGCCCATAAAACGATAATTTACGATCTTTGCATATTCACGGATATGATCCAGCTCATTTTCTACGGTAACCATATCAGTTCCCTTGACGGCAAAGCGGAAGACATTGGAGAGAGCCATCGTAAGTTCTGCGATGTCATCAACATCGTAGAACAGAGCCATATCCCGGATACATTCAAACGTATTATAGAGAAAGTGCGGATTGATCTGGCTTCGATAGGCAAGGATCTCTGCCTGCTTTTTGGAAAGTTCCGTTTCATAGGCAAGATATTTTACCTGTTCGATCTCCAGCTGCATTTTTTGCTTTTCATCAAGCATCTGATTCAGGCTTTTTGCAACCGTGCCGATCTCATCCGGTCGGTCGAGGGAAAGTCGGGAGTCTGGATTCTGATTGATCTTACGGATAAAAGCAGAAATTCCGGTGATCGGTTTTATGATGCTGTAATTGCAGTACAGAAGCAGAAAGAGCAAAAGACACAGGGAAATGCAATAAACCAGGATTTGTGTTTCTTTCAGGTTCTTGTCCGGTTTCCGAAGATCTGATTCCGGAAGGAAACCGGCAATTTTCCAGTCATTGCAGGAAAGTGTCTGAGTGAAAAAATATTTTTCGGAAGTGCTGTGCAGAATCTCGGATGCCAGCGTGCTTCCGCAGGACTCCACGGAACCGGCAGAAGCAAGAATGCAGTCCGAGGAGTCCAGAAGAAAAACAACGGCATCTTCCGTTGACTGCACATTTTGAAGTGTATCATCAAAACTTTCCGGTTCCAGGACAAAAACGCAGGTACCAAGCAGCTTCTGGTACTGGATATTGTTCAGATCATAAACAGGGAAGATCAGCTCATAGTAAGGGCGTTTTTCGTTTGATTTCAGATGCGATGCCCGGATATCCATCACGGCATCGGTGTTCAGTACGGAAGTATCGATCGAAAAATTTTTCCCCATGGAAGCAATCTGCTTTGCATCTGCATTGTAGAGATAAACGCTTAAAATGCGGTCATTCAGCAGGATTGTGTTGGAAAAAACCGAGGCAAGCTCCTGTGTATCCGGAAGCCGGTTCAGAGAATTTACCGAAAAATACTGCTGCACGGTCGGAGAATAGCAGAATGCAGTTGTGATATTGTAAAGCGAGTCCCAGGATGCTTCGATACGTGTGGCAGTCTGGGCTGTCAGCCGTTCATTCAGGGCGAGCGTGTTTTTACGCACAGATCTTGCATAGTCTGCTGACATAAAAAGATAGGCAGATGAAAGCACAGCAAGGATCACGGCAGCGATCCCGGCCAGCTTAAAGATCAGGTGTCTGCGGTAAGTCTGTAAGAAGTTCATGGTTTTGTTTCTCCGTTTGGTTTTGAGGTGTCTTGCATTTGTGGGTTGACTTTCTCTATTTTTTTACCGTAATAGGAAAAATTCTCCTGCATTTGCCGGTTGATCTTCTGATCCAGTTTTTCAGCTCCAAGTTCTTTTTGTGTGGTTACAAAAAGCTGATACTGTTTTTCAAACTCGGTATCCGAAGAAGCAGAGAGGATTTTCGGAATCTGCTCTTTGCGGTAAGCTTCCAGCGTGCTTTCAATCTGACCTTCTTCACTGTCCGGGGAAATGTAATTATCCGGCAGACGAAGAAGGGCAGAATCATAAACATAAGTGTCCGGATATCTGGCAAAAGCAGTCTGGATCTGATTTAAACAGTCGTCCATGCTTCCTTTTGCAGGTACCGGGATCAGGCTGTGATCCCAGGCAACATTGTAAAAATTCCAGAACAGTCCGAGCATATCATTGGAATCATGAAAGCGCTGTTGTCCTCTGGCAGTCCGGTGGATATAACCATCCGAGTCGAAAGTATAATCTTTGTTTTCCACGCCGTAGTTGCTGTAGAGCAATCCTTCGTCAGAAGTCATATAATCCAAAAAGCGGGCGACAAGTTCCGGGTTTTTGCAGCTTTTGGATACAAAAGTCTGCATCCAGCCGGTCGGTACACTCAGGTCGATGCTCATCACCGGACGTTTTCCAGAGTCAGAGAGGATCGGACCTGCGGAAACCCACCTGGTGGCATCCACACCTGTATTGGAAGTGTTTCCGATATAGCAGAAAACACGGTCATCTGCTATCAGATCGCGCATCTGGAGATTATCAAGTGTCAGATCTTCACTGAAAGCATAACCTTTGCGGAAGGCTGTGTTCAGAAAGGCAAAAGCCTCTTTGCATTCCGGCTGAAGGAAGCGTTCAGTATAATTTCCGTTATCGTCAATGACTTCAGCACCGAAGGAACCGATCAGGCAGGAAATCGAAGAGTCCAGATATTGATTGCCTTCCAGCAGCAATGGGATGGTGGACTGTCCGTCGTCAGCAGTCAGCTTTCTGACTTTTTCAAAAGCTTTTAAGACCTGAGAGGCAGTCTGTATATCCGAAACGGTCAGGTTTGCACGTGCCAGAAGTTTGCGGCTAAACATAATGCCATGATTGTAACTGTGGGTGAAAAGATCTCCATAATAAGAGGTCTTTTCTTTCCAGGTTTTGCGGGCATCATCGGTATTCAGGTGTGAAAGATAAGCATACCAGTCTCCGTACTGTCGGATATATTCCAGTTTCCTGTCTTTCGGGAAATCTTTCAGCAAATGGGAATCCGGGCAGTAAGTTTCAAAAAAATCCTGCAAAGCCCAGACCTTTCCGGAACGGATCAGCTGATTGATCACATTCTTGTCCGTAGCGACGATCAGGTCAGGGAGTTCATCTTTTAAGATCATCAGACTCAGCTTTTTGGATGCGTCCTGCGGCGGAATCGCAAAATCCAGGTATGCTCCGGTTTTCTTTGAGATACCGGCACTGATGCTTCCTTCTTCAAAACTCCAGACAGGAGGATTCCAGAAAGAGACATCTGAAAAAAGAGTAAGCTCTGTATAATTGTTTTCAGCAGAATCCATGTTTTCCTGCGTGGCAGCTGTGCAGCCAGTCAGGAAAAGACAGAAAAATAAAAAGAGGAGAAGCAGTTTTTTTGTACGTTTCATACATACAACCTCCAAAAAATTTTTGATCCAACATTATTAGTATAACACAGGAAAAAAGCGAAAGAAATGGAAAACGGTAAAAAAAGTACCAAAAAACAAAAAATAGTACATATGATTTTGGTGAAAAATTTTGTATATTACCAGTAAGCAAAGTGTATAAATTCACTAAACACGTTGCGGATACTGTGAAAAGCAGCAAAAAGGAGGAAAAAATGAACGAAAAAAGAAAAGGTGCGAGACGATGGACGGCGTTAGCCTTGAGTGTTGCCATGGTTTTCAGTGGAATCGGGATTCTTCCGGCTCCGGTGAAAGCAGAAGCGGCAGATGTCGCAGCAGCCGTTCAGAAAACAGGAGAGAAAACAGAACGCAGTGAGCGTAAAATGAAATTTGGAGATGACTGGAAATTCAAACTGGTCAATAAGTACAACATTAACGATACTTCCGTTCAGGCGGACGGTATGGACTACGATGATTCGAGCTGGGATACGGTGGATTTGCCGCATGACTGGGCGATCTATGGTACTTATGAGAACAGCAATGGTGTCAGAGCAGCACAAGGTTCTCTGGCAGGTGGTGTCGGCTGGTACCGCAAGAGTTTCACACTTTCCGATGATTTTAAAGACAAGACCGTTTCGATTGAATTCGACGGTGTGCAGATGATCAGCCAGGTATGGGTGAACGGACATACCGAGGACAACTGGAAGCAGTACCTTGGCTACAACACCTTTACTTATGATATCAGCAAATATCTGAAATACGATGGCAGCGAGAACGTAATTGCAGTCAAAGTACAGAGCAGCAACAGCAGTGCAAGATGGTATGCAGGAGCCGGTATCTACCGTAATGTATATCTGATCTCCACTGAGAAACTGAATGTTCCGGTGAACGGCGTGCAGATCACCACTCCGTTTGAAAAGCTGGAAGCAGAAGGCGGAAAATACGAAGAGATTAAAAATGCCGCAAAAGCAGGTGTTGACATCAATACCGATGTTGCAAATGATTCTGATACCGCTGCAAAATCAGTCTCTGTAAAGTCAACGGTTTATGATAAGGCAGGTGATATAGTATCTGCACAGACCGATGATATCGAGATACCGGCGGGAGCGACAAAAACGATCAGCCAGAGTGTGGAGGTATTAAACCCGAAACTGTGGTCCGTGGATTCTCCGAACCTGTACTGGGTAAGAACGGAGATCATCCAGAATGGCAAAGTTGTGGACAGCACCGACAGCCGTTTTGGTATCCGTTATATTGCTACGGATCCGAACAGTGGATTTTATTTAAATGGTGTGCATACAAAACTGAATGGTGTCTGTGAACATTCTGACCTTGGATCGCTTGGTATGGAGACGTATCAGGCAGCTGTTGACAGAAGAATCCGTACACTGAAAAAATACGGTGTCAATGCGATCCGTACTTCCCATAACCCGGTGTCACCGGAGTTTATCGAGGCGTGTGACCGTCTTGGAATGCTGGTATTTGAAGAAGCATTTGATCAGTGGCTGTATTCAAAAAACAGTGATGATTATCATAACTACTTTAATAAAGCAGCAGATGGAAAGACGGTTGTTTTTGATAAAGCCGGAAATGACAATACCAACAATGATACTTCTTATATAGAAGTAAAACGTGATGATCTGCAGTCCAATGCGGAACGTGATATCAAAGCGATGGTAGAGCGTGACAAGAACGCACCTTGTATTTTTGCATGGAGTACCGGTAACGAAATTTACGATGCACGTTACAAACATGGTGAAAATACACTGGATATGCTGACCGGATGGATCAAAGAGATCGACACGACAAGACCGGTCGCAGCATGCCCGCCGACCTGGGACAATTACTGGGCAAATAATGCACAGCAGGAAAAGCATCTGGCAAAAGCAGAAATGTCCGGATTTAACTATGCAACCGGACAGTATGACGGTGCCCACTCCAGATATCCGAATATGGTTATTTTTGGATCTGAGACAGTATCCGCTTATTATTACCGTGGTGTTTACTTCCTGGAAGGAGAAGGAAGCAGCGACAGATGTAATGAATATCCGACTTACTGGACATTTTCATCGGCAACCGCTTCTCTGGAAGCACACAGAGACAAAACATACACAGCCGGTGAGTTCGTATGGACCGGACATGACTACTTAGGTGAGCCGACACCAAGAAGCTGGCCATCCAAGAGTTCCTATTTTGGTATGATCGACACTGCGGGTTTTGCAAAAGATGTTGTCTATATGTACAAGAGTATGTGGACGGATACACCGACCGTACATCTTCTGCCGCAAAAATGGAATTTCAAAGCAGGACAGAAAGTGCCGGTATACATTTACACGAACGCAAAGAGTGTGGAACTGTTCTTAAACGGAAAATCACTTGGTATCAAAAATTATGACAAACAGACTGCTTCTCCGGTATATATCTACTGGACAAAAGGAACCAGCGGATTGGATTACGAAGCAGGCGAACTCAAAGCAGTCGGCTATGATCAGCCGGACGGAAAAGGAAACGTGATCGCAACCGATGTGGTAAATACATCAGGTGATGCAGCACAGGTAGAACTTTCCGCAGACAGAACGTACATCAAAAACGATGGCGATGATATGGTATTTGTAGAAGCTACGATTGAGGACAATACAGGAATCATGGTTCCAGGAGCAGACAACCGTATCACTTTCGACGTAGAAGGCGGCGAAATCGTATCTGTGGACAACGGTGATCCACGTGACCATGATCCATACAAAAACACAGATAACCGCAAAGCGTTCAGCGGAAAAGCACTGCTGATCGTAAAAGCAGAAGAAGGAAGCACTGATGACATTGTGATCACAGCGACAGCTGAGAGTGACAATGGTATCCTGAAATCCAATACCATTACCGTAGGTTCTGAAAACGAACTTCCAGGTGACGGAACGGATGCACCGAAGCTTCTGGACGCATCCGTAGTGATGGGCAAAGGCATTTCAGCAGATTCTGTTCTGCCGAAAACCGTAAAAGTACAGTACAGCAACGGTGTGATTGATGAGCATCAGGTAACTGGATGGAACCTGGATAACCTGAATGCAAACCAGGCAGGTATTTACAAAGTAACCGGAACGGCAGAAGGCATGGAAGGCACGTTTGAATGTACTGTAACAGTCAAAGATATCAAATCCGCAACGGTAGACAATGTAACAACACTGGTAAATGTAGAACCGTCCCTGCCGCAGTTTGCAGCGATCGAGTATGCAGACGGCACAAAAGGTTCTGCCCCGGTAACCTGGGATGAAGTTCCGGCAGAAAATTATGCAAAAGCAGGAAAATTTGAAGTGACCGGAAAGATCGGACCGGAAGTTACTGTAAAAACAGAAGTAAGCGTAAAAGAGATCAAGTCTGTCGAGGAAGTACATGCATCTACCGTAATCGGAACACTTCCGGTTCTGCCGGCAGGTGTGGAAGTAACCTTTACCGACGAAAGCAAAGAAATCGTAGGTACAGACTGGCAGATCAAGGCAGCAGATGTGGCAGCAGCAGGAACCTTAAAAGTAAAGAGCAAGATCCTTGGTTCTGATATGGAAGCTGTTGCGAATGTCGATGTGAAATATGCGGTGGCAACAGGTGATCTGGAATACACATCAACAGGAACAGTAAGCAAAGACAAGACCGTAAACGGTGCAGGTTTGAGCGTACGTATCGATCAGGGTGGAAAGCCGACCGAATATGCAGCAGGTTTAAGTATGCTTGGCGGATCAGAAGCCGTTTATAATGTAGAAGGAAAAGGATATGAAGCATTCCGTGCTTATGTCAGCCTGAGTTTTGATAACGGACAGGATGCAGAAGGAGCCGTTTCTTTCGAAGTTTATGTCGATGATGAAAAGACAGCAAGATACCGTTCCGGTGTCATGACACATGCCACCAAGAACCTGGCACTTGATGTGGATATCAAAGGTGCAAAGATCGTAAAACTGGTGACAAAAACGGAAGATTCCAGTGTAGATAACAGCAAGAATATCGGTAACTGGTGTGACACGAAATTTGTTTCTTCCAATGTGGCGGTCAAGAGTGCAAAACTGAAAGAAAAAGATTTCTACTATGCAGAAAAAGGGGCACAGCCGTCCCTGCCGCAGACAGCAGAAGTACAGGTAGATGATACCCATACCGGAGCATTCCGTATTGCATGGTCTGAGATTGATACATCAAAAGCAGATGTAGTCGATGTAGAAGGAACAGTTCTTGGGATCGCTGATCCGGAAAATCATAAGGTGAAAGCAAAGGTAATCGTTGATTTTAACAATGTAGTTAAAGTGCCGGCACTGATGAATAAGATCGGTAAATGGGAAGTAAAAGAAGCCTTTGACTATGTTGAGACAACGGGAACAAAGACCAATATCAAAGATATTGAAGATATCACAGTCAAATCGTCCGTTATTTATAAATGGACAAACAATATGCTGATCGAGAATTGCCATAACTATGGTTTTGATTACGGGGTATATCCGGGAACAAACAGTGCAAATCCGGAATATCTGATCGTGCGTGCACCGGCGATCAAAGGTTTTGTTCTTCGAGGAACCGGCTCAACAGATGGAAATGCAAATAAAAACTTTACTTTCTATACTTCGGCAGACGGAGAAAACTGGAAAGAATGCAAAGATTACACAAAAACAACCGATACTTCCGTAAGCGGAAGCTGGCCGAGCAGACTTTATACAGCAACACAGATGCCGGATGACACAAACTATATCAAGATTGCATATCCGACCGGAAATACATGGCAGTTCAATATGAACAAACTGCAGCTGACCGGTGGCGAAGTAATTCCTGAAGGCAAAGCAGTTGTCAGTCTGGATGCAAACGGCGGAAGCCTTCCGGAAGGAACAAGTACAAAACGTACGCTGAACAAAGGAGACCAGGCAGGAGAACTGCCGACACCGACCAGAAACAGACACAACTTTAAGGGCTGGTTTACACAGCCGGAAGGTGGAGAAAAAGTAACAGAAGAAACGGTGGTTTCAGATTCTATAATCCTCTATGCACAGTGGGAAAAATCAACCAAAGCAGAAGACGTACCTGTTTACTTTGTGGACTGTGGTGCAAATGCTTTCTCAGCAGAAGGAAAAGCATATAGAAAGGATTACACAGATACGCTGAAAAACACAGTACCGGATCAGGCATACAGTGAAACAAGCGGATGGGGATTCACAAATCCGGCATCCGAAGTAGAAGCAAACGGAAGCGGGGATGCCTATACGACGATCCGCAACTTTAAAGCAGGAAACAATCAGAAGACCATGACCTACAAATTTGCACTGGATGCAGGAACGTATGAAGTGGTAACTGGATTCTATGATCCATGGGCACAGTGGGCAGGCGATGACCGTCATACAAAGATTACTGTGGCAGATGAAGCAGGAACCGAACTGGCTGTACACGAAGACCACAAGATCAGCGGCAGCAAAGACAGTGTGACACTGGAAAATATCACACTTTCAGAAGCAGGCAATGTGACTGTGAACTTAAGTCCGCTGAAAAAAGTGGACAGCAACATCGACAGCTGTGATGTGCTGGTAAGCTTTATCGTGATCGTGAAAAAAGCAGCAGAGCAGCCGGATATTCCGAAGACAGATACAAAAGCAGGACTGAAGGCAGCCATTGACCTGGCAAAAACGCTGAAAGCAGATGACTATACAGCAGCATCTTACAAAGCACTTTCTGATACGATCGCAAGTGCGGAGAAAGTATATGCAGAAACAGAACCAAGTGCAGAAGCAGTCCAGACACAGATCAATGCTCTGGCAGAAGCAGTCAGAAATCTGAAATCTGCAGCAGCAGATACGAAAAAAGACCTGACACAGCAGATGAAAGAAAAAGATGCAGAATTAGCAGCAAAAGATACCGAACTGAAAACAGCACAGAAGAATGCGTCAGATCTGGATGATCAGCTTAAAAAAGCAGAAAAAGATCTGGCGGATCTGAAAAACGGAAGCGAAGCAGAAAAAGCAGAACTTCAGAAACAGATCAACAGCTTAAAAGAACAGCTCGATGAAGCAAACGCAAAAGTTACGGTTCTGAAAGCAGAAAAAGAGAGACTGACAGAAGAAAAAACATCCCTGCAGACAGAACTGAAAAAAGCTCAGGAAGATGCAGCGAAGAAGAAGGCAGAGGAAGCAGAAGCACTCAAAAAAGCTCAGGAAGAAGAGCAGAAAGCCAAAGAAGAACTGCAGAAACTGAAAGATGCCATGACACTGAAAACAGGTGATACCATTACTGTAAAGGGCGTAACATATCGCGTGACCAATGCAGAAGCAAAGACAGCGGAAGCTTATGGCGTGGTAAACAAAAGCCAGAAACACATCGAAGTAGCCGCAACGGTTAAGATCAAAGGAAATACCTGCAAAGTAACGGCAATCGCAGATCAGGCATTTGCCGGAATGAAAAAAGCAACAAAAGCAGTGATCGGCAAGAATGTGAGCAAGATCGGCAAAAAAGCATTCAACGGCGATGGAAAACTTAAGAGCATCACAGTAAAAAGCAGGAAACTGAAAACGGTCGGTAAACTGGCACTGAAAGGCATCAACAAAAAAGCAGTGATCCGTATACCGAAGTCAAAGAAAAAAGCTTACAGGAAACTTTTCAAAGGCAAAGGACAGAAAAAGAGTGTCATTGTAAAGTAGTAAGTTCATAAATCCAAAACGCATATCACCTTAAAAACAGCAGAAAAACCACAGACAGCGTAAGAACTGTTCTGTGGTTTTTTGTATCGTACAGAAAAAATTACCAAAAAATAAAAAATATTCCATATGTTTTTGTAAAGAAATTTTGTATAGTTATGGTAAGCAAAATTTTGTTTTTACTAAACACAACAAAGGGAACAAAGAAAAATAAAGGAGGGCAATATGAACTACAAAAAGTATTTAAGTGGTGTTCTGGCAGCAGCGATGGTACTTAATACCGGAGCAGTGAGTGTCCTGGCAGCAGGGACTGATACGTCCGTGCAGGAAGCATCTCAGACACAGACATCATCAACACCGGAAACGGTATACGTCAATTCATATGATGGAAAGGAGCGTTCCGTTTCTTTTAACGATCACTGGAGATTTTATCTGGGAGAATTAAACGGTGCGGAAGCAGTTTCTTATAATGATTCTTCCTGGGATGATGTGACGCTTCCGCATGATTACAGCATCGACCAGGGATTTTCAACAGCAGCACCGGCAGAGCAGGAGAGCGGCTATGTGCTTGGAGGCACCGGATGGTACCGCAAAAGTTTTACACTGGATGAGAGCATGCAGGGAAAGACGATCAGCATTGATTTTGACGGTGTTTACATGAATGCAGCCGTTTATCTGAACGGTGAAAAGCTGGGAACACATCCATATGGTTATACCCCGTTTTCTTTTGTGCTTCCGCAGGACAAACTGAAATTCGGATCGGAAGAAAACGTGATCACGGTCAAAGTAGATCATAAACAGCCGTCCAGCCGCTGGTATTCCGGTTCCGGTATTTACCGTGACGTAAAACTTACCGTTGCAGATCCGGTACATGTGGCAAATTACGGAACGACCGTGACAACCCCGGATATTGAAAGCGGAAAAGGAACCGTAAGCGTGGTAACGGAAGTACAGAATGACAGCAGCGAAGCAGCTGATGTTTCTGTAAAACAGACGGTTTATGAAAAAGGCAGTGACGTCCCGGCAGCAGAGGGCGAAAAGACAAAGGTACAGAGTGTTGCAGCGGGCAAAACAGCCAAGATCGAGGCCAGTGTCACCGTTGCAGACCCAAAGCTCTGGGATACGGAAAATCCAAACCTCTATACCGTAAAAACAGAAGTTTATGTTGGAGATACCTTAAAAGACAGCTACCATTCTGACTTTGGCTTCCGCTGGGTAAACTTTACTACAGAGAAAGGTTTCTATTTAAATGGAAAGAACATCAAACTGCACGGAGTGTCCATGCATCATGACCAGGGTTCTCTTGGATCCGAAGCCTGGGAGCGTTCTGTGGAACGTCAGGTACAGGAGTTAAAACAGATGGGAGTCAATGCCATCCGTGTAACACATAACCCGGCATCCCAGGTACTGATCGATGTGTGCAACCGTGAAGGCATCATGCTGGTGGAAGAAGCCTTTGACTGCTGGCTTTCCGGAAAAGCAGGAAATACCGAGGATTATGGTAAATGGTTCTACCAGACCATTGAGAGCGGCAACCAGATCGTAAATGGCAGAGAGGGCGAAAAATGGGCAGAATTTGACCTCAAAGCCATGGTAAGACGAGGAAGAAACAATCCTTCCATTATCATGTGGAGCCTTGGAAATGAAATCTTTCAGCAGCTGATCGACTGGAATGTAACAGGTCAGTATCCGGAAGTGGCAAAAAAACTGATCACCTGGACCGGAGAAGAAGATGCGACCAGATATGTAACCTTTGGTGACAACCAGGTAAAGAGCAATGTCTGGGCAGACAATAATCAGGTAAACACAGCACTTGTTTTTGCAGAAGCAGCAAAATATGGCGTGCCGGGAGGTCTGGTAGGATTTAACTACGGAAGTTCCGGACAGATCAGCAACGGACACAGCAGAGGATGGCTGGTTTACGGTTCTGAGACGGCTTCTTCCGTAAACAGCCGTGGTGTTTACGACAGGAAGAACAGCAACAGTGACAATGGAAGTGGAGACCGCCGGCTGACTTCTTATGATAAAAGTGCAGTAGGCTGGGGACATCTGGCAAGTGCAGGGCTGTGGATCACGATGCAGCAAGAATTTAATGCAGGCGAATTTGTCTGGACAGGTTTTGATTATATCGGTGAACCGACACCGTATAACTGGCAGGGAACCGGTGCAAACGGAACCTGGCCGAACATTGCAAAGAACTCTTACTTTGGTATCATTGACACGGCAGGTATCCCAAAAGATTCCTATTATCTGTATCAGAGCCAGTGGAATGACAACGAAAATACCCTTCATGTTCTCCCGGTATGGAATGAAGAGGAGATCATGCTCGATAGCAGCGGCAAGGCAGAGGTTGTAGTTTACAGTGATGCTCCTGTTGTGAAACTTTATCTGAACGGCAAAGAAATCGGAAGTGCGACAGCGGCACACACCGATACACCGACCGGTGGTTATCAGAATTATACAAGCGGAACAGGATGTTTTGACAGCAGCAAGGCGAGCGGACATACTTCCCTGTATGCAACATTCCAGGTACCTTATGAGGCGGGAACACTGGAGGCAAAAGCATTTGAAGCAGACGGTGTGACCGAGATCAAAGACACGGACGGACGCAACGTGGCAGAGACGACCGGAGAGGGATCCAAACTTACCGTAAAAGCAGACCGCAGCGAGATCACGGCAGACGGCAAAGATTTAAGCTTTGTTGAAATCGATGTGACAGACAGAGACGGCAGAGAAGTAAACGGTGCAGAGCCGCAGATCCATGTTGCCGTAGAAGGTGACGGCAAGCTCCTTTCGCTTGATAACGGTGTTCAGAACGATACCACTTCTTACAGTGAACCGACCAGAAAAGCTGGTAAAGGAAAACTGATCGCGATCGTTCAGTCCACAAAAGATGCCGGAAGCTTTACCGTAAAGGCAACTTCAGACGGATACACTGCAGCACAGACTGTCGTTACCACAGTTGCAGACGGCAGCGGAGTGACCGGAGAAAAGACCGTTGTAAGCTATGAGATCGCAAAGAATTATTATATAAAACAGGGAACGAAACCAGTTCTCCCATCCGAAGTAAAGATCCATTATTCTGACGATACTTCCGAGACAAAGAAAGTAACCTGGGATGCATTTACCGGAGAAGAAGAAACGTATTCGGTATCCGGTACGGTAGCAGATCTGAATATGCGTATCACGGTCAATGTCAGTGCGATCGGCCAGACAGCAGGTGTCCTGAATTATTCCGCAGCAGTCGGAAAAGATGCAGAAGTCAGCCTTCCTGCAGCCAGACCGGCAGTTCTTGCAGACGGAACAATCATGGCAGCAGAATTTCCGGTAAAGTGGGATATTCCAAAAGATCTGACAGCGACAATCGGAACAAAGAATGTAAAAGGAACGGCAACCGTATTTGACCAGAACTTTGAAGTGACTGCAGCAGTCAGAGTTACCAATGGAGAATACAAAGACGGTGCAGAAGCCCTTGGCAACGTGCCGGAAATGTATTACAACGGTACATCCAGCAAAGAAGATGCATCTGTTGCAGATGTCCTGGCGAAACTGCAGGATGATAAGACAAGTGCCGATGATGTGGCATGGAGCGGAAAAGGAACCCTCGATTTCCGTCTGGATACAGCGATCGAATTGAAAGGATTCACAATGTATCTGAAAGACACCGCACCGACCTCCGGAACGATCAAAATCTATGCATCCGGTGACAACGGAGTCAACTGGACGCCGGTAGAGTGCACGGTAACGAATAAAAAAGAAAAAGGTGTGACGGTTCGTACTTACAATGTAAAAGAAACCGTTTCCGAAACCTATTTCCGTGTAGAATTTACCAAAGATGCCACCCTGACGGAACTGGAAATGAACACAAGGATCCCGAGCTTTACGGTAGGATCAGAAGCAGCACTTTCCAGGCTGAAAGTGGGTGGTCACATTGCGGATGAAGCAAGCCTGAAAAAAGGCTGGTTTGGCGTAAATGAAACAGAATTTGATGCGGCAGACCTTACAGCAGAAGGAAAAGACAATGCAAGCGTGACCATTCTTGACAAAGATGCAGATGGTGTGATCCGTATCCTTATTGAATCTGAAGATCATCTGATGCGTGCCATCTATCCGGTTATACTCGGAAAAGACAATACAGCAAGCGACAGTGCTTCCGATGCATCTATGGATTATGATTACAGGAACATGACACTGCGTGCACCAAGTGAAGAAGGCAGCGGTTCTGTTGCAAAAGCGGCAGATGGAAAGACCGGTACCATCTGGCATACAAACTGGGGAAAAGGAAGTGGATCGACAGACCTTCGAAATGATCCGGATAACCGTTATTTGCAGATTGAACTGAAAGAAACAGAAAAGATCAATGCACTGCGTTATCTGCCGAGAAGCAGCGACACAAACGGTATCGTTACAGAGTACAGCATCAAAGTAAGTACAGATGGCGAAAAATGGACGGAAGTTGCAAAATCAGATGCAGACAGCACATGGAGCAAATCCGTAGAATGGAAACTGGCACAGTTTGCACCGGTCGATGCGAAATATATCCGTCTCTATGGTGTGTCAACCGTAGGACAGTCTGATGCAGAAGTAAATAAATATATGTCTGCAGCAGAAGTAAGGGTACGCTACGCTGCACAGGAAATTTACCGTGACAATACAACCGTGACACTGGAAAACAGCAGCTTTGATTACACCGGAAGTGCACTCACACCGAAACCGGTTGTTATTTACAAAGCATCCGAAGATGCACAGGCAGTGACCCTGACAGAAGGCACAGACTACGAACTGAGCTACCGAAACAATACCAATCCTGGAACAGCAACAGTTGTAGTAACAGGAAAAGGCAAATATCAGGGAGCGGTAGAGAAAAACTTTACGATCAATGCTGTTGATGCAGTTATTAGCGGTTATGAAGAAGTTGCGGTAGAAACCGCAGTGAATCAGGCTCCGGCTCTTCCTGGAACCATTATTGCATACAGCAACGTCGGCAATCAGGTACTGGAAGTAGAATGGGATGCGATTCCGGCAGACAAACTGGAAAAAGCAGGAACCTTTACAGTCGGCGGAACAGTTGTAGATACAAAAGCACGTATTATCGCAACTGTAACCGTAAGTACCGTAGTATCCAGAGATAATATTGTTTACTTTGTAGATGCAGGAGCATCTGAATTTACTGCAAAAGGACAGGAAACAGCAGAAGCAAACGCAGGAACGATCAAAAATACCGTTCCGGACCAGGCTTACAGCGAAGCGTCCGGATGGGGATTCACAAACAGCAGTGATGATATGGAAGTGCACGGAAGCGGAAGTGCTTACGAAACGATCCGTAACTTCAAGGCAGGAAAGAACGGCAAGACTTTAACGTACAAGTTTGCACTGGATGCAGGAACCTACGATATTGTGGCAGGTTACTATGATCCATGGGCACAGTGGGCAGAAGATAACCGTCATGCAAAAGTATCTGTGACAACGGATGATGGCACAGAGCTGGCAAACGAGGCAGATCATCATATCAGCAGCGAAGCAAGTGTAACTTTTGAAGATGTAAAACTGGATACGGCAGGAAATATCAGCCTGAACACCATTCCTCTGAAGAGCGGTTCTGATAACTGTGATGTTATGATCAGCTATATCGTGATCGTGAAGAAGAAAGGTGCAGTTGAGCCGGTAGATCCGGATCAGCCAGATCAGCCGGTTCCGGATGAAGAAAAGAAAACCGGTCTGAAGAATGTGATCGAGCTGGCAGAAAAACTGAATGCAGAAAATTATACAGCAGAGAGCTATGCAAAACTGACAGCAGCACTGACAGCAGCAAAAGAAGTTTATAATGCCGAGAACAAGACAGATGCAGAGATCCAGGCACAGATCACAGCGATTTTCGATGCAATCAAAGGACTGGAAAGTGCAGACAAAGCAGCAAATGAAGATCTGAAAAAACAGCTGGAAGAAAAGACAAAGCAGCTGGAAGATAAAGAGACAGAGCTGAAGACAGTAAAAGAAAATGTAACAACACTTCAGACACAGATTAAAGAGGCACAGGATCAGCTGGCAGCCCTGGAAGACAGTGCATCCCAAGAAAAAGCAGCACTTGAAAAAAAGATCGAAGATCTGACAGCAGAACTGAATACAGCAAGAACAGAAGTCCTGACATTGAGCAGCGAAAAAGCGTCTCTGGAAGAAGAAAAAGCAGCTCTGCAGGCAGAACTGAAGAAAGTTCAGGATCAGGCAGAAAAAGAAAGTGCAGAGGCTGAGGCAGCAATCAAAAAGGCTTGGGAAGAAGCAAAGAAAGCAAGAGAAGAGATTGCAAAACTGAAAGATTCCATGACACTGAAAAACGGTGATACCGTTACCGCAGGTGGTGTACAGTACCGTGTAACCGATGCGGCAGCCAAGACAGCAGAAGCATATGGCACTGCAAAGAAGAACATCAAGAGCATCAACGTGGCAGCAACGGTAACCATCAAAGATGTGACATGCAAAGTGACTGCAGTTGCAGATCAGGCATTTGCCGGCCAGAAGAAAGCCACCAAAGCCGTGATCGGTGCAAACGTAATGAAGATCGGCAAGAAAGCATTCTATGGTGACAGCAGACTTAAGAGCATCACTGTGAAGGGCAAAAAGCTGAAAATGGTCGGTAAGCAGGCACTGAAAGGCATCAACAAACATGCAGTGGTTCGCGTACCGAAAGCAAAGAAAAAGGCATACAAAGCACTGTTCAAAGGAAAAGGACAGAAAAAAAGCGTAAAAGTAAAGTAGTAAAGTAATAAAAATGAAATCAGCCATTTGATGTATGCGACAGAAAATGCAGGGTTATCAAAGAAATAAAAGGTGTTGCCGATGATGACCGCCAGATTCTGTCTGGTTAAAATGACCGCCGGACTTTTTAAGAGTCCCGGCGGTCATTTTTTTCGATTTTATTGCTGTCAGAGCCAATCGAACAGCCAGAAGCAAATGCACTCCGGCAGGGACAGAATAAAAAATAAAATAAAAAAACAAAAAAATAAAAAAAACACTTGCATTTTGAAAAGAAAGATGATATATTAATGGAGCTGACGAAAACAGCAGAAAATAAAACAGAAAACGATGCGTGGCTCAGCTTGGTAGAGCGCTACGTTCGGGACGTAGAGGTCGCAGGTTCAAATCCTGTCGCATCGATTCCTTGGCAGGGGCGAGTCGAAAAATCTGGAAAGATTTTCGGCTTCTTTTTTTATTCTATGAGAGAATTGTGGGAGTACGAAGTACGGAACAATTCGTATGGATTCTTTTGACTCCAACATCATTTTGTAAATGAAAAACAGCAGTTGCATTTGTTTGAAATAAAATTCAAACAGATGCAACTTTTTTCTGTTTTTCGAAGTCTAATAAAAGCAGACGGTCATTCTGAGCATTTGCAGGCTACGGTAATTTTGTATCCATCAATGAGCGGGAAAAGTTATTTTTTGACATTCGTGTATAGTGATTACTTGTTAAAATAAGCGGATATAACGTGATATAATAGGAACGTTTCAGGAAAAATTAAGAAACAGAAGCAAAAACTAAGAAATAAAATGGCTATACGAGGAGAAAAAAGATGAAAAGAAACATGGCTGAAAAACTGACTGCATCTGTTCTTGCAGCGGTCCTGACCTTTGGTATGATGGCACCGCAGACGGCAATGACCGCAGAGGCAGCAGCAAAGAGCACACTTGAAAAAGATGTTCAGAAACTTGTAAAGAAGAGCAAAGCAAAGAAAGAAAAGACACAGAAAAAGCAGCTGAAAAAACTGTTCCAGTATGTAGAGAAAAATTACGGCTATGCAAGGGCGATCGGCTTTAAAAACACCAGAGGCTGGGAGAAAACATTTGCGGCAGAGATGATCAAAAACAAAAAGGGCAGCTGCTATCATTTTGCGGCTCTGTATGCATTCCTGGCAAAAGAAGCCGGTGTGAAAGCAAGGATCTGCCTTGGCAGGACCAACGGCTTTAATAAAGCAAGATGGCAGGATCATGCATGGTGTGAAGTAAAAGTCGGAAAGAAATGGTATATCTGTGATCCGAACATGGATAAATTTGCAGCAAACAGCAAAGGCAAATATTTTATGAAGACGGTTTCCTCCATGAAATCAACGTTCAAAAAATCAAAAACGATCAAAGTAAATTTTTAAGAAAAGGAAGAACAAATGAAGAAAATAAAAACACTGATCGCAGCAGCAGTTCTGGGACTTGGCGTTACCGTAAGCAGCATTTCACCGGCAGCAGTTTCCATGCAGACGGCAGAAGCAGCCACGGTAAAACAGGGACTTGTAAAAGTGAAAAACAAGTATTATTACTATAATGCAAAAGGGAAAAAAGTAAAGAACAAATGGGTTACGGTGAAAGTAAAGGGCAAAAAGCAGAAATATTATTTCAATAAAAAGGGAGCTGCCCTGACCGGGACTGCGGCAGTGAAGAACCGTCTTTACTGTTTCGACAAAAAAGGCAGACTGAATCAGAAGAAGAGCAAAAAACTGGCAGCTTACCGGCAGAATTCCGATTTTGCAGGGCTGAAAGCACTGATTGGCGAGCCGAAAAAGGCAGAATATTTTGACAGCTGTATGGGAGCCGGCATGGACGGCATCTTAAAATATCAGGGATTTACCGTGTATACCTACAAAGAGAACGGCAAAGAGATCATTCAGGGCTTTGAATGATCCGGCGGAGGTAGAAAATGGTATTCAGTTCCCTTGTATTTTTATGTATCTTTTTGCCGATTGTATTTTTAGGACATACGATTCTTCCAGGGATCCGTGCGAAAAATGCCATGCTTCTGCTGGCAAGTCTGGTGTTTTATGCATACGGGGAATCGGTCTATGTAGTGCTGATGGTCGCATCTGCACTGTGTAATTATTTGTTTGCACTTTGGATCGAACGGTTTCAAGATCAGAAGAAATGGATCGTCAGTGTGGCGGTGATCCTGAATCTCGCACTTCTGGTGATCTTTAAATATGCAGGCTTTCTTACAGAGAGCGTGAATACGATGTTCGGGACGGGATTTCCGGTTCCGGACATCCGTCTGCCGATCGGTATTTCCTTTTTCACGTTTCAGGCGATGTCCTACGTGATCGATGTGTACCGTGGGGCAAACAAAGCTCAGAAAAATTTTGGAAAAGTGCTTTTGTACATATCCTTTTTCCCACAGCTGATCGCCGGTCCGATCGTCAAATATCACGATGTTGAGCAGGAAATCGAACACCGGACGCAGAGTGCCGATGGCGTAGCAAAAGGTATCCGCCGTTTTATTGCTGGTCTGTCAAAAAAAGTCCTGATCTCAAATGTGATGGGCATGACAGCAGATGCACTTTTTGGAGCAGCGGCCGGGACGCTTGGGGCAGCGACTGCATGGGTGGGGGCACTTTCCTATTTATTCCAGATTTATTTTGATTTCAGCGGCTACAGCGATATGGCGATCGGACTTGGATGGATGTTCGGATTTCATTTCAAGGAGAATTTCAACTATCCTTACAGTTCAACCAGCATCCGGGAATTCTGGAGAAGATGGCATATTTCCCTGTCCAGCTGGTTTCTGGAATATCTCTATATTCCGCTTGGCGGCAACCGAAAAGGCAAAGTGCGTACCTGCATCAATAAATTTATCGTATTTTTATGTACCGGTATCTGGCATGGAGCCAACGTAACCTTCCTGTTCTGGGGCATTTATCATGGATGTTTCCTGATGCTGGAAGAATTTGTGCCGTTTTTCCGAAAAGAAGGCGGAAAGATCAAAACCGCAGTGATGCGTATTTATACGTTGCTTGTCGTTTGCATCGGTTTTGTCTTTTTCCGGGCAGATACGATGACACAGGGCGTGCAGTGGGTAAAAGCCATGTTTACCGGATTTTCAACGGGAGCGGCATCGACAAGCCTGGCACTGCAGCAGCTCACACCACTTTATCTTGTAACCTTTACAGTGGCATGCATTGCCTCCTTTCCGGTTTTTGAAAAGTGGAAAAGCGATGGCAGATATCAGGCATTCTATAACAATATGGCTTTTGTATGCAGTATCGTCGGACTTGTTTTATGCATGTTAAGTCTTGCAGGCGGCACGTACAATCCGTTCATTTATTTCAGATTTTAGGAGGAACTTATGAAGAAAAAAGGAAACATGATCTATGTCGGATTTTTCTTTGTTCTGTGTCTGATCCCAAGTGTCGGTATGCTGCTTCCGCAGACCCGGGGCAGTGCCACGGAGAACCGCAAACTTGCCGTCTGGCCGCAGCTTCGTACGGAAGAAGGATGGAATACCGATTTCCTCTCCGAGGCAGGAGAATATTTCCAGGATCACTTTGGATTCCGTCAGCAGCTTGTCACGGCAAATGCACTGATAAATGGAAAAATATTTGGTGTATACACAGCCGACGGCGTGATCCAGGGCAAGAACGGCTGGCTGTATTATAAAGATTCTTTAAGCGATTACCTTGGCACAGAGCCGATGAGCGAACGGGCACTTTTCAATGTAGCACATACGCTCAGTATGATGCAGGATTATACAGAAAAAAGCGGAGCGAAATTCCTTTTTACGATCGCTCCGAATAAAAATACGCTGTACGGTGAAAATATGCCGTACTACGACAGCATGATCGTTTCAGAAGATAAAAACATGGACCGGATCGAAGCGTATCTGGAAAAAGAAAATGTGAATTATGTCAATCTGAAAGAAATTTTGAAAAGTTCGGATGAAGTGCTTTATCACGAACGCGACTCGCACTGGAACAACAAAGGTGCGGCACTGGCAGGGGATGCACTGATGACAGCTCTTGACAAAGAGCACACGGATTATACGCAGGAAAGCTATGAAGAGTGCGTGGACTTTACCGGGGATCTCGATGAGATGCTCTACCCGCTGGCACTGACCGAAGAAAAAGAGATTTATTACGACAAGGCAGATGTCTTTGCCTATGTCGGGGAAGTGGAGAGCAATTTTGATCCGAAGATCACAACGGTAAATCCAGGCAGCACAGGAAGTCTGGTGATGTACCGCGATTCCTTTGGAAATGCGATCCTTCCGTTTTTTGCAAACAGCTATGCAAACGCCTACTTTTCCAGAGGTATCCCTTATCAGATGACCGATCTTGCGGAGCATCAGGCCGATACTGTGATCGTGGAGCGTGCAGAGCGATTTCTGCCGGAAATGGCAGAAAATCCGCCGCAGATGGAGGCACCGCAGCTGACGGTCGGAGCAGTTATGGAGCCGGAAATGGAAGAAAATGGACGGGGCACAGTCACCGCAGAAGTGCAGGGAGATCTGGTTAAAGTCAGCGGTCTTGTGGATGAGGCAATTCTGGATACGGATTCCAGGATCGCGATTCGCAGAAACGGGGGCGATACCTTTGAAGCGTTTCCGCTGACACTTGGGCAGGAAGACGAAAGCAGCTCAGATTATGGATTCCTTGCTTATTTTGCAGCAGATAGCTGGATGCAGGATCAGGAACAGATCGAGGTTCTGATCGAAAAAGACGGAACCTGGATCTTGGTCGGAACACAGAGTTTATCTTAGTCGGAGAAGACTCCCACTTCTATAAATGGCGAGCAACAAATTTGTCTTAGTGGGAGTGCAATCTCCGACTAAGATAAACGCTCCGCGAGGATGCACAGCGATTCTGTTGGGTAAATGTCAGCAAAGCTGACCAGAATCGCGTGCCAAGTCTCACGTGCGTTCGACTTGAAAAAAGGTAAATGTGAGATGAGTCCCGCTTTTGCAGGCGGAAAGTAAGAATGCCCGAGACATTCTTGAACAGATGTAAAACAGAAGAAAAGGAGAAACACAATGAGAAGAAAATGGATGGCAGCACTTTGCGTAGCATCTCTGTCAATGGCTATGATGACAGGATGTGGAAATGGCAGCACACAGGAAACAGCAAAAGAAACACAGACAGAGACGCAGACACAGGCAGAAACACAGAGCGAAACACAGACAGAGACGGCATCCGAGACGGAAAAAGCCACTGAGACGGAAAGTGAAACAGCCAAAGCAGAAAAAGCAGCCGAGACAGAAACAAAAGAAAAGACCATGTATGTATCCGGCGATGTGTATATGCGTGAAGCTGCAGACAAGGATGCAAAAGCAATGACCGTTCTGGCAACCGGAAAAGAAATTACCGTTCTCGGAGAAGAAGGCGACTGGTATCAGGTCAAAGTCGATGACAAAGAAGGTTATGTAGTTAAGAAATATATCACCGATTCAAAAGAAGAGGCAGAAGCAGCTGCCAAAGCAAAACAGGATGCAGAAGCAGCTGCGGCAGCTCAGCAGGCAGCAGAAGCAGCAGCCCAGCAGGCGGCAGAACAGGCAGCCCAGCAGGCAGCTCAGCAGGCTTCACAGTCCGCAGGCAGCACGGCAGGCGGCAAGACGGAAGTGAGCCGTCAGGCTTATGATGACTGCGACGGAAGCGGTCATGGTTACTACGAGATCACGTATTCTGACGGAAGTACGGCGATCGAAGAGTACTAAAGTGTCTAACGGAAAGCACAGAGCATGATCAGGAAAGGAAAGATAAAGATGAAAAGCGAAAGAAGAAAAGCAGGTTTTATAAAGATGCTGCTTCTGGTGCTGACACTGGCAGTATTTATGCCGGTAAGTGCAAATGCGGCACCAAAAACAAATCAGTGGGTAAACAAAGGCAGATATCGCTATTACTACAATCGGAAGGGCAAAAAAGTAAAGAATAAAGTAAAGCAGATCGGAAATTTCAGGTATTCGTTTGATAAGAAGGGAAGAATGCAGACCGGCTGGCAGATTTTCGGCAGCAAAAAAGCATATTTTTCCAAGAAGAGCGGAAGAATGCAGGTCAATAAAAAAGTAAACGGTGTCAAGATCGGAAAAAGTGGCTATGTAAAACGGAGCAAGACGGAGCTGAAGGAACAGAAAGCCCTGGAGAAAGCCAAGCAGATTCTTGCTAAGATCACAACTTCTAAAATGAGTAAGAGCCAGAAGCTTTACGCAGCTTTTCAGTATATGACAAGCCGTGCGAATTTCAGTTACCGGACCTGGAGAGGATTCTCTGTGTATGACGGATGGGAATACGACTATGCCCTGGAAATGTACGAAAAGAGAGCCGGGAACTGCTACAATTTTGCATGTGGATTTGCCATGCTCGCCAAAGCAATCGGCTATCAGCCACAGGTCATTGCCGGCCGTGTCCCGGGCGGCGTAGATGGTGCACCGGATGGGTTTACCAGACATTCTCTGGTCAAGATCAACGGACTTTACTATGATCCGGAGGCACAGTTTGACGGTTGGGCAAGGGGCGTTTACGGACTTGGCTACTATCCGATGTATCTGCAGATTCTTTCTATCCGAACTATCTAAAATAAAAAGTATTTTACACAGACAGACCGAAAAACAGAAAAATAAAAACGACTTTCCGAATGGAAAAACCATAGCGGAAAGTCGTTTTTGTTTTCTTCCTTTTGTTTAAAGAGTTTATGCAAGAAAAGTTTTTACTTTCTTGTAGATGCTCTCTGCATCCAGACCGTATTTTTTCACCAGCTGTACTGCAGGACCGGACTCGCCGTATACATCGTTGACACCGATTTTCAATACCGGAGTCGGATAGTTTGCACAGAGTGTGTCGCATACTGCACTGCCGAGTCCACCAATGATGGAGTGTTCTTCAACGGTAACCACTTTTTTGCATTCTTTTGCGGAAGCGACTACCAGCTCTTCGTCGAGCGGTTTGATCGTGTGGATGTTGATGACTTTGGCGTTGATGCCGTCTGCTGCGAGCAATTCTGCGGCCTGCATGCTTTCATAAACTTCCAGACCGGTTGCAAAGATCGCAACATCGCTGCCTTCACGAAGGACAACACCTTTGCCGAGTTCAAATTTATAGGTACTCTCATCATTGAATACCGGGATTGCCAGACGTCCGAAACGCATGTAAACCGGTCCGACATATTCATAAGCAGCTTTTACGGCAGCTCTTGCTTCCACATCATCGGCAGGGTTGATGATTACCATGCCAGGGATCATACGCATCAGAGCGATATCTTCGTTGCACTGATGTGTGGCACCGTCTTCACCGACAGAAATACCGGCATGCGTAGCACCGATCTTGACATTCAGGTGCGGATAACCGATGGAGTTGCGGATCTGTTCAAAAGCACGGCCTGCTGCGAACATGGCAAAAGAGCTTGCAAACGGAACTTTTCCGGTGGTGGCAAGACCAGCTGCAACGCCCATCATATTGCCCTCTGCGATACCGCAGTCGATGTGTCTTTCCGGGAATACTTTCTGGAAAATAGCGGTTTTGGTAGCTCCGGCAAGGTCGGCATCCAGTACAACCAGATCTTCATGTTCTTTTCCGATTTCAACAAGAGCATTTCCGTAGCTCTCTCTTGTAGCGATTTTCTTTACTTCTGACATAATGCTTCACCTGCTTTCTCAAGTTCTTCCATAGCGAGTTTGTACTGTTCATCGTTTGGAGCGACACCATGCCAGGAAGCCTGATCTTCCATGAAGGAGACTCCTTTTCCTTTGATGGTCTTTGCGATGATGGCAGTCGGCTGTCCTTTTACGGTGCGAGCCTCATCGAAAGCCTGTTTCAGTGCATCAAAGTCGTGCCCGTCTACGTTGATTACATGGAAACGGAACGCTTCGAATTTTTTGTCGATCGGGTAAGGAGAGTTTACATCGTCGATCTTACCGTCAATCTGCAGACCGTTGTTGTCTACGATCACAAGCAGGTTGTCTAGTTTTCTGTGGGCTGCAAGCATGGCTGCCTCCCATACCTGTCCTTCCTGGATCTCGCCGTCACCAAGCAGTGTATATACACGGTAATCATCGCCGGAGAGTTTGGCAGAGATTGCCATACCAACGGCAGCGGAAACACCCTGTCCAAGAGAACCGGTTGACATATCAACACCAGGGATATGTTTCATATCCGGATGGCCCTGAAGATAAGAACCAATGTGACGCAGTGTCTTTAAATCTTCCACCGGGAAATATCCACGGTTTGCAAGAGCTGCGTAATAACCAGGTGCAGCATGTCCTTTGGAAAGGACGAAACGATCGCGATCCGGTTTTTTCGGATTTTTCGGATCTATATTTAATTCTTCAAAAAAAAGATAACTGTAAATGTCTGCTGCGGATAAAGAACCGCCCGGATGACCGGATTTTGCAGAATAAACGCCGGTGATTGCACCTTTGCGGATTTCATTTGCAGTTTTCATAAGCTCTGACTTGTTCATGGTGTCCTCCTAATTCAGTATTTTGTACAAAAAACGCCCTGCAGGCGTAACAATAACCGGAGTTCATTATAAACAAGGAAACAGGGTTCGTCAACAATTCTTCACAAGAATGTACACACTTTCCTGCTATTTTGTTTAGAATGTTTGGAAATGATTTAGAATTTCATAACAATACTTTCACCGTTCGAACACACTTTATTCACAGAATGCCGTTATGATAGTACTTGTACAAAGGTTCATTCCTTTTTTACATATATTTCATTTTTTCTCTTTCCTAATGCCAGACTTGTAACAAGTCTGGCTTCCTTTTTATTTCACAAAAAATAGGGTTTTGCACAGGGCTTTCTTGTGTTATAATAAAAAAAGCGTAACGTAATGATATCAACGAGACAGGAGGAACAGATATGCAGGTATTATATAAAGATGAAGAAGGATTTCTGGCAGTTATGGAAGTGACAAAGGCTTCTTATATGGAAGATGAAGAACTCATGGAGATCTGCGGCCCGGAGGAAGACATCGCAGTTGCCATCGATGCAAAATCAGCAGAAAAAGCGATCCGTGAGCTGTATGCTAACGGCAAGGCAGATTTAAGTGCCTATGAATATCAGGACAGAGACTTTGATGACGACGATTTTGATGATGATGATGACGAAGACGATGAGGATGACCTGTTTGATCGCATGATCGATATGGATTTCCGTACCCTTGGCAAAGACGGCGTGATCTTCAGAGACGACGAATAATCCGGGGTGATCATTTTGGATAAGAAAAAAAGAGTTCAGGATTCTATGACAGAGCAGACGTATCTTCTGATGCACCGCCATATCAATGGATATGGAAGGCTTTTCGGCGGACAGCTGATGCAGTGGATCGATGAACTGGCAGGGATCGTTTCCATGCGGCATGCGGGAGGACGGATCACGACGGCCAGCATTGACAACCTCAACTTTAAAGCCGGAGCTTATTTAAATGATACGATCGTTCTGATCGGACGTATCACTTATGTGGGACGCACTTCGATGGAGGTACGTGTCGATACTTATGTTGAGGATCTTGAAGGAATGCGTCGCGTGATCAACCGTGCCTATGTGGTGATGGTGGCGATCGACGAGGAGGGACATGCAGTGGAAGTCCCGGGACTGATCGTTGAGAGCGAGAGTGAAAAGGCAGAGTGGGAAGCAGGAGTGAAACGCTATGCACTCCGCAAACAGAGACGCAGAGAAGGTTTTTAGAAGAAAAAGGACGGAAGCAGGATTATGAAGACAATCACAGCGAACATAAAAGAAGGGATCGATCAGGAGATCATTACAGAAGCCGGCAGCATCTTAAAAGACGGCGGTCTTGTGGCGTTTCCGACGGAGACGGTATACGGACTTGGCGGCAATGCACTGGATGAACAGGCGGCGGAGAAAATTTACGCTGCGAAGGGAAGACCTTCCGACAATCCTCTTATCGTACATATTGCAGAATTTGAAGCATTAAACAAAATTGCGGCAGAAATTCCAGAAGAAGCAAAAATGCTGGCGGATGCCTTCTGGCCGGGACCGCTTACGATGATTTTTCAAAAGACGGATCTGGTTCCGATGGGGACGACAGGCGGATTGAATACGGTCGCAGTGCGTATGCCGGATCATCCGGTGGCACTGGCATTGATACGGGCAGCGGGCGGTTATATCGCAGCACCGAGTGCCAACACTTCCGGAAGGCCAAGTCCGACCTGTGCGGCACATGTGCAGGAGGATCTGGACGGCAGGATCGAGATGATCCTTGACGGAGGTCCGGTAGGGATCGGGCTGGAGTCTACGATCGTAGATTTGAGCGAGGGCGTTCCGACGATCCTGCGTCCGGGTTATATCAATCAGCAGATGTTAGAAGAAGTGATCGGAAAGACGGAGATCGACCGTGCGATCCTCTCGGATGACAGCGGCATCAAACCAAAGGCACCGGGCATGAAGTACCGTCACTATGCACCGAAGGCAAGCCTGACGATCGTTGAGGGAGAGCAGGAAAAGGTTACGGCAAAGATCAACGAACTGTTAAAAGAAGGAGAAGCGGCAGACGAGAAGATCGGCGTGATCGCTTCAACGGAGACAGCAGCAGACTACCTGGGCGGAATTGTCCGCACGATCGGCAGCCGCAGCGATGAGCTCAGCATTTCACGCCATCTGTTTGGCATATTAAGAGATTTTGACACGCTTCAGGTGGATCGCATCTATTCAGAGAGTTTTGAGACACCGCAGATGGGGCAGGCGATCATGAACCGTCTGATGAAAGCAGCAGGCCATCAGGTGATGGAGGTATAGCCTATGAAGAAATACGACAGACTGATCTTTGTCAGCAACAGCGATACCTGCAGAGGACCGATGGCGGAAGCGATTCTGAAAAGCAAATTTCTGCTCTCAGAGCTGGAGGTGGAGTCCAGAGGACTTGTCGTGCTCTTTCCGGAGCCGGTCAATCAGAAAGCAGAAGCAATCCTGGCAAGTCACGGGCTGACCATGAAAGATCATACGGCGAAGATGCTGGAACAGGAAGATTTTGATGAGCGGACGCTGATCCTTGTGATGGAAGATGCTCTCAAACAGAGGATTTTCCAGGAGCATGAGAATGTTCAGAACACCTGGCAGCTTTCCGAATATATAAAAGAAGAAACTGATGTTACAGAACCGGTGGGCGGGAGTCTTGCGGACTACGGAGCCTGCTATGAGCTGCTTGACTGCATGATCAGCAGCCTGGTTGTTGTATTGAATGAGGAGGAACTACTATGTTAGCACTTGGATGTGACCACGGCGGTTACGAACTGATGCAGGAAGTAAAGAAGCATCTGGAAAACAGAGGAATTGCATACCACGATTTCGGCTGCAGCAGCACAGAGTCGGTAGATTACCCGATCTACGGCAAAAAAGTGGCAGAGGCTGTTGCAAGAGGAGAATTTGAGAAAGGAATCCTGATCTGCGGAACCGGAATCGGTATTTCCATCGCAGCCAACAAGGTAAAAGGCATCCGTGCTGCACTTTGCACCGACTGTTTCTGTGCGGAGGCAACGAGACTGCACAACGATGCCAACATTCTGGCAATGGGCGGCCGCGTGGTAGGTCCGGGACTTGCCCTGAAGATCGTAGATACGTTCCTTGATACCCCATTTTCCGGGGATGAGCGTCACATCAGACGTATCGAAATGATCGAAGACAAATAAGAGAAAAGACAGGAAGTAAGAATGAGGAGAACGTTATGTCAAAAGTAAAAGTTATGGATCATCCGCTGATCCAGCATAAAATCGGGGTGATCAGAAGAAAAGACACCTGCAGCAAAGATTTCCGTACAATCATCAGTGAGATCGCAATGCTGATGTGCTATGAGGCAACCAGAGAACTGAAACTGACGGACATAGAGATCGAGACGCCGATCTGCACGGCAACCGTAAAAGAATTACAGGGTAAAAAACTGGCTGTTGTGCCGATCTTGAGAGCAGGTCTTGGCATGGTTGACGGTATGCTTTCCATCATTCCGTCTGCAAAGATCGGTCATATCGGTCTGTACCGTGATCCCAAAACACTGGAGCCGGTGGAATATTACTGCAAACTGCCGGCAGATTCTGAAGAGCGTGAAGTTTTTGTCGTAGACCCGATGCTGGCTACCGGCGGATCTGCAACTGCGGCGATCCAGATGCTCAAGGACAAAGGCGTAAAGCACATCCATTTTATGTGCATCATCGCAGCACCGGAAGGCGTAAAGAAGATGCAGGAATGTCATCCGGATGTGGATATGTACATCGGTGCATTGGATGAACAGCTCAATTCCCACGGCTATATCGTCCCGGGACTTGGCGATGCAGGAGACCGTATCTTCGGCACAAAATAGACGTTGCCTGAGTCTGACGGAGAACGTCATTTGGAGGAAAGTATGGACAAAAGAACCGACTATATTTCCTGGGACGAGTATTTTATGGGGGTTGCACATCTTGCGGCACTCAGATCCAAAGATCCAAATACACAGGTTGGCTGCTGTATTGTGAGCGAGGATAATAAAATCCTGTCCATTGGATATAATGGATTTCCAAAGGGATGTTCCGATGATGAATTCCCGTGGAGAAGAGAAGGAGATCCGTACGATACCAAGTATTTTTATACAACGCACAGCGAACTCAATGCAATCCTCAATTACCGGGGAGGCAGCCTGGAGGGAGCAAAGCTTTATGTTTCGCTCTTTCCGTGCAACGAGTGTGCCAAAGCGATCATTCAGTGCGGGATCCGAACCGTAGTATACGACTGCGATAAATACGATGGTACGCCGAGCGTGCGTGCATCTAAACGTATGATGAATGCGGCAGGCGTGCGGTATTATAAATATCAGAAAACCGGAAGAAATATTGAAATTTCAGTATAATGTGACAAAAATGCCGCAGGACAATCTCATAGAGAAGAGAGGGTTCTGTGGCATTTTTCAGGAGGAAACTATGTATCTGGTAAATGCATTAAATGTAATTGACGAAGTCAAAAAAGCAGTCATTGGAAAAGATTCCTGCGTGGAAATGGTGATGATGGCCATTCTTGCGAGGGGACACATTCTGATCGAGGATATCCCGGGTGTTGGAAAGACCACGATGGCACTGGCATTTTCAAGGGCATGTGCCATGAGCCAGAACCGTGTGCAGTTCACACCGGATGTGCTGCCGGCAGATATCACAGGATTTTCCATTTACCGCAAGGACACCGGCAAATTCGAGTACCAGCCGGGGGCAGTGATGTGCAACCTGCTTCTGGCAGACGAGATCAACCGTACATCCCCGAAAACACAGTCCGCACTGCTGGAAGTGATGGAAGAAGGAAATGTGACGGTGGATGGCATCACAAGAGAAGTACCGAAGCCGTTCATCGTCATGGCGACACAGAACCCGATCGGCTCATCAGGAACACAGATGCTGCCAGAGTCCCAGCTGGACCGCTTTATGATCTGTATTTCCATGGGCTACCCGGATATCCGAAACGAAATTGCCATTTTAAAAGACCACAGAAGCGGCAGTCCGGTAGATCGCATTTCACCGGTGATCCAGATGAATGATCTGCTGACAATGCAGGAAGAAGTCGACAAAATCTTTATCCATGATGTGATTTACAATTATATTGCAGAGCTGATCGCAAAGACCAGACAGCATCCGATGCTGGAGCTTGGTGTAAGCCCACGAGGAACGATCGCCCTGGCGGGGATGATCAAGGCGGCTGCTTATCTGGCGGGAAGAAATTATGTCGTGCCAAACGATGTGGAGAAGGTATTTCTGGCAGTCAACCATCACCGAATCCGTTTAAACTCCAAGGCAAGAGCCAACCATGTGACAGCAGAAGGAGTTCTGGAAGAGATTTTCGCCGGCGTGGCAAAACCATCACCGAAAAAGAATTAGCGGAGGTATGGTATGATAAGAAAAGTATGGTATATGATATTGGTTCTTGTCACGATATATCTGGAGATCATGTATGACAGCACTTGGATGCTTGCGATGCTGGCATTTGAACTGCTTCTGGCAGCAGTTATGTTTCTGATGTCCTGGTATCTTAAGCTGCATATCCGTGTATGGCTGGATATGAAAGTGCCGGTATCTGCAAAGAAACAGACGTTTGAGATGGAGCTTCATATAAAAAACAGCGGAGTGCTGCCGGTATCTGCTGTATATACCATTCTGGAATGTGAGAACCGCAGCGGCGGATGCAGTGAAAAAAGGATTGTGGATGAGAGTGTGGCGGCAAAAGCGGAAAAAACGATAAAAATCAGTGCAAAAGCAGATTACTGCGGCAAAATGGTCTTTTCACTCAAAAAAGTGCAGGTGAGTGATTATCTGCATCTTTTTGCAAGAAAGGTCAGAGTACGGTCTCAGATAAATGTTAATGTATTGCCTGATATCCACACGTTTCCGGTGGAGGTTTCCATGAAAACCAGAAATTTTCCGGTGGAAGGCGATGAATATGAGAAGGAGCGAAGCGGGGACGATCCGTCCGAGATTTTTCAGATCCGCGAATTCCGACCGGGAGACCGGATGCAGCAGATCCACTGGAAAAGCAGTGCAAGAAGCGGTGAGCTGATGACAAAAGAATACAGTATGCCGTGCGGCTGCAAGGTATTGCTTCTTTTGGAGCTTAGTCAGAAAGAAGGTGGTGCAAAAAGAGCAGATCACTTTTTTGAGCTGGCGGCTTCGCTTTGTTTTTCCATGCTTGAGGCAGAATGTCCGCATTTTGTGGCGTGGTACGATGAAAAAGAAGGACAGATCCGGCGTCATACAGTGAAAAAAGAACAGGATCTCTACGAAATGCTGGATCTTCTGATGCGAACATCCTTTTATAAGCAGGAATATGATGTGAAAGCAGCTTATTTTTCCTCCTATCCGAAAGGAACTTACAGCACCGTTCTGATTCTGGATAAAGAAGGAAATCTGCAAAGAGACGAAGAAGATACCGTAACATTTGGAGAAGAGGAGTTGAAAGAGAGCCTCTCAGGCTTTGTATTGGAAGTGTAAGATATGAAAAAAAGAAAAAAAGATACAGGCCTCTCTTTGCAGGCAAGTATCTCCGAAAAAGAAAAGAGAACGGTAACATCCGGATTTCTTGCGATCGTTCCGGTCTGCTATATGATCCTTGGTGTTTTCGGATGGATGAAGACGGCTCTTGGAATCATAAACGTTGTGTATGATGCGGATCTGCTGTATGGTGTGCTGCTGGCAGCCGGGATCTGGATGGGCATACTCTATCTGATGAAAAAAAGGCAGTTTCTGCTGCTTTTGCTCACACTGGCGGTCACGCCCATTCTTGTGTGGATGCGTTTTTCCGTGATCCTAGAAGGATTCTCGGAGATCAGCAGGGTTTTCCAGTCAGGAATGACAGTGCCTGGGGGTGTTTATCAGGGGATCGGTAGTGAATATGAGATCACCTGTGCCCTGATCGTGGTCGTTTTTTTGCTGTATGATCTGTTTTTTATCTGTCTGAGCACAGAAATCGGCAAATATCTGGCGGTCTTACTTCTGGTGCTTCCATTCTGTGCGGCATTTGTTTTCGGACAGGTTCCGGATGGCATGGGGACATTCTGTATGCTGCTGTGTGCACTGGGACTGATCGCATCCTCCGCAGAAGAACACGACAGGCAGCGAAATGGCAGTGCTTTCTTTCTGGGGATTCTATCGCTGCTGTTGCTCTTGATCGGATTTTCAGCCGGAAAATCCCTTCTGGAGCCGCTTTTTGAGGGAAAAGAACAGACGAGAGCCAGGATCCAGCAGACGTCCTTTATAAAAGAGATCGAGAAATGGACGGCTCCGCTTCAGAGCCAGATGCCACAAATAGCATCCGGCGGCGTGAGCGAAGGTACGATCAACGATGCTGATTTTTTCCTGAATACAGGCGAAGTGCTTTTTTCAGTCAGCCAGGATCAGCAGCCGCAGGGCAGCCTCTATCTGAAAGTATACACCGGTACGAAATACTCGAATACCAGGTGGAAAGCAAACGACGATCCGGAAGAGAAAGCAGAAATTTTCTGCCAGAGAGCGGCAGCCTGGTCGAATACACAGGGATATGATGGGGCAGTCCGTCTGACAGTTGGCTTTCCACAGGGGAAAAGCGATGCCAGTCATCCCTACGCTCCTTATTTTTCCCAGGGTATGTCTGATGACGGCACAGAAAAGGAATATCGTTATTATCCAATCGAGAGAATTGCATATCTTTTCACTGAACCGGCTGACAGCCTGACGGACGATTACCGCGACTATGTGTATCAGCATTATCTGGATTATCCGACAAAGGGAACAGAGCGGATGCAGCAGTTTGTGGCGGACAATCCAGGGGCGGATATCGAGGAAATCTGCAATATCGTGCGGACGTTTCTCGATGAGAGTGCTGTTTATAATCCACAGGTCGGACGTTTTCCGAAAAATCAGAATTTTGCAGAATATTTCCTGTTTGAAAAACACGAAGGGTACTGCGTGCATTTTGCGACGGCAGCTGTGCTTCTGATGCGGATGTACGGCATCCCGGCACGTTATGCGACCGGATTTGCCATTCCGGCAGCTGATTTTGACTGGCAGGATGGAGCCGGATGGCTCGCAAACGTAGAAGACAGCAGGTCACATGCCTGGGCAGAAATTTATACGAACTACTATGGCTGGATTCCATTTGAGACAACGCCGTCCTATGATTCTGGTGCAGATTTATCCTACTATGGCGAAAGTCCGCAGGAAAAACAGCAGCAGAGCGAAGAAGTGGCGTCCCGTCTGGAAACACAGCAGACAGAGAGTATGGATACAGAAGATGGAACGCAGAACAACGATAAAAATGAGGATCAGACTCCGGATACGAGGAAACAAAATGCAGACCAGAGCAGCGATTCTGACAGCAAAAACGGATATGGTGCAAATGGCATGAATGGAAGTCTTTCGGGCACACAGACAGGGATCGTATCGATCGCAGCCGTTCTTCTGTCTCTGATCTTTGCAGGGCTGATCCTGTTTGCAAGACGGACGATCCGACTTCGCAGACGCAGCGGCGAAAATGCACAGGAGATTTTCAGGGATTTCTATGAAGTACTCGTTTTTGCCGGAATGCCGCAGGGACTGGACTGCATGAAAGACGGATTTACGGCGAAGGTCTGTGAACAGTTCCAGTGGCTGAACAAAGAAGAACTTGATCAGGCGATGGACATTGTGATGCGGGCAAACTTTGCGGGTGATCCGGTGACAAAAGAGGAAACCATGCAGCTGAGGGGACTTTATCGTTACACCTGCCGTATGGTTTTGAAGGGCATGAGCCGCAAAAAGAAGTTTCTTTTCCGCTTTATCAAAGCATATGCTTAAAACTGACCCTGTAAAAATGCTGAATATTGTCTGTTTTTTAAATGACAAAAAAAGCTTATACTGAACAGCAAGAAAAAACAGGAAGGTGAAAGTTTGGAAGTTGACTTCCAAATCTGCCATTATTGACGCAGCAAGTGCGTCATGAAGGAGAAAAGTATGAACGAAAAGAAAAGTACAAACTGGACAGCAAAGAAACTGGCAATCAATGCTCTGGCGATCGCACTTGTCTGTGTATCGACCATGGTGATCCAGATCCCGATCCCGCTTGGTTACATGCATCTTGGGAACTGCTGTATTCTGCTGGTCAGTGTTTATTTTGGAAATATGACCGGAATGCTGGCAGGCGGCATTGGCTCCTGTCTGGCAGATCTGCTCAGCGGCTATACACAGTGGATCATTCCGACACTGATCATCAAAGGGATCATGGGACTTGTGATCGCTATGATCGCTTATCGCGAAGGCGAAGAGATCCGTATGATGCGTCTCCGTACATTTCTCGGAGCAGCGGCAGGTATTGTGATTATGATTGCAGGCTATACGTTTGCAGGATGTTTCCTTTACGGCGGCATGGCAGCAGGTTTTGCCCAGATCCCGGGACTGACCACAGAAGGTGTGATCGGACTGTTGCTGTTCTATGTGATCGGATTTGCATTTGAAAAAGCTAAAATTCCGGTATTTATCAAACGACTTGCGTAGGAAAGGTGAAATATGTCTCACAACAATCAGAAAAAAATTGCAGTGATCAATGATTTCTCAGGATTTGGCAGATGCTCGATAGCCGTAGCACTGCCAATTCTCTCTGTTATGAAGGTGCAGTGCTGTCCGCTGCCGACCTCCATTTTTTCCAACCACACGGGTTTTCCAAGCTACTTTTTCGAAGACTATACTTCCCGCATGGTTCCTTATATGCAGGAATGGAAGAAACTGGATCTTCATTTTAATGGGATTTGTTCCGGATTTTTAGGTTCCAAAGAACAGATCGAGATTGTAAAAAAGTTTTTTAAAGAGTTTAAAACAGAAGAAACACAGATCATCGTTGATCCGGTAATGGGCGATTATGGAAAACCATATCCGACCTACACAGAAGAAATGTGCGGTGAAATGAAAAAACTGGTCGAGTTTGCCGACATTCTCACACCGAATGTCACAGAAGCCTGCGTGCTTACCGATACACCGTACAAAGAAAAATGGAAGATCGAAGAAATCCAGGAAATGGCAGAAAAGATCCACAAGATGGGACCGAAAAAAATCGCCATCACCGGTATCGTTCAGGGCGGATTTATTGCAAACTTCTGTTACGAAGAAGGGCAGCAGCCGAAAGTGCTGCGTACCCACAAAGAAGGAACACAGCGTTCCGGAACCGGCGATATCTTTGCATCCATCATCGCAGCCGATGCCGTCAACGGAGTGCCGTTCTATAAATCCGTGAAGAAAGCTTCCGATTTTATCAAAAAATGTATTATCCGCTCACAGGAACTGGATATTCCGCTGACAGACGGCGTATGTTTTGAAGAAGTTTTAGGAAAATTAAAAACAGACTGAAAGGAATGCTGCATTATGAAAAAAGAAATGACGATTTTCTATGAAGTACACGATAATATCTATGTAAATCTCACCAATAAATGTCCATGTGCCTGTACCTTCTGCCTGCGTCAGACCAGAGATCACATGGAAAATTCCCATGTTTTGTGGCTGGAGCATGCACCATCTTTTGAAGAAGTGCAGGAAGCCATGAAAGCCGTAGATTTTTCAAAATATAAAGAAGTGGTATTCTGCGGATTCGGCGAACCGACCGAGGCACTCGATGTGCTGAAACAGAGTGCAAAGCTGATCAAAGAAAAGTACAATATGCCGATCCGTATCAACACAAACGGACTTGGAAACCTGGTCAATGAAAGAGACATCGTTCCGGAACTGAAAGGTCTTGTGGATACGATTTCTGTCAGCCTGAATACCCCGAATGCAGATGAGTACCACAGGCTGGTACGCAGCAAATTCGGAGAAAAGTCATTTGATGCCATGATCGATTTCACAAAAGAATGTACAAAATACATTCCAAATGTTGTGATGACGACCGTAGAGACGACCATCACACACGAAGAAGAAAAGCAGTGTCAGGAAATCTGTGACCGCGTAGGGGCAAAATACCGCATTCGCCCGTGGGAGGACTGAAAAGTCCTCCTTTTTTTTGACAAATCTGCAATTCTGGGTATAATGGAAGGAAAAAAGGTAACTGTGAGAATACCGAAAAGTTAGTAAAGGAGAACACCATGTACACAGTGATTGTTGCAGATGACGAGCAAGAGATCCGTCGTTCCCTGATCCGGAAAGTAGACTGGGGAAGCGTCGGTTTTCAGGTGATCGGAGAGGCGGAAAACGGTGCGGAAGCTTTGGAACTGACGGAAAAGCTGGAGCCGGATCTGCTTCTGACGGATATACGCATGCCATTTATCAGCGGCATCGAGCTTGCACGCCAGGTGCGGGAGATAAGGCCGGCTACCCAGATCGCATTTCTGAGTGGATTTGATGATTTTTCTTATGCACAGCAGGCCATACAATATAATATTATCAGCTATCTGTTAAAACCGATTTCATCTTCCGAACTTGAAAAAGAGCTCCTGAAGATGAAAGAGAAGATCGATCAGAAGTTTCAGGTATTTTCCCAGCCGGGGATGCGTCAGGAGCATATGGAGAAAAGAGAGTTTCTGACACCGTTGCTTCTGGATGGCTTTGGCGGGGAACTTCCGGAAGAAGAGCACAGGATACTGATGAAAGAGGCAATTTCCTGCGGACTGCTCGACGGGGAAGAGCCGGAAGCCTTGAATTATGCGGTGATGGTCACCAGAATCCTGGATAAAGACGGAAAGAACTGCACGACAAGAGGCAGCGTCAAGGCGATCGATTCCATCCTCAAAAAGTACACCAAGTACTGCAGCGTTTATTTACAGGGACGCGTAGTATCTTTGCTTCTGGCAACGCCGCGTGGCTTTGATAAATATCTGCATATTCTGGTGGATGACATCTGTCAGAGTGTGGAGCGTATCATGGGGATGGACAGCGTGATCGGAGTCAGCAGAGTAGTCGAAAAGCTGGAAAGATGTCATGAGTGCTATCTGGAGGCGATGAGTGCGGCTGCAAATTACGGAAAAGAAGAAGGAAACATTCATTTTATATCAGACGATGAACGGACAGAGAGCTTTGACAAGGTGATGGTGCATCAGACCGTGGAAGATATCGAAAATCTGCTTCGAAAAGGCAGACCTGAAGAGATCAGCGGCTATCTGCAGAACTTTTTTGACCAGGTCGTACAGCACAAGATCTCTCAGTCTGAGACGGATTTTATCCTGATGCTGATCGTTTCGACGGTTTATCAGGTACTTTATTCGGTTGCCGGAGAAGAAGTGGTTCAGCAGATGCAGCAGAAGTTCCCGATGTACAGCATGAAAATGTTCGGCAATATCGGAGATTCCAGGCAGTTCTATGTAGATATCTGCACTACGGCACGCCTGATGATCGCAGACCAGCGAAAGAAAAGCAGTGTGATGCTCTGCAACCGTGCGATCCGCATCATCAACGAGAAATTTGCCGATCCGGATCTGTCCCTTGTCTCGGTCAGCACCGAGATTTCCGTCAGCCCGAACTACTTAAGTGCACTTTTGAAAAAGGATACCGGTGAGACGTTCAAAGAGCTGCTTACGAAAAAGCGTATCGAGACAGCCAAAGAGCTTCTGATGGACACCAACATGAAAGTCCGTGAGATATCGGAAAAATGCGGCTACAACGATCAGCATTATTTCAGCTATTGCTTCAAAAAATATACCGGTGTTTCACCGAACAGCTGCAGGAGAACGTATGAAGATGGCAGACAGGATTAAAGAGGCGGTGAAGCGGTTTCAGCAGATTTCACTGTCGAGTCTGTTTGTCATCCTGGTGAGCGTGATCGTTATGATCACTTCAGTCGTATCACTGCTTATATTTGTCAATCTTTACCGTAATGATATGGAGCAGAATGCGATCACAACGAGCGAGCAGGCCGTTGTACAGGTGAAAAATACCGTTTTCAACTATACCGAAGACATGAGCGATATCATGCAGATGATCTGTGCTAACATTCAGAAAGAGGAGGAAGAAGCAAATAATTTTTTCTCCAATCTTCTGAAGATAAGATCCGATGTTGTTGCAGTTACTTCCTATGATATGAACGGCAAGATCTTAAAATGCTGGACAAATGGTCAGAAATTAAAAGAAAATTATATCAAAAATCTTTCTTATGTGCGTGATCTGCCGCAGGAAGAAGGAATTTTAAATATCACAAAACCGCATGTAGAATCCCTGTTTGTGGACTACTATCCGTGGGTGGTAACGATTTCCCAGAACATGCAGGATGCAAACGGGAATACGATCCAGGTAGCGGTGGATATCAGTTTTTACAATATCGCCGATTATGTGGATGATGTCGGGATCGGGCAGCATGGTTACTGCTATATTGCCGATGATGCCGGAAACATTGTCTATCATCCGCAGCAGCAGCTCATTTACGCTTCTTTAAAAGAAGAAAACCAGAAAAATATGGAGAACGGGACGTACATCAAGTCTAATGTGATTTACACCGTCAACTCCCTTCAGAACTGCGACTGGCATATCGTGGGAGTATGCTATGTGGATGAAATGATCACAAACAAAGTGGAACGCGTAGTCAGCAGCCTGGTCGTGATCCTGGCGATCGTACTTGCCGGAACGGTGTTCCTTGGCAGCGTTTTCTCGGATCTGTTCTCAAAACCGGTTACAAGCCTAGTGCGTGCGATGGGAGAATTCGAGGGAAACAGTGCCGAGTTTGTCTATCATCCGGTGACGGGAACCAAAGAGATTTCCGCCCTGTCGGATTCGTTTGAACATATGGCAGTACGGATACAGAAGCTGATGGAAGAAGTCCGCCAAGAAGAAATCAGCCTTCGGAAAACAGAACTGAAGGCACTTCAAGCACAGATCAATCCACATTTCCTCTATAATACACTGGATGCGATCGCCTGGATGTGCGAAGCCGGACGCAATGAAGATGCCGTGGAGATGGTCAATGCCCTGGCAAGGCTGTTCCGCATCAGCATCAGCCGCGGACATGAGCTGATCCCGATTGAGAAAGAGCTGCAGCATGCACAGAGCTATCTGCATATTCAGAATTTCCGCTATAAAAATCAGTTCCGGTATCAATTTGACGTTGATGAGGCATGCCTTTCTTATTACTGTAATAAAATCACACTGCAGCCGATCATCGAGAATGCAATTTATCACGGCATGGATCGTATGGTAGATGAGGGCATGATCAGGATTAGCATCCATCAGAGCGAAGACAAGATCATCTTTACGGTGGAGGACAACGGAGTTGGCATGACAGAAGAACAGTGCGAGGAAGTACTGAAAAAGGAGCGAAGCGACCGTGCCGGAATCGGAATCAAGAATGTAAATGACCGTATCAAGATCTATTTCGGGGAAGAATACGGCCTGACCATAAAGAGTGAGCTGGATGAAGGCACCTGTGTCACGATTATGATGCCGAAAGTAACGGAGGGAAGCTATGAAGACAAATAGGTGGAGAAACCGCATCCTGTGGATGGCATTTCTGGTCTGTCTGGTGCTGATCTTCTGTCTGACGGCTTTTCACCGTCCGATTCTCAACGGAAAAGAAAGTGAAAGCAGCAGCGATCAGAAGCACAAAGTTGTTTTTATTGCAAAGTCAACCGTTTCCGGATTCTGGAAATCGGTATATGCAGGGGCGAGCAATGCTGCCACGGCATGCAATCTGGATCTGACTTTCGAGGGACCGAAAAACGAAGAAGATTATGAGACACAGAATCAGATGATTGCAAAGGCAGTGGAAGACGGAGCGGAAGTCATTATTTTTTCTGCGGTAGATTATGAGGCAAATGCCGATGCGATCAATGATGCGGCAGGCAAAGGGGTCAAGGTTGTGGTCATCGACAGCGACGTGGACAGCGATGCGGTCAGTTGCCGGATCGGAACCGATAATTACGATGCTGGATGTAAGGCAGCGGAAGCAGCCATGAAAGATGAAAACGAAGAAATCCATATCGGCATTGTGAATTACGATAAAAACTCGGACAATGGACAGAAAAGAGAAGAAGGATTCCGGGATAGCATTCTGCGTGATGGAAGAGCCGGAATTGATGCCGTGATCAATGTGCTTTCCGATACAGAAAATGCAAAAAAACGAACAAAGAAAATGCTGAAAAAGCATCCGAAGATTAATGTGATCGTCACCTTTAACGAATGGACAACACTCGGGGTCGGCTATGCAATCCAGGAACTTGGGCTGAAAGACAATGTCCGTGTGGTCGCATTTGACAGCAATGTGGTTTCGGTCGGCATGCTGGAGACGGGGGAAGTGGACACCCTGATCGTACAGAATTCCTATGCCATGGGGTATCTCGGCGTGGAGACCGCCTACAAGCTGATCAACGGATATTCCATCAAAGATACCATTTATACGGATACGATCGCAGTGGACAAAGAGAACATGTATGATGAAGAATGTCAGAGAAGACTCTTTGCTTTCGAAAAAAGTAACAAAAATTAAATCTCGTTTTCGTGCAAAAGTATGAAACGGTGGTTTAAATCTTAAGAAAAAAATAGAAAATTATATCAAAATCGTAAATTATCATATTGGAAAATTGAGAACTTTGTGCTATATTGTTAGAGTAATGAAAAACAAATCATTTTTTTTGGGAGGAACTTATCATGAAGAAAAAAGTAATCGCTGGTTTACTTGGAACAGCAATGGTAGCATCTCTGCTTGCAGGATGCGGATCATCTAACAACACAACAGATACAACAGCTGATACAGCAGCAGCAACAGAAGCAGCAGCTGATACAACAGCTGATACAGCAGCAGCTGATGCTGAGTCAGAAGCACAGTCCGTAGCAGATGCAGCAGGCGATGTTGACCTGTCTAACGCAGACGTAGCAGTTATGTACTATACATACGGCGATACATACATCGCTTCCGTACGTACAGCACTGGATGCTAAACTGGACGAACTGGGTGTTAAATATCAGGACTACGATGCAAACAACAACCAGACAACACAGAACGAGCAGATCGATACAGCTATCCAGACAGGTGCAAATGTACTGATCGTTAACATCGTAACATCTGGTTCTGTAGACGCTTCTTCTCAGATCGTTGAAAAAGCAAAAGCAGCAGGTATCCCTGTAATCTTCTTCAACCGTGCAGTTGAAGGTGACGAAGACGAAGGAAAAGTACTTGGAAGCTATGACAAGTGTGCATTCGTTGGTACAGATGCTCCGGAAGCAGGACATATGCAGGGCGAAATGATCGGAAATTACCTGGTTGACAACTACGATTCTGTAGACCTGAACGGTGACGGAAAGATCTCCTACGCTATGTTCATGGGACAGCTTGGTAACGTAGAAGCTATCTACCGTACACAGTATGGTGTAGAAGATGCTAACAAAGTTCTGGAAGAGAAAGGAAAACCGGCTCTGGAATACTTTGATTCTTCCAACACAGACTGCTACCAGGTTGACCAGGATGGTAACTGGAGTGCAACAGCTGCAAACAACTACATGACAACCAACCTGACACAGTACAACGAAGAAAACAAGAACATGATCGAACTTGTTATCTGCAACAACGACGGTATGGCTGAAGGTGCTATCTCTGCTCTGAATGACAAAGGATACAACCTGGGTACAGACGACTGCAAGACAATTCCTGTATTCGGTGTAGACGCTACAGATGCAGCTAAACAGCTGATCAAAGACGGTAAGATGACAGGTACAATCAAACAGGATGCTGAAGGTATGGCAGCTTGTATCGCAGATCTGACAAAGAACGCTGGTTCAGGTCAGGATGTAATGGCTGGCACAGATTCTTACAACATCTCTGAAAACGTTAAGAATAAGATCTACATCCCATACGCTATGTACACAGGAGAAGAATAAGATCTGATTCTGAAACAGAACGGGAAATGAATGATGGAAGTTCATTCGTGAAATAGTATACAAGGGTAACGGCTGCCGCTGGTCGGCGGCCGTTCCTTAAGTATAAGGTAAGCAGTAGAAAGACAGGAGGTCAGGATATGGAGCATGATGTTTTGCTTGAAATGAAAAATATCAGCAAGGAGTTCCCAGGCGTTAAGGCGTTGGATAATGTTTCTTTGACCGTAAGAAGAGGAACGGTTCACGCACTGATGGGAGAAAACGGCGCTGGGAAATCTACATTGATGAAGTGCCTGTTTGGGATGTATGTAAAAGACGGTGGATCCATTTCTCTGGAAGGGAAAGAAATCAATTTCAAAAACTCCAAGGAAGCTTTGGAAAATGGTGTAGCAATGGTTCATCAGGAGTTGAACCAGGCCCTGAAACGTAGTGTTATGGACAATATCTGGCTGGGACGTTATCCCAAAAAAGGTCCGATGGTAGACGAAAAGAAAATGTATGATGATACAAAAGCACTTTTCGAAAAACTGGAGATCGATGTTGATCCGAAGAGGATCATGAGCACTATGCCGGTATCACAGCGTCAGATGGCAGAAATTGCAAAAGCAGTTTCCTTTAATTCGAAAATTATCGTGTTCGACGAGCCGACATCTTCCCTGACGGAAGAAGAGGTAGAACATTTGTTCAAAATCATAAATATGCTGAGAGATCAGGGATGTGGTATCATCTACATCTCCCATAAAATGGCAGAGATCCTCAGAATTTCTGATGACATCACAGTCATGCGAGACGGTACATGGGTAGCTACCAAACCGGCAAAAGAAATGACAATGGATGAGATCATCAGACTGATGGTAGGTCGTGAGCTGACAAACCAGTTCCCGCCAAAGACAAACAAACCGGGTGATGTTGCTCTGGAAGTAGAAAACCTGACCGCACAGTACTCTCTGCTGCGTGATGTTTCTTTCAAAGTTCGCCGTGGTGAGATTGTTGGTCTGGCCGGTCTGGACGGAAGCGGACGTACCGAAACACTGGAGAACATCTTCGGTATTGCAACAAGAAAATCAGGAACGATCAAACTGGACGGTAAGGTTTGCACAAACCGCAACGCACGTGAATCTATCAAGAACGGTTTCGCTCTTCTGACAGAGGAACGTCGTGCAACCGGTATTTTCGGAATCCTCAGTATTCGTGAAAATACGGTTATCTCCAGCCTTAAGAAACATAAAAAGAAAGGTCTGTATCTGAGCGAGAAGTCCATGAGAGAGGATACTCAGTGGTCCATCGATGCGATGCATACCAAAACACCGACACAGGAAACAAAAATCCGTTCACTGTCAGGTGGTAACCAGCAGAAGGTTATCCTTGGACGCTGGCTGCTGACCAATCCGGAAGTACTGCTGCTGGATGAGCCGACACGTGGTATCGACGTTGGTGCTAAATACGAGATTTACCAGTTGATTCTGGATCTTGCAAATAAGAACAAGGTAGTTATGGTAGTTTCTTCTGAAATGCCAGAACTTCTGGGAATCTGTGACCGAATTCTCGTTATGTCCGGTGGACGTCTTGCAGGTGAAGTAAATGTCAGCGAGACGAACCAGGAAGAGATCATGACCCTTGCGGCAAAATATGTATAAGGAGGCTGAAGTAAGTGAGAGCATTTTCAAATTTAAAAGCAAGTATCGCAAATTATAAAACACTGGACAGCAAAGACAAGAAAACCTTCTGGAAAGAGGGATTCATCAACAACCTGATGTATATCTTGATCATCATTGCTGCAATCTATACATACACACAGAACCACAAATTCCTGAGTGTATCTTCTATCGTAAATATTATTTCTCTGTCAGCTGCAAATATTCCGATCGCACTTGGTATCGCAGGATGTATCGTACTGACCGGTACCGACCTTTCTGCTGGTCGAGTTGTAGGTCTGACAGCATGTATTTCCGCATCTTTACTGCAGTCTATGGACTATGCAACAAAGATGTTCCCGAATCTTCAGCCACTGCCAATCCCGGTAGTAATCCTGATCGTTGTCGTTGTTGGTGGTATCGTAGGTTTCGTCAATGGATGGTTCGTAGCACAGTTTAAACTGCATCCATTCATCGTAACACTGGCAACTCAGCTGATTACATACGGTGTACTGCTTCTGTACATCATGATCAACGGAAACAATGGACAGCCTCTGTCAGGTCTGGACAATTCCTTCAAAAACTTCGTAACAGGAAGTTTAGTTAAATTCTTTGGCGTTCCAATCCCGAACTATGTTTGGTATGCAATTATCATGATTGCTTTCATGTGGTTCATGTGGAACAAAACAACATTTGGTAAAAATATGTTCGCTGTAGGTTCTAACCCGGAAGCAGCAAACGTATCTGGTGTAAGTGTATTCTGGACAACAATCGCAGTACATACCCTGGCTGGTGCTATGTATGGTATTACAGGTTTCATCGAGTCAGCACGTATCGGTTCCAACCAGGCCAACACAGGTCTGAACTACGAGTGTGATGCTATCGCAGCCTGCGTTATCGGTGGTGTATCTTTCGTAGGTGGTACTGGTAAGATCAGTGGTATCGTTCTTGGTGTATTCATCCTGAGAATTATCTTCGTTGCACTGCAGTTCCTCTCAATCAACCAGAGTATGCAGTACATCATCAAAGGTCTCATCATTCTGGTAGCTTGCTCTATCGATATGAGAAAATACCTGGTTCGTAAATAATTTTTTACAGAATCTCAAGGGCCGGACATATTGTTCGGCTCTTTTTTTCTCTTGATCGGAGAAAAAAAGAGCCTGTATTTGAACTGAAAATAGAAAAACGGATAAGTATTATCTATCTTTTCTGTTGGAAATGTGATATTATGATGTGGGTGTCAAAAGTCTCCAACTATGATGTCTACGGAACAATCCAGTATCAAAGAGGGCAAATATCTTTTGACCAAACATCATAATATGTGAAATACAGGCAAAAAGAGAGGAGCATAATATTATGAATGACAGAGCAAAGTATAAAGGACGTATGGCGATCTATGCCATGGCAGGCGTATATCTGCTGGCACAGGCCTACTATATGTATAAAGATATCCCGACCAGCAGCGGAACCGATAAAATACTGATGTCCATTTTTATGGTAGTGTTTGCTGTGATCGGTGCAGGGATGGTGATCATGGGAGTCACCAAGAGCTATAAAGCAATCAAAGAAGACTATAATGCAGTACCGGAAGAAGAAAAAAAAGATGCAGAGACTTCTGAAGGTGAAGAAGCTGCCGTAGAAGCAAAAGAAGTGGCAGAGCTGGAAGATAAAATAGAAGAAAGCAAAGATGCATCAGAGGATGCAGATAAATAAAAAATTGTGGTGGAGGTTTGTGTAAATGTGCAAATGAACGCCATAGAAATGATTTTATAAAATATATAACGCCATGATGATTCGAAAACAATCTCCTGACACGCTGCGTTTCCTGTTCGGTTCGCTCGCCTGTTAGCCGCCCTTCGCCTAAACTCGCCTCTTCGAGGCTCAGACAGCGGCTCTTTGGGGCGGCAACATCGCAAACCTCACGACGGAAGCCTTGCTATCGTCAGAGCGATTTGTTTTTGGGTTCATCATGGCTGTATTGTTTTATGCACTACTTTTTACGATACCGTTCATTTGCACATGCGACTGTTATTGAAATCTTATGGAAAAAAGTGTGACAAAAATGTCGCACTTTTTTTGTGCGAATTACTGAAAAATAGTGAAAAGTTTAGTGAAAAATCTGGTAAAACATTGTAAAATATATAGAAATGTTATGGACAAATTGTGAATAATATGGTAAAATTTTACTAAGTCCGGTGAAAGCGGACTGAAATTTTTGTTAGAGCATGTATTAGAAGGAAGCTGCAGACTGCAGCTTCAAAAGATGCAAAAAGAAAGGAGCAAGAAGTATGAAGTGGAGAAAAGTTATGGCATTTTCCCTGGCGGCTTCCATGATCGCAGGACAGGCAGTAAGTGCAGCACCTGCAGCTGAAGCAGCATCCGAGTCTGCACTGCAGACGCAGGCAGACAGTAAGTCCAACACCAATGCCAGCTACACCGACCCGTGGACAAAAACAGCTGTCCCAAATCAGGCCGCAAAAGTAACATCCGACGTGGACAAAACAAAATTCACGCACAAAGAATGGACTGGAGAAACCTATACCGATGTGGATGGCAATCAGGTCAAAGCAGCAGATGTATATGGCATCAACACAGAACAGGCAAGCACTTTTGCAACGACCAATGTGGTGTATGACAGCGTAGACAAAGCAATCAAAGGTGCAAAAGATTACGACAAAGCAGCGTCAAAATATGTACAGTTCTTAACAGGGAAGGATCAGGCAGACTGGTCACTTGTTGTGTTACAGAACCAGGCACTCGCACAGGGTGATGCATACAAAAATTTCTATAAGACCGACTACAAAGCAACGACGAACGACTGGAAAACAAATCTGCAGCTTCCTTGCAGCTGGACGAGACAGGGATTTGATTTTTCTATCTATACCAATGTAACTATGCCTTGGCAGTCAAAATATGACAGTAATGTCAGTGCCCCGAATGCACCGGCAAATTATAACCCGGTAGGTCTTTACCGCAAGACTTTTAAGGTGACCGATGACATGAAGGCAGCAAACGGAAGAGTTTATCTTTCCTTCCAGGGCGTAGAATCTTCCTATTATGTATATGTAAATGGCAAAGAAGTAGGATACAGCGAGGACAGCTACAGTCCACATAGCTTTGATATTACCGATTATCTGACAACAGACGGAAGTGACAACCTTCTGGCAGTTGAAGTTCACAAATTCTGTGACGGTACCTGGATGGAAGATCAGGATATGTATTATGATGGCGGTATTTTCCGTGATGTATATCTGTATTCTGCACCGCTGGTACATATCCAGGACTATAAAGTAGAGACAGATCTCGATGAGAACTACGAAAATGCAACGATGAACCTGAATGTAACCGTAGCAAATGCTTCCAAGGCAGCTGCAGAAGGTTATAAAGTGGATGTACGTCTCTATGATCAGGACGGAAAGATGTTTGTCAACGATATGACGATGGATCTGGATACCGTTCCGGCAGCAGACGGTGATACCGACGGCAGCGTTTCGGCAGCTGGCAGCAAACTGGTTCTTTCACCGGAACTGTGGTCTGCTGAGACGCCGAATCTGTACACGATGGTTCTGTCCCTGTACGATTCCAAGACAGGCACCTACATGGGAAGCGTTTCCCAGCAGCTTGGATTCCGTGAGATCGAGTTTACAAAATCAAAAGTAGATACAAATGGTAATCGTACCACAACCGATTCTGAGTACAAACCGATCACGATCAACGGTAAACAGCTTCTGCTCAAAGGTACAAACCGTCATGATACCGATCCGGAATACGGCAAATATGTACCGCATGAGACACAGGAAGAAGATATCAAACTGATGAAACAGTACAACTTAAATGCACTGCGTACCTCTCACTACAGCAACGACGAGTATCTGTATTATCTGTGTGATAAATACGGTATTTACGTGATGGGTGAGACCAACCTGGAATCTCATGCACTGATGAATCAGGGAGAAAAACAGGCAAACTTCAAGAACCTGGCAATGGACCGTACGGTTACCGCATTCAACAGACTGAAAAACCGCACTTCCATCGTTATGTGGTCAACCGGAAACGAAAATTATTACAGCAGCAGTGCTTCTTATGCAAATGGCATGTTCTATGATCTGATCTGGTACTTCAAGAACAACGACAGTACAAGACCGATTCATTCAGAATCTTCGGATGGAAACAATGGAACCGATATGCGAAGCAATATGTACCCAAGTGTTGATACCCTGTATTCCAGAGCAGCAGCAAATATGCCATATGTTCTGTGTGAATATGACCATGCGATGGGTAATGCGGTTGGTAACCTGAAAGAATACTGGGATGCGATCCGTTCTTCTGACAATATGCTCGGCGGATTTATCTGGGATTGGGTTGACCAGTCCAGAATGTTAAGTCTTGACAACCTGCCGAAAGCTTATGTCGTAACCGATAAGAAAGACGGAGTAACAGGATCTGCAAGCATTTCCAGTGTCAATGAAAATCCGGAAAGCGGAGCACTGACAAGCAAGAGTGCAAATGGATATGCACTGTTTGAAAGTGACAAATACAACGAAGCACTCTCCGGAAGCGGCAAGAGCTTTACCGTAGAAGTTATCTGCAAACCGGCATCGGACGGAGCAGATAAAGTCCTGATCGCAAAAGGTGACCATCAGTTTGCATTAAAGACAAACAGCAACAAACAGCTGGAGTTCTTTGCTTACTACAATAACAGCTGGAATTCTGTAACAGCAGCAAAACCGGCTGACTGGGTAGGCAAATGGCATCAGGTTGTTGCAACTTACGATAAAGGTGCAATCAAGATCTACTGCGATGGAGTCCTTTTAGGAGAAGGAAATGGAAATACAACCATTGCATCCAGCAGCGTAGCACTGGGAGTAGGATGCAGTGCTGACAACGGCAGAACCTTTGACGGTGAAATTTCTATGGGCCGCGTTTACAGCAGAGCACTGTCCCTGGAGGAGATCAAAGCTCAGAACGGCACGACACCGGCAATCACAGAGAAATCTGATGATGTACTTCTGTGGGCAGATTTTGCCGGCCTGACCGTTGATGAATCTTCCAAACCATATGATTACTATGCAGAGAAAGATGCTCATGCAAATCTGTACTCCGATGAAATCAAAGGCAACTTCTATGGATACGGCGGAGACTCCGGCGAAAGCCCGAACGACAACTCCTTCTGTGTAAACGGTCTGGTATCTCCGGATCGAGATGTTCAACCGGAACTTTATGAAGTAAAATATCAGTATCAGAGCGTATGGTTTAGCACAGATGACAGCATGCTGCTCGGCGAGACCATCGATGTTTACAATGAAAATAACTTCCTGAATCTGAATGATTTTGACGTGAAATGGACACTGACGGAAGACGGAAAAGAGATTGGCTCCGGTAAACTTTCAGCGGAAGATACCAACATCGCAGGCAGAGAGAGCGGAAGCATCAAAGTTCCGTATCGTGCATCTATGCCGGAAGAAAAGAAAGCAGGAGCAGAGTATTATCTGAACCTGTCTGTACAGCTCAAAGAGGATACCGAATGGGCAAAAGCAGGACACGAAGTTGCTTACGAGCAGTTCCAGATCCCGGCAGAAGTTACAAAAGTAGAACCGACGATCAACACAAACGTAACCGTAGATGACAGTGCAGAAGATGTGATCAAAGTTTCCGGTACCGATTTTGGCTTTGAAGTAGAAAAAGCAACCGGAACACTGAAAAATTATGTATACAAAGGTGAGACTCTGCTGACAAGCGGACCGGTTCCAAATTACTGGAGAGGTATTCTCAACAACGATAACGGTAACTACGACGGAAACTGGAAGAATGTCAACAAAAATGTAACGGCTTCTGATATTGCGGTCGGAACAAACGATGCAGGACAGAAGACGATCCGTGTGACACTGGCAAGTGCAAGCCAGGCAAACCTGAAACAGACCATGGTTTATACGGTAGACGGAAGCGGTGCAGTGACTGTAGATGCAACCGTAGACGCAACCGGAACAAGCCTTGGACGTTATATCCGTATCGGTACTGTTATGGAACTGCCGGAAGGATATGAAAACGTAGAATGGTATGGTAACGGCCCAGTAGAGGCTATGTGGGACAGAGAAGATTTCGCAACGGTTGGAAGATATAGCAACACCGTATCCGGAATGTTCTATCCGTACCTGGATACACAGGATACCGGTACCGTAACCGGAGTAAAATGGATCAGCGTAACCAATCCATCTGCAAAGAGTGCAATGGCAATCGCAGCAACCGATACGGTAGAAGCGTCTGCACTGCATTTCACAGTAGATGATCTGGATCAGGCACAGCATCCATATGAACTGACCAAACTGGATTCCACGATCCTGACAGTAAACTATCGTTCACAGGGAACCGGAAACAAGAGCTGCGGTCAGGATACACTTTCCGCATACCTGCTTTCAAATAACAAAGCTTATACTTATGAGTACACCATGGTACCATATACCACAAATGACAGCGATCCGATGGATGTAACACGTGCATACCGCACGGTGGCATCTGTTTCTGAGGATGATATCATCCAGAGTGCAGCAAAAGAACTGAGCGATAAAATCGATGGTATTCTGGTAACAGGCAGTGACACAAAAGAACTCCGGAAAATGCTTGTATCTTACAATGCACTCACAGAGAAAGGCAAAGCAATCGTAGGAGAGATCCGTTACCGGAAACTGCAGGAGGCAATCGCACTGGCACAGAAACTTGCAGATACCGAAAATGCAGCCGTTGTTGTAAAAGATCAGAGTGCAAATGGTTATGACATGGATATCAGTGGCGTATCCACAGCAGATCTGGCAGAAAAAGACGGCGAAATTGCTCTGAAAGGTTATGCAGATGTAACCGGAGAAACAGCAGATGAAACCTTCAACAGTCTGATCGGGGGAAATAAAGCCTTTACAATTGAAGCTGTATTTAATCCGAATAATGTAGGATACAGTGGTGCTGACTACAATATGATCGCATCAAAAGGTGACAGCAGTGCGGCATTCCGTGTTTCTGAGCAGACGGTGTACTTCTTTATCAAGAATACGAATGGAAGCTGGAAGACCGTACAGGTTCCTCTTACTTCAGAAGAAATGAACCAGTGGCTGCATGTAGCAGCAGTTTACGATGGAAACAATATTTCTGTTTATGTAGAAGGAAAAGAAATGGTAACCACACAGAATGTTGGAAGCGTAGCTACAACGACCTATCCGCTTGGTATCGGATATTGTCCGGAGACACAACGTCTTTCTTCCGGATATCTGAAGAACATCCGCGTTTACTCAGCAGCACTGAGCAAAGATGATCTGGATAACGGAACTTACAAAGCAGATAATGAAAAGACTGTGCTGTGGTATGATTTCGATAATTACAGCTACAATAACATCGATACCAAAGCAACCGGTGTAAACGTTTCCACGGATGCACTGGAACTGAAAGAAGAAGAAAGTGCACAGGTAAGTGCAGCAATCGCACCATATTATGCAAAAGGCGAGCTTACCTTTGCATCCGAAGATGAAACCATAGCAACGGTAGATGACAAAGGCAATGTAAAAGCAGTCAAAGCCGGTGAGACCAAGATCAAAGTTTCGGTAAAAGACAGCGATGTATATGCAGAAATTGCAGTAAAAGTAAACGGTAAACCGGTTGTGGAAAAACCAATCACAGGAGTTTCTGTAAAAGCAGACAAGAGCGAACTGAAAGTCGGCGAAACTGCAAAACTGACCGCAGTGATCACTCCGGAAGATACTACAGACAGCAAAGATCTGAAATATGAATCCAGTGATAAAGCAGTCGCAGAAGTCAGTGATGCAGGTGTGGTAACCGCAAAGGCAGCAGGAAAAGCAGTGATTACCGTAAGCAGTGCGGCAAGACCGGATGTGAAAGCAACGGTTGAGATCACCGTAAAGGCAAAGGAAAGCGAAACAGAAACAAAAGCTCCGCAGACCGAGACAAAGGCTCCGGAGACAGAAAAACCAGATGTACCGAAGAAAGTTCCGGCAAAAGGATCTGTTCATAAGAGTGCTGACGGCAAACTGGCATTCAAAGTAACAAAATCAGATGCTAAGAATGGTACGGTAACAGTAAGCAAGCTTCTGAAGAAAACGGTCAAGACTGTAACGATTCCGGCAACGGTGACCATTGACGGATACACCTTTAAAGTAACCGCAGTTGCAAACAATGTATTCAAAAATGCATCCAGACTGAAGAGCGTTGTGATCGGAGCAAATGTCAAGAGCATTGGCAAGAGCAGCTTCTACAAATGCAAGAAACTGGCAACGATTACCTTCAAGGGAATCAAAGCACCGGGCGTTGGAAAGAATGCATTCAAGTCCGGAAAATCAAAAGTAACGGTGAAAGTACCGAAGAAGATGAAAAAATCACAGCTGAACAAGCTGAAAAAAGCTCTGAAAAAAGCAGGCGTAAAGAAGGCATCTTATAAGAAAACAAAATAAGGATGCAATTGTCCTTTGTGTCAGAGCGATTCGCAGGCATCATCCAGGATGAAAAGCTGCAAAACAAAAACAGAGTCCCGTTTTCGGGACTCTGTTTTTGTTACAGCAGTTCAGGATATCCAGGCATATATGTCTCTGAAAGCCGTGGATCAGCGGATAAACCACACCTGGTCTTTTCGAAGCCTTCTGGATGCAAACCATGCACACAGTCCGGTGAATGCTCCGGTGAGAATTCCGCTGATGGTCAGCATCGGCAGATAAACAAGAATACTTGCCGAGCGAAGGATCACCATGGCGATACAGATCTGACCGAGGTTATGGAAAAGGGCACCGATCACACTGATAAAAGGGATGTGCTTTTTCCCGAGCAGCCGAAAGAGCAGTGCCATGGCCACGAAACAGAACAGACCGCCGCACAGACTGTAGGAGAAGGATACCATCTGCCCGGTCACCATGCTGGCGATCAGGATACGCATCAGAAGTACGCACAGAGCATCCTTCCAGGTAGCATAATACAGAAGCCACAGCGTAACGACATTGGCAAGTCCCAGCTTGATCCCGGGGATCGGGGCGAGCGACGGCAGCATTGCCTCCACCACAAAAATCGTCAGGGCAATGGTCGTGTACATTGCCAGAAACGTCATATGTTTTACTTTCATACAAAACTCCATTCCGTCGCCCGATCGGGCGACATAGTTTGACAAAACTAACTGCATTATAACAAAACATACGGACACTGGCAAGAGACTTCGGCGTAACTTTGGAGAAATATTGGAGCAGCAGTGAGACGTCTCACATGCACTCGGCTTTACGATGTTAAGAAAGGGATGCAACTTTAGAATTATTTAATAGGCAGTTTATTGATTTTCTGCGGGCGGAGTATTAAGATGAATCAAGAGACAAAAATCACGTATGACCCATTGCGTTTTCTGATATAGCCTCAGGCGGATCAGAGCGGTGTAAAAGAAAGAGAAAGATAAGGTCAAAAGAAAGATCGGGTCAGAAGAAAGGGTATAGTATGAGACAAAAATTCGAAAAATTTATGCAGGGCAGATATGGGATCGACCATTTTTCCCGGTTTTTACTGGTGGGAGCACTGGTATGCGTCCTGCTTTCCGGTCTGCTGCGGGCATCGGCACTGAACTATGTCAGCTGGATTCTGCTGATCTGGATGTATTACCGCATGTTTTCCAAAAATATCCGGAAACGATGCGAAGAAGAGCGTATGTATATGGACACAAAAGAGAAGGTTGTCCGGTTCTGCAAAGGGGACAAAAGTGTGATCAGCGATTCCAAAACACACAAAATCTACCGCTGTCCGCATTGCAGACAGAAAATCCGTGTCCCGAGAGGGAAGGGAAAAATCGAGATCACCTGTCCTTCCTGCCGCAGTAAATTTATCAAACGGACCTGATTCTTGCAATTTTTGCATGAATTTGCTAAAAATTGCAGGAAATATGCTTGTGCATCACAGAAAAAAGTATTATACTTAGAAACATATCAAAAATATTTTGTCGGACTGTTGTACCAGTATTTATGGATTGAAAAAGCAGCAGGTAAGGCGTCAGGAGGATAACATGGGAAAAAATATTGACTGGTCAAATCTTGGATTTGGCTATGTAAAGACAGACTATCGCTATGTATCAAATTTTAAAAACGGTGCCTGGGATGAGGGTACATTAAGTACCGATGATATGGTTACAATCAGTGAGTGTGCCTGTGTATTGCAGTATGCACAGACGGTATTCGAAGGTATGAAAGCATATACAACAGAAGACGGACGCATCGTTGTATTCCGCCCGGACCTTAACGCAGAGCGTATGGAGAATTCCGCAAAAAGACTGGAAATGCCGGTATTCCCGAAAGATCGTTTCGTAGATGCAATCGTAAAACTGGTAGAAGCCAATGCAGATTATGTACCGCCATACGGATCAGGTGCTACTTTATATATCCGCCCGTACATGTTCGGAACAAATGCAGTTATCGGTGTAAAACCGGCTGATGAATACCAGTTCCGTGCATTTTGTACACCGGTCGGACCGTACTTCAAGGGCGGCGTAAAGCCGATCACGATCCGTGTCAGCGATTTCGACCGTGCAGCACCAAGAGGAACCGGACATATCAAAGCAGGTCTGAACTATGCCATGAGCCTGCATGCGATCATGGATGCACACCGTCAGGGATTTGACGAGAACATGTATCTGGATCCGGCTACAAGAACCAAAGTAGAAGAGACAGGCGGAGCAAACTTCCTGTTCGTTACAAAAGACAACAAGGTCGTAACTCCGAAGTCAGACAGTATTCTGCCTTCTATCACACGCCGTTCTCTTGTTTATGTTGCAAAAGAATATCTGGGACTGGAAGTAGAAGAAAGAGAAGTTTACTTCGATGAAGTAAAAGATTTCGCAGAATGTGGACTTTGCGGAACAGCCGCTGTTATCTCACCGGTTGGAAAGATCGTAGATCACGGCAAAGAAATCTGCATGCCAAGCGGTATGACAGAGATGGGGCCGGTTACCAAAAAACTGTATGAGACACTGACCGGTATCCAGATGGGTCGTCTGGAAGCACCGGAAGGATGGATTAAGGTAATCCGCTAACGGAAATTACATTTTGTTTACAAAAATTAGAAGATTTTAAGAACCGCTCTTTGTTATAGTAATAGCGAGGGGTGGTTCTTTTGGGTTGCCGCAGGCAGCACCGCGACAGGAGGACTGTATGAGAATTGTACTTGCATCCGCTTCGCCGAGAAGGCGTGAGCTTTTAGAACAGGCCGGGATCGATTTTGAGATACTGATCGGCAGTACCAGAGAATGTATCACAAAAGAAGAACCGGGGGAGATCGTTGAAGAGCTGTCACTTGCAAAAGCATTGGGAGTTGCAGAAGCCGTGACAGGAGATGCCGTGATCATCGGGGCGGATACGATTGTTGCAAAAGGAAATAGAGTACTTGGAAAACCAAAAGATGCCGAAGATGCACATCAGATGCTTGCCATGCTTCAGGGAGAGAAGCATCAGGTTTATACGGGCGTGACACTGTTACAGAAAAAAGGGGATGAAAAGATCATCCGGTCGTTTCATGAAAGAACCGATGTCTTTATGACATCGATGAGTGATCAGGAGATCGAAGCGTACATTGCCACCGGGGAGCCGTTTGACAAGGCAGGCAGTTATGGAATACAGGGACGTGCAGGAATTTTCGTAGAAAGAATTGAAGGAGATTATTATAACGTGGTCGGACTTCCGATTTCCAGACTCTGCCGGGAATTAAAGAGCCTGGAAGCGGAGGATGACCGGAAAGAATGAAAGCAGGGTAACTGCACCGATGGCGGGTAGTTATAAAATGTAGAAGTACGGGGGCAGAGAATTATGGCAAACCGCATTCTTGTGGTAGAGGATGATACGGCGATTTCAGAGCTGATCTGTATGAATCTGGAAGTGACCGGCTACGAAGTGGTTCCGGTTCTGGATGGCAATGAAGTCGAGGGAACACTGGAGAAAGAGGAGGATTTTGACCTGGCACTGCTGGATATCATGCTGCCGGGCAAAGACGGCTTTGAACTTCTCGGAGTTATGAAAGAACATGGCATACCGGTCATTTATATCACGGCTAAGGCAGATGTAAATTCCAAGATCAAGGGACTGAGATCGGGAGCAGAGGATTATATCGTTAAACCGTTTGAGGTTCTGGAGTTGCTGGTGCGTGTGGAGAAAGTGCTGGAGCGTACCGGAAAGCAAAAAGAGATCATACAGGTAAAAGATCTGGAGATCCATTTATCAGAGCATAAAGTGACCAGAAACGGGCAGACAGTCAGTCTGAAGCCGATGGAATATGATCTGCTGGTATTACTGGCAAAGAATAAAAATGTGGCATTTACCAGAGAACAGATGCTGAATGAAGTATGGGGCAGCAATTATCTGGGTGAGACAAGGACGATCGATGTACATATCGGACAGCTTCGCAGGAAACTGGATCTGTCGGATGTCATCAAGACCATTCCGAAGATCGGATATCGACTGGAGGAGTAGTATGAAGCTCTGGCAGAAAATATCTCTGCTCACGGCAGCGATTCTTTTGATCTCCATGGTAGTTTACGGTGGGATCACAGTGTATGAGACATCAAATTATAACATCAGGCAGACATCAAGTGCAGCGTCACGACAGGTGCGTGCGACCGCTTATGCACTGGGACAGAGTCTTGAAAATGCAGCTACGGAGGAGATGAGCGACACCGCAAGGAAAGCTTATCTCCAGTTTTTGCTGCGCAGATACAGCAGCAGAGATTACATGCTGCTTCAGGACTGGCAGCTTGCAGCTAATACCACGAATTTCGAGCTGACCGGAAACCGGCTTGAACAGTTTGATTCCTATGAGCCGGTGGCAGCTTTTCAGCAGAAAAACGGCAGACATCTGATGATCGTCGGACAAAAGATCCCGCTTTCAGACAGTAAAAATACATCGTATCAGCTTCTGCTGGTGCGGGATATTTCGGAGATTTATAGCAATGTGCTGACGCAGATCGGCATGTTCCTGGTCATTTTGGGTGCAATCGTTGCGGTGGCGATCAATGCGGTGTTCTGGATGATACGAAGAATGTTAAAACCGCTGCGTGACTTAAGAGAGACAGCCGGTGCGATCAGCCAGGGACAGCTGGACCGCCGTGTACGTGTGCGTTCCAATGACGAGGTCGGGGCACTGAGCGTCTCTTTTAATCAGATGGCAGACCAGATAGAATGTCAGATGGAGGAGCTGGCACAGGTTTCTGAGCGAAGGAAACAGCTTCTTGGCAGTCTGGCACACGAGCTGAAAACACCGATGACTTCCATCATCGGCTATTCAGATACGCTTCTGCATGTGAGGATCAACGAAGAACAGCAGAAAAAGGCACTGACGCACATCAACAACGAGTGTCGCCGTCTGGAGCGACTTTCCGGGAAGATGATGAATCTGCTGGAGCTTTACAACAACGAAACGATCCATATGGAGAAGCATCCGGTCAGCCAGCTGATCGGAAAAGTGGCGGAGCTTGAAAAGTATCATCTGAAAGAACAGGGGATCACACTGGAAACCAGGAGCGATGACACCGTTCTGCTCATGGACATGGATCTGATGGAGAGTCTTCTGGTGAATCTGATCGATAATGCCATGAAAGCTTCCAAAGAAGGTGATACCATTTATGTTGAAGCGGCCGGAACATGCATTCTGGTGGAAGACCACGGAAGAGGAATCCCGGCAGAAGAGATTCCGAAGATCACGGAGGCTTTTTATATGGTTGACAAATCCAGAAGCAAAAAAGCAGGCGGGATCGGGCTGGGGCTTGCACTTTGCACACAGATCGTGAATCTTCATGGTGCAAAGATGGAGATCAAAAGCAAACCGGGCGTCGGTACGCAGATCCGGGTGATCTTTTCGGAAGAACAGTAAGGAGAAAAAATGAAAAGGGCAAAAAAACGAATCTTACGAAGGATCGTATGGATCGGAATGATCCTGATGGCTGCAGGATTTCTGACCGGTTGTATGGAAACATCGGAAGATGACTGTATTGTAAAGGAAAAAGAGACAGAGACCGGAGACAGTATCCGTTCTTATTCTTCCGGCACAGAGGCAGTGGAAAATGTCAGCGTAGCAGAACAGGTAGAGGCAGCGAGTCCCTGTATGCTGAGTGTGGAAGAAGGTAAGATTCATGTGGATCTTCAGGCGAGTGTTTATCTCCCGCAGGGAAACAGCATGAAGATCTACAAGGCAAAGACACGCTATTTCACGCAGGAAGATATGAATGGCTGGATCCATATCCTGACGCAGGGACAGCCGCTGAAAAACGACAAGGGAGATACGATTCCCTGGCGGGCACAGCAGGAGCTTAGCGGAATGGTGAATATGACAGATCCGTATGCTTCCTGGGCGGCGGCAGGCAAGAAAGTGTATCAGTTTGAAATGCAGAATCTGCTGGAAGACGGCTACAAAAAATCCGGTGTTTCACTCAGAAGGGAAGAATGTGAATATGTACCGTGGAGCAGGGATGACAGCTGGCAAATTCTACATACAAAGGTTGGAAGAAAACGGATGAGAAAAGAAGCAGATGCTCTGCTTCAGACTCTGGGACTTGCAGAAGAGTTTCATTTTATGCAGTCACGGGCGGTTTACTGTACGGAAGATTCTGTGAATGAAAATACCGGGGAAGAAACGGAAACAGGCGATACCGGAGCCTCGGAGCAGAAAATGGGCTGGAGGTTTTACTATACAAGGCAGGTGGACGAAGCACGGATCAACCAGAGCACAGACCACAGCCTGTCAGGGGATATCCTGTTCGGACTGGGCGGCAATCTGGATATGGCTTCCCCGGAAAACGAGGGAGAGGGATACGACGGAACAGGATCAGGGACGGAAAACTGGAAACCGAGCCGGGAAGCCGAAAGCTTTTATATTACCTTTGATGATGAAGGTCTTGCAGAAGTGACCTGGATCAACCCATGTATCGTAGAAGAAAATGAGGGCGGAGGAGTTTTTCTGCTTCCGTTTTCAGATATTCTGCAGGTCTTTCAGAAATCGATCACCAAACAGTATATTCTCGAGATGCTCTCCGGCAACGGTCTGGAGGTTTCCGCGACCATTCAGACGATCCGGCTTGGATACCGCAGGATTGAAACCGAAGACAAAGACGGAAAAAAGAAAAAAGAGCAGATCATCCCGGTCTGGGATTTTATCGGTACTTACAGCAGTCCGCAGACGGAACAGCTGCTGGCAGATGCGGATGATCTCTGGGTGCAGTGTTACCTGAGACAGGAACGGACAGACAGTCTGCTTACGATCAATGCAAACGACGGAACCATCGTAGACTGGGGAAATGAATTATAATTACGGTTCAGATTGCCTTGAGGGGAAAACTCTGTTATACTCTTACTATGATGCTAGGATTGTGGGAGTGCGACGCACGGAACAATCCGTAGGCATCATAGTTGGGGACTTTTGACACCAACATCCTTACTATCTAGGAAGTGAAAGAAGGAGAAATCGTATGCAAAAATATGGAGAAATCAAAGATCTTGTAAATGCTGTTCTGGAAAGTTATGATAAATATCCGGTCATTCAAAACATCGACTGCCGCAGCCGGATCAACAGTGAGAGTGTCAACGACCTTCTGGAAATGATTCGCAAGATCCTTTTTCCGGGCTATTTTGAGATAAAAAATCTTCGAAAAGATTCGATCGAATATCATGTCGGAGAACTTCTGGAAAACATAGAGTATAACCTGACCAAGCAGGTCATGATGGCACTGCCGCACAGCAGCAAGTACCGTGAGGCGGATAAAGAGACCTTGATGGAAAGTGCAAGAGAGATCACGCACCGTTTTCTGGAGAAGATCCCGAAGCTGCGTGATGTGCTGGCGACCGATGTCCAGGCAGGATACGAGGGCGATCCGGCTGCGTTTAACACCGATGAAGTCATCTTTTCTTATCCGGGTATGTATGCGATCACGGTCAACCGTATTGCACATGAACTCTATCTGCTCGGTGTGCCGCTGATCCCGCGTATGATGACCGAACATGCACACAGCCTGACCGGGATCGACATCCATCCGGGAGCATCGATCGGAGAATATTTTTTTATCGACCACGGTACCGGTGTTGTGGTCGGTGAGACCACGGTGATCGGAAAATATGTCAAGATTTATCAGGGTGTGACACTTGGTGCACTTTCCACCAGAGGAGGACAGAGCCTTCGCGGTGTGAAACGTCATCCGACCCTGGAAGACAACGTAACCGTATATTCCGGAGCATCGATCCTTGGCGGAGAGACCGTGATCGGCACCGGAGCGGTGATCGGAAGTAATGCATTTATCACATCTTCCGTACCGGCTCAGACGAGAGTCAGCATCAAAAATCCGGAACTGCAGTTTAAAGACCGCTCCAGAAAGGCATCTGAGCTTGGTCAGGAAGGATTCTTCAACCGCAAAGAAGAGGACTAAAGAAAAGGAGTAGTATCGTGAAGTTTTTTCATATAGCAGATACACACCTGGGAGCGATTCCAGATGCCGGTTTTGCGTGGAGTGAAGAACGCAGAAGCGAGATCTGGGAGAGCTTTCGCAGTGTTGTGGCAAAGGCAGATCGAGAGGAAGTGGATCTGCTGTTGATCGCAGGAGATCTGTTTCACAGACAGCCACTGATGCGCGAGCTCAAAGAAGTCAACTATCTGTTTTCCACGCTGAAAAAAACAAAAGTCGTGTTTATCATAGGAAATCATGATTACCTGAAAGTAGACTCGTACTATCTGGATTTTCCGTGGAGTGAGAATGTGACCTGCCTCCGGGGCAAGGAATGTGAAAGTGTCGTGTTTGAGGATCTGGATACGGAAGTGTATGGATTAAGTTACCATACAAGGGAGATCAAAGAGCCGAAATATAATGATCTGCAGCCGGAGAAAAAGGCCGGTTTTTCCATTCTGCTCGGGCACGGCGGAGATGCAAAGCATATCCCGATCGACCGCAAAAAGCTGCTTCTGTCGGGCTTTGACTATATTGCACTTGGACATATCCACAGACCGGAGATGATAGAGCCGGACCGTATGGCGTATGCCGGGGCGTTAGAGCCGATCGACCAGAATGATATCGGTCCTCATGGCTTTATTGAAGGGAAATATAACGAAGGCAAGCTGAGTATTTCGTTTGTGCCGTGGGCGTGCAGAGAGTATATCCCACTTGAGCTGGATACGAAAGAATGTCCGACCAACCTGGCATTTCAGGAGACAGTGCGGATGCGGATGGCAGCAAAAGGAATGCAGCATATTTATAAAGTGCTTCTGCAGGGATATCGTGATCCGGATATTGTATACGATCTGGATGCCTGCAGGAAGCTTGGAAATATCGTAAGCGTACAGGATGAGAGCGTTCCGGACTATGATTTTGAACGGCTTATGCGTGTCCATGCGGGCGATATTGCCGGAAGATACATCCAGACTCTGTATCATAAAGACATGAGTGATACAGAGAGAAAGGCATTGTATTACGGAATACATGCACTGCTGGAGATGAGAGGATAAAAGTACATGCGGATACTGGAATTAGAAATCATTAATTTTGGAAAATTCAACCACGAGACAGTCACATTTCATGATGGAATGAATCTGATCTATGGCGAGAATGAAATGGGAAAAACAACGCTTCATTCATTTATCCGCGGTATGTTTTTCGGGATTGAAAAGCAGAGAGGGCGGGCAGCCAGAAAAGATGAATACAGCATCAGGGAACCGTGGTTTCATGCAGGACAGTTTGCAGGTATCATGCGATTTGAGAGCGGCGGCAAAATCTTTCGTCTGGAGCGGAATTTTTACCGCAAGGAAAAGAGCGTCAGCCTGGTATGCGAGACAAACGGTGAAGTACTGTCCGTAGAAAAGGGCGATCTTCAGGTTCTGATGGAAGGCATGAATGAGGATGCTTTTCGCAATACCGTGTTTTTTAATCAGCAGTCGGCAGCGACGGACGAAGGTCTGGCAAGAGAACTGCGAAATTACATGACCAATCTGCAGAATTCCGGAGACGGTGAGATGAACGTCAGTGCGGCGATCAAGAGCCTGGAAAGCCAGAGACGGCATCTGGAATCCGAACAGAAGCGTCTGGATGCAGAACAGGCAGAAGAGCTGGAAAGCCAGCAGATGCGTCTGGAGTACGTGCGTCAGGAACTGCTGGAGCTGTCCGAAGAACAGAAACACTGTGAAGTCCAGATGGCACGCATCGCAAAAGAGCGGATCGCACTTCAGGCGAGACTGACAGAAAAAAAGAGAAGCCTGGAGAAAATGAAGCGGGAACTGGATATTCCGCTGGAAGAGAATGCCGGTAAAGATGAGATGGAGTCCTGGAAAATGCGAATGGAAGCAGGACAGGACAAACGCAGGATGCTGTGGCGTAACCAGGAGCTCTGGCTTTTAGGAGGCGGTGTGCTGGCACTGCTGGTTTGCATTCTTGTGCCGCATATCTGGATCAGTGCCCTTGTGCTTGCCGGATGGCTTGGGATTTCTGCCATTTTTGTATGGAAGATCTACCGCCGCCATCAGGAGGAGCAGGAGCGGCAGGAGCGTATCCAGAAACGGATGCAGGAGCGTATGAAAAAAGAGATCCAGGCCGAGCGGGAGCGTTCTGCAAAGCGTGAGAAGCTTCTGGAAGAAAAATACCATGAAGAAGATGAACTGGCTCAGCGTGAAAAAGAGCTGAACCTGGAATTTGAAAAGCAGATGTGGAATCAGGAACGCATCAGTGCGGAGAGCAAAGAAAAACAGGTTATTTTAAACAATCTGGAAGAGAGCCTCCAGGAATTGCAGGAAGAGAATGAACAGAGCGGAAGTATCCAGGAAGAACTCGATGCGGTACGTCTGGCGATCATGACGATGAACCAGATCTCTGAGGATATTTACAAAGAATCTGCCGCACATCTGAATCAGAAAATCTCCGATATTTTAAGCCAGATCACAGAAGGACGTTATACCAGTGTATTTCTCGATGCAAACATGGAAGTACGTATCAATACGCCGAAAAAGCTGCTCTCCCTGGAACAGGTGAGCCGCGGCACGATGGAGCAGATCTACTTTGCACTGCGTATGGCGGTCGGTGAGATGTTCTGCCAGGATGAGACCATGCCGATCATACTGGACGATGCGTTTGTGATGTATGATGATAAGAGACTGAAACAGACACTGAAATGGCTCTATCACAGCAAAAGACAGGTGATATTGTTTACCTGCCATGGAAGAGAACAGAGGATTCTGGATGAGATAAAGCAGGAGAACTAAATTTTTGAATGTGCAAACGAACGAATTCCCCGAAGGCACGCACGGATATTTTTGTAAGTGTATGGAATGTATAAAAATGAGAGTATAGAAGTGTATAGAGTGCCGGACGAAAAAGGCAGAACCCGTGACACGCATCGTTTCCTGTTCGATTTGTGCCGTCTATGATCCGCCGTTCGCTGGAACTCGCAGCTACGCTGCTCAGACACCGCTCGGCGGCGGAAACTAGACACAAATCTTTTTACTTCACTCGGAAAAAGATAAAGACATAATTTTTATACAAACTGATCTAAAACGATATCATAGATAATGACCTGATGATTTGTGTTGTAATAACATAGATTATCAGGTTATTTTATATCAGATGTGCACAGAAGAATATGTCATGCGATGTATGATGTGCACCTTGCAGCAAGAAAGCCAGAAGCATTCTTGAACAAATATACAATAGAATTGTCCGACTTATTGTTGCAATTTTATAAAAATATTGGAAGTTGTTAGAAAAGTGTAAAATAAGAAGTTGCTTTCATTTATGGAGAAAAAGTAGTGCCCACACCTTGGTAGTATGAATCCTGTTTGCTCATGTGCAAATAAAATGCGTGATATTTGAGGTACATGTGGTATGTAAATAAGAACAGCCATAATAATTCGAAAACAAATCGTACTGACGATAGCAAGGCTTCCGTCGTGAGGTTTGCGATGTTTCCGCCCCCGAGCCGCTGTCTGAGCCTCGAAGAGGCGAGTTCAGGCAAAGGGCGGATAACACACGAGCGAACCGAACAGGAAACGAAGCGTGTCAGAAGATTGTTTTCGAACCATTATGGCGTTCTGTTTTCCAAAACTATTTCATTCTTAAATCACATCTGTTTGTGCAGGACAAACATTATGAATTGTGTTCTTTTAAGAATTTATTGATCCGGTCTAATGGGTTTAACAGACTGCTGATGGATGCATCATGATTCAGCGTATCAATGATGTAAGCGATATACTTGCTGAGGTCGCAGTTGATATAATATGGTTTCTGGAGCAGCTCCGGTGTCTGGTATACCAGGTTGGTTGTCAGAATAAAATCAAACAAGCCGGCTTCATAAGCCTTGTCAAATTTTTCCATACCGTTTGTGAACAGACCAAACGTAGAGCAGATAAATACACGGTTTGCTTTGCGTTTTTTCAGTTCTGCAGCGACTTCCAGAACACTTCCGCCGGAAGAGATCATATCGTCGATCACGATCATATCTTTGCCTTTCACATCAGAACCCAGGAACTCATGTGCAACGATCGGATTTGTACCGTTTATGATGGTAGCATAATCACGACGTTTGTAGAACATACCCATGTCGGTTCCCAGAACGTTTGCCATGTAGATAGCACGTCCCATACCGCCTTCGTCCGGGCTGATGACCATCATGGTGTCTTTGTTCGGATGAAGATCCGGAACTGCACGGAACAGACCTTTGATAAACTGGTAAACCGGCTGAACGGTCTCAAAACCTTTCAGAGGGATTGCATTCTGCACACGCGGGTCGTGAGCATCAAAGGTAATGATATTGTCAACGCCCATGCGGACCAGTTCGTTCAGTGCCAGTGCACAGTCCAGAGATTCTCTTCCGGTACGTTTGTGCTGACGGCTCTCGTAAAGGAACGGCATGATGACATTGATGCGTCTTGCTTTTCCGCCTACTGCTGCGATGATACGCTTCAGATCCTGGAAATGGTCATCCGGTGACATATGGTTTGTATATCCGCAGAGATTGTAGGTCATGCTGTAGTTACATACATCTACCAGAAGATAAAGATCTGCTCCGCGGACGGACTGACGGATCACGCCCTTTGCTTCACCTGAGCCAAATCTTGGCACTTCTGCGTTGATCAAATAAGAATCCCGTTCGTAACCCTGGAAAGAAAGGCTGTTCTTGTGTTCATGGTTCCGCTCCTGTCTCCATGAAACCAGGTAGTCATTGACTTTTTTGCCCAGCTCTTTATGGCTGTCCAGTGCGATCAGCCCCAGTGGTCCTACCGGGATGGTTTCTATACATCGTTCTTTTGTTGTCTGCATTTTGTTGTTGTCCTCCTACGCATACTTACTACATTTTAAATGAAAACCCAATCCTATACATACCTACTTTAACATAAAGTAAAGCAAAGTCAAGCCATTTTCAGCCCTGTTCACCAAGCTTTTTCATTAAGCGGATATCTTTGCCGATCAGTTTCCGCATTTTGAAATTACTGGAAATCCGCGAAAAGACACGCTCGGAATACAGATCCCGCAGAGATTCCAGAGAGAGATTGGTGGAAATGATCGTGGATTTTTTGTTCATCAGACGTTCATTAATACAAAGGAACAGCTGAGAAGCGACGAATGTATTCGTCATTTCCGTTCCGAGGTCGTCGATGATCAGCAGATCGCAGTCAAAAATGGCACTGTGCTGCTGCAAAACTTCATCTTCGGCATATTTTTTGCCGAACGTGGCCGTTGAGAGCACTTCAAACAGGTCAAAAGACGTAAAATAAATGACAGAATGTGCACTTTCAAGCAGTTCCTTGGCAATGCAGTGCGTCAGAAAGGTTTTGCCGACGCCTGTCGCACCGTAAAAGAGCAGATTGTCGTGTTCCATATCAAAATTCTGTACAAAGTGCAGGCATTCATCGACGATTTTCTGGATGTTCTCGCGGGCATTTCTGCCGGTCACGCGGTCTTTCATCGTTTCGGGATAATAATGGAAGCAGAAATGGTCAAAATTTTCCGTTTCCAGGATTGAAGTCAGGTTTGACTGGGTGTAAAGCAGGTTGATCGCTGCCTGGCGGAAACAGTGACATTTCTCATTTCCGATATAGCCGGTGTCTTTGCAGTCCGGGCAAGAATAATGCATTTCCAGAAAATCTTCCGGGAATCCGGCATTTTTCAGCAAAGCTTTGCGGTGGATACCGTATGCGGCAATCTCTGTTTTCAGGTCATCGATCGAAGCAGCCTCCCCTTCCAGAAGGCGGCGGGCACATTTCATGCTTAAAGAAGCGATTTCTCCATTGATCTGTGAAAGCTCCGGCAGTTCCTTTTCTGCAAGGGCGATGCGTGCCTCCTGATCCCGGCGGTTCTGAAGCTGTTTTTTGTTGTATTCGCGGATGATCGTATCGTATTGTGTGTTCGTCAGTGCCATGGCAGTCCTCCTACTGGTTCAGCAGCGATTCCAGATGATCAAAATCATAGTCACGCTGCGAGAAATTGTTGAATTTGCTTCCGGAAGTCACGGCAGGACGCTGTTTCGATGCCGCTTTTCCCGTCTTCTGATGTTTCTGGTCAAGTTCCCGGATTTCATTCAGATGGTGGATACCGCTTGCGTGCCAGCTCTCCAGGATTTTGTTGGCATACTGGAAACTCGGGTTCTGCGTCTGGGTCAGTGTGCGGCTGCACGCCTCCAGAATGATATCCGAAGTAAAATGCAGGTCATCAAACCAGTGGTCGATCATCTGCACTTCCGGTTTGCCGGGGCCCCGGTCGCGGATGCCGAAAGCATTTAACACAGAATAATATTTCTGGCTGTACTGAGACTGGCGTTCCTTTGCCTGCCCGGCATTTGTGATACCTTCCTCTGCCCATGCCAGAGCTACTTTATCTATGTAATGAAAACTTTTCGTTCCCCGTGAAATACAGTACTCGATCAGATATTCGATCAGCTCAAAATTAAAATGCAGCGAGTCATAATAATATAAAATAGAAGACATTTCAGTCGGCGAAAGACTGTGCCCGAGGTAAGATTCTGCGATCAGCAGGAGTTGCTTGATATCCTGTTCTCCCTGAAGGGCAGCCATACGGTCTCTGGAAATCTTCAATTTTGGAGAAAGGACCTTTGCTTCCGTGGAATCATTCGGTTCGGAAGCCGCTTTTTTTGCTGCATTTTTGGAAACGGGTGCCTTTGCAGATGCAGGGAGCACTCCGGAAGAGACAGAAGCAGCAGCCTGCTGCACGCTCTCCGGCTTTCGAACTTCCAGAAAGACCAGATCGCTGATGCTGCCGTCCTGGTCAAATGCCAGGTCGATCAGTCCCTGGTCTGCCCAGTACTGCAGGCCGCGGTAGATGTCCCGCTCGGTATAATCAAAAAGTTCCGCAATGGATTCCAGAGGAATACTGCCATAGTCCGCCGCATGACGCAGCAGACAGAGATAGAGCTTGACGTATTCTCCGCCGGCCTGTGGCATATAGTAATCGATAAAATAGTTGGATACGGCAGTCATGTTGTTGGAAAACGGATGATGTAAACGTATATTTTTCATAAAGTAACTCCCCTCCTGTGGAGCAATTCGCAGGCATCGGTTGAGGAAAAAAGGCTTTTCCCCGACATTTCTGTCCACTAGTATAGCATAAAAGAGATGCATTGAGAATAAGGGAAATAAGGGCAGAAAAATCCACATGTTCTGCAAAAAAAAGAATGTGCAGAAACATGTGGATCAAAGGAATCAAGACCGGAAAACCGTGTGCAGATTTTATTCTCCGAGCAGTTTCTCACCAATCTTGACAACATCGCCGGCACCCATAGTGATCAGGACATCACCCGGCTTGCAGTTTTCGAGCAGACAGGTCTCAATCTTGTCGAAGGAGTCGAAATAATCCGCACAGCCGCCAAGAGCGTTCACTTTCTCTGCCAGCATGGATGAGCTGATGCCGAGGGTATCCGTCTCTCTGGCAGCATAGATATCAGCCAGAACGACATGGTCGGCAAGGGTCAGAGCTTTTGCAAAGTCATCCATCAGAGCTTTTGTCCTTGTATAAGTATGCGGCTGGAATACGCACCACAGCTTTTTGTGCGGATAGTTGTGTGCAGCGTGGAGTGTAGCTTCGATCTCAGTCGGATGGTGAGCATAGTCATCGATAATCGTTACGCCGCCGATCTCGCCTTTTTTCTCGAAACGACGTTTGGTGCCGCCGAATTTCTCAAGACCGATACGGGTATGTTCCATGGAAACGCCCATCTGATCGGCCAGGGCGATGGAAGCCAGAGCATTGCTGACATTGTGGATACCAGGAACGTGCAGCACAAAATGACCGAGCAGGGTATCTCCTTTATAGCAGTCAAAGGACGGATGTGCGAATTCGTCAAACGTAATATTGGAAGCATAATAATCGCTGGAAGCGTCCATACCGTAGGTTACGATCTTGCAGGTCAGTCCTTCTGTCAGCTGATCCAGGTGTTCAATCTCACTGTTGACGATCAACGTGCCGTCGTCCGGCAGCAGCTGGGCAAATTTGCGGAAAGAATGGCGGATATCATCAAGATCCTTGAAGAAATCCAGATGATCCGCATCGATATTTAAGATCACGCTGATCTTCGGGAAGAAATGAAGAAAACTGTTCGTGTACTCACAGGCCTCGGTCAGAAACGTGTCATGGCCGCCGACACGGATATTGCCGCCGATCGCATCAAGGATACCGCCGACCGAGATGGTCGGATCCATATCTGCTTCCAGGAAAATGTAGGAAGCCATGGAGGTGGTTGTCGTTTTGCCGTGCGTTCCGGAAATGGCAACCGGCGTTCTGAAGTTGTGCATCATCTGGCCGAGCAGTTCAGCACGGGAGAGCATCGGGATCTGTTTTGCGACCGCAGCGGCATATTCCGGATTGTCCGGGTGGATGGCGGCTGTATAGACCACCAGATCCGGTGTGTCATCCAGGTTGGAAGCACGCTGACCGTAGTAGAGAATGGCTCCTTCGGCTTCCAGTTGCTTTGTGAGGTCGGATTCATGGGCATCGGAGCCGGATACTTTGAAATGCTGGTTCAATAATATAGAAGCAAGCCCGCTCATGCTGATGCCGCCGATGCCGATGAAATGTATATGCATTGGTTTCTTGAAATCTATCTGATACATAGTTGTAGTCTCCTTTGTTGTTAAAGTCTGATTTTAGTATAAACTTTTTTTGGGAAAAAAGAAAGAGCTTATTGGAAATCCGGCATAACTTTTACCGTGTTTTTAGGCAGATAATTCAAAGAGTTTTCGCAGAAAAATCGACATAATGCAATTATAATAAAAAACAGGAAAATTTTTTCAAAAATTTGTAAAAAATGTTCACTATTTAAGAAACCTGTGATATAATAAAAAATACAACATAGATGATGCATTTCAGGCATCATGGGAACGGGAAAATGGTTCCTGATGTGAAAATAATATTAAGAGGTGATAGCGTGATTAAAAAAGAAATGATAGCCATGCTGCTTGCCGGAGGACAGGGAAGCCGTCTCGGTGTCCTGACTTCAAAAGTGGCAAAGCCGGCGGTAGCATTCGGCGGCAAATATCGTATTATTGATTTTCCGTTGAGTAACTGTATCAATTCCGGTGTGGACACAGTCGGAGTCCTGACACAGTATCAGCCGCTGAGACTGAACACTCATATCGGGATCGGTATTCCGTGGGATCTTGACCGCAATGTCGGCGGCGTTACCGTACTTCCGCCTTATGAAAAGAGTTCAAAGACAGAATGGTACACAGGTACAGCAAATGCCATTTACCAGAACTTGAATTATATGGAAACTTACAATCCGGAGTATGTCCTGATCCTGTCAGGTGACCATATTTATAAGATGGACTACGAAGTAATGCTTGATTTTCACAAAGCAACCAACGCAGATGTAACGATTGCAGTTATGCCTGTTCCTATGGAAGAAGCAAGCCGTTTTGGTATCGTTGTTACAGACGAAAACAACGTCATTACAGATTTCCAGGAAAAGCCGGCAGAGCCAAAGAGCAATCTTGCATCCATGGGTATCTATATTTTCTCATGGAAAGCATTGAGAGAATCTTTGATCGCACTGAAAGACCAGAGCAACTGTGACTTCGGCAAGCACATCATCCCATGGCTCAAAGAGCGTGGAGACCGTATGGCTGCCTACGAGTTCAACGGTTACTGGAAAGACGTCGGAACACTTGGTTCTTACTGGGAAGCAAATATGGAACTGATCGATATCATTCCGGAGTTCAATCTTTACGAAGAGTTCTGGAAGATTTATACATCCAGCGAGATCATTGCACCGCAGTATATTTCAGCAGATGCAAAAGTGGATAAATGTATCGTCGGAGACGGTACCGAGATTTACGGTGAAGTACATAATTCTGTGATCGGACCTGGCGTTACGATCAAAAAAGGTGCGGTTGTGCGTGATTCTATTATTATGCGAGGCACGACGATCGGCGAGAACGTAACGGTAGACCGAAGCATTATTGCAGAAGGTGTTACGGTTGGCAATGACGTAGAGATCGGTATCGGAGAAGAAGCACCGAACAAGTTCAAACCTGCTGTATATGCCTTCGGACTGGCTGTTATCGGCGAGAAATCCGCCATCCCTGCCGGTGTTAAGATAGGAAAGAATACAGCGATTTCAGGAATTACCACAGCAGAAGATTATCCAAATGGTATTTTGGAGAGCGGTGAATCTATTATAAAGGAAGGTGATATGGCATGAGAGCAGTAGGTATTATTTTAGCAGGCGGAAATAACCACCGGATGAGAGAGTTATCCCAGAAGCGTGCGATTGCTGCCATGCCGATCGCGGGTGGTTTCCGTGCAATCGACTTTGCACTGAGCAACATGACGAATTCTTCCATCCAGAAAGTTGCAGTGCTGACACAGTACAATGCAAGATCCTTAAACGAGCATCTGAGTTCTTCCAAATGGTGGGATTTCGGACGTAAACAGGGCGGTCTGTTTGTATTTACACCGACCACAACAGCAGACAACAGTTTCTGGTACCGCGGTACTGCAGATGCGATCGCACAGAACCTGGATTTCCTGAAAAAATGTCATGAGCCGTATGTGATCATTGCTTCCGGTGATGGTGTATACAAGCTGGATTACAACAAAGTGCTGGAATATCATATCGAGAAAAAAGCAGATATCACCGTGGTATGTAAAGACCTTCCAAGAGGAGAAGACGCAACAAGATTCGGTGTTATCAAAATGAATGAAGACAGCCGGATCGAAGAATTCGAAGAGAAACCGATGGTAAGCAATTCCAACTGTATTTCTACCGGTATCTATGTAATTCGAAGAAGACAGCTGATCGAGCTGATCGAGCGGTGTGCACTGGAAGACCGCCACGATTTTGTAAAAGACATCCTGATTCGTTACAAAAATCTGAAACGTATCTATGGATATAAGATCAAAGATTACTGGAGCAATATTGCATCCGTAGACTCTTATTATAAAACAAATATGGATTTCCTGAAACCGGAAGTACGTGATTATTTCTTCCATCAGTATCCGAATATATATTCAAAAGTAGATGACAATCCGCCGGCAAAATACAACCCGGGTTGTGAAGTGAAGAACAGTCTTATTTCAAACGGCTGTATTATCAATGGTTATGTGGAGAATTCTGTTCTGTTTAAGAAAGTTTTCGTCGGAGAAAACTGCGTGATCAAGAATTCGATTATTTTGAACGATGTCTATCTTGGAGACAACACACACATCGAGAACTGTATCGTAGAGAGCCGTGATACGATCCGTGCAAATTCTTACCATGTCGGCGAGGACGGCGTCAAGATCGTGATCGAGAAAAACGAGAGATATGTGCTGTAAGGTATTTTTTAATTTAGCAAAAACAGGTGTGGGGATCGGATATCCGGTTTAAACACGATATAATAAAATGGGGACGAAAAGTGCTTTTATCCGATAGCTGATACCGGATGGAAGCACTTTTTTCACAATTATATCACAATTCTTGCGTAAACTCGAAAATAATAAAAGATGCAAAAATGACGAAAACAGGTGGAACAGGAAAAAATCTGAAATCAGGAAAGGGGAGCATATCCGTGAACAAAAATGTCATATTATTGATTGAAGATGAAGAAAAATTATCCAGGACACTTGCAGAATATCTGGAGTTGAACGGATACCGTGTGCTGCGTGCACTGAACGGACTGGAAGGGCTGTCGATGTTTTATGACCATATGCATGAAGTGGATCTGATCCTGCTGGATATCATGCTGCCGGGTATGGATGGCAGTGAGATACTCAAGGAGGTTCGCAAAAAATCCAATACACCGGTGATCATGGTGACAGCAAGGGACTCGATCCACGATCAGCTTCTGAACTTTGCAAACGGGGCGGATGATTATATCACGAAACCTTATGCACTGGCGATCGTCAAGGTTCATATTGAGGCAATCCTGAAACGTGCCGGAAAACAGAAAGAGAGGGTGGAAGTCGGACACATCGCGGTGGAGCCGGATACCTGGAGAGTGTATGTGGATGAAAAAGCGATCGAGACAACACCGAAAGAGTATGAACTTTTAAGTTATCTGATCAAGAATAAAAATGTCGTTATGACAAGGGACAGCATCCTGGAATCGGTATGGGGATATGATTACAGCGGAGATACGCGTACGGTAGATACTCTGGTAAAACAGCTTCGCAGGAAGATTGCACCGTATGGAAGTTATATACGTTCGGTGTATGGTGTCGGTTATATATTTGAAGGAGAGGAAAATGAAACAGCAGAAGCTTAGGGCAAGTATGCTATTGATGGAGCTGATGTTTCTTCTGATCGTGGTCGGAGGAAGTGTGCTTCTTTATAATATGTTTGCATCGGCTTATTATCGGCATCAGAAGAGTCGGGTGATCGAAAAAGCATACGAAGAAGTAAAACGCATGGATCTGTCAGAGATCGGCGATGAAGAGATGGAAACATTGAAAAGCTATGAAGGGCAGAATCTGACATTTACCATAGCAAATAAAGAGATGGATCCGGTTTATACAACCGGGCCTTCACAGGATACTCCGTATCGAGATGAAAGACAGGTGCATCGCAATATTGTTGTATACCGCAAATTTTTTGAAAAAGATCCAAAAGTACAGTTCTGGAATGCAAGAGGAAAAGAAACGTTATGGTTATTTGGAAGGCTGAAACAGGGCGATGAGCGTTATTTTTTGTGTGTGAAAGAAAATGTACAGAAAGTCTACAGTGCCCTGTTCTATACCGAAAAATTTTTGCTGTTCGTGGTTGTTTTTTCCCTTCTGAGCGGTTGTGCATTTATGTACTGGCAGTCGCGAAGGATTGCAAAGCCAATCGAAGAACTTTCCGGTGTTTCGCAGAAACTGACTGAGCGTGATTTTTCCGTGCGGGCAAAAGATTACGGAACGTATCAGGAGATCAGTGTTCTGGCACATAATTTCAATATGATGGCAGATGAGATGCAGGATTATATCCAGAAACTGGAAAGCAGCAAGGATGCACTGGAGCGTTTCAATAAAATGCGGAACGATTTCACGGCAAATATCACACATGAGCTGAAGACACCGCTGGCGGTCATTTCCGGACAGATCGAGCTTTTGCAGGCGATGGGAGATAAGGTGGATCAGGATTATTATTTCTCGTCGATCCGTGAAGAAGTGCAGAAGATGAGTGATATGGTTGGGAATCTGCTGAATATTTCTTCTATGGAGCATGAACTGGAAAATGTGGAGAAGCAACGTCTGAATTTATCAGAAACAGTAGAATATATGATGCTGAAATACGATGCACTGTTTCACAAAAAGAATCTGAAGATCGCAAGCGAGATCGAAAAGGACTGCAGGATCCTCGGAAACCGTGAATACATTGAGCAGGCAGCGGGAAACTATATCATGAATGCTTTTGCACATTGCGGCGAGGGAAGGCACATGAAAATTTCTCTGGCAAAGAAAGACGGTAAAGCTGTTTTTGCTGTTTACAATGACAGTGAACCGCTCACAGACGAAGAGAAAAGAAAAATCTGGGAAAAATATTACCAGGGAGAAGAACAGACAGGGCACAGCGGACTCGGACTTCATATTGTAAAGACCGTGATCACGATGCACGGAGGGACTTACGGCGTGGATAACAGAGAAAACGGAGTATGTTTCTGGTTTTCACTGCCACTTGTGTAAAAAATGTGAAATCCGAAGACAGACTTGAAAAAAGAGCAGAATTAGAGTATGATGTGCTGGTAAAAAGAAAAGAAAAAAAACAGGTAAAAAGCCCGGCTTTTGAAAGTGGGATACCCCCCCACAGGAAAAGGCGGGCAAAATTGTCGTTGGAGGTAAGGATATGTATATAATCGCAGGACTTGGAAATCCTGGCAAACAGTATGCACAGACCAGACATAATGTCGGGTTTGACACGATAGATATATTAGCAGACAAGTATAATATCAGCGTGGATACAAAAAAACACAAAGCACTCTGCGGAAAAGGCATGATCGAAGGTCAGAAAGTGGTGCTTGCCAAACCGCAGACTTTTATGAACTTGAGCGGCGAGAGTGTGCGGGAACTGGTTGATTTCTATAAGATCGATCCGGAAGAAGAACTGATCGTCATTTACGATGACATCAGCCTGGAGCCGGGACAGCTTCGCATCCGTTCAAAAGGAAGTGCCGGAGGCCACAATGGCATCAAAAACATCATCGCACATCTTGGCACCCAGGTTTTTAAACGGGTGAAGGTCGGAGTCGGTGAGAAACCAAAAGGATATGATCTGGCAGATTATGTGCTGAGTCGTTTTCCAAAGGATGAAAGAGTGCTGATGGAGGAAGCCTTTGAGCGGGCCGGAGAAGCAGCCGTCTGCATGATGAATGACACCATGGAACATGCGATGAACCAGTTTAACAAGAAAACGGAGAAATAAGCAGGGCTTGAATGGGAGGTAGCAGAGGGATGAGAGCTTTTACAGAACCGCTTCAGGAGCTTGAAGAATTTCAAAAAATACAGCAGGCACTGCAAAAGCAGTCAATCCAGGTGACAGGATGTATTGATGCCCAGAAAGCACATTTTATCTATGCAGCAGGGGCGGCAAAAAAGAAACTGATCGTCACATACAGTGAACTGCGTGCAAAAGAACTGTGTGAAAATTATCGCCTGTTTGACAAAAATGTGCTCTTCTACCCGGCAAAAGATCTGATCTTTTACAGTGCCGATGTGCAGAGCAATCTTCTGGTACAGCAGCGGATCCGTGTGCTGCAGAAACTGATGGAAGAAGAGGAAGTGACCATCGTCACGACCATGGGCGGCATCATGGATCATCTTCTGCCGCCGGAAGTCTTTCAAAAGCAGATCGAGACGGTAGAGAGCGATTCGGAATTTGACATGGAGCTCTGGAAAAAGAAACTGATAGCCATGGACTACGAACGAGTGGGACAGGTCGAAGGAAGCGGGCAGTTTGCCGTGCGAGGCGGTATTCTCGACATTTTTCCGCTGACCGAAGAAAATCCGGTCCGCATCGAGCTGTGGGGCGATGAGATTGACTCCATCCGCAGTTTTGATGTGGAAAGCCAGCGTTCCATTGAAAATCTGGATCGAATCCGCATTTATCCGGCGGGCGAATTTATTGCTGATGACGAGCGGATCAAAAAAGGGCTTGCGGTGCTGGAAAAAGAGGCGAAAAGGCTTGCAGATCAGTTCTTTCAGGAACGGAAAACAGAAGAATCGGCACGCCTGAAAGCTTTTGCAGAAGAAGTAAAACAGAGTCTGACGCAGTGGAAGCAGATGTCTGTGCTCGATGGTCTGGCTCCTTATTTTTATGACCGGATGGTTTCGTTTGCGGAATATTTTCCGAAAGAGGCACTGGTGGTGTTAGATGAGCCGAACCGCCTCTGGGAGGAAGCACAGGCGATCGAAAAGGAGTTCCGGGAGAGCATGACAAACCGACTGGAAAAAGGGTATGTGCTGCCGGGACAGATGAACCTGCTCTGTGAGAGCCAGATGGCATCCGAAAAATTGCAGAAACATCGCTGCATGGGGCTGTGTATGCTGGAGGCGGCAGGACCACAGTGGCATTTTGCGGAGCATTTCAGCATCGATGTACGCAGTGTCAATACCTACAACAACAGCTTTGAACTTCTGGTGAAGGATCTGCAGCAGTGGAAGAAAAAGGGAGAACGCGTGATCCTGCTGTGTGCATCCAGAACCAGGGCGAAACGTCTGGCAGAGGACCTTCGTGATCATGAACTGCGGGCATTTTATTCGGAAGATGCCGACCGCATCGTACAGCGAGGCGAGATCATGCTGCTTTACGGAAGTGCCCACCGCGGGTATGAATATCCGCTGATCAAGTTCCTGGTGATCTCGGAGAGCGATATTTTCGGCAAAGAAAAGAAAAAACGCAAAAAGATCAGACATTACGAAGGTAAGACGATCCACAGTTTTTCAGAGCTTTCTGTTGGCGATTACGTGGTGCATGAAAACCACGGACTCGGCATTTACCGCGGGATTGAAAAAATAGAAGTCGATAAAGTCACAAAAGATTACATGAAGGTGGAGTATGCCGGCGGAAGCAACCTTTATGTGCCGGCAACGCAGCTCGATGTCATCCAGAAATATGCAGATTCGCAGGCAAAACGCCCGAAACTGAACAAACTGGGGACGCAGGAGTGGGGGCGTACCAAGACAAAAGTACGCAGTGCGGTCAAAAACATCGCAAAAGATCTGGTGCAGCTCTATGCGGCGAGACAGCGGGAAGAGGGATTCTGCTATGGAGAGGACACGATCTGGCAGAAAGAGTTCGAAGAGACGTTTCCGTTTGATGAGACGGACGATCAGCTGGAGGCGATCGAAGCGGTGAAACACGATATGGAGAGCAATAAGATCATGGATCGCCTGATCTGCGGCGATGTCGGATATGGCAAGACGGAAGTGGCGATCCGTGCGGCGTTCAAGGCGGCACAGGAGAGCAAACAGGTGGTATTTCTGGTGCCGACGACCATCCTTGCCCAGCAGCATTATAATAATTTCGTCCAGAGGATGAAAGATTATCCGGTGCGTGTGGATCTGCTCTGCCGTTTCCGCACGGCAGCAGAACAGAAAAAAACGCTGGAAGACCTCAAAAAAGGACTGGTTGACATTGTGATTGGCACGCATCGGGTGCTCTCAAAAGATGTGCAGTTCAAAGATCTCGGTCTTCTGATCATCGACGAGGAGCAGCGTTTCGGTGTCACGCACAAAGAAAAGATCAAAAAGCTGCGGGAAAACATCGATGTGCTGACCCTGACGGCAACGCCGATCCCACGGACGCTGCATATGAGCCTGGTTGGAATCCGCGATATGAGCGTTCTGGAGGAAGCACCGATGGAGCGTGTGCCGATCCAGACATATGTCATGGAATACAACGAAGAGATGGTGCGGGAAGCGATCAGCCGGGAACTGGCACGGGGCGGACAGGTCTACTATGTCTATAATCGTGTCAACACGATCGTAGAGACGGCAAATAAGATCGCATCGCTTGTGCCGGAAGCCAGAGTGGCATTTGCACATGGGCAGATGAAAGAGCGTGAACTGGAAAAGATCATGTATGACTTTATCAATGGTGAGATTGATGTGCTGGTATCCACGACGATCATAGAGACCGGACTGGATATTTCAAATGTCAACACGATGATCATCCATGACGCGGACAATCTTGGCCTGTCGCAGCTTTATCAGCTCCGCGGGCGTGTCGGACGTTCAAACCGGACGGCGTATGCCTTTCTGATGTACCGCAGAAACAAAATGCTGCGGGAAGTGGCGGAAAAACGTCTCCATGCGATCCGGGAATTTACCGATCTTGGCAGTGGCTTCAAGATCGCCATGCGTGATCTTGAGATCCGTGGTGCAGGCAATCTCCTCGGGGCAGAGCAGCATGGCCATATGGAGGCAGTCGGCTACGATCTTTACTGCAAAATGCTCAATGAGTCCGTAAAAGAACTCAAAGGTGAGACGCAGCCGGAAGAAGAATTTGATACCGTCATCGATCTGGATATTGATGCTTTTATCCCGGAACGTTATATTAAGAATGAATTCCAGAAGCTGGATGTCTATAAACGCATCGCCACGATCGAGAGCGAAGAAGAATACGATGATATGCTCGAAGAACTGATGGATCGTTTCGGAGAGCCGCCAAAAGCGGTGCAGAACCTGCTTGCTGTGGCAAATTTAAAAGCGATGGCACACCGGGCATGGCTGACCGAGATCGCACAGAAAGGAGACCAGATCCGCTTTACCATGTTTGAGCGGGCAAAGGCAGATCCGGCAGGGATCGAGCTTCTGGTAAAAGAGAGCAAAGGGAAAATGAAATTTGTCATAGATACCAATCCTTACTTTATTTATATGAAGCCGCGTAAAAACGGAAAAGATAATGAGGATGTGCTGACACTGGTACGCAGCCTGACGGAAAAGATGATAAAAAATCTGGTATGTGATGTATGATAAGCTCCTTGAAATAAGAATGTCAGGAATGCTTTAGAATATCGGATGACAATTGACGTACCGAGTGAAAAAGGATATAATAGCAGACAGTATGGTGCCTGAAAGAGGATTTTTTGCGGCCGGATGCCGGAGGTATTCTTGAATGAATGGCACCAGTTGATCAGGAGGAAAAGACAGTGAAAAAAACAATGAAAAACAGACTGGCAGTCGCAGGACTGTGCTTTACGCTGACAGCAGGGATGCTGACCGGATGCAGTGGAAATTCAGGCAAGGCGATCATTACATTGGACGGACAGAAAACAGAATATGCAGTGGCAAATATCATGCTTCGTTATAGCCAGGCACAGATGCAGGCATTTTACGGATCTTATCTTGGAGATAATCTGTGGTCACAGTACGGCGATTCCACAAAGAGCACGATGATGGATACCCTCAAACAGATGCTGATCCTCGAACAGCATCAGGACGAGTATAATGTGAGCCTGACAGACGATGACAAAAAGAAGATCGATGAAGCTGCACAGCAGTTTATGGATGACAACGACCAGGCAACCCTGAAATCCATGGGTGCGACAAAAGAACGTGTGGCACGTGTTCTGGAACTGTACACGATCCGCAATAAAATGTCAAATGCGATCGTTGCAGATGTTGATACCAACGTAACTGATGACGAAGCAGCCCAGAAAACGATCAATTACGTGGTATTTGGCACTGCAGATACGACCGATTCGGATGGCAATAAAGTGGTACTGACGGATGATGAGAAAGCAGCTTTGCTTGCAAATGCACAGAAAGTACGTGATGCAGCAGCAGGCGGCAAGAGCATGGAAGATGCAGTCAAAGATGTCGATGACACCAAGACCGTGAGCAGCACCTCTTATGGTGATAATGATGAAAGTTACACCCTGGATGAAGCAATCCGAAATGCAGCAGATAAACTGAAAGACGGAGAAGTGGCAGATGAAGTGATCACCACAGATGCAGGATATTATGTCATCCAGATGAAAGCAACCTATGATCCGGATGCAACTGCAAGCAAAAAAGAACGAATCATCAACGAAAGAAAGAGCAGCAAATTCAGCGAAGTCTACAATGCATGGGAAAGTGCAGCAGACTACACACAGGATGATGCTCTGTTAAAAGAGATCACCTTCAATGATATTTACCAGATGGCAACCGAGGCTCAGAGCGAGAGCGGAACGGAAAGTACAGAAAGTACCGAAGATGCCGGAAGCACAGAGGCAACCGAGGCTGCAAGTGAGACAGAGAGTGCAGCTGCAACAGAATAATTATCATGCTGGACGTAAAAAGGCAGAGCACGTGACACGCATCGTTTCCTGTTCGGTTTGTGCCGTCTATGATCCGCCGTTCGCTGGAACTCGCAGCTTCGCTGCTCAGACACCGCTCGGCGGCGGAAACTAGACACAAACCTCACGACGGAACCTTGCTACCGTCACTGTGCAGCTGCCTTTTTTCTGTCCAGCATATACATTTCTCAGGCTTTCAAAATTACCGCAAGATGTAAGGATTTACTTTCTGATGTTATGACATCCTGCCTATTTTGCATATCTATACTTTGCATATTTCTTGATAATAATCTACAATTCCCTCAATTTTCTCTTAAAAAGAAGCTATATCCATTTTGCATTATTTGTTTACTGAATATTTTGAAACGTACGGAATATTATGGTAAGTTCGCCTCGAAAACCTTGACGTAGTGTGGGTTTTATTGTATGATAATACTGAATATTTTCAGTGATGCGAATCGGAAAATCGTATTACTGAACAACTTGGGGAGATTTCGGAGGGGAATATCCCCACTTTTAGTCAGTTAAGGAGGAAAAGTATGAGAAGAAAAAGCAGCAAACAGTTGTTTTCTGTACTGATGGCAACCGCTATGGTTATGTCCGGCATCAGCGTTCCGGTTATGGCATCACCGGTTGACGATGCTATGGTACAGTCTGCTCTGGCAGAAGCCGGCGTAGAGACATCTGAAAGCAGAGAGATCAATTTCAACAAAGGCTGGAAGTTCCACTTTGGAGATGTAACCGGTGCAGAAACAAAGGATTACGATGATTCCAAGGCAGATGAATGGGGAGACTTAAATCTTCCGCACGACTTCAGTATCACACAGGAGCCGTCCAACTCCAACGAAGCAGAGTCCGGATTCATGCCGGGTGGTACAGGATGGTACCGCAAGAGCTTTACCCTGCCGAGTGATTACGCAGGCAAGAGTGTTGTCCTGAACTTTGACGGATCTTATAATCATACATATGTATATGTAAATGGCACAAAAGTAGGCGAAAACCATTATGGATATAATGATTTCGCATTTGATATTTCAAAATACCTGACCTGCGACGGCACCACAGAGAACGTGATCAGCGTAAAAGTGGTACATCAGACACCATCCAGCCGCTGGTATTCAGGATCCGGTATCTACCGTGACGTAGAGCTGATCGTTACCGATGCCGTTCATGTTTCCAGAAACGGCACTTACGTGACCACACCAAATCTGGCGACAGAAAAAGACGGCAATGTTACCGTTAAAGTACAGACCAATGTCCAGAATGACAGCAGTGCACAGGCAGCAGCCCAGATCCGCACAACAGTCCTGGATGCAGAGGGCAAAGCAGTTTCTAAGGCAGTGACCACCGATGTGACACTGGCAGCAAACAGCACAGCAGAAAAGGAACAGACCCTGACAGTAAACAAACCGGCACTGTGGAGTACAGAAAATCCGAACCTGTACTATGTACAGACCGAAGTTCTGGTAGGCGGCAAAGTAAAAGACACTTACAAGACAACCTACGGTTTCCGTTACATTAATTTTGATGCAAATACCGGTTTCAGCCTGAATGGCAAAAATGTAAAACTCAAAGGTGTATGTATGCACCATGACCAGGGTGCACTCGGAGCTGCATCAGAACGTGATGCAGTATACCGTCAGGTTAAAAAGCTCAAAGAAATGGGATGTAATGCGATCCGTACTTCTCACAACACACCGTCTTCTGTACTGCTTGAAGCATGCAACGAGCTTGGTATGATGGTTATGGATGAGACCTTTGACGGATGGGCATTCCCGAAAAACGGCAACAGCCAGGATTTCAGCACACACTTCAATCAGACCATCAGTGCAGACAACAAACTGCTTGGTGCAACGACAGGCGATACCTGGTACAAATTCATTCTGGAATCCAATATTGAACGTGATAAGAACGATCCGTCCGTTATCATCTGGGATATCGGAAATGAGCTGAACTTCGGTGTTACCGATTCCAGCCAGTACGAACAGTACGCAAAGAACATGAAGAGCTATATCGAAGCAATCGATAAGACAAGACCGATCACAGTTGGTGATAACAATCCAAATGGTCTTCAGAATGCCAATACACAGGAGTTCCGTAACAAAGTATCTACTGTTCTGGCGAAGAACGGTGAGGGACTTGCAGGAGCCAACTATTCTATGGGATCTATGGCAGGTATCCATAAGACACATCCGGACTGGAAGATCATTGCTACAGAGTCAGCTTCTCCAAGCAACAGCCGCGGTATCTACAATACACTGTCCCAGTACAACAAGAAAGGTGACTATCAGTGTACGGCATACGATACCAATGCCGTATCCTGGGGCAACACAGCACGTGAGTCCTGGTGGTACACGATCAAAGATGACTTTGTATCCGGTGAGTTTATCTGGACCGGATTTGACTACATCGGCGAGCCGACACCGTGGAACGGAACGGATAAAGGAAGTGTCAGCGGTGATAAACTGGCAGTACCGAACTCCTCTTACTTTGGTGTGATCGACACCGCAGGCTTTGAGAAAGATTCTTTCTATTTCTACACCAGCCAGTGGAGAGAGGATAAAAAGACACTGCATGTCGTACCGCAGAGCTGGAATGCAGAAGACTTAAGCATCTCCGGCGGCAAAGTACCGGTATATGTTTATTCAAACGCAGCAAAAGTAGAACTCTACCTGAACGACAAGCTGATCGGTACTTCCACAAGAACCCCGATCAAGACAGCAGCCGGTCATGAATGGGCTACTTACAACAATGTATCAAACGATGCAGATCAGTGTACAGCAGTCAACGAATCACAGCAGTGGAAAGCTCAGGCTATCCAGTTCAGCGTAAAATATACAGAAGGTGTGCTCAGTGCAAAAGCCTATGATGAAAGTGGCAAAGAGATCACAGACACCCTTGGTTCTGCTTCCGTTACGACAAACAGCGACAAAGGCAGCAGCCTTGCAGTTACTGCAGAGAAGACAGAAATTCAGGCTGACGGAAGCAGTTTAAGCTACATCGATATTGATGTAAATGACAAAGACGGACGTTTTGTAAGCTCCGCAGACAACAGCATCCGCTTTACTTTGACAGGTAACGGAACCATCGTTGGTGTGGATAACGGAAATCCATCTACCGTAGATAAATTCCAGCAGAAATCCGTTCTGACAAGCGACAAGACCGCAAACATCAAGGCATTCAGCGGAAAAGCACTCGTTATCGTACGCAGCACAGAAGGTGCAGGCGGTTTCGTACTGAAAGCAGAATCCGCAGGCCTGAAAGGGGATTCTGTATTTGTAAATACGGTAGGTGACAAAAAAGGTGAAGTATTCCTGAAAGATTACACGATCAAATCAGAATACACCGTTACCATGGGAACCAAACCACAGCTTCAGACAACCGTAAACGGTATCATGAGTGATGATTCCACACAGGAAGGTACGATCACCTGGAATCTGACAGATGAGATGTACAACACTCCTGGCGAGTATGTCCTGAATGGAACACTGAAAGTTGGAAACGAAGAAGTAGCAGTATCTGCAAACCTTCATGTAAAACCGATCATCGTAGCAGTACAGAACTACACAAGAGCAACCGTAAAAAATCTGGTTCCGACCCTGCCTTCAACTGTAGCCGGTATCCTTCCGGATGGCACAAGCTATGGTGCATATGCAGTTACCTGGGAGTCTATCAAAGCAACGGATCTGGCAAAAGTCGGCGATGTTGTAAAAGTAAACGGTAAAGTTGACGTAGACGGCACAGAGATGACCGCAACGGCAACCGTACGTGTCGCAGAAGGCGAAGTAAAAGAAGCAGTCAACGTAGCACCGAAATATAAGACTCTGACAGAGAGCTGTGGTGAGCCTGCAGATAACCTGCTCTCTATCGTAGATGGTACAAACAATGTTCTGGATAAGCCGAACATGCGCTGGACAAACTGGAACGACCATCTGCTGAACTCTTCACCGGTTATTACGTTTACATGGGATGAAGTTTACGAACTGGCAAGCATCAATGCATGGTTCTTCGGTGATGCAAACGTATCCGCACCGGAAAGCGTAACCATCGCAGTGTCCGAAGATGGTGAAAACTTCAAAGAAGTTGCATTTACACATGGAGATTACAGAACTAATCAGAAGAATGAACTGGTATTTGAAGATGTCCAGAAAGCAAAAGCACTGAGATTTACCATGAAACAGCAGGGAACAGGCTATGTTGGTCTGACTGAGCTGGAAATCTGGACAAGCACAAACGGTTATACATCCAACAGCACAGCGGAACTGAGTGATCTGAAAGTAAACGGAACAGCAGTAGCCGGTTTTGCAGCAGGCAAACTGGATGGTTATACCGTAAACGTAGACAGAGCAGACAAAGCGGTTGTAGAAGCAACTGCAAGAGACAATGCATCTGTAACAGTAGTACCATTTGATAAAGATGACGTTGTAAAGGTAATCGTTACCTCCGAAGATGGTAAGAAGACCAATACTTACAAGATCAAACTGAATGCAGAGAAAAAAGTAGCAGACAAAGAAACGATCGAAAAAATCCAGGGTGAGATCAAGCTGGCAGAAACAATTGAGAAATCAGAGTACACAGCAAGCTCTTATGCAGCATATAAAGCAGCTCTGGAAGAAGCTCAGAAAATCGTAAAGAAAGACGGAGCTACAAAAGAAGAAGTAAATGCAGCACTTGCAAAACTGCAGACAGCAAGAGCAAATCTTGTAAAAGGCATTGATCCGGCACCGGAACCGAAGCCAGAACCGAAGCCAGAACCGACACCGAACCCGACACCGAATCCGACGCCAAACCCGACTCCGGCCAACGATGTTCCGGCAAAAGGTGCTACGATCAAGTACAAAAACGCTACTTACAAGGTGACAAAATCTGCAGCAAAGGGTGGTACGGTAACACTTGTTAAGAGAAATAACAAGAAGACAGCCTTTACTGTTCCGGCAACCGTTAAGAGTGCGAACGGCAAATACACCTTCAAGGTAACCGCAATCGCAAACAAAGCATTCAAGGGCGATAAGAAACTGAAAAAAGTTGTGATCGGCAAAAACGTTCAGACCATCGGCAAGAGTGCGTTTGAAAAAGCAACAAACCTGAAGAGCATCACGATCAAATCCACTTCTCTGAAGAAAGTCGGCAAAAAAGCATTCAAGGGTATCCATGCGAAAGCAAAAATCAAAGTACCGGCTAAGAAGCTGAGATCTTACAAAAGACTGCTGAAAGGAAAAGGACAGAAAGCAGGCGTTAAGATCACAAAATAAGCACATAGAAAAGCGGATATAAAGACAGCCCGATCGGAACTTATAACCATCGGAAAATCGTCCCCGGCAGTGAAAAACTGCCGGGGGCGGTTTTTTTACTTGTAAAATATGTAAAAAGTGGATAAGATATATAAGATGATGCTAGGGTCAAAAGGTCTAAATCCACATGAGCTTGCTCATAGGTGGATGAAAGACCTTGGGACCCGCCCCGATATGAGCATAAAAGTGGGATGATAATCCCATGATATGCGAATAGTGGGGTGCTATGTGCCAGTGGCACATGTTTAGCACCGACCGAAGCGGAGCGTAGAAAGGATTGTGGGAGTGCAACGCACGGAACAATCCGTAGGCATCATAGTTGGGGATTTTTGACACCCACATCATAGGATGCCAAAAGCGGTCTGTTTTTACCATTTTGGTATAAAAGAGAAAGTTTCTTTCAAATTGCAGTGAGAACGGAAAGGAGAAATTTTGAAAAAACTTCTTATATATCTTCGCGACTATAAAAAAGAGAGCATTCTTGCCCCGGCGTTCAAGATGCTGGAGGCAACGTTTGACCTTCTGGTTCCTCTTGTTATGGCTGCGATCATCAACACAGGAATTGCAAACAAAGACAAAGGATACATTCTGTCACACTGCGGACTTCTGATCCTGCTTGGAGTGATCGGTCTGACCTGCAGTATCACCGCACAGTATTTTGCGGCGAAAGCATCCGTTGGATTCTGTACGAAGGTGCGGCATGTGCTGTTCTCACATATCCAGTCCCTTGGATTTGCGGAGATGGACAAGCTGGGTACTTCCACACTGATCACGCGAATGACGAGTGATATCAACCAGGTGCAGAGCGGACTGAATCTGTTCCTGAGACTGTTCCTGAGATCCCCGTTTATTGTATTCGGAAGCGTTGTCATGGCATTTATCGTAAGTCCGAAGGCGGCTGTTATTTTTGTTGTAACGATCCCGCTGCTTTCCATCGTTGTCTTTGGCATTATGTTGATCACGATGCCACTTTACCGGAAGGTACAGGGCAGCCTTGACGGGATCCTGGGGGTCACCAGGGAGAATCTGACCGGTGTGCGTGTGATCCGTGCTTTCGGAAGAGAGGAGCAGGAGAAGGATCGCTTTGAGGAGAACAACGGACTTCTGGTACGCAGCCAGCTTCTGGTCGGAAAGATCTCCGCACTGATGAATCCGCTGACTTACGTGATGATCAACCTTGCGGTTGTTGTGATCTTAAATACGGGAGCAGTGCAGATTCATCTTGGAAATATGCAGCAGGGCGATGTGGTAGCCCTTGTGAATTATATGAACCAGATTCTGATCGAGCTGGTCAAGCTGGCAAACCTGATCATTCAGGTGACAAAAGCAATGGCGTGTGCAGAGCGTGTTGCTTCTGTTCTGAACGTAGAGCCGGAAATGGAGTTTTCCTGTCCGGAAAACAATGCAAAAAACAGAAAAACAGGCACTTCAGATGAAGAAGTGGCATTTGATCATGTATCGTTCACTTACGGCGGTGCCGGTGCAGAAACGCTCTCCAATATTCATTTTACGGTGAAAAAAGGACAGACCGTGGGTATCATCGGCGGAACCGGAAGCGGAAAATCCACGCTGGTCAATCTGCTGGCACGTTTTTATGATGCAACGGACGGACAGATCCGCATCGGCGGTCACGATATCAGAAGCTATTCAAGAGAAGAGCTGCGTGGCAAGATTGGTATGGTCATGCAAAAAGCACAGCTGTTTTCCGGTACGATCCGTTCGAACCTTCTTTGGGGCAATCCAGGAGCGACCGATGAGATGCTCTGGGCAGCTCTTGGGACTGCACAGGCAGCCGAATTTGTACAGAAAAAAGAGAAACAGCTGGATGAACCGGTGGAGCAGGGAGGACGCAATCTGTCGGGAGGTCAGAAACAGCGTCTGACGATCGCCCGTGCTCTGGTGGAAGATCCGGAGATCCTGATCCTGGATGACAGTGCAAGTGCACTGGATTTTGCAACGGATGCGGCACTTCGAAAAGCAATCCGTGAGTTGGATAAAGAGATGACGGTATTTATCGTCAGCCAGAGAACATCCAGCCTGATGCATGCCGATCTGATCCTGGTGCTGGATGACGGCAAGACCGTCGGCATGGGCACGCATGAAGAACTGCTCGGAAACTGCCCGGTTTATCAGGAAATTTATGAAAGTCAGTTTGGAAAGGCAGGTGAGACGGCATGATCATGAGAATCTGGAAACATATTCGAAAATACTGGTTTTATATTGTATGCAGTCTGATTTTTGCCGCTCTTTCTGTTGCATCCCAGCTCTATGTGCCGATCCTGACCGGAAATGCTATTGACCATATGATCGGAGTCGGAAAAGTAGATTTTGCGGGCGTGGCGGCGATCGTAAGAGTGATCGTGGCAGCGACTGCCGTGACGGCGATCTCACAGTGGATCTTTGGTATCTGCAATAACAAGATCACTTATAATGTCAGTCGTGACCTGAGAAATGCAGCGATCGCCAAGATCCAGAGACTGCCGGTTTCTTATCTGGATGCACATCCGACCGGAGATCTGGTCAGCCGTGTGATCGCCGATGTAGAGCAGTTTGCAGACGGACTTTTGATGGGATTTACCCAGTTTTTTACCGGAGTTCTGACGATCCTCGGAACACTGGGTTTTATGCTGTATGTCAATGTGCCGATTACGCTCGTCGTTGTGTGCGTCACACCGCTCAGCTTTATAGTGGCAGGTTTTATCGCAAAGAAAACGTATCGTAATTTCCATATGCAGACCGAAGTCCGCGGCGAGCAGACTGCATTTATCAATGAGATGATCGAAGGACAGAAAGTGGTACAGGCATTCTGTCATGAAAAAGAAAATGTGGATCAGTTTGATGAGATGAACGAGCGTCTTCAGAAGGCGAGCCTGAAAGCCATCTTTTTCAGCAGCATCACAAATCCGGCCACCCGTTTTGTCAACAACGTGGTTTATGCCGGTGTGGCTCTTGTCGGAGCACTGTTTGCCGTGTCCGGCGGCATCAGCGTCGGTCAGCTGTCCTGCTTTTTAAGTTATGCAAACCAGTACACAAAACCGTTTAATGAAATTTCCGGTGTTGTCACAGAGCTTCAGAATGCTATGGCATGTGCGAGCCGCATTTTTGAGCTGCTCGATGAAGAAGAACGCACTCCGGACAAAGCAGATGCGAGAGTACTGACGGAAGAACAGGTTGACGGAACCGTAGAGATTTCCGATGTTTCCTTCAGCTATGTGCCGGACCGCAAACTGATCGAGCATTTCAATCTCTCCGTAAAACCGGGCGAGCGAGTGGCGATCGTAGGACCGACCGGCTGCGGAAAAACGACGATGATCAATCTGCTGATGCGTTTCTATGACGTAGATGCCGGCAAAATCTGTGTTTCCGGAACAGATATCCGTGATATCAGCCGTATTTCCCTTCGCAGAAGCTATGGCATGGTACTTCAGGATACCTGGCTGAAATCAGGAACGATTTATGAAAATATTGCCTACGGCAGGCCGGATGCCACAAAAGAACAGGTCATCGAAGCTGCCAAAGCGGCTCATGCCCACAGCTTTATCAAGCGACTGCCGGACGGCTATGACACCGTGATCTCAGAAGACGGAGGCAATATCAGCCAGGGACAGAAACAGCTGCTGTGTATCGCCAGAGTCATGCTCTGCCTGCCGCCGATGCTGATCCTGGATGAGGCAACATCCAGCATCGATACCCGTACCGAGATCAAGATCCAGCAGGCCTTTGCCAGCATGATGAAAGGCCGCACCAGCTTTATCGTGGCACATCGTCTCTCGACGATACGTGAAGCAGATATTATTCTTGTGATGGACAGTGGAAAAGTTATAGAACAGGGAACACACGAAGAGTTGCTGGCGGAAAAAGGATTTTATGCAAAATTATATAACAGTCAGTATGAATTGTGATAGTTTTGTAAAGTAGTGTCCTTGTTTTGTAAAGAATTTCTGATATGATAATCCCACGATATGCGAATACTTGGGAGGATTGCGAGAGTTACTTCGTAACGGAGCAATTCGTGGGCATCAGTAAAAAAAGAACGCAACAGAAGGAAGGTGCTAAAGTGAAACAGATTGTCATATATAAATCGAGAACCGGATTTACGAAAAAATATGCAAAGTGGCTTGCACAGTCGTTAAACTGTGAGTGCATACCACAGGAAGATGTCGGCGGAGAAAGGCTCTCGGATTACGATGTGATCATTTTCGGGAGCAGCTTCCGTGCAGGAAATGTAGAAGAGCTGAAATGGTACAAAGAGACGATCCTGCCGTTTGAAAAGACAAACGTGCTGTTTGTGACCGGGGCGATGCCGCCGTCTTCTGCAGACGCTGTCAAGTCTATTGAACAGCAGCTGGGCAAAGGAGAGGACAGAGAAGTAAAAGTATTCTACCTGCAAAGCGGGCTGAATTATGAAGCGATGAATCTTGGCGATAAGCTTATGATGAAAGTCTTCTGCAAGATGATGAAGAGCCGCAAAGCACACAGTGAAGAAGAGAAAGCCCTTTTTGAACAGATGCAGAAATCCTTTGATGTCTGTGAAAAGGCAAATCTCGAACCGATGCTCAACTATATACAGGGATTATAAAAAACAGGAATGTTACATAATTAGAATATGAGATGTGACATTCCTGTTTTTTGGTTTTATATAATAAAAAGTATCTGTTATGCGAACCGAACAAATGTATGTAAGATACGAAAAATTCAGTTATATCAAGGACTTTCAGCAAAAAGAGAAAAGTGGATTTGATTGACAATTATCGAAAATAGGGGTACACTGTTGGCGTAATAGAGGGCTAATTTCATAGAAGTTTTGTGGTGAGATTGCGTTTATGTGATCTTTTTAAAGGAATCCGGTGAGAATCCGGAACAGTTATTCCCTGCTGTATGGGGGACGAAAAAGATTATTTGCCACTGGTTAGTCAAACTGGGAAGGCATCTTGAGTAGGAGGAACCCAAGTCAGAACACAAACACAAAACCGGTTTATCAGCAACGTCCGCAGGCATAGCGGAGGTGTATTTTTTGTCCCCTTTTGCCCGGTGTCTGAAAATTATGAAATTGGAGAACACACAGAAAGGGAAGGAGGAAAACGAAAAAGGAAAACACAGATGTGAGCATGTGTAAAATAAAAAAAGCAAACAGAATCGAATCGCCAAAAAGCGAATGAGGAGGAACAAATGGAACGAAGAGAAAAAAGATTTGCTTCCAGAATTCTGGCATGGTTTCTGACCTTTTTGATGATCACAACCATGATTCCGACAAGTGCATTCGCAGCACTGCCGGCACAGGAGGCGGGAGCAGTTGTTTCAGAGGATGCGTCATCGGATGAAACAACGCAGGATGGTATTCTTTTAAAGACAACTTTGACGGACAAGCTTAAGGTAAAAGGACAGCGCAAGCTGTTCGATGTCTGGGCAAGAGATGCTGAGGACAACACGCTCAAACCGACAGCAACTCTTGACGGACAGGTACTTTCGGCAACCTGGAGTGATAATGTAAAGACAAGCTTTACGCTGGATTTCCAGGGCATGGAAGAAGGAGAGCATACCGTTGTTATTTCCGCAGAAGACGGAAAAGGAGCATCGAAAACACAGACTTATACCGTTATTTATCAGAAAGCCAAAAAAGGCGAATTTATCGGTTATGCAACGGTCAGCATTGAAGCCTTTACAATCTCAAAAGGTTATATCGTAGAACCGGTTCTGATGCCGGTTTACGAAGGTGACAATGCAGCGAAAGCATTTGTAAACCTGATCCGTGAAGAAGGCTATGATGTAGAATACACCGGAAGTCTGACCAGCGGTTTCTATCTGTCCCATATCGTAGGATCTAATGCAAAAAAACCAAAGAATGCGACAAAGAAACTGGATCTTGCCGGTGCAGCACTTGAGCCGCATATGGCAGAAAAACTTCCGGATCTGATGTTTGACGCCGACGGCGGAACAGAAGGTTCTCTTGGTGAATTTGACTACAACTACATGTCAGGATGGATGTACTGTGTAAATACGGTATTCCCGAATGTAGGATTTGCAGATTATTATCTGTCTGACGGCGATGTCATGCGTGCACAGTTTACTCTGAAGTATGGCGGTGATATCGGAGGTTCCAGCGGTATGGGCGGCGGCTATGATGATTCTTACAGCGTCGCAAACAAAGATGTGCTGACCACCACTCTGGCAAAGATCAATTCTGCACCGAACAGTGCCGAGCTGAAGGCAGATCCGGATATCGCAGCAAAGATCACAGAAGCAAAAGAAGTTCTGCAAAATATTGTTGCAGAACAGAGTGAAGTAGATAAAGTAAACGATGAACTGAACAAACTGCTTGGCGGTGAGATCACGAGTATCACACTGGATCAGAGTGAGATCACACTGGAAAACGAAGGTACCATGCAGTTAAATGCAAAAGTGGAGCTGACAGGCAAACCGATCGAGCCAATCGAATGGAACAGTGAAGAACCTTCTGTTGCAACGGTGAAAAATGGTCTGGTAACAGCTGTCGGTGCAGGAACGACCACGATCACGGCAACCTGCGGCGAAAAGACAGCAACCTGTAAAGTAACCGTAAATGCAAGTCCGCTTCAGGAAGTCCGGCTGGATAAATCAAAACTGGAAATCCTGAAAAATGACAGTGAAACACTGACAGCGACACTGGTTCCGGCAAATACCACAGATGACAGAACCGTTACCTGGAGCACAAATGCAGAAGATGTCGCAACTGTAAATCAGAGCGGAAGAGTAACCGGTAAAAAAGAAGGAACGGCTGTCATTACAGCAAAGGTTGGTGACAAAGAGGCCGGATGTACGGTAACAGTCAAAGAAGTCCATACACAGCGGATTTATTTTGATGACAGCAAACTGACCCTGAATAAAGGAAAGAACAAAACCTTATCTCTGAGATTTGATCCGTCCAATACAACGGATGCAAAAAAAGCGACCTGGGAAAGCTCAGAGCCGAGCGTTGCAAGTGTTTCCACAAGCGGATACGTACGTGCACTGAAAAAAGGAACGACTACGGTCACGGCAAAAATCGGTGACATGACTGCTTCCATTGAAATAGAAGTTGTAGAAGTGCCGATGACCGGCGTAAAGATCAACTATGGCTCTAAATCACTGAAAGTAAAACAGTCCACCTATATGTCAGCAAGCTATCTTCCAAGTGATACCACAGATACCAAGAGCGGAACCTGGAAGAGCAGCAATACAAATGTGGCAACCGTTTCCAGTTCAGGAAAGGTAACTGCAGTCAGTGAAGGCGAAGCGATCATCACATTCACAAGCGGTGCTTTTACTGCAGAATGTTATGTAAAAGTTCTGGCTGCAAATGCAGACGTGTTCAGCACCATATCCATCACTCCGAATCAGAAAGAGATTGGATGTGGCGTTTCTGATACACAGAAGATTATGGCAGACGTAGGCGATGGAACCGATCCGGTTGTATGGACTTCTTCCAATCCGGCAGTTGTGGCAGTCAGCACAGACCAGTCTTTGGCAGCAGCACAGTCAGCAGAGAATACGATGCAGGTTGGAAAAGAAGCAGTGGTCACAGCAACCGGAAAGGGAACAGCAGTGATCACAGCAAAATCAGGACAGAAGAGCGTAGATATTCCGGTAACCGTTGTAGCAGCCGGCATGAAAGAGTTCAAGATCCTGGCAGGAACCAATGCGGAAACTTCTTTTGCATACGAGATCACACCGGAATATAATATTACGAAAAACAAATATCAGGTTGTCATCCCGGATGCAATTACCAATGTATATCTCTACTCCAAACTTGCAGATAATGTAACTGCAACGGTAACAGCACGTTACACAGCGGCAAATAACGGATCTGCGAAGAATATTACACTGAGAAGTGGTGCGACATCAAGTGCCGCCTACCTGACCAAAAAAGACATGAATGGCAACACACTGTATGTAGATGTGAAGAAGGGAGACGAGACAACAACTTATGAATTTGATGTTGTTCGTGAATCCACTCTGACATCCTTAAGTGTGGCATCTGCAGATGGAGAAGAAGTACTTCATCCTGGCTTTGATAAAAATGTAACAGATTACACAGTCAGTGTAACCGACAACAACGACAGCGTAAAAATAAATGCAGCAGCATTTCTGGAAAACGCAGCAGTTTCTGTCAACGGTACCGCAGTGACAGGAGAAACATCAGTTCCTCTGAGCGGAGATGAGACTGTGATCACCGTCAAAGCAGCAATGGAAGATGTACCGTCTCAGGCAAGAGAATACAAGATTCATGTTCTGAGAAAAAAATCCGTAAAACTGACACTGAAAACAGATCCGGCAGATACAGTGATCACACTGAAAGATGCTGACAGCAAAAAGCTGAAAGCAGAGAACGGTGTATACACACTGAAGGCAGAAGAAACTTACAGCTATGTTGCCGTAAAAGCCGGATATGTTACAAAGAAAGATACGATTTCTGTTACAGAAGACACCGAGAAAACCATCACAATGGAAAAAGCACCGGAGAGCACCAGAAAAGATGTATCCGCAGCATGGAAAAACTTCCGTAACAGTGATGACAACATGGGTATTACCTCTGCAAAAACACCAACGAGCGAGGCGACAACCTACGAAAAATGGTTTAAGAAACTGGGAAGCGGCTGGGGTGCAGCACCGAGTGTGCAGATCATCGTGGATAATTCCCTGATCGTCATGAGTGCAAACCATATTTACAAACTGGATCTGAATACAGGTGATATCCTGCAGACAGGCGATATGGTAGCAGCGACAAACTTTGGATACACACCGCCAACCTATGCAGACGGCATGATCTTTGCACCGCTGGCAGACGGACGTGTACAGGCGTTCAATGCAGAGACATTGGAATCTCTGTGGGTTTACCAGGATACGCTGAAAGGCCAGTCCTTAAGCCCGATCACTTACAGTGACGGTTATATTTATACCGGATTCTGGAATGCAGAGACAAAAGATGCAAACTATGTGTGCATCCCGGTTACGGATGAAGATCCGACGAACGCACAGGAAGCAAAAGAAGCAGCATGGCAGTACACAAGCCTTGGCGGTTTCTACTGGGCAGGTTCTGTGGTACGCGGTGACTATGTTGTATTTGGTACGGATGACGGCACAAGCGGTTCAGACGGAACCGGACATGTATTATCTCTGAACAAGAAGACTGGAGAAGTTATGGACAGCGTCGATGTAATCGGTGACCAGCGTTCTACGATTGCTTATGACAAAGAAACAGACAGACTGTATTTCACAACAAAAGGCGGCTACCTCTACAGTCTAAAACTGAAATCCGACGGAACCTTTGATAAAGATACGCTGAAATCCGTACAGCCTGGAAGCATGAGCACCAGCACACCGGTTGTATACAACGGAAGAATCTATATCGGTGTGACAAGCGGAAGTAACTTCAGCGGAACCTATTCGATCAGCGTGATTGATGCGGCAACGATGACAGAGGTCTACAAAGCACCGCTGAAAGGATATCCACAGTGCTCTGTACTTCTGTCAACCGCTTATGAAAAAGAAGACGGAAGTGTTTATCTGTATGCGACTTATAACAAGAATCCGGGTGGTATCACTCTGATCCGTGATAAAAAAGGACAGACAACTCCAGATGTAGAAGAAATTTTCACACCGGAAAAAGCAAGACAGCAGTATTGCATCACAAGTATTATCTGTGACGAAAACGGTACGCTGTACTATAAGAACGACAGTGCATGCGTTATGGCGGTTGCATCCAGTGAGGCATATATGACCGGCGTAACATCAAGTGCAGAAGGCAGCACGATCGATAATGGCGTGGCATTTGACGGAAAACTTTCCAGTCATGACATCGTTGTCCTGACTTCGGCAGATAAGACGACTCTGACCTTTACTGCTTCCGAAGGAAGCAGCATTACCATCGATGGCGTGGAAGGAAACAGCAGAGAGATGGAACTGACAGAAGCAGGCAAGAGCTTTGATGTTGTTGTGAAAAAAGGAAGCGATGAAAGAACTTATAAATTCACACTGAAACGTGAAAAACCGAATACCAACTTAAAAGAACTGTATGTCAGCGACAGTAATCAGTTTAACATGGGACTGGTCAGCTTAACACCGGCGTTCAGTAAGACAAATCATGTTTATCATGCAGAATACAGCACAACACGCCGCTTCCTGAATATCTGGACAGCAGCAGAAGATACAGGTTCAACTTATAAACTGTATCCGGTAAGTGCAGTAGGAAAGAGCACGGTCATCAGCAGTTCAGAAGGAAATATCATCCGTACTGCAACAAACAGTGGACACGACCGTTATGCGATCTATTTTGCAGACAACAGTGACTGCGCGACCGTCCGGATCGAAGTAACTGCAAAAGACGGCAAGACGAAAGATTCTTACTATGTAACACTGAAACAGCAGACAGGAAATGCACCGGTGATCTCGGCAGAAGAAGGTGCAGGTGTGCGTAAGAGTGCAACAAGTGCATCAGTAACATTCACAGCAAATGAATACGGTACGTTGTACTATAAAGTATTGCCGGAAACGGAAACTGCACCGGAATCCATTGATACAACAGGTGAAGGCATCCAGGTTGAAGTAGGTGAAAATACACTGGAATTAACCGATATTACAGATGCAGCATACAAAGTCTATATGGTGCTGAAAGACAGCGACAGTACACCAAAGACAAGTGAAATGCTGACCGTCAGAGTGGCGTCGGTAGAAGAACTGCTGGCACCGGCAAAAGAAGCAGCCATCACAGAGCTGAACGTATACAAAAATGCAGAGGATTACCGTGATGCAGAAAAAACACAGATCACAAAGATCCTTGCAAATGCAAAAGTCCTGATCAACAATGCAAAAACAGCAGAAGAAATTGCAGAACAGTTAAGCGATGCAAAAGCAGATCTGGACAAACTGAAAACAAGTGCAGAACTTGCAGCGGATGAAAAGACACAGACCGATGCAAATGCAGTAAAAGCACTGATCGAAGCACTTGGAGATGTAACACTCGAGAAAAAAGAAAGTGTAGAAGCAGCAAGAAATGCATACGATGCACTTTCCACAGATGCGAAGAAACTGGTTTCCAATTACGATGTTCTGGTTCAGGCAGAAAAGAGCATCCAGACTCTGGAAGCAAAGAAACAGCAGGAAGAACTGAAAAACCAGATGGATGCAGCGGCAGCAGCATCGATAAGCAATGCAATCACAGCGATCGGCGAAGTAACGCTGGATAAGAGAGGTGTAGTAGAAGCAGCAAGAGCCGCATATGACACCCTGACAGATGATCAGAAAGTCCTGGTAACAAACTACACAGATCTGACAGCAGCAGAGAGCCGCATTGCAGAGCTTGTAAAAGAGGCAACGGACAAAGCAGAAGCAGACAAGGCAGAACAGGAAAGACAGGAAGCCCTGAAAGCCAAAGCACAGCCAGTCATCGATGCCATCGCAGCAATCGGAGAAGTAACGCTGAACAGTGAAAAGGCGATCACAGCAGCAAGAAGTGCATATGAAGCCCTGGAAGCAGAAGTAAAAGAAAAAGTAACGAACCTGTCGGATCTGGTCGTAGCAGAGAAGAATCTGGCACTGCTGAAAGCAGAAAAAGAAAGTCGGGACAAAGATGCAGCGGCAGCAGCATCCGTAAGCAGTGCGATCACAGCAATCGGAGAAGTAACGCTGGATAAGAGAGGCGTAGTCGCAGCAGCAAGAGCCGCATACGATACTCTGAGTGATGTCCAGAAATCACTGGTAACAAACTACAGCGATCTGCAGGCCGCAGAGAGCCGCATTGCAGCACTTGTAAAAGAGGCAGCAGACAAAGCAGAAGCAGACAAGGCAGAGCAGGCAAAACAGGAAGCTCTGAAAACCAAAGCACAGCCGCTAGTTGATGCCATTGCAGCAATCGGAGAAGTAACACTTGACAGTGAAGAAGCGATCACAGCAGCAAGAAGTGCATATGAAGCACTGGAAGCAGATGTGAAAGAAAAAGTAACGAACCTGTCTGACCTGGTTATCGCAGAAAAAGACTTGGCTGCACTTAAAGCAGCAAAGAAAGCAGCAGAAGACCTGAAAGCTCAGCAGGATGCTGCAAAGAAACAGGAAGAAGAAGCCAAGAAAGCACTTGAAGAGGCACAGAAGGCTCAGGATGCAAAACTGAAAGAGCAGGAAGAAAAACTGAAAGCAGAGAAAGACAAGTATGGATTTAATGAGAAGACAACTTTGAAATCTGCAAAGGTGAAAGGCAAAAAAGTAACTCTGAAATGGAACAAGGTTAAGGGTGCAAGTGGATACGAAATCTACTGCAAGACTGGAAAAGGCAAGTGGAAACTTGTGAAGACGCTCAATAAGGGCAGCAAGGCAAGCTACAAACTGAAAGGAAAAGCAGGTAAGAAATATACCTACAAAGTACGTGTATTCCAGAAAGTAGAAAATAAAGTGATCTACGGTCAGTACTCAAATACCAAGTCTGCAAAGATTAAAAAATAACAATTAAATTTCCGTATGCTGAGAGCATAAAAATATGAAATATATGCTTATCAGCAAGGAAGATGGATGATCAGGGGGGCAGAAATCTGCCCCCGGATCACCATTACAAAGATTACAATCTCAGAAAAAGAGATGCACTTACAGAAAGAACAGGAGTGTGGAGAAATGAGCAGAAAAACAAAAAAATGTGGTTATAGAAAACGGATTCTTGCAGGAGTTCTGTCGGCAGTTGTAGCTCTGTCATCTGTCCAGATGCCTGTTACTGCTGTCCATGCGGCAGCGTGGGATCAGAATAAATTTTCAGACAGTCTGAAGCTGCGTTTCTGGAACAATGAAAAGCCGGGAGTGCGTTTTTATATCAATGCAGCGGCAAAATATATTCTGGAAAACCAGCAGGAGCAGTCAGAAAAAACAGGAAACAGCTACCCGACCGTAGGAAGTACGTTTGGAGAATGGTCAGTGTGGGGTCTGCTGCGCGGCATGTATACAGGGGCAGATTATATCAACAGCATACCGGAGAATTATTTTTCTGACTATTTAAAACGTGTGGAAGCACATGTAGAAAATAAGAAAGGAAATCTGCATGCGGCAAAGTCTACTGAGTGGTCAAGACTGATCTTGCCGCTGACTGCAATGGGATATGATATCCGAAGCGTGGCAGGCTATGATTTTATTGAAAAACTATCTGATTCATTCAGTTTTTCGTATCGCCAGGGCATTAACGGTCCGATCTGGGAGATCATTTCCATGAACAGCGGCGGTTATGAATTTGACCAGACGGATCATCCGGAAACAGCAAATACCTTTGGAAAAATGCTGGATTACATTCTGAATTTGGAGATCACCGATGCAAACGGAATCAAAGGCGGCTGGGCATTGTCAGGAAATGTACCGGATGCCGATATCACTGGCATGACACTGACAGCATTTGCACCATATTATCTGAGTCAGGAAAAATATGAGCAAACAGATGCAACCTATAGTTATGATGAGTTTGCAAGTGCGGTAGAACGCGGTATTCTTGTGCTGGCAAATATGCAGAAGCCGAACGGCGGTTTTGAGAGCTGGGGAACGGTCAACAGCGAATCGACCGTATGGGCGATGATGCCGCTTCTGGAAATGGGGATCGATCCGAAATCAGATAAGGTAACGTTGCCGCATATCGGAAAAACATGCAGCTTTGTCAAAGAAGGAGCGACACGGGACGGCGTTTACACCGACAATATGGTAGATGCACTTCTGACCTTCTGGGCAGTCGGAAGCGGAAGCAGTGCGTCGATCGGCGGATTTAAACATGTAACGGCAGGCTACGACGGAGGTGGCGGTTCCGGCACAACGGTCAATCCGATGGCAACCGACCAGGCACTTTACGGACTGATCGCATACGACCGTTTTGCACACAAACAGAATTCCCTTTTTGATATGCAGGATCAGCTGGACGGCAGTTATCTGAATGCCACGGCAGATACTTATACGGTCACCTATGACGGTCAGAAAGAGGGCGAGACCTTCACAACAGAAGCTTCCCCTTATGCAGAAGTACTCTTATCCGAAGGAAAAGTAACCGATGAACAGGAAGCATTTTTGACGGAGTGGAATACCAAACCGGACGGAAGCGGGATCAGCTATTATCCGGGAGAGCTCCTTTCCATGCCGGAGCAGGATATCACGCTTTACGCACAGTACGGACAGCCAAGTTATGCACTGAAATTTGAATTAAACGGTGGTACTCTTTCCGATGACATCATTCTTCCGGACACCTACAGTCCGAAAGACCAGATCACACTGCCGACCGCAGATGAGATCACAAAAGCAGGATGTAAATTTGACGGATGGTACACCAATGCGGAATTTACCGGAAGAAAAGTGACCGAAATACCGGCACACAGTTATGGCGATAAGACTTTTTATGCAAAATGGACGGTAAATACTGAAAAAGCAAATCAGTTTTATGCGATCGTGAATCGTCTGTCCGGCCATGCGACAACCATTTCTGATAAAGAAGACATTGAAAAGGCGAGAGAATTGTATGATTCAATGCTGGATATCGAGCGGGAGCGGATCACGGCAAGTACTTACCATACTTTCCTGAAGAAGGAAAAAGAACTGAAGGAACTGCTTGCAAGCATGGATCAGGCAGAACAGGTCAGTGCGATGATCAAAGCACTGGATAAAGAACTGACGCTTGCAGATGAGCAGCCGGTAGTGCGTGCAAGAAATGCCTACGATGCACTGACAGAAACAGAAAAAGCGATGGTAGAAAATCTGGATATTCTGACGAAAGCAGAAGAAAAGATCTCACAGATGAAGGAGAACAAAGAAAAGGCAGATGCCGTGATCCGTCAGATCGAAGCGATCGGAGATGTGACCTTAGATTCCAAAGAGGAGATCACAGCGGCAAGAGAAGCATTCCAGGCACTGACAGAGAGCCAGCAGGCACTTGTTCCGGAGCGTGTGAGAAAACTTCTGGAGAATGCAGAAAAGAAGATTACAGAGCTTTTGGAGAAGAAAGACAGGATCGATGCATTTTCAAGCTGCGTTAAGCGGATCCCGGAAAAAGTGTCACTTACAGATGACAGTCTTTCACTGCTTATGAATGCCCATGCCGCATGGCTGAAATTGAACGATGAAGAAAGGGCACAGGTAGATGGAAAGCTGATCGAACAGATCAAAGAAAAAGAAAAAGAACTGCAGGAGCTTGCACAAGCAGAGGCAACGGATGAGGATTATACGGCAGTCAAAGAGATGGAAGAGCGGATTGCTGCGGCAAGCGGTGAGGTGAAACTTGAGGATGAAGAGACCCTGAAAAAGATCCGAAGTGATTTTGATGCGATGACAAAGATCCGGCAGGCGATGGTTGTCAATTATTATTCTCTCGTTGCACAGGAAATGGATCTGGAGAAGCTGAAAAAAGATACCGCCATCGCAGAAGCCATCAGCGAGCGAATTGCAGCACTTGGCGAGATCACCTTTGAAAGTGAAGAGACGCTGACGGCACTGCGAAAAGATTACACTGCACTGACAACCGCACAGAAAAATCTGGTCAGAAATTATGAGCTGCTTGCACAGGCAGAAAATAAACTGGCAGATCTCAAATACAACAGAAGCCAGGCAGAGTCAGCTGTTGAAAAAATAAATGCCATAGGAGAAGTGACCCTGAACAGTCGTGAAGCTATCGCAAAAGCAAGGGCGGCGTACGATGCACTTCTGGAAGATCAGAAACAGTATGTCAGCGAAGAAATCTTAAAAATATTGACCGATGCGGAGGCAGAATATGCGAGACTGGAGTCTCTTGTTCTGAAAAACATCACGCTGGATAAAACAGAAGTCAATATGAAAAAAGGAGAACGGGTGACACTTCATGTGACTTACGATCCGGAAGATACGATCAGTGACAAAACCATCATCTGGAATGTGGCAGATCCTTCCGTGGCAACCGTGGAAAACGGCACAGTGACAGCCATCGGCGGCGGAGAAACGGCGGTGTCCGCCCATGTTGGAATGCTGACAGCGACCTGTACCTTAAAAGTGGAAGTTCCGCTGGAGAAACTTACATTTACAGAAAACAGCGTGACGCTGAAAAAGGGCGAGAGTCATATGTTAAAAGTACAGCTCCTCCCGGAAGATTTGAATGTAGCGAGCAGCATCCGTTATCGCAGTGCTAATCCACAGGTGGCATCTGTGGATGCAGACGGACAGATCCGTGCACTTGCATCCGGAGAGACCCTGATCACAGCGTACTGCGTGGAGCAGCCTCAGATCCTGGCACAGATCAAAGTGATAGTTAAAGAAACGCAGCAGGTACAGCCGAAACCGACTGATCCAAACCAGAATATCACCGTTTCCGTACCAAAAGTTTCCTTTATTTCCCTGAAGGCATCCAGGAGCAAAAAAGCAGTGCTGAAGTGGAAGAAGATCAAAGGCGTGTCTGGATATGAGATTTTCTACGCGATCGGAAAGAAGAAAAACTGGAAGCGGGCGAAGACGATCAAAAAGGCGAACACCACAAAACTGACCTGGAAGAAACTGAAATCCAGGAAAAAATATTACTTTAAGATCCAGGCCTATAAGATCGTCGGAGGAAAGAAATACAGCGGAAAATACAGCAAAATTCGTTCTGTGAAAGTAAAATAAGCGGTGACTGATCCGGAACATCACAATTACAGTGAAAAATGGATCAGAATATTTTACAGTTTCAGAATAACAGGAGGAGCATATGAAAGAGCTTTTTCAAAAAATGATGAAAAAGTTGCGGAAACATTCAGAAGCAGCAGGTGCCATTGCGGCACTGCTGCTTATTGTGCTGTTTTCGGGAGTGATGATCCTAGGAATCCGTACGCAGAGAGAAAGTGTGCCGGAAAATCCGATCGATGGCATGAAGAAAAGCTCGATGGTCATGCTGACCGGCACGAAAGAAGTGCTGGCAGAGCAGACAAAAGAGAATGGAAGCAGCCGGCAGCAGATGCAGAATCAGCAGTCAGAAAATCAGGATATGAAGGAGACGGAGAGCGAATCGTCAAAAGAAAGCGGAGCTGACAGCCAGGGCACAGAAAGCACAGGGAGCGGAAGTAAAAACGAAAACGGCAGTTCAACAGAGGCAAACAGAGATGCTTCCGGAAACAATTCCGGCAATAGCAGCGGGACTGCATCAGGAACAAACGGAGGCAATTACGGAGACGGAACAGGCGGCGAAAAGACGGATGGAGACGATAAAAACAACAAAAAGCCGAATAAGAATCACTCCGGAAATAAAAACAAAGACAAAAACGGCAAAAAAGACAGGCAGTATTTCCGGACAACGATTGAAAACGGCGGGACGGTCACAAAAGCAGATTACAGTTATCAGATTGAACAGCTGACGGATCTGAAGGTACTGAAAACAGAAAACACCTTAAACGACGGCAAAGTGACCACTTACCGGGGAAGTCTGAAACTGGCACACGGCGAAAATAAGATTCTGGTGGCAGTCACTTATCAGCAGAAAGACGGTACCAAATTTACTGTTTCCAAAGAATATACCATCTATTACGACGAAGAAAAACTGCTGATCCAGACAAATCTGTCCGATCAGACGGTAAAAAGCGATCACATTTCCTTCCGTGCCTGGGCACAGCTTGGCAAAGAGACGTTTGCACTGACGGCAACGCTAAACGGTACACCGATCAGTGCCGATGAAAACTGGGATTATAAAGACGTTCCTTTGCAGGAGGGCGAAAATCAGATCGTTCTGGATGCAGAAAAAGACGGAAAGAGCGAACAGCAGGTTTATACCATAACTTATGAACGACCGCAGAACCAGAATATCCGCTTTGACACCGATCTGGAGGACAAAGAAGTATATAAAAAGAAATACCGGTTCTATGCACAGGCCTTTATGGGCAGTGACAAAGTCGAAGATCTGACCGCCTGGCTGAACGGAACGCAGCTTTCACCGACAGATGGTGACAACTATGAAGTGCTGCTGGAAGAGGGCGAAAACCAGATCACGCTGTATGCAGAAAAAAACGGAAGCAGTGAAGAGATTACCTATACCGTAACCTATGTCAAACAGAACAGCGGAGACGGAGACGGCGAAGGCAATGTGGAGGCACCAAGAGTTACCTGTACGCTTGGTGATTCCGGAAACAGTCTTGAGACGCAGCGAAAGAGCTTAAGTTTCCAGGTACAGGCAACCGATTATCATGGAAACGGGCTTGGTGCAGACAACATCCGCATTTCCTGTTTCGGTGACAGCGGAGACAATATTACCGGTCTGATCTGGGAGAACAGCGGCGATGTCAGTTACCATACGGAATTGTCCCAAGGCTATAATACCATGGTGATCACCGTCACCGATGCAGAAGACAACACAACGGAACTGACTTACAGCATTTTCTGTACGGCGGCAGAGAGCGGGGAGCGGATCGGAACGGTCCACATCAGCGTGGAAGCAACGACCGTGGGAAGCGGTATTCTGCTGTCACAGGATGTAGATATTTATGAGGGAGAGACTGCGGCGGAGACGGTAGTACGCATGCTGCAGAATAATGGCTATTCTGTTGACTATACCGGAAACTATGAGACCGGTTTTTATCTGGCAAGGATTAGTTCCGAGAGCAATTTTGTCACCGGAAATATTCCAGAGGATTTAAGAACCAAACTGGAAGAACACGGCTTTGAAATCTATGATTTTACACCGAACAGCCTCGGAGATTATGATTTTACAAAAGGAAGCGGCTGGATGTATCAGGTAAACGGCGTTTACCCGAACTATGGCTTAAGCGATTACTGTTTCCAGAACGGCGATACACTGCGGCTGCGTTTCACGCTGGCATACGGAGCTGATATCGGGCAGGACATGACCGGCGGTTCAGATAACTGGGGGTATGAATGGTAATGAAAAAGGGAAATGATCAAAAACAAAGTGCAGAAAAAAGAAAAAACAGAATGACAGCCCTGCTCATGGTACTGATCCTGTGCGTTGGGATGGTTTCCGGCACAAACAAGGAAGTACGGGCACAGTCTGCATCCCAAAACAGTGAGACGCAAACAGCTTCTGAATCAGACGTTACGACAGAAAATACAGCAAATATAGCAGAAAATACAACAAAAAGTGCAGCAACTGTCACACATCACGAATACACGACAGAAGAAGTAAAAGAAACCATCCAGGGTATTTTTGAGTGGGCCAAGAGCCTCACAAATGCTGATGAGCTGATCGATAAGACCTTTCTGGAAGGGGCGGATACTTCGCTCAATGACTGGTTTGCCTTTGCAGCAGCGAGAAGCGGATACAAGGAAGACTATAAAAGCTATCGAAAAGCGATGGAAACAGCGATCGCCAAAAAATATGGCACAAAAAAAGAAAAACTCGGAAAAGCGACCGAATATCAGAGAGCGGCACTGGTGATCGCGGCTCTTGGCGGTGATCCACAGGCAGTAAGTGACATGGCAGGAGAGAAGACCATCAATCTGATCGCAGACGGAACGTACAACCGCGGAAAGACAGAACCGCTCGATACGCAGGGAACAAATGCATTGATCTGGGCACTGATCGCACTGGATTCCGGGGATTATGAAGTGCCGGAAGATGCATACCAGAGCCGGGAAGAGATCCTGGCAGAACTTTTAAAAGCACAGGAGAGTGACGGCGGATTTTCCCTCTCAGCGGGTTCCGGGCAGACAGATGTAGATATCACTGCCATGGCACTGACTGCCCTGGCACCATATTACGAAGAAAACAGCGAGGCGAAAGCGGCAGCAGATCTTGCACTGTCCTGGATCTCTGAACATCAGGAAAGTGACGGAGGATTCTGTTCTTCCATGGATACCGGCACAGAAAGCTCTGAGAGTTGTGCACAGGTTCTGACGGCTCTTTGCAGTCTAGGCATCGATCCGCAGAGCGACAGTCGTTTTATCAAAAACGGAAATACCGTGCTTGATAATCTGATGAGCTTTCGTCAGGAAGATGGCGGATTTGTCCATGCTTATGTTTATGATGCGTCCAATCCGGCATCCATACCGGATGAATCCGATTTCCTGGCAGGAGGCCAGGCGGCATACGCACTGACCGCATTCTGCCGTTACAAAAACAATATGAAAAATTTATTTAACTTGCGTCCGGAAAAAGCATCCCTGCTTTCGAAAAATGGCAGTGCCATGCCGGTCATGGTCATCGCAGTAGTGATTGCAGTGATCGCAGCGGCAGTGGTACTGATGTTAAAAAGAAGAAACAAAAAAGAATGATCCGGAACAGGAGAAGCATGGGATGCCATGACAGCAAAAACAGGATTCAGGTGTGCAAAAATACGGTTGGGAAGAAAAGTTTAACGGATTTTGCAGAAAGTAAACAGTATAAATATAACAGGACAGTTATGAGAAAGAGAGGGCATATGAGAAAAACAGAAGCAATGATAAACGAGATTGAAAAAGTAATCATTGGAAAAAGAGAAGTGATCGAACAGGTGCTGATGACAATCCTGGCGAAAGGCCATGTGCTTCTGGAAGATATTCCGGGAGTCGGAAAGACAACGCTGGCACTGAGCTTTGCAAAAGTCATGGGCGTGGACTATCACCGGATTCAGTTTACGCCGGATGTTACTCCTTCCGATGTGGTCGGATTCTCCCTGTACGACAGGCAGAGTGGAGAGTTTCAGTACAAACCGGGGGCAGTCATGTGCAACCTGCTTCTGGCAGATGAGATCAACCGTACTTCCAGCAAGACACAGGCATCCCTGCTTGAAGTAATGGAAGAAGGAAATGCCACGGTAGATGGAAAAACCTATGAAATCCCGAAGCCATTCACTGTGATTGCCACACAGAATCCGTTCGGTTCCGCCGGAACACAGATGCTCCCGCAGTCTCAGATGGATCGTTTTATGGTCAAACTCTCCATGGGTTATCCGGACTTTGAAAGCCAGATCAATATCCTGCGGGATCGTCAGACGGAGCAGCCGCTGGATTTGCTTCAGATGATCTCATCCCGAGAAGAAGTACAGCAGCTTCAGCAGGAAGTAAAAGAGGTAGAAGTGGCAGATGATATCCTCAGATACATCACACTGCTTGTAGAAGCGACCAGACAGAACGACAAGATCCAGCTCGGCGTCAGCCCGCGAGGAGCACTGGCCCTCAACAACATGGCAAAAGCATCCGCTTACATAAACGGGCGTGATTATGTGATCCCGGATGATGTCCTTCGCGTATTTGCAAAGGTATGTGCACACCGCGTGATCCTGCATCCGCGTGCCAAAGTTGCGGGTATCCAGGCAGAGGAGATCATGGAGCAGATCACACATCAGGTTTCCATTCCGGAGATCAGATAGGAGGAGAACATGAAAAAATCCAGAATCCTTGCCGGCATCTGGATGCTGTTTCTGGTGCTTGCATATCTGGTAAGTGCGAGCATCACCATAGGAATTGCAGCTGTGGCAACCGTTCTGCTCTGCTTTTTCTGCTTTTTTCTTTCGATTGCCATGAAAAATAAAGTAACCTGCTATTTTGAAGTGCCGGACATGGCAGAAAAAGAACAGCAGGTTTACGGGAAACTGATCTTTGAAAACCACAGCCTGCTGCCGGCAGGACGCTTAAGGGCAGAACTTCTGTTTCAAAATCTGCTGACCGGAGAGAAAGAAATCTGCCATCTTGACAGTATGGCAGCGGGGAAAGAAAAGACAGAAACGAAATGGAGTGTTTGCAGCAACTGCTGCGGGGCCATCAGAATATCCGTGCAGAAACTTCTGGTCAGTGACATGCTGGGACTGTTTTTGACCGAGCAGAAGCTTAATATCAGCGATACCATGATCGTGCTTCCAGAAATGAAAACGGTGGAAGTACAGGTCGGAGAAAGTTTTACGACCGACTGGGAAAGCATACAATATTCCGAACAGAAAAAAGGGGACGATCCGGGAGAAACCTTCGGGATCCGGGAATACCAGCCAGGTGACAGCACGAAGATGATTCACTGGAAAATCTCACAGAAACTGGGAGAACTTTATGTGAAGGAACCGGGACTTCCGGTAGAAAATGCAGTGCTTCTGTTTTTTGAGACAGCAAAACTGACCGGGGATAGCAGAACTTCAGATCAGGCAGAACTGATGGAAAAATTGATCTCCGTTTCCGAAAATCTGACGGAGAAAGGGATGCATCACAAGATCGGCTGGTACGATCAGAAAAAAGAGCAGCTTTGTATGGAAGAAATCGACTCCGCAGATAACCTTGCCCAGATCATACACGGCTTACTTTCACTGGAGAGAAAAGAAAAAACATTCACAGGCTTGCAGGAATATGCACAGAAATATCAGGAACAGCCATTTGGACATATTCTCTATTTTACCGCAGAAGATCCGGGAAATCTGGCAGATCTCTTTGCATGGCAGTGCAGTTTCCAGACCGTACGGCCAGGAGAAGATGTCGGTATCCTGCTGATTTAGGAGTGAAACATGAAGAAACACAGAAAAATTCAAAAAAAGCAAGAAACAGAACTGTACGTTCAGGTTGCAGAGAAGCCGGAAAACCAGAAAGAAAATGTCGGAGAAGCACTTGCCTGTTTCTGCATTTATGTCGGATGGTATCTTATGGTGATGCAGTTTTGCAGGGCATCTCTGACGATGACTCTTTCTGGCAGTGTGGGAGCGATTCTACTTGTGATGGCCGTTCTTGTAAATGGACAAAAAGAAAAGAAATTCATACGGAAAATCGTGCATGAAATTCTGGCAGCGGCAGTTCTTTGTTTTCTGATCAGCTTTACGATCCGAAAGGGCTGGATCTTTCAGGGAGCACTGATCGCCGGAAACGGGCTGCTTGAGACGATCGGGAGAAATATGCGAACCTTTGAGCCGGATTATGCACTTACGATTTCCGAACCTTTGCAGCCATTTGTTACAGCCGTTTTTTATGTCACAGCAGGCATGGTTCTGGCAGCTCTTCTGGAATTTTTAAGGGTCAGCAAAAGCTGCATCGGAACGATTCTCGTCAGCCTTATTCCGGGAGTTCTGCTTCTGATCTGGCAGAAAGAAGCAGTTCTTTTTCCGGTGCTTCTGATCTATGCAGGTCTTCTCTGCCTTGTTGCCTTTCGGAAAAAAGAAAAAGGTCTGGCACAGTTACAGACAGATGTGATGCTGCTTGTGTTATTTGCGGCAGTGACGGCAGCCGGATTTTTCATGCTTCGGGGAAAAGCTTCGAGTTTTTCGCCAGACAATCCGTTCTCGCAGAAAGTACAGAAATTGGCAGAACAGATCCGTTATGGGAAAAAGACGGTGGATTCCCTGCCGGAAGGACAGTTCCGGGGGCTTGGAAACCTGAAACTGACCGATGAAGCCGCTCTGAAAGTGACCATGGAACATCCGGATTCTCTCTATCTTCGTGGATTTGTCGGCAGTATTTACACAGAAGACGGCTGGAAACAACAGGATGCAGATGAAATTTATGATAAAAAGGATCTGTTTTACTGGCTTCACAAAGAAAACGTTTCCGGGCTTCAGCAGCTTACTGCTCTTTATCAGCTGGAAAATCCTGCAGACGATGACACCGGAAATATGACTGTCACGACCATTGGTGCGAGCCGGAAATATGCTTATGTGCCGTATGAGCTGAGTACGCTTCCGGATACTCTGGAAAATGTCCGAAGTTTTGGAGATGACCGCCTGATCCCGGAAGGATTCCGGCCGCAAAAGACGATTTCGTTTCCGGTACACAGCAATCTGATCAGAAAGTATCCGCAGATCGCATCCGTATATTATCAGGATCAGGATACGGAGGCATTTGCAGAATACAAAAAATGCGAAAACAGCTACAATGCATATGTATATGACCAGTATCTGCAGGTACCGGATTCTCTGAAACAGATGCTTACAAAAGTGCTTGCTTCTGATTCGGATGAGAAAGACAGCGAAAATGTTACGTCTCATATTTCCTATGAAGAGGCAAATACCAGGATTACCGGATATTTAAATGAAAACATCACTTATACAGAAGAGATCGATCCGAAGAATACAGATGCATCCGGAGAAAATCAGAAAACAGATGCAAAGACCGGAAATTTTGTGACCGATTTTCTGATGACGGAGAAGAAAGGCTATTCCGTGCATTATGCATCGGCGGCTGTTCTGATGTACCGCTGCTTCGGAATCCCGGCACGCTATGTCGAGGGTTATTTGGTCACGCCGGAGATGGCAGAAACTGCTCAGGATGACGGAACGATCTATGTGACTGGAAAAGAGGCCCATGCATGGGTGGAAATCTATCAGGACGGCATCGGATGGATTCCGATGGAAGTGACGCCGCCGTATCTCGATAAGATGGAACGCCCGGATTTCGAGACGGTTTCCTGGCAGGGAGCACAAAATCAGGGAGCTTCTGAGCAGACGGACACAGCAGAACAGATCAAAGATGAAGAGCAGACAAAGCCGGAAACCAGGAAAGGCAGAAAACAGCTGCCGGTTCGGAAAATTCTGATCGTTGTGATCCTTTTGCTGATACTGGCACTGATCCTGTGGATCGCTTATCAGATTTTAAAATACCGCAAAAAATGGAAAGAAAAGAATCGGGCGATGTATTCGAAAGATGCCTCACAGGCGATCCGAAGCTGTTATGCACAGCTAAGGTGCTGGCTTATGTACGACGGAGTCCGGATAAAGGGAGGCTCCAGATATCAGATCTGCGAAGAACTGAGCAGAAAGTATAGCTCCGAGATGGCAGATCAGTATCGGAAAGTGACAAGACTGGCAGAAAAAGCCGCATACAGCAGCCATGCCATGGAAGAAAAACAGGCAGAAGAAGTCCGGGCATTTCTTATGAGTACCCAAAAACAGATATTAAATGGAAAGAATCTGTTTCAGAAATGGAAGATGCAGCTGAAAGTCCTCTCCTGAAACACCGGACAGGATCTCCGGCAGATCACAGGGGCACAAAAGGATAAGCAGAGCCGGTAATTGCTTGACATTTCCGGCAAATCAGCTTATCATACGAATATTGTGACCAGAAATCGGTGCCGTCCGGCATCCATAAAAGGGGTATCATGATCAGCCAAATGGACTGCTGAATGATACAGAAACAGGAAAGGATAACGTATGTCTTATATTATTGTATTTTTCATATCAATGGTTCCGCTGATCGAACTTCGAGGAGCGATTCCATATGCCATAGCCCAGGGACTGCCGTATGTGCCGTCCTACATCATAGCAATCCTCGGAAATATGCTTCCGGTGCCGTTCATTTATCTGTTTGCCAGAAAAGTACTGCTCTGGGGAGCCGACAAACCGGTCATCGGAAAGTTCTTCACCTACTGTATCGAGAAAGGTGAAAAAGGCGGAAAGAAACTTCAGGCGACCGCAGGAAAAGGCCTGTTTGTGGCACTGCTGCTGTTCGTAGGTATTCCGCTTCCGGGAACCGGAGCATGGACAGGAACACTTGCGGCAAGCTTTCTGGATATGGATTTTAAGTCCAGTATCATCGCAGTCATGCTCGGCGTTATGCTCGCCGGCATCATCATGGGACTTGCATCCGCAGGACTGCTCGGGGCAGTCAGTGCATTGTTTGCAGTGTAAGGTTTTTTATGGTTGACCTTATTTTCAGATAATGGTATGCTAAGAGATAAGGGAAACAGATAGTTTCCTTTCAATAAAGCGTGGTATCTGATACCGGGAAAGGAGAATTGTTATGGTAAAAAGAAATATCGTACTTGGCAATGTAGCAAATGTTCAGGAGTTCAACAGAATCTGCGGACATATGGATTTTGATGTAGATCTGGCACAGGGCAAATACCTGGTAGATGCAAAATCCATCATGGGCATTTTCAGTCTGGACATGGAAAAACCATTAGAGCTGTGTGCAAATACAAACGATGAAGCTTTGATTGACGAAAAGTTCAAAGCTTTTATCCAGTAATTGCAGATGTTAAAAAAAGTAATACAAAGATATGCAGTCGCTTTTGGCATGGCAGCAGCCATGTTCGCCGCAGGAGCCGGGGGAATACAGAAAGCAAATGCGGCAGAGATTGCAGATCAGGCAGGAAGTGTACAGGAGTCTGAGACCGTGCGGCAAAGTGAAACGCCGCAGGAGTCCGAGATGCAGAGGCAGCCTGAGACTACACAGCAGTCCGAAACGACCGGCCAAAGTGAGACACTTCCTCTGAAAAATGTTAAAAAAGCACCGAGGCTTTCCGGAAAATGGGTAAAACAGCACGGAAAGATTCGGTTTCTTTTACAGGATAAGACTTATGCAACAAAGACCTGGGCAAACATAAAAGGCAGATATTATTATTTTGATAAAAACGGTTTCCGCCGCCAGGGGCTGTTCCGCTATCGCAATGGAAAGACGTACTATCTTGGCAAAAAGGGAGCGATGGTCACCGGATGGCAGAAGATCAGAAAGCACTGGTACTATTTCGGCAAAAACGGTGCCATGAAGAAAGCATCCTGGATCAGGACAAAGACCGGTTATGCCTATGTAGATGCAAAAGGAAAGCGGCTGGTAAGCAGCTGGGTCAAAGTAAAAGGCAAAAAGTACTATATCGATGAAAAAGGCGTCAAAGTGACAAAGAGCCGTTACATTGGCAATAAAGCTTATTATTTTGACAAAAAAGGTGTTTATCATAAGGACAAAAAGATCAAAGAGCGGCTGATCAACCCGAAAGGAAAGATGGTGGCACTGACGTTTGATGATGGTCCGGGACCTTATACCGACCGTCTGTTAAAATGCCTGAAGAACAACCGGGTAGCAGCGACTTTCTTCCTGGTTGGGACGAGTATCGCAAATTATCCGGATACGATACAGCAGATGGCGAAGCAGGGATGCGAGATCGGAAATCACACCTGGGATCATGCAAGCCTTTCATCTTTAAACGGCAGTTCCATACAGAGTGAGATCAGCAGCACAAATGCTCAGATCCGTGCACTCACCGGCCACAATGCGACGCTGGTGCGTCCGCCGTATGGAGCCTACAACAGCAATGTGCAGATCAATGCGGGAGCACCGCTGATCCTGTGGAGCATTGATACCCTGGACTGGAAGACAAGAAACGCCAAGAATACGATAAATGTGGTTATGAATGAAGTGAAAGACGGTTCGATCATCCTGATGCACGATATCCACAGCCCGTCTGTGGATGCAGCAGAAGTGCTGATCCCGAAACTGATCGCATCCGGTTATCAGTTAGTTACGGTCAGTGAACTGGCAAAATACCGTAGTGTGGCTATGTACAGCGGAGGCGTGTACAATGCCTTTTACCGCTGAGTGGATTTTACGGATCCAAGTAGCAAAGCGGATTGCGAATATCCGCTTAACATGAAATAAAGCTGGAGTATAATCGAAAGATATACCCCAGCTTTTCGTTACTTTGTGATGTGAGATTTATGATGCCTGCGGATTGTTCCGTGCGTCGCACTCCCACAATCCCTGGCATCATATCTATTCTGCTTCGTGTTTTGCGACAGCGGCTTCTACGAATCCACGGAACAGCGGATGCGGACGGTTCGGGCGGGACTTCAGTTCCGGATGAGCCTGTGTTCCGATGAAGAACGGGTGATCCGGAAGTTCTACCATTTCCACGATACGTCCATCCGGAGAAATACCGGAGAGCATCATGCCGTTTTCTGTGAGCACTTTGCGGTAATCGTTGTTAAATTCATAACGATGACGATGACGTTCATGGATCGTTTCTTCACCGTAAAGCTTATAAGCCAGGGAAGATTTATCCAGTACACAAGGATAAGAACCAAGTCTTAAGGTACCGCCGATATCCTCGATGCCGTCCTGCTCCGGCAGAAGTGCAATGACCGGATGGGTAGTATTAGGATCCAGTTCGATGCTGTGTGCGTCATTGTAGCCAACCACATGGCGGGCGAATTCAACAACCGATAACTGCATGCCAAGGCAGAGCCCAAGGAATGGGATCTTGCGGATACGGGCAAATTCGATTGCCGTGATCTTGCCTTCGATGCCACGGTCACCGAAACCGCCAGGTACCAGGATGCCATCCATATCACCGAGCACTTCTTCGACGTTACTGTTGTTGAGCAGTTCGGAATCCACCCACTTGATATTTACAGTCGCATGCTGTGCGATACCGCCGTGTTTCAGGGCCTCCACAACACTGATGTAAGCATCGTGCAGCTGGATATATTTGCCTACCAGAGCGATATTCACTTCTTTTGTCGGATGACGCAGAGCATTTACCATAGCTTTCCAGTCTTCCAGGTCCGGCTCCGGGCAGTCAAGCTTCAGGCAGTCGCAGACAACCTGTGCCAGATGTTCTTTTTCCATGGCAAGCGGTGCTTCGTAGAGATATTCCACATCAAGATTCTGCAGAACATGGTCACTTGGCACGTTACAGAACAGTGCGATCTTGTCCTTGATGCCATTGTCAAGCGGCAGCTCGGAACGGCACACGATCACATCCGGCTGAATTCCCATACCCTGGAGCTCCTTTACGCTGGCCTGTGTCGGCTTGGTTTTCATTTCACCTGAGGCACGCAGGTAAGGGATCAGAGTAACGTGGATCAGGATCGCATTTTCATGTCCGACATCGTGCTGGAACTGACGGATGGATTCCAGGAACGGCTGACTTTCGATATCGCCGACCGTACCGCCAACTTCAATGATCGCAATGCTGGTTTCGTCTGATGTAAAATCGCGATGGAAACGGCTCTTGATCTCATTGGTGATATGAGGGATGACCTGTACCGTTCCACCGCCGAAATCTCCGCGGCGTTCTTTCTGCAGAACGGACCAGTAAATCTTACCGGTTGTGACATTGGAATTTTTCGTCAGACTTTCGTCGATAAAACGCTCATAATGTCCAAGGTCCAGGTCTGTCTCAGCACCGTCGTCGGTTACAAATACCTCACCATGCTGGATCGGATTCATCGTTCCCGGGTCGATATTGATATAAGGATCGAATTTCTGCATCGTTACTTTGTAGCCACGTGCTTTCAGAAGTCGTCCGAGGGATGCGGCTGTGATACCCTTTCCCAGTCCGGAAACAACACCTCCTGTTACAAATACATATTTTACTGACATAATTTCCTCCGTTCTGTGCACAAAACACGCATTTTTTTTGACCAGATATTAAGTTCCTAAAAAAAATACGGAAAAGATTATACACTATGCAAAGAAAAAAATCCAGTAAATCATACTGGATTTTTCAAAAAAGTACAAAGAAATTTTAGTGATAGTTTTTGTTGTTCTCATATTTTGCTTCCATCGTGAACTGGATACCGAGCTGTTTCAGCTTTTTGATATCCACCGGGGAGAGCATAACAGAAGTATGTGCCTGGCATTCGGCAAGTTTCGGCAGCTGTTTCATAGCCAGAGCAGCATCTTCATGAGCGGCGGCACTGATGGACAGGGCGATCAGGACCTCATCGGTATGCAGCCTCGGATTGCGGCTTCCGAGGTAAGCAGTTTTCAGACGCTGGATCGGCTCCAGAGATTCCGGTGCAATGATATTTTTCTCGTGGTCAATGCCGGCAAGCTCTTTTAAGGCATTTAACAGAACCGCAGAAGCGGCACCGAGCAGGTCAGAAGTCTTTCCGGTGATGATCCTGCCGTCCGGCAGTTCTATAGCAGCAGCCGGAGCACCGGTCAGTTCTGCGACACGTCTTGCAGCCGGAACAACCTTGCGGTCGGTTGCAGTAACGCCGGCCTGGTTCATGATCAGCTCGATCTTATAAACTTCCTCTTCCTGATTGCGTCCGGTCAGAAGTCCGTTCAGTGCGTTGAAGTAGCGGCGGATGATCTCCTGGCGGGAAGCTTCCTGGCAGAGTGCATCATCGCAGATGCAGTTCCCGGCCATGTTGACGCCCATGTCAGTCGGAGACTGATAAGGGCTTTCGCCGTAGATCTTTTCAAACATTGCTTTTAAAACCGGGAAGATTTCCACATCACGGTTGTAGTTTACCGTGGTAAATCCATAAGCTTCCAGATGGAACGGATCGATCATGTTGACATCGTTCAGGTCAGCCGTTGCTGCCTCATATGCCAGGTTGATCGGATGTTTCAGCGGAATGTTCCAGATCGGGAAAGTCTCGAATTTCGCATATCCGGCACGGATACCTCTGCGATGCTCCTGATAAAGCTGAGATAAGCAGGTAGCCATCTTTCCGCTTCCAGGACCAGGGGCAGTGATCACGACCAGAGGGCGGGAAGTTTCGATGTAGTCATTTTTACCGAATCCCTCATCACTTACGATATGAGAAACATTATTCGGATAACCCGGAATCATATAGAGGGTGTAAACCTTGATGCCGAGTTTGATCAGACGTTGTTTAAACAGGTCTGCACTGGTCTGTCCGGAGTATTTTGTGATAACGACACTTCCGACAAAAAGTCCACGTTCTTCGAAAGAGTCGATCAGACGCAGTACATCGGTATCGTAAGTGATGCCGAGGTCGCCGCGGATTTTATTTTTTTCAATATCCACCGCACTGATGACGATGACGATCTCTGCGTGCTCGGACAGCTGCATCAGAAGCTGAAGCTTGGAATCCGGCTCAAATCCCGGCAGTACACGGGAAGCGTGGTAGTCATCAAATAACTTTCCGCCAAATTCCAGATAAAGTTTGTCTCCGAATTTGTCAATACGCTCGCGGATACAGCGAGACTGTGTAGCAAGATATTTTTCGTTGTCAAATCCTTTTTTCATATGATTAAGAACCTTTCCTAAAAATTCAAGTCGGATGCACGCAAGAACCGGCGTGCATTTCCTTGTTACAAAGTAACTCTTGCACTAGTATACAATAAATCATACCCGTTCGGCTACCGTTTTTTTAGAAAAGATTCATAATTGTGAGCTTTTTTTCACAATCTATATATTGATTTCTTCTGAAACTGTACTTATAATGGGATAAGTTGGAGTTTGCATATGAGGAGGACAAAAATGGACAACAATCAGATGCAGGGCGGCGGTCCTGGCAGACCACAGGGACCGGGTGGACAAAAACAGCCGGACAATGGTCGCAATAAGAACAATGGGAAAAAGCAAGGCGGCGGCAAAAGCATTCTGGTTTTTCTGGTGATTACTTTGATTGTGATGCTTGCCACGAATATCGTTACCAGTATGGTAAAAGATACAACCGAGCGTAAGATCAGCTATAATCAGTTTATTAACATGGTTGACCGCGGAGAGGTCGAATCTGTAGAGATCGGTTCCAACCGAATCGACATCAACCTGAAAAATCAGCCAATACCGGGTGTGAAGATCACCTGTTATACAGGTATCATGGACGATCCGACACTGACAGACCGACTGCTCAAGGCAGGTGTACAGTGTAGCAAAACCGTACCGGACAATTCTTCTTACCTGATCTTAAATATCGTGGCAAATGTTCTGCCGCTGGTTATGATCGGATTTATTTTCTACTTTTTCATGCGTCGTATGGGATCAGGCGGCGGAGTCATGGGTGTCGGCAAGAGCAAGGCAAAAGTTTACGGCGAGAAGGAAACCGGTGTGACCTTCCAGGATGTTGCCGGACAGGATGAAGCAAAAGAATCGCTTCAGGAAGTCGTAGGATTTCTCGAAGATCCGCAGAAATACGTGAAGATCGGAGCGAAGCTGCCGAAAGGAGCACTGCTTGTCGGCCCTCCGGGTACCGGTAAGACACTGCTGGCAAAGGCAGTCGCAGGAGAGGCACACGTGCCGTTCTTCTCCATTTCCGGTTCCGATTTCGTGGAAATGTTTGTCGGTGTCGGTGCATCGCGTGTGCGAGACCTGTTTGAAGAGGCCAAAAAGAGTGCACCGTGTATCATTTTTATCGATGAGATCGATGCGATCGGTAAGAGCCGTGACAGCCGTTATGGCGGCGGAAACGACGAGCGTGAGCAGACACTGAACCAGCTGCTTGCGGAGATGGATGGTTTTGATTCCTCCAAAGGTGTGCTGATCCTTGCAGCAACGAACCGTCCGGAAGTTCTGGACTCTGCACTTCTGCGTCCGGGACGTTTTGACCGCCGAGTGATCGTAGACCGCCCGGATCTCAAAGGAAGAGAAGATATTCTGCGTGTACACGCAAAGAACGTTAATCTTGATGAGACGGTCAATTTCAAAGAAATCGCCCTGGCAACAGCCGGAGCTGTCGGATCAGACCTAGCAAATATGGTCAATGAAGCAGCCATCCTTGCTGTAAAAGCAGGAAGAAGTGCCGTATCTCAGGCAGATTTATCGGAAGCAGTCGAGCTGGTTGAGATGGGAAAAGAAAAGAAAAACAAGATCCTGAGCAAAAAAGAGCGGGAGATCGTTTCCTATCATGAAGTCGGACACGCACTGGTCAGTGCACTGCAAAAAGATGCAGAGCCAGTACAGAAGATCACGATCGTGCCGCGTACATCCGGAGCACTCGGATATGTCATGAACATTCCGGAAGAGGAGAAATGCCTCTATACAAAAGAAGAACTGTGGGCGAGACTGGTAGAATTTACCGGCGGCCGTGCAGCAGAGGAGATCGTATTTGGTTCGGTGACAACCGGAGCATCCAATGATATCGAGAAAGCAACTTCCATTGCCCGCTCAATGATCACACGCTACGGTATGTCTGAGAAATTCGGTCTGACCGGTCTGGAGCGTGCGGCAAACCAGTACCTCGATAATCAGACGGTTCTGGACTGCAGTGAGGTGACACAGGCCGAGGTCGATAAAGAAATCACTGCCATGCTCAAAAAGGCATATAAGGAAGCAAAAGACATGCTTACGGCAAACCGCAGCATTCTGGATCACATTGCCGCTTTCCTGATCGAGAAAGAGACGATCACCGGAAAGGAATTTATGGAGATCCTGCATAAAGTACAGGTAGAAGAAGCACAGAAAAACAGCGAAATACAGACCGAAGAAAACAGCACAAAAGTAAATCTTTCAAAAGAGAACACAGCAGACACCGCAACCGAGTAAGTGAGGATGTAAAAGCAGATGTTTGATATTCAGGAAGAATTAAAAAAGCTCCCGGCTAAGCCGGGAGTTTATATTATGCATGATGACAGAGATGCCATTATTTATGTGGGCAAGGCGATCAGCCTGAAGAACAGGGTGCGGCAGTATTTTCAGACCAGCCGCAATAAAGGTGCCAAAATCGAGCAGATGGTCACAAGGATCGCCAGATTTGAGTATATCGTGACGGATTCCGAGCTGGAGGCACTGGTTCTGGAGTGCAATCTGATCAAGGAACACCGCCCGAAGTACAATACGATGCTCAAGGATGATAAGACTTATCCTTTTATAAAAGTAACGACATCGGAGGCATATCCTCGGATTTTGTTTTCAAGGAGCATGAAAAAGGATAAAAATAAATATTACGGACCGTACACCAGTGCCGGGGCAGTCAAAGATACGATCGAGCTGATCCGTAAGATCTACAAAGTCCGTACCTGTAATCGCAGACTGCCGCAAGATATCGGAAAAGAGCGTCCCTGCCTGAATTATCACATCAAACAGTGTGATGCACCATGTCAGGGCTATATCAGTCAGGAAGAGTACCGCAGATCCTTAAACGGAGCGATGGATTTTCTGAATGGAAACTACGGACCAATCCTGAAAATGCTCGAAAAGCGGATGCTGGATGCCTCGGAGCGTATGGAGTACGAGGAGGCAGCGACCTGGCGTGACCTCAAAAACAGCGTCAGCCAGATCGCACAGAAGCAGAAGATCACAAGCAGCGACGGCGAGGACAAAGATGTGATCGCCGTGAAAATGGACGGCAGCGACGCAGTAGCCCAGGTATTTTTTATCAGACAGGGCAGGCTGATCGGCAGAGACCATTTCTTCCTGCGGATCGCACCGCACGATTCGCAGAATATCGTGATTTCCAGTTTTATGAAGCAGTTCTATTCCGGCACGCCGTTTATTCCAAGGGAGATCATGATCCCGTGTGAGATCGAAGATCAGTCCGTCTTAGAAGAGTGGCTCGGAAAGCGAAAAGGGCAGAAGGTGCACATCAAAGTACCGAAAAAAGGTACCAGGGAAAAACTGGTTGAGCTTGCCACGCAGAATGCAGAGATTGTCCTGCGACAGGACAAAGATCGTATCAAACGAGAAGAAGGACGCACAATCGGGGCGATGAAAGAAATTGCCGGCTGGCTGGATCTGCCAGATCTGGTACGAGTGGAAGCCTATGATATTTCCAATATCAGCGGTTTCGAGTCGGTCGGATCCATGGCAGTCTTTGAACGCGGCAAACCAAAACGAAGTGATTACCGCAAATTCCGTATCAAAACCGTGCAGGGGCCAAACGACTATGCAAGCATGGAAGAAGTCCTGACAAGACGTTTTACACACGAGAGTGACCCTGAGAAAAAAGAGTATGACAGTTTTGGAAAACTGCCGGATCTGATCATGATGGACGGCGGCCGCGGTCAGGTCAATATCGCACTTGGCGTTCTGGAAAAGCTGGATCTTAACATCCCGATCTGCGGTATGGTAAAAGATGACCGGCACCGCACCAGAGGCCTGTATTATAATAACGTAGAGATTCCGATCGACCGCGACAGCGAGGGATTTAAACTGATCACCCGCGTGCAGGATGAAGCCCACCGTTTTGCCATCGAGTATCACCGTTCCCTGCGAAGCAAAGATCAGGTACATTCGATCCTGGATGACATTGACGGTATCGGTCCGGCAAGAAGAAAGGCACTGATGCGTCATTTCCTCTCCCTGGAAGCGATCCGCGAGGCGAGCGAAGAGGAACTGGCAGCAGTGCCTTCAATGACCGCCTTAAGTGCAGGAAAAGTCTACGCTTTCTTCCATGAAAAGAAAAAAGAAGAAAAAGGATGATTGTATGCAGCAAGAATGCCTCTGGCATTCTTGAATTTTCATGTGAACAGTATACAATTTTTTACAGAATCTGTTTTGTTTCTTGTATGATGTGTACGGATGTGATAGAATGAGAGCATGAAATCGAAGGAACGTGCATGGATTTGACGATGTTGTGTGCGTTCATGAGCAAGTAGCGAAGCGGATTGTGAATGTCCGCTTTACTGACAGGAAAGGACAAAAACAGATGAACAGTAACAGTAGTGTAGAATTGACAAAAATTGCAAAAAGCATGGAACTGAAGAATCTGACACCGGATGTTGATATTTCATCGATCGTGGTGACCACACCGGATATCAACAGACCGGCACTGCAGCTGACCGGATATTTCGAACATTTCGCATCCGAGCGTGTACAGATTGTCGGTTATGTGGAATTTACTTATCTGGAGCATATGACGAGAAATCAGAGAGTACATGCCTATGAGCAGTTCTGTGCCCATAAGGTTCCGTGCATTATCTTTACATCGAAAACGGATCCGGATGAAGATATCCTGCGTATTGCCACAGAGAACGGTATTCCGGTCTTTACCACAGAGAAAAATACATCTCCGTTTATGGCGGAGATCATCCGCTGGCTGAATGTAGAGCTGGCTCCTTGTATCTCTATCCACGGCGTGCTGGTAGATGTATACGGCGAAGGTGTCCTGATCATGGGCGAGAGCGGCATCGGTAAGAGTGAGGCAGCTCTGGAGCTGATCAAGAGAGGCCATCGTCTGGTATCCGATGACGTCGTAGAGATCCGCAAAGTCAGCGATGCGAGCTTGGTCGGAAGTGCTCCGGATATCACCCGCCACTTTATCGAGCTTCGCGGTATCGGTATCATTGATGCCAAGACCTTATTTGGTGTGGAGAGCGTGAAAAATACACAGACCATTGACCTGGTTATCAAATTAGAAGAGTGGGACAAGGACAAAGAATACGACAGACTTGGACTTCAGGAAGAATACACCGAGTTCCTCGGCAACCGCGTTGTATGCCATTCCATTCCGATCCGTCCGGGACGAAGTCTGGCTGTGATCGTAGAGTCTGCTGCTGTTAACCACAGACAGAAAAAGATGGGTTACAATGCAGCTCAGGAGCTTTATAACCGTGTTCAGAAGTCACTTGCAAAGAAAAAAGAGGAGCAGAAGAAATGAAAAAATATTGTTTTGGAATCGATATCGGCGGAACAACCGTAAAATGCGGACTTTTTAATGTAGACGGAGAAGTCCTGGATAAATGGGAAATTAAGACAAGAACCGAAAACAACGGCGAAAATATCATCGCAGACATCGCAGAGACGATGAATGCCAAGATCGCAGAAAAAGGTCTGGACAAAGAAGAGATCGTTGGAGCAGGCGTTGGTGTACCGGGACCGGCAGATGAAGAAGGCAACGTTCCGGTAGCCGTCAATCTGCACTGGGGATTTGTACCACTTTCCAAAGAGCTTTCCGAAAAGACAGGTCTTGCGGTACGCGTCGGAAACGATGCAAACGTGGCAGCACTCGGCGAAATGTGGAAAGGCGGAGCAGTCGGCTATCACAATGTTGTTATGGTGACACTTGGAACCGGTGTCGGCGGCGGCATCATCATCAATGGCAAGATCGTAACCGGAAGCAACGGAGCCGGCGGTGAGATCGGACATATCCATGTAACCGACAGCGTTGACAAACCTTGCAACTGTGGCAACACCGGATGTCTGGAACAGGTTGCATCTGCGACAGGTGTTGTATATCTGGCAAACAAAAAGCTGGCATCCTGCGATACCCCTTCCGTTCTGCGTGACGGAGAAGTCAGTGCAAAAAGCGTCTTTGATGCCGTAAAAGCAGGCGATGCAGTTGCACAGGAAATCGCAGAAGAATTCGGCAGATACCTCGGTCTTGCATGTGCAAACATCGCAGGTGTGGTAGATCCGCAGGTATTTGTAATCGGCGGCGGCGTCTCCAAAGCCGGAAAGATACTCTTTGATTATATCGAGAAATATTACAAAAAATATGCATTTCCATCCTGCAAAGATGCAAAATTTGCACTGGCAACACTGGGCAATGATGCCGGTATCTACGGTGCAGCAAAACTGATGCTGTAATAAAACAACGGCAGTCAGCACCGCAATACTTGCAGAAGTGAGAGTCTTCTCCGACTGAGATAAATAAAAATTCCATGAGAATTTACTTGATTTAAGTAATATCCTCATGGAATTTTTTGTATCCAAATGAAATTTTAAGATTCAGACAACAAATGCTTTAAACACCAGAGCAGCTGCTTTTATGGAATGATCTCCAGGATGTCATCTCCGCCCGGAGCCGTGGTGCCTCCGGAGTCTCCGCCGGAGCCACCGCCGGAAGTGCTGCCGCCGGAACCGGAACCTGTGCCAGAGCCGGTACCTCCGCTTCCGGAAGAATCGCCGGAGCCGGAATTGCTGTCAGGTGTAGTTGGTGAACCGGAATTTGCATCAGAACCCGGCGTGGTCGCACCATCCTTCTTCGAATCATCGGCATCCATATCTGCCGCATCTTTTTTCGGATTCAGGATATCTGTGATCTTATCCAGGATGTTGTGACCTTTGCAGGTCGCACTTGGCGGAGCATAAGCGGAATCTTCCGTTGTGCCCTCGCTTCCGGCCGGTCGTTTGACAAAGATTTTCGTTGTCGTGGTACAGGTCGCAGTCGGGAGCAGTCCGGTGGAAGAGCAGACCTTTACAGCCGTGTGCACATCGCAGCTCTTGGTCGGTGTCGTGCCTTTTGCAAAATATTCCGTGTAAGCCATGGAGCCTCGCGGATCTCCGGTGCAGACACCATCCACGGCGAGCAGTCCGGATTTCTTACATACATAGGCAGTTTCCACACTGTCCGGCTGTTCAAACTGTCTGACCGGAAGATTTTCGTGGATGCGGCTCATGATCGCAGTCCACAGTTTTTTGTGATACGTGTGGTAAAGATCGCCGGACGGGAGCGTATCGTGGTTGTCATAGCCGCCCCAGACCGTACACGTATAATACGGGCTGTATGCGGCAAACCAGATATCACGGTCGTCCGAAGTCGTACCGGTCTTGCCGGCGATCGGCATCTCGCCGAGGCTGACATCGGAGGCTGTTCCGCCGGCTTTTACAACATCCATCATCGCCTGTGTCAGCAGGAAAGCGGTGCTGTCCTTTAAAACCGTCTTTTCTTCCGGAGTGTTGTCAATGATCACTTTTCCTTCGGAATCTTCGATACGGGAATAAAACTTCGCTTCGTTGTATTTGCCGCCGTTAGCGATCGTTGCATAGGCATCGCACAGCTCGATGTTTACGACACCGTCCGTGATACCTCCAAGAGCCAGCGGCTGGCGTACGTCCAGATTTTCATCATCGTAAAGTGTGCTGATGCCGAGAGCTTCGGCATACTCAAAACCAAGCCGCGGTGTGATCTCGGTCAGACATTTGACTGCTACTACGTTAATTGAACCTGCGATCGCCTGACGGATCGTAGTCAGTCCGGTGTAGGCATTTTTACCTGCCCAGTTATTGACCGGGACACCGTTTGTGTAATTGTAAGGTGCATTGTCGAATACCGTAGCAAGCGTCATATTCTCGGCATCAAGAGCCGGAGCGTATGTGCTGACGATCTTAAAAGTCGAACCAGGCTGTCTGCGGGTTTCCGTGGCACGGTTCAGCGTCAGGCTGGCTTCCTTTTCGCCACGTCCGCCGACGATCGCCTTCACATATCCGGTCTCATTGTCGATGATCACGACAGAGGCCTGTGGCTGCGGAACAAGAGAAACACGCTCGCCAAGCACAGTATCGCCTTTTTCAACCATGGCGTTTTTGTAAGTCTCTGCGGCAGCTTTTGCAGATTCCTCATCGTCAAACATCATGTTAAAAGAGCTGTCCTGTTTCTGGAACCAGCTGCGGAGCATTTCACTGCTGTAATTGATAATCTCGCCGTCGGATTTCTGGATACTCAGAGCATAATCGAGACCAATCAGCGTCACCGAAGGATAATTCTCCGGGTTGGCAAACTCCGCATCGCAGATTTTTTGAATCTCTTCATCCTGATTGGAATAAATCTTCAGACCGCCGGAGTAAACAGCTTTGTAAGCCTGCTGTCTGGTGTATCCCTTGACTTCCACAAGGTCATCCATGACCTGTTCGATCAGAGCGTCCGTATAGTAACTGTAAATAGAAACCTCGTCCGTCTCCTGAGCCGTTTTCTGGATACGGGAATACACATCGTCCGCAAGGGCATCCTGCTGCTGCTGTTCGCTGATATAGCCCTGATCGACCATTTTCTGAAGAATGATCTTGCGTCGCTTTGCATTCTCATCCGGATTGATGATCGGATTGTACAGCGTCGGATTCTGTGTAATGCCGGCAATGACCGTAGATTCCGAGAGATTCAGCTGAGATACATCTTTATTAAAATAGCGTTTGGCAGCAGCCTGTACGCCGTACGAGCTGGCACCTAAGTTGATCGTGTTCAGATAATCCTGCAAAATCTGATCCTTCGACATCTTTTTCTCCAGCTGCAGAGCCAGATACTGCTCCTGGAACTTACGACGCAGCTTCTGAGAAAGAGCCGTCTGCGTCACCCAGTCCGTAAAAACATTATTCTTGATCAGCTGCTGCGTGATCGTACTGGCACCCTCTGAGAAATCCCCACTGGTGATGCCGATCACTGCGGCACGGGCGATACCCTGGATATCGATGCCGTGATGCTTGTAAAAACGCTCATCCTCGACGGCAACGATCGCATGCTGCAGATCCTCCGGGATCTGATCCAGCTTCACAAGAATACGGTTGGAAGTTGATTCGGCAAGCTTCTGGACCGGTTTATTGCCGGTGTTATAGATGTAGGTGGCCGATTCTGCCGGTGCAACCGAGAGAGAATCGATGTTAGGGGCACTGGCGATCAGCCCTTTGATCATGCCGACACCGGCCGCCGTGCCAAGGATGACGCAAAACAGCAGAAGTACCAGAAAAATCTTCAGAGCCGTAAGCGAAATACGCCTGAAGATCCTGGTTCCCGTTGGAATGCTCTTCTTGCGGGCAACGTGGTTTTTGTCAAAATTCATATAAAATACCTCCGAAAAAAGACAGTAAATTTTGCTATGTAAAAACGATAACGTTTAAAAAGCAGGATGTGCTACAAAATCATTCAAAATTCGCTCATTTTTCAGCGAAAAATGGCTGCTTTCTCATGATTTAGAGGAACCCATGATGCCATACGGATTGTTTCGTACTGCGTACTTTCACAATCCTACCCAACATTCGCATATCGTGAAGCTTACGCTCCACTTTTATGCTCATATTGGGGCGGGTCATTAAGCCATAAAACCACTCCTGTGCAAGCACATCGTGGTTTCAGGCTTTTGACCCTGGCATCTTAGTATTTTATCACACAACTTTCAGGAAAGAAAGAGCAAAGGAGGATTTCTGCTGTTGCTTCTTTTGGGGGACTCTGGTAAGATAGCATAAGTATTACCGAATTCTGGAATTTTAATCGGAGGGTTTTGGCATATGAAAGAATATAAAATTGTCTATTGCGGCGGAGAGGGCGAGATCGTTGAGAAAAAATCACGTTTTATCGCGACCGTAAAGCCGGTGGACTCGGAGGAGGAAGCATCTGCATTTATTGCAGAGATGAAAAAGAAATACTGGGATGCCAGACATAACTGTTCTGCATTTGTGATCGGGGAACATAATGAAATACAGAGAAGCAGTGACGACGGGGAACCGGCAGGAACAGCAGGTCATCCGATGCTGGACGTGCTGCTCGGAGAGGGCATCCACAACACAGCCGTTGTGGTGACACGTTATTTCGGCGGAACACTGCTTGGAACAGGCGGGCTTGTCCGTGCGTATTCAAAATCTGTACAGGCAGGGCTTGCGGCCAGCACCGTACTCGAAAAGAAAAAAGGCTTTCTGCTGGCGATGGAAACCGATTATTCCGGGATCGGTAAGATCCAGTATCTGCTCGGACAGAGAGGGCTTCTGATCACAGATTCTCAGTATACGGACAAAGTGACCGTCGAGACTCTGGTTCCGCAGGAAGAGCTTGTCTCTGTCAAAGAAGAGATCACAGAAGGAACGAACGGCAAGACGGTCTTTGCAAAAGAAGAACCGGTTGCCTATGCATTTGACGGGAAAACACCGGTCTTTTTCTGAGAAGGGAAAGGACTGCTTGCAATTTACAGGGGTTCGACGTAAAATATAAGGGATTAATTCGGAGGAAAATAATTTATGAGTGACAAATGTAATGCTCCGGTAGGAGTTTTTGATTCCGGCGTTGGCGGTCTTACGGTGGCTCGTGAGATCATGCGAAACCTGCCGGAAGAGAATATCGTATATTTCGGGGACACAGCCCGTGTTCCTTATGGAACAAAATCAAAAGATACGGTGCTGCGTTATTCCAGACAGATCATCCGCTTTTTAAAAACACAGGATGTCAAAGCGATCGTGATCGCCTGCAATACGGCAAGTGCCTATGCACTGGAAGATGTGGAAAAAGAGCTGGATATTCCGATCATTGGTGTAGTAAAGCCGGGAGCGAAAGTAGCATGCGAGGCAACCCACAACAAAAAGATCGGTGTCATCGCCACAGAAGCAACAATAAATTCGGGAATTTATTCTTCTTATATCACCAGACAGGACCCGCAGATTCAGGTGATCGGCAAGGCATGTCCGCTGTTTGTGCCGCTCGTAGAAGAAGGATGGCTGAAAGACTCGGTGACATTTGAAGTTGCGGGCAGATATCTGCGGAAACTGATGGAGCAGGACATCGATACCCTGATTCTTGGATGCACCCACTATCCGCTTCTGCGTTCCACACTGCGTGAAATTGTCGGAGAAAAGGTGACACTGGTCAATCCGGCTTATGAGACTGCACGTGAGCTGAAACAGCTTCTTGCAGAAAAAGGACTGACAAACATCCAGTCTCAGGAAGAAGCACGTAAATATCAGTTTTATGTCAGCGACCAGGCAGATAAATTTATGAGATTTGCAGATTCGATTCTGCCATTTGATGTAAATACCACAAAGAAGATCAGCATAGAGGAGTACTAAATGACAAAAGATATAATGCTCCGCATCAGCGGTGTACAATTTCCGGATGGAGAAGAAAACAGTGAAGAGATGGAAGTGATCACTTCCGGCAGCTACTTTGAAAAAGACGGCCGCCATTATATCAAGTACGATGAAGTACAGGAAGATTCCAATGAAGTGATCCGCAATCTTCTGAAAATCGAAAACGGCAGTCTGGAACTGACCAGACGCGGGATGACAAACGTGCATATGGTGTTCGAAAAAGACAAAAAAAGCGAATCTTATTACGACACCCCATTTGGAAGATTCCTGGTCGGGATCTCCGCAACACATCTGGATGTCAGCGAAAAAGAAGACAGCATTGATGTGCAGGTAAAATACGCACTGGAGATCAACAGTGAGTATATTGCAGACTGCAGTATCAGCATTTGTGCGAATTCCAAATAAAAAGTGCATCCATATCTCTCGATACGCATGCACTTGAAAGTTTTTATTTCTTCTTTTTCTTTCCCTTGGAATCTTCGGCAGCAGATGCATTGAGCTCTTTTGACTTGCGAAGAAGCTTTTCGGAAAGACGGACACGCAGGCTCTTTTTCTGCTGCGGCGCCTCAACTCGTCCGCCGCGGACACTCTTGATCTCAGTTATGTAGATACCGCTGACAACAGCCTTGATCTCTTTCTTTACCGGAATAGAATCAAAAATAGTTGTTTCGCTGATCAGCGTCTGGATCTTAGGACCGATCTTTGCTTTGACAACCGGGATCTTCGTACGACGCATATACCACGGTGTCTGATCGATGACGATCTGAGGAAGACCGGATTCCTTTAGTTTGAGGCGTTTCTTATCAATAATAAGCATAGAGACGACCTGACGAGTCGCTTCGAGCTGTTCCTGTTGTGCGGCCTGTTTTTTCTGTGCTTTCTGTCCAAAGTAATAAAGAAGTGCAAGTGCGATTACCAGCACGAGCAGAATTACAATGAGGACATTCCAAAATGTAGACATAGTACACCCTCCTAAATAAGTTCATATATTTCAATATTGTACCATTTATTTGCAGAAAGTGCAAGAAGCGGTACCGAATAATTACAATTTTATGAATATCATCAATTTAGGGTGGTAATTTCTATTATAGATGTGATATTATGATGCAAGGGTTAAAAAGTCATGCGTTTCATGTTTACATGAAAACGCATGACTTTGGAACCCGTAAAAACATGAGAAAGTAGTCCGAAGGGCGAATTTATCACCAGTGTGGAGGGGAATATGAACGAAAGTGAAAAACAGAAGCGAGCGGATGCCCGCAAAAAAAGAAAAAGGCGACAGATGTTTATAGGGAGGATGATCATAGTCATTCTTCTGCTCATCATCCTTGGCCTGTGTGCATTTCTTGGAAAAGATATGCTTGAAAAGAAAAAGCTCCGGGACAACCGGGAGCAGGCAGCGACCAGTGCTGAAAGTGAGAGTACGGCAGATACCGCAGGCACAGAGAGTGCAGCCGAGACAGAAACACAGGAACAGAAAAAAGAAGACGATATCATGTCTCAGGCAGAGTTAAAGGCAGCACAGTATGATTATGACGGTGCAATTGAGCTTTTAAAGGCATCTTCTGATTTCGCAGACAGTCAGGATATGCAGGATAAAGTGGCAGAGTACGAGCAGGCAAAATCGGAGCTTGTAGAATATCCACTTGACCAGGTGACGCATGTATTTTATCATACATTAATATATGACACCTCGAAAGCATTTGATGGTGATTCCAAAGAAGCCGGATATAATCAGGTTATGACTACCATCGATGAGTTCAACAAGATCACACAGTCTATGTATGACAAAGGATATGTGATGGTAAGTCTGCATGATATGTGTACGGTCAATGAAGATGGTACCGTATCACCGGGCAAGATCATGCTTCCGCCGGGTAAAAAGGCATTTGTCCTTTCACAGGACGATGTCAGTTACTATCATTATATGGATGGTGATGGCATGGCAACGAAGCTGATCGTGGATGAAAATGGCGATATTAAAAATGAATATAAAGAAGATGACGGAAGTATATCAGTAGGCGATTACGATATGGTGCCTCTGATTGATCGCTTTGTGGAAGAGCATCCGGATTTCTCCTATCACGGACATAAGGGAATCATTGCTCTGACCGGATACAACGGTATACTCGGTTATCGCACCGATATCGCATACAAGACAAGAAAAGACCTGGATGAGTACCAGGAGAAATTCTTCGAAGAGAACCCGGATTTCGACAAAGCAGCCTGGAAAAAGGAAAGACAGCAGGCGAAAAAAGTGGCAGATGCCATGAAAGAAGAAGGATGGGAGTTTGCAAGTCATACATGGGGACATATCAATGTTGGCGAAGCAAGTCTTGAAAGACTGCAGACCGATACACAGAAATGGCTGGACTATGTAAAACCGCTTGTCGGAGACACCAATGTGATTATTTTTGCCTTTGGTTCCGACCTTGGCGACTGGCAGCCATACACATCAGATAACGAAAAATTCGCTTATCTTAAGAGCATGGGATTTGATATTTACTGTAATGTAGATTCCACGCAGTACTGGGTACAGTTTGGAGAAAATTATATGCGTCAGGGAAGAAGAAATCTGGACGGCTACCGTATGTATTATAATCCGGAAATGCTGGAAGATCTTTTTGATGCCGGAGAAGTCTTTGATAAATCAAGACCGACACCGGTACCGGAAATGTAAAGCGACGCAAGATCTGAAAGGAGAAACAACTACAATGAAAAGAAAAGTAATCGCAGCCCTGCTTCTTGGCATGGCGATCACCGTGACAGGATGTTCAGGAAACACGACAAAAGATACAGACACCACAACCGAAGCAGCATCGGATGCGTCTTCTGAGACAACTGCAGACAGCTCATCTGAGAGTGAAGCAGCAACAGAAGCAGCAGAACGCCCGGACTACAAAGCACTGGATTATGTCAAACTGGGAGACTACAAAGGACTGGAAGTAACACTGGCATCCACCGATGTCACAGACGAAGAAGTCGAGCAGCAGGTTGAGACAAACTTAAACAACAACGACAAATCCGAAGAGATCAAAGAAGGTACCGTAGAAAACGGCGATGTGGCAAACATCGACTACGAAGGAAAATTAAACGGAAAAGCATTTGACGGCGGCACAGCAGAAGGCTACGACCTGACGATCGGCTCCGGCAGCTTCATCGACGGCTTTGAAGACGGACTGATCGGCAAAAAGATTGGAGATACCGTAGATCTGAACCTGACTTTCCCGAAAGATTACAGTTCCACCGACCTGGCAGGCAAAGAAGTTGTATTTACCGTTAAGATCAATTCCGTAAAACGTGCACCAAAGCTGACAGATGAGCTTGCAGCGGAAATTTCCAATAATGAATACAAAACAGTAGAAGCATACAACAACTATATAAAAGAAGACCTGGAGAAGACGAAAAAAGAAAACCAGCACAACCAGGAACTCAATGATCTGGTAGCACTTGCATACCAGAATGCAACCGTAAACGATTATCCGCAGGAAATGATCGATTATCAGCTGGAGCAGGTTACCTCCTATTATAAATCCTACGCAGATCAGTATGGCATGGAATATGCAGATTTCCTGAAACAGCAGGTAGGCATGACGGAAGAAGAATTTGTAAAGCAAATGACAGAAACCGTAAAACAGAGCCTTGGCCAGGAAATGGTACTGCGTGCGATCGCAGAGACAGAAGGCGTTGAGATTTCCGATGAAAAATTTCAGGAAAAAGCAAGCGAATACGCAGCACAGATGGGATCTACAGACGTGGATGCATTTATCAGCCAGTATGGTAAGAGCACGATCATGGCAAGTATTCTGCAGGATGAAGCAGTGGAGATCCTTGAGAAAAATGCCGTTGTAAAAAATGCAGACGGCACACTGGCAGAGACAACAGCAGAAACCGAGACAGAAACAGCATCTAAATAAAAAAATGTCTGTAATGATCCGGTGCAGGTCGAAGCACTTGCTGCCGGGCCATTACAGGTGTTTCATAAGAAAGATTGTAATTGCGAAGTTACTGAGCATTACATAAGTAAAATAAGTGAGGAGGAAACTTAATGATTACGTTACAGGGAAAAGGTGTTTTTGGTGGGATCGCAATTGGAGAGATCGCTTTCTTTAAGAGAGATTCCGGTGTAGTACAGCGAAAAAAAGTAGAAGATCCGCAGGCTGAGATCCAGCGTTTCGAAAAAGCAAAAGCAAAAGCAATTGAAGAACTCGGTGAACTGTATGACAAAGCCGTTTCTGAAGTTGGCGAGAGCAATGCCATGCTTTTCCAGACACATCAGTTCATGCTGGAAGATCTGGACTATGTAGAAGCAATCGAAAACATGATCCAGACACAGTCTGTAAATGCAGAATATGCAGTCAGCGTTACCGGAGACAATTTCTCACAGATGTTTGCTTCCATGGATGATGACTATATGAGAGAGCGTGCAGCTGACGTAAAAGATATTTCAGCCCGTGTAGTGAAAATCCTTACCGGAGCAGGTGAGAGCGGACTGGTAACGGACAAACCGGTCATTCTTGCATCAGACGATCTGGCACCGAGCGAGACTGTACAGCTTAATAAGGACATGGTATTGTCTTTTGTGACACAGGGCGGTTCTACGAACTCCCATACCGCAATTCTTGCAAAGACGATGAACATCCCGGCGATTATCGGTATCGGTGATGCACTGGATGAGAAATACGAAGGAAAAGAAGCCATCGTGGATGGAGCAAACGGATGCCTGATCATCGAGCCGGATGAAGAGACCATGAAAGAATATCAGGCAAAGAAACAGGAGTATCTGGCACAGCAGGAGCTTCTGCAGCAGTTCCGCGGAAAAGAGACCGTATCTCTGGACGGACAGAAAGTAAAACTGTATGCCAATATCGGAAATGCATCTGATATCGGAGCTGTGATCAAAAATGATGCAGCAGGCATCGGACTGTTCCGAAGCGAGTTTCTGTATCTGGAAAATGACAATTTCCCGACGGAAGAAGAACAGTTTAAAGTATATAAATATGTGGCTGAGACGATGGGACAGAAACAGGTCATCATCCGTACACTGGATATCGGAGCAGACAAGCAGATTGATTACTTCAACCTGCCTCACGAAGAAAATCCGGCAATGGGTTACCGTGCGATCCGTATCTGCCTGAAACAGCAGGATATTTTCCGTACACAGCTGCGTGCTCTGCTGCGTGCATCTGCATTTGGAAACATTGCCATCATGTTCCCGATGATCGTGGCACTGGAAGAAGTACTGCAGATCAAAGAAATCGTAAAGAGTGTTATGGCAGAATTAGATGCAAGCGGCATCCCGTACAACAAAGAGATCCAGCTTGGTATCATGATCGAGACACCGGCAGCAGCCATGATCAGCGATGATCTGGCAAAAGAAGTCGATTTCTTCAGCGTCGGAACAAACGACCTGACACAGTATACAACCGCTGTAGACAGACAGAATGCAAACCTGGAGGGATTCTACTATCCGCACCACAAAGGTCTGCTGCGTCTGATCAAAATGGCAGCAGACAATGCACATAAGAACGGCATCTGGATTGGTATCTGCGGAGAACTCGGGGCAGATATGGAGATGACAGAAGCATTCCTGGCAATGGGCATCGACGAACTGTCTGTATCACCGGCATGTGTTCTGCCGCTGCGTAAGAAAATCCGCGAGACTTCAGTCAAAGAAAGACAGGAAGAAATCTTAAAAAATGTGCTCTAAAATATTTTGTTTTGATTTAGATATGACACTTCTGGATCACAAGACTTTTCACATTTCCGAAAAAGTGCTTAAAGATCTGGAAGCACTGAAAAAAGAAGGTCATGTGGTAGCTGTCGCAACCGGTCGCGATATGGACAGTGAATTCAGCAAAGCATACAAAAAACAGCTTCAGCCGGATGCAATCGTCCACAGCAACGGACAGAAAGTAACCGTAGGCGAGAAGAAGATCCGGGAAGTCTTCATGGATCCGAAGCTGATCGCCCGCATGATGGAGTTCTGCCGTGAGCATCATCTCTGCATCGGCATGAACATCGGCAAATACGGCTGCTATGTCAACAAAGAAGTGCTGATCGAGCATGAAAAGCGGATTTTCGGAGACGGAGACCGCGAGTACATAGACGAGTCCAACCTTCTGACACACCCGTTTTACGGACTGGCATACTTTGGCGATCCAAAAGGTACCGATCTGCTCCGGGAAGCATTTCCGGAAATCAAGACGCCGCTTTTTGCCGACCGCAGAGGGGCAGATGTCATCACAAAAGAAGTTTCCAAGGCAAACGGCATCCAGGCACTTCTGGACTATTACCAGAAAGACTGGTCTGACATCGTGGCATTTGGAGACAGCATGAACGATTACGAAATGATAGAGAAGGCAGGAAACGGCATCGCCATGGGAAATGCTGTAGATAAGCTCAAAGAAGTGGCAGATTACGTGACCAGGCCGATCGAAGAAGAAGGCGTGAGCTTTGCACTTCGCCATTTCGGTTATCTTCCGGCGGATCAGTAGATTATAAAGCAAGGTCAGATGTGCACTCATCAGGATGAGAATGCACAGTCTGACCTGCTTTTTTATCTCAGTCGAGAAGACTCCCACTTCTGCAAGTGGTGAGTAATAACAAGTCTTTCTCAGTGGGAGTACAATCTCCGACTGAGATAAACGCTCCGCGAGGATGTGCAGTGATTCTGAGAAGAATATGTCAGCTTTCGCTGACCAGAATCACGCACCAAGTCTCACGTGCGTTCGACTTGAATGTCCTGCGTTCATTTCGGATATAGTAAAGACAGAAAAAGATATTTAACGAAGCTCTGCGATGCGGGTCACGCCGACATAGATCTCCTGGATTTTATACCAGGTGCGATAGTCCACAATACCGGTCACCGGAAGATTGAAAATATCCTGAAAAACTTCCACCGCCTTCTGTGTATCTTCTCCGTAAATACCATCTACGGCGATCCGCGGGATCAGAGGATAATTATTTGAAATCGCATTTAACTGTTCCTGCATCTGCTCCACTTTCGGCCCGGTTGCCCCGATGTCGAGATCGTATCCAGGCCAGGAAGAAGGAATCCCGGAAATCTCCTCCGCTGAATTGATGTAGATGTTGTCACCATAGTAGTAGCGGAGGATTTCTGTGGCTGTGTATCCCTGATCTGCCAGAGACTTTGAACCCCACTGTGACATCCAGTTCGGACAGCTGACACGTTTGCCGTCGCAGTACTGCGTCAGGATCGGCTGTTTGACGTTCGGGCGGGATAAATAATCGGCAAAAAGCTCATCCACAACCTCCGAGATACTCTCAAAAATATTTCGGCTGTAGATCCATTTGTGATCAAATGCTGTCGAGGACGTGATCGTAAAATCAAATCCTTTATTGCGGTACCATTCCGTGTATACACGGTTTAAGGTAAACGACATGATCGCCAGCACATTGGCACGGATGGCGGCCTTCGGCCAGGTGGCATAGATTTCGCTGGAAGCCACATTTTTGATATAATCGCGGTAACGCACATAATAATCGCCCGCAGTGCTGTCCGTCGGGGCACCGTCGTGCACCACGATAAATTCCGGGATCACCACGCGGCTTAGGACGATCTCGCCGCTCTGCGAGAGAGGTTTGATCTCCGCCTCTGCGATTTTTGGCGGATAATCACCATAGAGCGTGTGAGCCGGGATCACGACATTGTCATATGCTTCCGGGCCGGCGAGTGGTTTCAACCGGATATCCTGCAAAGCCAGCTGATTTGCGAGGATTTCCGCACCGGAGATCGTAAGTGGCTCATAGCCCGGAGCCGTAATGCGGAAATTGTACTCCGAGTAAGGCTGCATTTCGCCGGGACTTAAACTGTATTCCTCCGGCGGAGCCTCCAGCTCCAGCGTATCCGTCTGCCCGACACTGTTCGTTGTCACCTCCTCCAGGATCTGATCCGGTTCCCCGGTGCTTGAAATATCGATCACGGCATCCTCCACGGGAGCAGCACGCAGCTGGGAAGTAACCTGTATCTGTAATTTTCCGGTAGCCATAGAACACCTCAAAAATTCCCTTGAAAAAGTATATGCAGAAGAACGGAAAAGATGCCAGAAAACAACTCCTGTGCCGACACATCGTGCTTTCAGGCTTTTGAACCTGAGATTATCCGTATATCTAATCATAAAAATGCATAAAAATTCGCAAACAAGTACTTGCAATCTTGATTATCTTGTGGTAGAATCTTAACAATTTGAGCATTTATGTATCCAGGGCTGAGGGGGGCGTAGTAGGGACTTACTATTACGTACCCTTTTTTAGAGTCCGGGGTACAGACAAAGATACAATAACCATTGGATTAAACGCGAAAGGGGAAGACGAATGAAAGCATATTTGATTCTGGAGGACGGTACTGTTTTCACTGGAAAAAGTATCGGATCGACAAAAGAAATCATCAGCGAGATCGTATTTAACACATCCATGACCGGATATCTGGAGGTGCTGACTGATCCATCTTATGCAGGACAGGCCGTTGTGATGACTTATCCGCTGATTGGAAACTATGGCATCTGCTACGAAGATATGGAATCCGCAAAGCCATGGCCGGACGGATACATTGTTCGCGAACTTTCCAGAATGCCGAGCAATTTCCGCTGTGAAGGAACGATTCAGGAATTTCTGGAAAAACACGACATTCCTGGTATTGCCGGGATCGATACAAGAGCACTGACCAAGATCCTGAGAGAAAAGGGAACCATGAATGGCATGATCACCACCTGCGAATATGAAGATTTAAGTGAGGTTCTTCCGAAGATCGCAGCATATAATACGGGCAAAGTGGTAGAAAAAGTGACCTGCACAGAGAAATACGTCCTGGAAGGAAACGGACCGAAAGTAGCACTTCTTGACCTCGGTGCAAAGAGAAACATCGCCCGCAATCTGAACAGACACGGCTGCGAAGTAACCGTATATCCGGCACTGACCACAGCAGAAGAGATCATAGCATCCAATCCGGACGGCATCATGCTTTCCAACGGACCTGGAGATCCGAAAGAATGTACTTCCATTATTGAAGAGATCCGCAAACTGTACAATACCGATATCCCGATCTTTGCAATCTGCCTCGGACATCAGCTGATGGCACTGGCAACCGGTGCGGATACGCACAAAATGAAATACGGACACCGCGGCGGCAACCACCCGGTCAAAGATCTGCAGACCGGCCGTGTATACATTTCTTCTCAGAACCATGGCTATGTGGTAGATACCGATAAACTGGATCCGTCCGTAGCAGTACCGGCATTTGTCAATGTAAACGACGGTACAAACGAAGGACTGTCCTACACCGGGAAAAATATTTTCACGGTACAGTTCCACCCGGAAGCATGCCCGGGACCATTAGATTCCGGTTACCTGTTTGACCGCTTTATGAAAATGATGGAGGTGTCAGAATAATGCCAAAGAATCCAGATATTAAAAAAGTACTTGTGATCGGCTCCGGTCCTATTGTCATCGGACAGGCAGCAGAATTTGACTATGCAGGAACACAGGCGTGCCGTTCCCTGAAAGAAGAAGGCATCGAAGTCGTACTTCTGAACTCAAACCCGGCAACGATCATGACCGACAAAGATATCGCAGACCGTGTATACATCGAGCCTCTGACCGTAGAAGTCGTAGAGCAGCTGATCCTGAAAGAAAAACCGGACAGCGTACTGCCGACCCTTGGCGGACAGGCAGGACTGAACCTTGCCATGGAGCTCGAAGAAGCCGGATTCTTACGTGAAAACAACGTACGTCTGATCGGAACCACTTCCCAGACCATCAAAAAAGCAGAAGACCGTCTGGAATTCAAACAGACCATGGAAAAGATCGGTGAGCCGATCGCAGCATCCCGTGTCGTTGAGAACGTAGAAGACGGTGTGGAATTTACCAAAACCATCGGATACCCGGTCGTACTGCGTCCGGCATACACCCTTGGCGGAAGCGGCGGCGGAATCGCCCACAACTACGAAGAACTCGTAGAAATCCTCGAAAACGGTCTGCGCCTGTCAAGAGTAGGACAGGTTCTGGTAGAACGCTGCATCGCCGGATGGAAAGAGATCGAGTACGAAGTCATGCGGGATAGTGCCGGCAACTGCATCACCGTCTGCAACATGGAAAACATCGATCCGGTCGGCGTGCATACCGGAGACAGTATCGTCGTAGCACCATCCCAGACCCTTGGCGATAAAGAATATCAGATGCTGCGTACCTCCGCCCTGAACATCATCAGCGAGCTTGGCATCACCGGCGGATGCAACGTACAGTACGCCCTGAATCCGGAAAGCTTCGAATACTGCGTAATCGAAGTAAACCCACGAGTATCCCGTTCCTCCGCACTGGCATCCAAAGCAACCGGCTACCCGATTGCAAAAGTTGCCGCAAAGATCGCACTGGGCTACACACTGGATGAGATCAAAAATGCCATCACAGGCAAAACGTATGCAAGTTTCGAGCCGATGCTGGACTACTGCGTTGTCAAGATCCCACGTCTGCCGTTCGATAAATTTATCAGTGCCAAGAGAACACTGACCACGCAGATGAAAGCAACCGGCGAAGTCATGAGCATCTGCGACAACTTCGAAGGAGCCCTGATGAAAGCCATCCGCTCCCTGGAGCAGCACGTAGACTGTCTGATGTCCTACGATTTCACACATCTGGATGATGAGGAACTGACCAGACAGCTTGCTGTAGTCGATGACCGCCGTATCTGGGTGATCGCAGAAGCGCTCAGAAGAGGCTTTTCCTATGATAAGATTCATGAGATCACCAAGATCGACAAATGGTTCATTGACAAACTGTGCATCTTAACAGAGATGGAAACAGCCCTGAAGACACAGCCACTGACGGCAGAATTATTAAAAGAAGCAAAACGCATCGAATTCCCGGACAACGTGATCGCACGCCTGACCGGAAAGACCGAAGAAGAGATCAAAGACATGCGTTATGCAAACGGCATCACAGCAGCCTACAAAATGGTAGATACCTGTGCCGCAGAATTTGCCGCAGAGACACCGTACTACTATTCTGTATTCGGCAGCGAAAACGAAGCCATCGAGACAAACGACCGCAAAAAAGTCCTCGTCCTTGGTTCCGGTCCGATCCGTATCGGCCAGGGTATCGAGTTTGACTTCTGCTCCGTACACTGTACCTGGGCCTTTGCAAAAGAAGGATACGAGACCATCATCATCAACAACAACCCGGAAACCGTAAGTACCGACTTCGACATCGCAGACAAACTGTATTTCGAGCCACTGACACCGGAAGACGTAGAGAGCATCGTAAACCTCGAAAAACCGGACGGAGCCGTAGTGCAGTTCGGCGGACAGACCGCGATCAAGCTGACAGAAGCCCTGATGAAGATGGGCGTGCCGATCCTCGGAACATCCGCAGAGAACGTCGATGCAGCCGAAGACCGTGAACTGTTCGATGAGATTCTGGAGAAATGCGGCATCCCAAGACCGTCAGGCCACACCGTATTTACCGCAGAAGAAGCCAAAAAAGCAGCCAACGAACTCGGCTACCCGGTACTCGTCCGCCCATCCTATGTACTTGGCGGACAGGGTATGCAGATCGCGATCAACGACGAAGATGTAGATGAATTCATCGGCATCATCAACCGGATCGCACAGGAACACCCGATTCTGGTAGACAAATATCTGGTCGGAAAAGAGATCGAAGTCGATGCCGTATGCGACGGCGAAGACATCCTGATCCCTGGTATCATGGAGCATATCGAACGTGCCGGAATCCATTCCGGAGACAGTATTTCCGTGTACCCGGCACAGAGCCTTGATGACCACGTAAAAGCAACCATCGTAGACTACACCAGAAAACTGGCACAGTCCCTGCATGTCATCGGACTGATCAACATCCAGTTCATCGTTTGCGGCGAAGACGTATATGTCATCGAAGTAAACCCACGTTCCAGCCGTACCGTACCGTACATCAGCAAAGTGACCGGAATCCCGATCGTACCGCTGGCAACCAGAGTGATCCTCGGCAAAAAATTAAAAGAACTCGGCTATCCGACCGGACTTGCACCGGAAGCAGACTATATTGCGATCAAAATGCCGGTATTCTCCTTCGAGAAGATCCGCGGTGCTGACATCAGCCTCGGCCCGGAAATGAAGTCCACCGGAGAATGCCTCGGTATCGCAAAGACCTTCAACGAAGCACTCTACAAAGCATTTATCGGTGCCGGCATCAAACTGCCGAAGCATAAAAATATGATCATGACACTGAAAGATGCAGACAAAGAAGAAGGAATCGAGATCGCCAGAAGATTCGAGAAGATCGGATACCGCATCTACGCAACACGCGGCACCGCAAAAGTACTGCAGGAAGCAGGCGTAAATGCGATCCGCACCAACAAGATCGAGCAGGAGTCACCGAACCTCCTCGACCTGATCCTCGGCCACAAGATCGACCTTGTCATCGATACCCCGTCCCAGGGCGTAGAGCACTCCAGAGACGGATTTCTCATCCGCAGGACAGCCATCGAGACAGGCGTTAACGTCCTGACCGCCATGGACACCGCCAGGGCACTCGTGACCAGCCTGGAGAACACCGATATCAAGAAACTGACCCTGATCGATATCGCAACCGTGAAGAATATCTAAACAAAAAGATGATTACAGGGATTATTTTATCTTGAAACTCTGTACATCTGAAATACGGTATAGCCAAAAATCATAGCAGGAGAGCATCGTGTAGAAAAAACACGAAAAAGAAAGAAAAATATTGCCGGAAAACTATTGAAAACGCAGAGAAACTTTGTTATAATAAAAAAGCTGAATAACAAGCAATTCATTCATACTAATTTGGCTTCTTGCATCCCCAAACTGCAAGAAGCAGCTTTGTGAAAGCAAGGCATCAGGAAGAGAAAAAAAGAAATATATGTAAAGCAAAAAGACACGAAGAAGAACAAATACTTTTTCGTGTCTTTTGCTGTGGAAAAGAGGTAACTTTTAATTTGGATGTTTTCAAGAAAAGAAACAAAAAGATTGACACACATCACATACACAAATATAATAAACACAAACAAAAAATCAAAGAACTGATGGAAATCCAAAGATGTCTTGATACCTATGTGAATGATTATCAGATGCATGTCTTTGAGGTTGAATGGCTGACGGAAGAGCAGATCAGTCACTTCCACAGTGACTTCAAAGTGGTGGCAAATTTTTTTGTACAGAAAAGAAAAAACAAAGATTATATACCGGATGATCCAACAGAGATCAGGCATGTGGATGAAGTGCTGAAACTTTTGCAGGTCATGACAGGAGATAGACGTTATGAGAAAATTTTCAGGAAAAAGAAGGAAGGAGTGCACAGTATGTGTGATGTGGCAGAAAGGTTAGAACAAATGGGCATTGCCAAGGGAATCGAGATTGGCAGGAGTGAAGGAAGAACAGAGGGAAAAATTGAAGGCAAAATCGAAGGCAAAATCGAAGGCAAAATAGAAGGCAAGATAGAAGGCAAAATACTGGTATACAGGAATTTGTGCAGGGAAGGTTTTGATGAGAAAGAAGCCAGGAGACTTACGGAGTTGCCGGAAGATGTGAGTTTGGAACAGTAAAAGAAATAGAATGTCTCTGACATGTTCGGCCGAAAGGCTGAACTGTTACTAAAAAGGTCACTAAAAATTTATAAAACGAAAAGAATCGTATTGAATTTTAAGAATAAAAATGATATTATATTGTATAAAGTTTTGTTAAAAACACGTATGCAATGAAAAGGAGAGTGGTTATAAAAAAATTGCAATATGTTTTGGAAAGTACAATTAAGAAAAGGAGAAAGAATATGAAATTGAAAAAATTTTTAGCACAGTCATTAGCTGTGGCTATGGTATTGTCAAGTGTTCCAGTTGCTAATTTTACAGCACTTGCAGCAGAAGATACTGTAGCATATGCCAGTGACGATGCAAGCACTGTTGATGCGACGGCAGATGCACTTCCGGCACCATATGGATACAAAAATCTGCAGCTGACAGTTAATCAAAATGTAGATGTGACAACAGCTGACTCGCCAAGTACAGCAAAAGATACGAATGTTCTGACAAACAATGATGGGGCATTTTTGGCGATTAATGGTAATGATAGTGGGACATGGATCAATTTTCACTTTCATGAGGCACAGACTGTAGCAGGATTTTTATATTATTTATCAGAAGGTCAGTTAAATGGATATGTCAAGTTTGCAAAAGTGGAAGTGAAGACAGAAGGCAGTGATAGCTATCAGAACGTATATGAGAACGAAACTGCCTGGGAGAAAAAGAATGTTACACGTGCAGCACTGTTTACACCGGTTTCAAAGGTTACAGATGTGAAATTTTATGGCATCTCGTTCAATGGTATTGCTAATTATATGCAAATCAATAAGATGCGAATCGTGACTGTCCCGGAAAATGCAGCACTTGTGACAGCGACAGCATCTACATCGAATGAAGAACTGGGAACAGTGACTGTGGATGTTGCTGAGGCAAAAGGAAAATCAAATACTGTACAGGTGATGCAGGGTGCTCCTGTCAAATATCAGGCAACAGCAACAGAAGCAGGCGAATTCGTTGAATGGCGTGATGCTTCCGGCAAAATTGTCAGCAACGATGCGGTGTATACGACAACAGCTGGAGAAGATACTGTGCTGACAGCAGTTTTCAGAGACGCTTACTATGAAAAGATTGATCAGAGTATTCTGAAAGCAAATGCAAAAGATAATTCACATGCGAATGTGAATAACGCATCTACGCATGATTTACCGGCAACAGCTGCTTTTGATGGAGACGAGAGCACCTTATGGCATCAAAATTATAATCAGAGTGGTGGCGTGGGAAGCAAGGACAAGCCGTCTGCTTCTAATCCAATATGGATTCAGACAAGTTTTGGAACTGAAAATGAAAAAAACAAAGTAGAAACAGTAGGGTGCCTGACTTATAGAGGAAGAGCAAATGGTAGCACAGCTACACGTATTTCAGATTATGTTATTTTGGCAGCAAATAAAGAAACAGGAAGCCCAGAAGCTGAAGATTGGGCAGTTGTAAAGGCGGGAACAATGTCATCAAATATTTCGGCAGGAAATGATGTTGATACAATAACTTTTACGCCGGTAAGAGCAACTCATATTCGCTTGGTGGCTTTGTCTGGATATAATTCAGCAAGTTTTGTATGTGCTGGTGAAATTAATCTGTACAGAGTGAAGGATACTTCAGCAAAAGTCTCAGAACTGGAAAATATTTCAAAAAACACTGGTATTGAGAATGGAACGGTAACGATACTGCCGCCTGGATATAAGACAACAGATGATTCAAGTGCAAGTGCAGCAAATGGTGAATCAGCTTCGATAATAGGAAAATGCCTGTCAGGAACGACACGAAATGTTACTTTGTATGCAGCACCGGCTGAAGGATATCTTTTCGATGGATGGAAAAAAGGCGAAGAAGTCCCATCATCAAGCCCGTGGTTTATGACCAATACAGACGAATGTGATAGTTATCTGCCGAATTTTACTTTAAAAAATGAACAGGCTTACACGCAGATAGCGATAACACAGGAGTCTCAGGTAAAAGCTAACTCCTATATGAACGGTACTAGCGGTGACGGATCAGCATGGTGTGCGTTTGATAATGATACAGATGATATGAATCGCTGGCATTCATGCTACAATAATAATGGTCACAATGATGACGGCGTAACCGGGATTCCATCAGAAACAAATAAAATCTGGATTCAGGCAGGTTTTGGCGGAGAAAGATATTTCAGAAAACTGACTTATCGCTCAAGACATGATCAAGAAGCATGTATTGCAAAAGATTATGAGATTCTGGTGGCAAATAAAACAGAAGGTGAGCCGACTGACGATGATTTCGTAGTTGCTTACAGGGGAGTATTTAAAGGGGTTGCTACTGAACAGACAGTGATTCTCCCATTTGCAGTAAAAGCGACACATGTCCGTCTGCAGGTGTCATCTGTACATGGCGACAACAAATACGTGACAGCTTCGAAAATCACATTATGGTCTGAAGATGCTGCAAGCAATGCCCGTGTAATAACAGATGTTCCGGCTGTCAGCAGCAATGATACAAATCTCGGAACAGTAGCTACCGATGTAAAGAAAATGATAAATGCGGTTGATACAAACATCAAGATCACAGCAACTCCGGCTTCTGGTTGTCATTTTGTAAAATGGCTGATCACAGATGCTGACGGAGCAACCACTGAGAAATCAACAGCAGTACTTAATGAAGTCGTAAACAGCAAGAGTCAGTACTCTTATGTGGCATTGTTTGCAAAAGATGCAGAAGTATCGGTGAGTCTTGACCAGACTTATATAACAATGACAGCAGGTGATTCAGTTACACAGACACTGACAGCAACTGTAAAAAATGCAACAAATTCAACAGTTGATTGGACAACAGATAAACCGGATGTTGCAACTGTTGACAATGGAGTCATAACAGCAGTCAGTGCCGGGGAAGCTACGATTACCGCAACATCAAAAGAAGACAATACAAAGAGTGCAACCTGTACAGTAGTTGTAAATGCTGCACCATCCACAGACGCATTGCAAGCACTCATTGGGGAAGGAAATAAAAAAGTGCTTGAGAATAATCAGGGTAACCCTCATTATTCAAATGCGTCATTAACGGAACTTATAAAAGAGATAGAAGCAGCTCAGAAACTTACTACATCTACAGATTTTGAGGCAGTTGCAGCAGAAGAAGCTAAACTGAGAAGGGCACTGAATGATCTGGTAAGATTATATAAGGTAACAATAAAATCAGACGAAGGTAATTTAAGTGATCTTAGTTTGACTGCTGTGGATGGTGATGGTGAATACGAAAGCAGTGATGCCACAGGAAAAGTTATTTATGTTCCAATGTTTTCAAGAGTGAAGGTAACAGCACCGGGAACAGCAAATACTCAAAAATTTGCAAGCTGGCAGATACCGTCTGAGACTCCGGGAGCTTTTGGAAAAGTTATGTGTACAACCACGAGTTATACATTCTACGTTGTTGAAAATATGACATTGGAGGCCTCTTATGTTGAAGCAGAACCGGAAGTAAATATTTTCTGTGCAGGACGTTATCTTACTTCTCTGGGAAAAATTTCATTCGTTGCAAAACGTTCAGTTGATAAGTCATACAGAGTGATCGAACATGGCATTATTATTACAGATCAGACAGGATGGGATAACCTGTATAAGAATAATACGAATGCAATGGTAAAAGGTGCAACCAGAACAAAGAAATCAATTGCAAAGGGAACTGCAAATAATGGAACTTATGAAGCACGATTAAAAGCGGGCAAAAAAGAAAAATGGTATGGAAGATCTTATGTCACTTATACGGACGGAGATGCAACCTATACCGTATATTCCGATGTTGCACCGTATGAAAGCAAATAATAAAGAGGTGACAAAAAATGAAAAGAAATTATGAAGAACCGGAAATGGAAGTGTTATTACTTGAATTTGCGGATGTGATGAATCAATCTACTCCTACAACTGAGGAAAACGAATTAGGTCCGGATTTTGAATAAAGCATAATGTAATACCTGCACTGCTGGATTGGAGTGCAGGTATTTTTAAACCTGTGAAAAAGAAAGGAAATAGTATGAAAAAGATTAGTTATATATGTTTGATATGTCTTATAATCTGTTCCTGTGCCGGATGCAAAAAGAAAGATCAGACACAGCAGATGGCAACAGTAAAACAGGAAAGTGAGACAGAGACAGTAAAAGAAACAAAAACAGTAAAAGAAACAAAAGCAGACAAGGAAACGGAGATTCAGAATTTACCGCAGAAAACAACAGAAAGTGACAGTACAGGACAGAAAAATACAGAAGCAGGTACTGATAAGCAGGCGGCAGAAAACAGCACGGTAACTTCGCAGGAGAATGTAGAAACAGAAGAACTGGAAATTGGTGGTGAAGACTCCTGGGAAGACAGTGCGGACGGCTGGGACTGAAAAACGATAACAAATGCATATGAATGCAGTAAATCTCTGCTTTTCCGGATAGAGGGGCAGGGATTTTCCGCATTATTCTGGAATGCAGTGGAGGAGAGCAACCGATATGCAGCAACGGGAAATAAAACTGGAACAAATAGAACAGACAATCCGGAAAGTTCTCGCAAGGGGTGGAGAGTTTTCTTTTTATCCGGGAGGAACGAGTATGCAGCCGTTTATCGTCCAGGGGCGGGACAAAGTCACACTTGCAGCACTTCCGGACAGGATAAAAAAGTATGATATCATACTGTATAAGCGGGAAAACGGTACATTTGTGCTACACCGGGTAACAGGGAAAAAAGAAAATGCTTATATATTCCGTGGGGATAATCAGTTCTCGGATGAATATGGCATAAAAAGGGAACAGATGATCGGAAGGGTGACAGAAATCATTCGTGGAGATGAGGTGATCCCGGTGAATGATATAAAGCATAGGATGTGGGCAGGATTTTGGGTAAATACTGTCTTTTTCAGAAGGGTGAAACGTTTTTGCCTGAAATGCAGAAAGAAAAAACAAAATCTGGATAAAAATAAGTCATGTTGAATAAAAATGAAAAATAAGCCATGTTGACCAGGAGGACAAATATCGCTATAATTATGGAGTAGACAATGGTTTTTGCGGCTTAATATTTCGATTTGATAGGAGCAGTGTAAATAATGTTTCCATATTCAGAGTGATAATAAGGAGAAAATTGATATGAAAATCAAAGGAGATTATCTTTTAGATACGATCGGCGGCGAGAAGATGGCTGTGCCGATTACAGTAAATGACGGAGGACTGGCAGGGCTGATCAGGCTGAATGAAGTGGGAGCGTTTCTGTGGGAGAAGCTTCAGGGCGGAACAACAGAGGCAGATCTTGTAAAAGCACTGACATCGGAATACGATGTGAAAGAAGAGAAAGCGACAGCCGATGTGAAGAAATTTCTGGAAAAACTTCGCACAAAGGGATTGTTGGAGGAGTAGAAAATGGTAACGAAAAACTACCGGTTTGCAGATATTGCTTTTACATTACAGATGCAGTATCCATATCTGGAGAAGCAGTGCAGAAGTTATGAAGTGGAAGAGCCGGGGATACTGATCGCAGCCAGTGATGAGGAGATCGAAAGAGAGGATCCGTCTGGCGTCAGCAGTTCGAATGGAATGCTGGAGAGTCTGGCGGTGTACCGTAAGATTTCGGAAATTATGGTTGAACACAATACATTTTTGTTTCACTGTTCCGCAGTTGCACTAGACGGTCAGGCGTATTTGTTTACAGCTCCGAGTGGCACCGGAAAATCAACCCACACACGGCTGTGGCGTGAAGTTTTTGGTGAACGTGCGGTGATGGTAAATGACGACAAGCCACTGATCCAGGTGCGAGAGGATGCCATCTATGTCTGCGGCACACCGTGGAATGGCAAACATAACCTGGACAGCAACCAGAAAGTACCGGTCAAAGGGATCTGTCTGCTGGAACGCGGAGAAAAGAACCATATCGAGATGATTTCACCGGCAGATGCGTTTCCGTATTTATTTCGCCAGGTCTACCGGCCGGCAGATCAGACAAAACTGATCCGGACGATCACTCTGCTCAAGCAGACTGCAGAACGTGTGCCGCTGTACCGGATGCATTGTGATATTTCCCATCAGGCGGCACAGATGGCATGGAAAATGATGAGTGGCAAGAAAGAAGAACAGAATCGGTGAATGAAAAAGATACGATGAAGAACAGCAGAAAGACCAACGTAAAATCCAATACTTCAGACATAGAAGCAAAAGAAAAGAAAGAGCAGCAGGAACAGGAAAAAATTCTTGCAGCTAAATATCTCATCGAGTTGATCCGTTCTGTCCTTGAAGAGCGGAAACCGCAGCCAAAGCCGGAACAGATTTCCATGAAATGCCTGTTTCTGACAGCAAAGAAACACAATCTTGCCTGTATGGCATACGATGCGGCAAAACAGATCGCAGGCGAGGAAGACAAAGAAGTCATGGAGGCATGGCAGAATTATAACCGTACCTGTATGATTATGAGTGCTGTTCAGGGAAAAGAAGGAGAACGCTTGCTTGAGAGATTTTCAGATAATCAGGTGCGTGTACTGCCACTGAAAGGCTGGATTATGAGGAGATTTTATCCGAAACCAGAGTATCGGCAAATGACAGATCTGGATTTCTTGATCGATGAGGAAAACAGAAAAGCAGTTAAGCAAATTATGACGGATCAGGAGAGATATCAGTTTCAACATATCGAAAATGAAAATACGGTGGACTCCTATCAGAAAGATCCGTGGATGCATGTAGAGATCCATAATGATATGATTTCATATAATAAGGAACGATATGAGAACATATGGGAGCGGTGTGAACAAAAAAATGCTGTTTATTCCATGAACTGGGATGATTATTATATGTTCATGTTAGATCATCTGGAGAAACATTTTACCCTTGCTGGATGTGGGATTCGATTTTTGCTGGATGTTTATATTTTTCTGCAGGCAAAAGGAAAGGAACTTCACCGGGATAAGCTGAAAAAAGAGTTTCGAAAAAGAAATCAGGAAGCGTTTTTTAAGCAGGTGGAAGAGACAGCAAATGCTTGGTTTGGGGAAGTATATCATGTTGGAGATACAGAACTGGAAAGAGTGATACTTTTGTCGGGGACTTTTGGAACAACCAGCCAAAAGTTTGAAAATCGACAGGAAAAGATTCAAAAAAAATATAAGAATGAAAAAGTGGCAAAAGCCATGTATTTCTTGACAAGGACATTTCCGGAGTATTCTTATATGTGCGACATATATCCATTCCTGTATAAAGCTCCGGTATTGATGCCTGTTATGTGGATCGTGCGTCTGCTCTGTGCACCCATAACGAAAATGGATCGCATCCGAAAGGAAGTCAGGTTCTGGAAAAGGATGGGGAAGAAAGAATAAAAGATGTCAGGCTGAAATAAGAATGCGTCAAAAGAATGCACCAAAAGAATGCGAATGAAGGGAGAACACTATGATTGATTTTCACGCACATATCCTGCCGCGTATGGATGATGGAAGCCACCGTATGGCAGAAACGCAAAAAATGCTGAAGATGGAGTACGATCAGGGAGTCCGGCAGGTTGTGGCGAGTTCTCACTTCTATGCCCAGCATGAATTCCCGGAGGTTTTTCTGGAACGGCGGGGAAGAAGGATGGTACGTGTCAGAGAGATGCTGAAAGAAGAAGACTGGGGACAGAAAATGCAGATTTTCGGTGGGGCGGAAGTCCTGTATTACAATGGCATGGCAGATTCACCGATGCTTCCGGAACTGTGTATCGAGGGGACGGATACACTGCTTCTGGAGATGCCTTTTACCCAGTGGGATAAGGAAGTTTATATGGAAGTACGGAAAATCGTTGAAAACAGAAAAATAAAAGTCATACTCGCCCATGTAGAACGCTACTATTCCTACCAGAAAGACAGAGATATCTGGGAAGAGATCCTTGACCTTCCACTGATAGTCCAGCTAAATGCCGGAGAGATCCTTATGCCGGGAAAGAAAAAAATCTGCAGGAAGCTTCTGAACAGTGAAATCCCGGTGCTTCTTGGAACAGACTGTCATAATACCGGCAGAAGAAAACCAAATATGAAAAAAGGAAAAAAAGCAGTTGAAAAGCTGGCCGGGACAGAAAAATCAGAAGAGATAGAGCGTTTGGGAGAGCAGGTATTAAATTTATGAAAAGACAGAAAAAAGCCGTGATCATGGCAGTCCTGACAGTGCTTGTGTGTGCACTTGCTGCGGGGATATGGTATTTCCGGAAGCAGCAGTCAGAAAAGACTTCTGTGACAGATGGGCAGACACGGACAGAGCAGCGAAGTGAAACAACAGATGAACTGGAGCGGCTTTTGTGGAACAAAATAAAATTAAACGGAAAAAAATATAAATATTCCACGGATTATGAGACATATTTGTTTATGGGAACAGATGGCAGCGGAAAGGAAGATGCAGGACGCGAAGAGTATATCGGGAATATGGCAGATTTCCTGATGCTTGTGATCGTAAATCGAAAAGAACAGACGTATGCATTCCTGCAGCTGAACAGAGATACGATGACAGAGATCAATCTGATCGGACGCAATGGAAAAGGGATGGCCACCGCCGATATGCAGCTCTGTACGGCACACTGGTACGGAGGCACACCGGAAGAAAGCTGCGAAAATACAGTAAAAGCAGTCTCCAGGATGCTTGGAGGAGTCAAAATTAATGGCTACTATGCGATCAATATGGAAGATATCGGAAAACTGAACCATGCAATCGGAGGAGTTACCGTAACCATCGACAGTGATTTTGGTGATGTAGATCCGACACTGAAAAAAGGCGAGACCGTTACGCTGAGTGATGAACAGGCATATAATTTTCTGAGATATCGTCAGGGAATCGATGACAGCGAAAATACTTCACGTATGAAACGTCACAGACAGTATATGCAGGCATTTATGGCGAAATTAAAGAAAAAAATGCACGATGATCCATCCATTGGGGCAGAAATTTATGAACAGATGTCAGAAGTGGCAGTCACCGATATGAGCGGAGGAGTTCTGACAGACATTCTGACGGATATGCAGCAGGCAACAAACAGGGGAACCTTTGAACTGGAAGGTACGACAAAACTCGGTCAGCATCTTGACGATGGATTGGAGCATACGGAATTTTATTTGGATAAAATGGCTATTGTCAAAACTTTGAAAGATTTGTATAATATGTGAGAAAAGTTATGTAAGAAAAATGTAGAAAAAGACAAAAGAGAGGAACTACTTATGGATCAGAGCAGGGAGAATATAATCGAAGATTCTCAGGACGAAATTGATATTGGCGAACTGCTTCGTTATCTGAAAACGAAATGGATTGTGATTGTGGCAGTGTTTTTGATCGGCGTGATTGGAGCCGGCGTTGGGACAAAGTGTCTGATCACACCTAAGTACACAGCAGTATCCAAACTTTATGTTGTGTCTGCTTCAGGGAAGAACATTGTCAATCTGGATGATTTAAGACTTGGTACAACCTTATCATCGGACTATACAGAGCTTTTGAAGACCAGACCGATCTGCAACGAGATCATCAGTGACCTGGGACTGGATTATACGGTCAGCCAGCTGAAAAGCATGATTTCGATCGTTCCGATCGAAGATACCAGACTGCTGACAGTCAGCGTGGTAAGTGCAGATCCGGAAGAAGCAAAAAACATTGCCAATACTCTGGCAGACAAGGCGGTTACGTATCTTCCGAAGCTGATGGGTATCTCAGCCCCGAATATTGCAGAAGAAGCGATCACCCCGGCAGTACCGTCTTCCCCGAGCACAAAGAAAAACGTAGCTCTTGGAGGCATTCTGGCACTGGCACTGATCGTTGGGATCTATACTGTACGTTTCCTGATGGATGATACCGTCAAGACAGCAGAAGATGTAGAAAAGATTATCGGAGTTATGCCGCTTACTGTTATCCTGGAATATCAGGATAAGGACAAGAAAAAACAGGGAAGACATCGGAGGAAGTAGGTTATGAATAAAGTACAGATCAATAATATGCCGACGCTTACCTATTCTACAGAAGAAGCGATCAACCGATTGAGAGTAAACTTAAACTTTCAGGCAAAAGATGTGAAGAAGATCATGGTGATCAGCAGTACCGAGAATGAAGGCAAAAGCTTTGTGGCATTTCATACCTGGAAACAAATGGCAGAATCCGGTGTCCACACATTGCTTCTGGATACGGATCTGAGAAAGTCTGTTATGGCAGAAAAATACCAGATGGAGGCAGAAAACGGCAAAAAGCTCATTGGTACATCCCATGTGCTTTCCAAAGATATGCCGTTAAAAGATGCTGTATGGCACACGATTATGCCGCAGGGGGATATTTTACCAAACGTAGAAAACCTGGTAAACCCGGCAATGCTCTTAGAGAGCGAGACATTCCACCGTCTTCTGGATGAGGCGTCCGAAGAATATCGCTATATTTTCATTGATGCACCGCCTCTTGATCTGGTATCCGACGGAGAAAAGATCGGTTCTCTGTGTGATGGGGCGATTCTTGTTGTCGCAAGCGGTAAGGTGTCACGTGGCATGGTTCAGAATTCTATCCATCAGCTGGAGAGAGCCGGATGTCCGCTGCTCGGTATTGTGCTGAACCGTGTGGAAGATCAGCGAAAGAAAAATTATTACCAGAAATATGGTTACTATGCAAGTGAAAAAGGAAAGAAAAAATAAATCCGGGTATTTCAGCGGCTATCAGGGCTTGCTGATTTACTGCATGGCATCTTTCTTACCATGCAATATATTTTTTATAAAAGGAGAAAGGAGGGAAAACAACATGAAAAAAGTACTGAAGAAAGTTATGGCATTGACTCTGGCAGCAGTATTGACGATCGGTACAGCTGTTACATCTACCGCAGCAGCACCGAGCCCGACAACCGGTAAGAAGCCAGTCAACCAGATTGCAGACACAGACAGTAAAGGTAATAACACTAAGACCCCTGTTTATACGGTAAAGACCTATGATACAGGCAGAGCACGTATTATCGGAGCTGCGACAATCAAGAAAAATGTGACTGTTCCGAACTACGTTAAAGTAAACGGCGTGAAGTACAGAGTTACCAGTATTGGTGCAAAGTCTCTGAAAAACTGGAAATCTGTAAAAAAGATTATACTTTCCAAGAATATCAAGACGGTTCACAATCAGTCTTTCAAGAACTGTAAGTCTTTGAAAACAATCGTTGTGAAAAATACAAAGAACATCTGGTTCTCACAGGATACGTTCAAAGGAAGCAACACAAAGAAAATGACCGTTAAGTTCAGCAAAAAAATGTCTAAGAAAACTTATGCAAAAATGCAGAAGAGATTAAGAAAGATTGGATTTAAGGGTAAGATCACCAGAGGCTAGTTCTGGATGGGCAGCTGCAACAGCTGCGAAGGAAAGGCACTATGCTTGTTAAGTAATACATTATAAGTATAGTGCTTTTGCTTTACAGTTGTGAAAAAAAACGATGTGGCACGGGGGCAATTTGCAAAAACGGGATGCACATTTGAAAATAAAGGGTGCATGGGGATAAATAAAAGATAAGAAAGAGAGCAGTTTTATGTATAGAAAAGATTCAGAAGGTTGGTTGAAACATGCAGATTTTATTGTATTGGATCTTCTGTGCCTGCAAATCTCATTTATTCTGGCATATGTCCTGAGCGGATATGGCTGGAATCCATATCATATTATGCTATACCGAAATATGTCTATATTTCTTGAACTGGCAGATTTACTGGTGATTTTCTGTTATGACACAATGAAAGGCGTACTGAAAAAAGGCTACTATCGGGATTTTGTGGTGACACTTAAACATTCCATCATGGTTGGAGGACTGGCAATTTTATATCTGTTTCTGCTTCAGCAGGGTGGAGATTATTCGAGACTGGCATTATTTCTTACTATTTTATTGTATACAGGGATTACTTATTTTGTGCGGGAACTCAGAAAGAAATCTCTGAAAAAGCAGATGCAGAACGGAGGAGAGAGGTCTTTACTGATCATAACATCAGGAGAAGTGGCAAGACGAGTCGTTGATAATATGAAAGAAAACAATTATGCACGCTTTCGGATTGCAGGCGTATCTGTGATCGATGAAGACTGGATCGGAAGAAAGGTCGAAGATATTCCGGTTGTTGCAAACGAAGAGACCACTCCGAAGTATGTCTGCAAAGAATGGATCGATGAAGTCCTGATCGTGATTTCAGACGATATCCCATATCCGACTGAACTGATCAGAAAACTGAGCGAAACCGGAGTAACGATCCATCTGAACCTTACGAAAGTCACCAATATTCCGGGAAAGAAGCAGTTCGTGGAGAAAGTTGGCGTGTATACTGTTCTTACGACAAGCATCAACTACGCATCTGCATTTCAGCTGGCACTTAAAAGAATGATGGATATTGCAGGAGGACTGGTCGGATGTATCTTTACTGGACTGATCTTCCTGGTCGTGGGTCCAATGATCTATATCGCATCGCCGGGACCGATCTTCTTTTCACAGGAACGTGTCGGCAAGAATGGCAGAAAGTTTAAAATTTATAAATTCCGCAGTATGTACATGGATGCAGAAGAGCGAAAAGCAGAATTAATGGACGAAAACAAACTTGGTGACGGCAAAATGTTCAAGATGGATTTCGATCCGCGTGTGATCGGAAACAAAGTTCTTCCGGATGGCACACACAAAACAGGAATCGGAGATTTCATCCGCCGGACAAGCCTGGATGAATTCCCACAGTTCTTTAACGTGTTAAAGGGCGACATGTCGATCGTCGGCACAAGGCCGCCGCTGATTTCCGAAACCAATCTCTATGAGTTGCACCACAGAGTCCGACTGGCAATCAAACCGGGCATCACCGGCATGTGGCAGGTGAGCGGTCGCAGTGATATCACAGATTTCGAAGAAGTAGTACGGCTGGATAAAGAATACATCAGCAACTGGAATATCGGGCTGGATATCAAGATCCTGCTGAAGACCGTACTGGTAGTGTTGAAAAGAGATGGGTCAGTGTAAGAACTGAATTCGGACAGATCCAAAAGTGGAAGAAAAGCATTGGTGGGGAACAGTATGAAAGATAAAATTACGGTGTCCATGTTCGGACAAAAACGTCTTTCCCGTGAAGGTGGGATAGAGATTGTTGTAAAAGAACTTTGCACCAGAATGGTACAGGATGGTTGTCAGATTACTTGCTATAACAGATCAGGTCATCATGTGAGCGGTGCAGAGTACGACAGGAAAACGGAATATAAGGGTATATGTCAAAAGTTTGTTCCGACGATTGAACGAAAAGGTCTCGCAGCGGTAAGCTCTTCTTTCTTTGCAGCTCTTTGCAGTGCATTTGGAAAATATGATGTGGTGCATATCCATGCCGAAGGTCCGGCTTTTTTCTCGTGGTTGCCGAAAATATTCGGCAAAAGGGTTGTGGTAACAATCCACGGTATAGACTGGAAACGTGAAAAATGGAAATCTGGTTTTGGATCTAAATTCATCCGACAGGGCGAAAAGAACGCTGTAAAGTATGCAGATGAAATGATTGTCTTGAGTAAAGGTGTTCAGGATTATTTCAAAGATATGTATGGAAGAAACACACGATTCATTCCAAATGGTGTGAACCGGCCGGAAGTACGGAAAGCTGATCTGATAACAGATAAATTTGGCCTGACTAAAGATTCCTACATACTGTTTCTTGGCAGACTGGTACCGGAAAAGGGAATCAGATATTTGATTGAGGCGTTTAAGAATGTTAAAACAAATAAAAAGCTGGTCATTGCCGGAGGTTCCAGTGATACCGACTCCTTTACGGAGGAACTAAAAGAGCTGGCAAAAGATGATAACAGAATTATTTTTACCGGATTTGTGCAGGGACAGATACTGGATGAGCTATATAGCAATACTTATATCTACACACTTCCTTCTGATTTAGAAGGTATGCCATTGAGCTTGCTGGAGGCCATGAGCTATGGTAACTGTTGTCTGGTTTCTGATATTCCAGAGTGTGCAGAGGTTGTAGAAGACAAAGCTTTGATCTTTAAAAAATCAGATGTAAAAAGCTTACGGGAAAAGATGCAAGATGCCTGCGACCATCCGGAAAAAGTTGCGAAGATGAAGAAGCAGTCAGCTGATTTTATCTGTGAGAAATATAACTGGGATGATGTTGTAGAAAAAACAATAGAGCTGTACAGAGGGAGATAACGGATGAAAGTATTGTTAATCAATAATCTCCTCTAACCGAACGCAGGTGGTGAGATGTACATAGTGAAAACGCCGAAAAAATAGCGTATTTACGGCACTTTTTGAGAAATGGATAGAGCTGCGAGAGCGGTTTTTATCTCGCTACCTAGGTTCAGCAACAGCAGATGATTTTATCATAAGAACTTTCAGTATCACTACCTGCCTTTGTATGGAGCACTCTGGTTTATGAACAACACATTGGAAGTGCTTCATCTGAACAGGGGCAGTGAACTTAATAAAATCACAGTACGAAAAAGGAAGTAAGGAAGTTAGGATATGCGGATTTTACTTGTAAATAAATTTATATTTCCCAAGGGTGGAGCGGAAACGTACACATTCGATGTGGGAAAAATGTTAGAAGAACATGGGCATGAAGTCCAGTACTTTGGTCTTGAAAATGAAAAAAATACAGTAGGAAATCGAATCGGTTCATATGTAACGAATATGGATTTTTCTCAAGGAATAAAGGCAAATTTAAATGCACCTTTTCGCATTATCTATTCAAGAGAAGCACGCAAAAAAATTCGTGCAGTTTTAGATGATTTTCAGCCGGATGTAGTGCATCTCAACAATATACAGTATCATCTGACCCCTTCTATTATTCTGGAAACTAACAAATGGCGTAAAGAAACAAGGAAAGAATGTAAGATTGTTTACACAACACATGATTATCAGCTTGTTTGCCCCAGCCATGGAATGTTCGATGTGAACATGAAGCCATGTGAACGATGCCTGGATGGTCATTATATTCATTGCCTTCAAACTAAATGTTTGAAAAATTCCAGAGTAAAAAGTCTCCTTGGAACGTTGGATGGATATATGTGGAAATATAGCAAAGCATACTCATATGTAGATGCCTATAT
>ERZ773169.39-NODE-39-length-174968-cov-13.931326_pt1 | contig 174968 bp, 148 predicted proteins | sample MGYA00580536_ERZ773169 | MGnify/ENA primary metagenome ERZ773169 (study PRJEB29015, sample SAMEA2737814) | human gut metagenome | biome: human gut; feature: human-associated habitat; material: faeces | place: China | collected 2012 ... | reverse complement strand
AAACCCGCTAACCACAAGGGCTAACGGGCTTCGTTGTTTTATAGTTATCTAAAGGTATGAGTTGGCGTACAGTGGTAATCTCAAGCAGTGCAAAGCTTGATTATCATATGGGATATATGGTTGTGCGTAAGGATGAAGAGATAAAGATACATATAAGCGAAATATCAATTCTTATTATAGAGAGTACAGCCGTATCCCTTACAGCAGCATTGCTTAGTGAGCTTACCAAGAAAAAGATTAAAGTTATTTTTTGTGATGAGAAGAGAAATCCGTCATCTGAGCTTGTGCCATATTATGGGGCACATGATACAAGTGAAAAAATAAGGCGGCAGATGGCATGGACAAGTGATGTTAAATCAATTATATGGACTGAGATTGTACGTGAAAAATATTAAAGCAGGCAAAACATCTTGATGAATGGAATCTTGCAGAAGCAGAAATGCTATATAATTATATTAATGAAATAGAAATTGGCGATGCAAGTAACAGGGAAGGTCATGCGGCAAAAGTATATTTTAATGCTTTGTTCGGCAAAGATTTTACAAGAACAGAAGAAAACAGTATAAATGCAGCTTTAAATTATGGATACGGAATTATATTGTCTGCATTTAACAGAGAAATAGTTTCTAATGGCTATATAACACAGATAGGACTTTTTCATGATAATATGTTTAATCAGTTTAATCTTGGTTCTGATTTAATGGAACCATTCCGCCCATTGGTTGATTATATTGTAAGGTCATTAATGCCACAGAAGTTTGAACGAGAAGAAAAACTTGAAATTTTAAGAATATTACAACAGGAAGTTACAATTGCTGGAAGAAGGGAAGTAGTCAATAATGCCATTAAAATTTATTGCAAGAGTGTTTTTGATGCTTTAAATGAAAATGATACATCATTGATAAAATTTTATAAGGATGAGTTATAGATATATGAGAATAATTGTATTTTTTGATTTGCCTGTAACAACAGCAAAGAGCAGACGTGATTATTATAATTTTAGAAAATATCTTATAAAATCCGGCTTTGTTATGATGCAGGAGTCTGTATATTGTAAACTTGTACAGAATTCAACAATGGCTGATGCATATATCAACAACATTAAGCAAAACAGACCACCGGCAGGATTAGTACAGTTACTCAAAGTTACAGAAAAACAATATGCAAAAATGGAATATATAGTAGGACGTGGGAAAAGTAATATTCTGGATACAGATGAAAGACTGGTGATTATATGAGTATGAGGGTTGTCTGGAGTGTTGGAAATCTGGATATAGAACTTCAGGAAAATAAAATTACGGTTATAACTATTGAAAATACAGAAGCGTATGTTGATTTTTTAATGAATTTGAATCTGCAGGCAGAAGGACAGGCAGGGACAATAATAGTATCAGATGGAGTAAAGGAGCAGAACTTTGTAAAATCATGTGATGTTATATTTAATCCGTTTGCATTAGAGCTTAATAGTAAAAAGGTTTTGACAAAACTGTATCAAGAATTGCAGGAAATTGCTGATACAGTCTGTCAGGAAAAATACATACAGGTAAAATCTGATTTGATTGCGTTTATGGATGAACTTGCAGATAATAGTTCATATGCTCTTGAATTTGATTTGGAATTCGAAATATCGTCGTTGTTAAAAATATTTAATATGCATCTTTTAAATAATGCTCAGGGATTGCTTGAAAATATTATTGAATATATAAAGGCACAAAGTAGAATATGTAATATAAAAAATTTCTTTTTTATAAATTTGAAAGATTATTTGAATGAAAAAGATATTGACATGCTTTATGAATTTGTCAGATATGAGAAGGTTAATCTTATTTTAACAGAATCACACCAGTCTCATGTGAATTTACAGGAAAAACGCTGGATTTTAGACATGGATAGGTGCATAATAGAACCAGATGAATTAACAGTGTAATCGCATTGCACATACAGCTCGGTGAAAACCTCAAATTTTGGATTTGATGTTTGAGAGCTTTGTTAATTCAGAAGAGTATCAAACCTGTGAGTGTGATTTTTTTCAGCCTTATCCGTTTGAGAGCTTTGTTAATTCAGAAGAGTATCAAACGAGCGTTATATTTTTGACGCTGAAGTAAGTGTTTGAGAGCTTTGTTAATTCAGAAGAGTATCAAACTCTTTCCGTCGACAACATGAATCTCTTTCAGTTTGAGAGCTTTGTTAATTCAGAAGAGTATCAAACTCTGATAAAAGCATCTTACCTTGTGGGTCAGTTTGAGAGCTTTGTTAATTCAGAAGAGTATCAAACCGTTTTTCATCACGCATATTGTCGTTTTGTGTTTGAGAGCTTTGTTAATTCAGAAGAGTATCAAACAATGAGTTTACAGGAACAATAAAATGGACTGTTTGAGAGCTTTGTTAATTCAGAAGAGTATCAAACTTTTAGTACGTGAATCGAACTACCACCATGGTTTGAGAGCTTTGTTAATTCAGAAGAGTATCAAACCATCCGTGGAATAGTGCAAAACCGCACACTGGTTTGAGAGCTTTGTTAATTCAGAAGAGTATCAAACAGTCAAACGTACACAAGCAAGACAGAATTTGTTTGAGAGCTTTGTTAATTCAGAAGAGTATCAAACAGATAGACAGAAAATCATTGCAAAGCTGGTGTTTGAGAGCTTTGTTAATTCAGAAGAGTATCAAACTTTGCCTTTATCTCATCAGATGCACTCTCCAGTTTGAGAGCTTTGTTAATTCAGAAGAGTATCAAACAAAGGAGGTAAAGCAAACAATGCTCAAGTAGTTTGAGAGCTTTGTTAATTCAGAAGAGTATCAAACCATGAGAATTAAGACAAGTGAAGCAGCTGCGTTTGAGAGCTTTGTTAATTCAGAAGAGTATCAAACTGCATCTTCGTGAGGTTTAACACCTGCTGCGTTTGAGAGCTTTGTTAATTCAGAAGAGTATCAAACTTTACAAGCTAAATCTATCAATGCATCTGTGTTTGAGAGCTTTGTTAATTCAGAAGAGTATCAAACGGGACAATCCGCCAGATGTAGGAAATGGCAGTTTGAGAGCTTTGTTAATTCAGAAGAGTATCAAACGATGATTTATGTATAACAATACAGTATATTGTTTGAGAGCTTTGTTAATTCAGAAGAGTATCAAACTCTGCTTCTATAAGGCTGTCCGCATCTTTTAGTTTGAGAGCTTTGTTAATTCAAAAGTAGTATAGATAGCTTGATTTTATGGCTTGTTAATAAAATATATACATCATGAGTGGGCATATGAACTTGCTCACTTTGAGATGATTAGCACAATGGTGCATCAGCTCACACGCAACATGACGGTTGAACAGCTTAAAGGAACGCCGTTTGAAGCATACTATGTTGACCATACGGCGGGAATCTGGCCGCAGGCTGCAGGCGGAATTCCTTTCAATGCATGCGAATTCCAGTCAAAAGGTGATGCAATTACAGATTTAACAGAAGACATGGCAGCAGAGCAGAAGGCACGTTCAACATATGAGAATCTTATAAGGCTTACAGATGACCCGGATGTGCTTGACCCATTGAGATTTTTGAGGGAGAGAGAAATAGTGCATTTTCAGAGATTTGGCGAAGCACTTTCAATGATTCAGGATAGTCTCAATTCAAAGAATTTCTATGCATTTAATCCTGAGTTTGACAAAGGCTGCAAATAATCAGATAATAGCAATAATACATGTCAATAATGATGTGGATTAATTGAAAGGAATTTGCATGCAGATGAAAGAGAAAATATTTACAATACCGGTTAACGATGCTTTTGACAGTGGATGTGAGTGCCCGGTATGTTATATGAAGCGTGAGCTTGAAAATGCAGCGGTTGAATATACGATGGGTCCCAGCTATATGGAGGATGATATAAGAGCAAAGACAGATGAGCTTGGATTTTGTGAAAAACATATCAAAGATGTATACAATTGTGAAAACAGGCTTGGTTTTGCACTTGTAATGAAAACTCATATGGATAGGGTTATAGCAGATATATCAAAAAAGGCACAGGAGCCTGTTAAAGGTAAAAAGCTGTTTTCAAAAGTGCAGCCTAATGGCATATCAGATTATACCAAAGAACTTAATACAAAATGTTTTGTATGTGAGAGGATAGAAGATACATTTAAAAGATATATAGATACAATAATTTATCTTTACAAACAGGATGAATCATTTAGGAAAAAATACAATGAGTGCCAAGGATTTTGTACGCAACACTACGGAATTCTCATAGAAGAGGCATCATCAAAAATGAGTGGTCAGATTCTTAATGATTTTGTTGAACAGACCAATAGGTTATATCTTGAAAACATGAAGCGTGTTCGTGATGATGTTGAATGGTTTATCAACAAATTTGATCATAAATATGCTGATGAACCTTGGAAAAATGCAAAAGATTCGCTTACAAGAGCAATGATAAAAACAGCTTCTGTTCTTCCTGAAGAAGAAAAGAAGAAAAAGTAAATTAAAACCCACGGAGCACACCAGAACTGATGGTGTTTCGTGGGCTTTTATTAAATGATTTAATAAATAAAGAACTGTTTTATTCTTTTTCTTTGTGGGTATTGATACTTATTGATACATATTCGCGTGGAGTATCATTAGTCAGAGATTCAAAGTCTATAGTATCAATGTCATCATTTTCATTATCAGCCGTGATTTCATCGGCAGTTTTATCAGCATTTTTATTTTTTCTATATTTAGTGAAGCAAGCAGCCAATGTGGCGGCAACAGCTCCGACAGCAGTCAAAGCAATAATTTTCTTAGAATTCTTAGCCATATAATCCTCCTTGTTTTGCGAAGCAAAACTGTCATTGTGTTACATTGTTTCTAAGTATTCTACTCTATAAACAAAATTTTTTAAAGTACAAAATATAAAATAATAATAAAAATTCGTATTTTGCAGTTACAGTGTGATATTATATGAGAAAAATGAGCAATAATATTACATGACAGATATGGGGTATACATATGGACGTTGAATATAAGGGAAAAGATACTATAATACATAATCTGAAAGATTTTGATCTGGGACAGACGATGGAGTGCGGACAGTGTTTTCATTTTCAGAAAATTGATGATGATGAATATGGAATGTCAGCATATGGAAAATTTCTGCATGCAGCCCAGAAGGATGATAAACTGTATTTATTTGATACAACAAAAGAAGAATTTGAAAAAATATGGTGTCATTATTTCGATTTGGATAGAGATTATAGGGAAATAAAGTCATTTTTGTTGAAAGAAGATGAAAAATTGCGTGAGGCTGTGGAAAAGATGTGGGGTGTAAGAATTCTTAATCAGGAATTTTTTGAGACATTGATTTCATTTATAATTTCGCAGAATAAGCAGATTCCGCATATCAAACAGATCGTTGCAAGAATTTCACATGATTACGGCAAATATCAGGGAAGTGTTGGCGGGATTGATTTCTATGGCTTTCCGACGCCACAGCAGTTGTCACAAGCAGATATAGATGCATTGAGAGAGTGCAAAACGGGATTTCGTGCTCCATATATTTATAATGCGGTTGAATTTGTGAATAATGAAATAATAAAAGAAGAGAATTTAAGAAAATGTGGTGTGGATGAATGTCGTGAACAGCTTATGAAAATAAAAGGTGTGGGAATGAAGGTTGCTAACTGTGTGAGCCTTTTTGGATTAGGTTACAGGGAAGCATTCCCGGTTGACGTCTGGATAAAGAGGATTATGCAGAGTCTTTATTTTGATGGCAAGGAACATTCCAACGCGGAAATAGAATCATACGGCGTGGAGCATTTCGGAAAATATGGCGGCTATGCACAGCAGTATCTCTTTTATTATGGAAAATCAGAAAAAATAGGATTGAAAAATAAGACAAATTAGTTCCTTATTGAACAGCAAAAAAATATTAAAAAATTATAATGAAATCATTAAATAAATAATATATTTAAAATAGCTGTTGACAAACAAAAAGGGTAGTGATATTTTAATGTTATCGTAATTAGCACTCGAAAATAATGAGTGCTAACAGAACAAGAGCTGCCAGCAAGGAAAGAATCAATGACAGCAGAATGGAGGAATATTAATTATGAAGTTAGTACCATTGGGCGACAGAGTCGTAATTAAAGCATTGGTTGCAGAAGAAACAACAAAGTCAGGCATTGTTTTACCTGGTCAGGCAAAGGAAAAACCACAGCAGGCAGAGGTAGTTGCAGTAGGACCTGGCGGAATGGTAGATGGCAAAGAAGTTAAGATGCAGGTTAAGGCCGGAGATAAGATTATTTATTCTAAATATGCAGGAACAGAAGTTAAGCTTGAAGATGAAGAATATATAATTGTTAAGCAGTCAGATATTCTTGCAATAATTGAATAATAGATAATATAGGCATTGAATTATAATTTGATTTAATATTTAATCAGGAGGCAATAATTATGGCAAAGGAAATTAAATATGGCATAGATGCAAGAAAAGCACTTGAAGCAGGTGTTAACCAGCTTGCAGATACAGTAAGAGTAACACTCGGACCTAAGGGAAGAAACGTAGTCCTTGATAAATCATACGGTGCACCGCTTATTACTAACGATGGTGTTACAATTGCAAAGGACATTGAACTTGAAGATAAGTTTGAAAATATGGGTGCACAGCTTGTTAAGGAAGTTGCAACAAAGACTAATGATGTTGCAGGTGATGGTACAACAACAGCCACAGTTCTTGCACAGGCAATGGTAAATGCCGGTATGAAGAATCTTGCAGCAGGTGCTAATCCTATTATTTTAAGAAGAGGTATGAAGAAAGCTACTGATTGTGCAGTGGAAGCAATTGCAAAGATGAGCCAGAAGGTTACTGGCAAAGACCAGATTACAAAGGTAGCTTCAATTTCAGCAGGTGACCCGGAAGTAGGACAGCTTGTTGCTGATGCAATGGAGAAGGTTTCTAATGATGGTGTCATCACAATTGAAGAGTCTAAGACAATGAAGACAGAACTTGACCTTGTTGAAGGTATGCAGTTCGACAGAGGATATATTTCAGCATATATGGCAACAGATATGGATAAGATGGAAGCAAATCTTGATGACCCATATATCCTTATTACAGATAAGAAGATTTCTAACATTCAGGAAATTCTTCCAATTCTTGAACAGATTGTACAGAGCGGTGCAAAGCTTCTTATTATCGCTGAAGATATTGAAGGTGAAGCACTTACAACACTTATTGTTAATAAATTAAGAGGAACATTCAATGTTGTCGGTGTTAAGGCTCCGGGCTATGGTGACAGACGCAAAGAAATGTTAAAGGATATTGCAATTCTTACAGGTGGTCAGGTTATTTCAGAAGAACTTGGACTTGAACTTAAAGATACAACAATGGATATGCTTGGACGTGCTAAGTCAGTTAAGGTTCAGAAGGAAAATACTGTAATCGTTGATGGCGAAGGCAACAAAGAAGATATTCAGGCAAGAATTGCACAGATTAAGGCTCAGCTTGAAGAGACAACATCTGATTTTGATAAAGAAAAACTTCAGGAAAGACTTGCAAAACTTTCTGGCGGTGTTGCTGTTATCCGTGTCGGTGCAGCTACAGAAACAGAAATGAAAGAGAATAAGTTAAGACTTGAAGATGCTCTTGCAGCTACAAAGGCAGCAGTTGAAGAAGGTGTTATCTCAGGTGGTGGTTCAGCATATATCCATGCATCTAAGGAAGTTGAAAAACTTACTAAGACACTTTCTGGCGATGAAAAGACTGGTGCTGAGATTATTCTCAAGGCTCTTGAAGCTCCACTCTTCCATATTGCAGCTAATGCCGGTCTTGAAGGTGCGGTTATTATCAACAACGTAAGAGAATCAGAAGTGGGTACAGGTTTTGATGCGTTAAATGAAACATATGTAAATATGATTGATGCAGGTATCCTTGACCCTGCAAAGGTTACAAGAAGTGCATTACAGAATGCTACAAGTGTTGCCTCTACACTTCTTACAACAGAATCAGTTGTTGCAACTATTAAAGAAGATACTCCAGCAATGCCAGCAGGTGGTGCCGGAATGGGAATGATGTAAAATATGTATAATGTTTCAACAGAGCAGATAATAAAGGTAAAAGCACCTAAGAATGCACTTATCTTTAAAATAATAATGATAATAGCATGTATTCTTGCGGTTACAACAATTCCACAGACACATGCATTTGGTCTTCTGTTATTTGCTGTACTTGTAGTGTTTACTGTTTTTGTATTCAGATATTACAATGCGGAATATGAGTATTCACTTGTTGACGGAGAACTTACAGTAGACAGGATTATGGCAAGAACAAGAAGAAAAAGATGTGGTGTCTACGATTTAAGTAAAGCTGAGCTTGTTGCAAAGACAGGAAGCCAGGATGCTTTGAGAATGGAACACAGACAGTTAAGAACACATGATTATACTTCCAATGAAGGGAATGAAGCTGTTGTCATTTATACATTTAATGTAAATAATGAGATGGAGAGACTACTCATAGAACCGTCAGAGTCAATGCTTGAAGCGGTAAAAGAAACAGTCCCTAAGCAGTCATATAAGGTTGACTGATAAAATATACAATGTTTTTTAATACAATAGCAAATGGAAAGATGAGAAAAAATTTCTTGACTTTCTATTTGCTATTTGTTATATTGTCTGATAATATTATAGCAAGGGCGGACGAAGATGTACGCCGAAAGAGATATCCGAAACGAATAAGTATTCGGATATTTTTGCAACATAAAGATAATATAAAAGAAAGCGAGGATAAAGATTACAATGGGTAAAATTATTGGCGAAGGAATTACATTTGATGATGTGTTATTAGTACCACAGTATTCAGAAGTAACACCTAACATGATTGACTTATCAACACAGCTTACAAAGAATATTAAGCTTAACATTCCGCTTATGAGTGCGGGAATGGATACAGTAACAGAACATAGAATGGCAATTGCCATGGCAAGACAGGGCGGTATCGGTATTATTCATAAAAACATGTCTATCGAGCAGCAGGCAGAAGAGGTTGATAAGGTTAAGCGTTCAGAAAACGGTGTAATCACAGACCCATTTTATCTTCATCCTGATAATACACTTGCAGATGCAAATGACCTTATGGGTAAGTTCAGAATTTCAGGTGTTCCTATTACAGATGATAACGGTAAGCTTGTTGGTATCATCACAAACAGAGACTTAAAGTTTGAAGAAAATTTTGACCGTCCAATCAGTGAATGTATGACAAGTGAGAATCTTATTACTGCACCAGTTGGAATTACACTTGATGAAGCAAAGAAGATTCTTGCAAAGGCAAGAAAAGAAAAGCTTCCTATTGTTGATAATGATTTCAAATTAAGAGGGCTTATCACAATTAAGGATATTGAAAAGCAGATTAAGTATCCGGCATCAGCACATGATTCACAGGGCAGACTTCTTGCAGGTGCCGCAGTAGGCATAACATCTAATGTTATGGACAGAGTACAGGCTCTTGTTGATGCAAAGGTTGACTGTATTGTTATTGACTCAGCACATGGTCATTCAAAGAATATTATTACAACATTAAAGAATATTAAGTCAGCATTCCCTGATTTACAGGTTATTGCCGGTAATATTGCAACAGGAGCAGCTGCAAAAGCTCTCTGTGAGGCTGGTGTAGATGCTGTCAAAGTTGGTATCGGACCTGGTTCTATCTGTACAACAAGAGTTGTAGCGGGTATTGGTGTACCTCAGGTTACAGCCGTTATGAGTGCATATGAAGAAGCTAAGAAGTATGGAATTCCTGTTATCGCTGATGGTGGTATCAAGTATTCAGGTGATATTGTTAAGGCTATTGCAGCCGGCGGTAATGTATGTATGCTCGGAAGTCTTCTTGCAGGATGTGATGAAGCACCTGGTACATTTGAGTTGTTCCAGGGAAGAAAATACAAAGTATACAGAGGTATGGGTTCTATCGCAGCTATGGAAAACGGAAGTAAAGACAGATATTTCCAGACAGGTGCAAAGAAACTGGTTCCAGAAGGCGTTGAAGGACGAGTTGCATATAAGGGACTTGTTGAAGATACAATATTCCAGCTTATGGGTGGTCTCCGTTCAGGTATGGGCTATTGTGGAGCACCTACAATTCCTGTACTTCAGGAGACTGGTCAGTTTATTAAGATGTCATCAGCAGCATTAAGAGAGAGTCATCCACATGATATTCATATCACAAAGGAAGCTCCTAACTACAGTGTTGAAGATAAATAAATTAATAATTATTGTGTAATTGTGAAAAAGAGGGTTCAATTTGAACTCTCTTTTTCTTGATTTTTTTACTATTTAGGGTATACTTATTATGTTATATTGATTTTTCAATGGAGTCGTGAAAAAGAAAAGACTAGAAACCTGGAGGGGTCCTATGGGAGATATTTTACTAAGCAGTTATATAGCAAAGAACCGCAACGGTGCTAATTTTACCGATGCGGAATTAAAAGCATTAAAAGAGGGCAATCTTGACAATATGGTATCGATATTTGTGCCTATGAAAAACGACAAATATGTCCAGCAGTTACAGTGCGTTTTAAAGAGCATGAGATACTATATGGGAGAAGATGTAAGTCTTTTGCAGGTTAATCTTGAAGATAATCATCGTGAGCACTTTGTCGGATGCCAGATGATGGATGGCGATGAAGAAGTATTTTTTGCAATAGGCGGAAGCGATGACGCACTTATAAAGGTTGCATCAAGATTTGCACAAGTTGATTTTGATGAATTTGATTCGGATGCATATGATGCAATATGCGAGTTTATCAACTGTACTAACGGAATGTTCGCAACAAAGCTGAGTGATCAGGAAATTGAGGTGATATTAAGACCGCCTGTATTTTATGGTGATGCCAGCATATCCGGTGATAATGGATTTTATGTTGTGACAATGGAAATTGACGGAACTGAGTTTAATGTGATTATGTCAGTATCTGACAAGGTACGTTTAAAAACTATAAAAACTAATTGTGTTTAATGCAGAGGGAGATTTGTTATGGCAAAGATATTAATTGTAGATGATTCAAAGACATCAAGAAGATTTTTAAGAAATATGCTTGAAAAGGCTGGACATGAAATTATAGATGAAGCAGTTAATGGAAGAGAAGGCGTTGATAAATACAAAGAATTACATCCTGATATAGTCACTATGGATATAACAATGCCGGTTCTTGACGGAATAGATGCAGTTGGCGAGATTATGGATTATGATAAAGAGGCTAAAGTTATCATGGTAACAGCTGCAGGACAGAAAAACAATATGGTTGAAGCATTAAAGAAAGGTGCATCAGACTTTATTCAGAAACCATTCGAGAGTGATGTTATTCTTGAAGTGGTTCAGAAAGTATTAGAAGAATAGGAATAAGTATGTATAATTATAAACTGGTAATACAATATGATGGAACAAGATACGATGGATGGCAGCGTATGGGAAAGGATGAGTCCATCAATACGATTGAATATAAGATTGCTGAGATATTAAGAAAGATGACGGGTGAGGAAATCCAGATATTTTGCGGATGCAGGACAGAAAAAGGTGTCCATGCAAGAGGTCAGGTTATCAATTTCAAGCTTGATGAGCAAAAGAAACCTTATGAAGTGAAAAATTATCTCAACAGATACCTTCCAAGGGATATTGCTGTTATATCAGCAGAGGTTGTGCCGGAAAGATTTCACAGTCAGCTTAATGCAAAAGGAAAGGTGTATGTATACCAGCTTGACACAGGTGATGTGGCTGATGTATTTGAGAGAAGATACAGATATAATACATTTGAGAAGCCTGATTTTAAAGCGATGAGAAAAGCTGCCGGGTATTTTGCCGGCGAGCATGATTTTAAAGCATTTACAACTGCTAAGAAGAGTAAATCAACTGTACGTACAATTAATTCAATTGATATAGTGGAAAATGGCGATAAAGTAAAGATAGTAATATCTGCCAATGATTTTTTACATAATATGGCACGATATATGATTGGTATGCTGCTTGATGTTGGCAATGGATTAAAGAAGCCTGAAGCAGTAAGAGATATTATGGATGGCAAAGATGTACAGATGTCACTTCCGGCAGAAAGTTACGCACTTTTTCTTGAAAAAATCATATACCAGGAGGCATAATTATATATGAAAACAATTATAGAACATATTGGTGATGTTGTCAGCAAAGCGTTTGAGGAATGTGGATATGACGCATCATATGCAAAGATTACAATATCCAACAGACCTGATTTATGCGAATATCAGTGCAATGGTGCGATGGCGGCAGCAAAAGCATACAAGAAAGCACCATTTATGATTGCAGATGAGGTAGTAGAAAAATTATCAGGCAGCTCAATGTTTGAAAAGGTTGAGAGTGTAAAGCCTGGATTTATTAATATCAATATATCAGCAGGATATATTGCTGATTTTGTGAACAGCATGTCTGAAAAAGAAAAATTCGGATATGAACCACAAGTGACTAATAAGACTGTAATAGTTGACTATGGTGGAGCTAATGCGGCGAAACCTCTTCATGTTGGACATCTTCGTTCGGCAGTAATCGGCGAGAGTGTTAAAAGAATTCAGAAATATGCAGGCAATAATGTAATTGGAGATGTACATCTTGGAGACTGGGGTCTTCAGATGGGACTTATTATAGAAGAGTTAAGGGACAGAAAGCCTGAGCTTCCGTATTTTGATGAGAATTACACAGGTGAATACCCAGCTGAACCACCATTCACAATATCAGAACTTGAAGAAATATATCCGACAGCAAGTGCAAAGTCAAAAGATGATGAAGCATTTCTTGCAAGGGCCCATGAAGCAACATTGAAACTTCAGAGTGGCGATAAAGCATGTACTGCTATATGGCATCATATAATGAATGTATCAAAGGCTGATTTGAAGAAAAATTATGATAATCTTAATGTTCATTTTGACCTTTGGAAAGGTGAAAGTGATGCACAGCCATACATTCCTGATATGATACAGTCAATGATAGACAGTGGACTTGCATATGAAAGCCAGGGAGCGACAGTTGTTGATATACAGGAAGACACAGATACGAAGGAACTTCCTCCATGTATCATAAGAAAGTCAGATGGTGCAGCACTTTATGCGACATCGGACCTTGCCACACTTGTAGAAAGAGAAAAACTGTATCATCCTGATTCATATATTTACCTTGCAGACAAACGTCAGGAGCTTCATTTTACACAGGTGTTCAGAGTTGCGAAAAAGGCTGGAATTGTAAAGTCTGACGCTGATATGACATTTCTGGGCTTCGGCACAATGAACGGAAACGATGGAAAGCCGTTTAAGACACGTTCTGGTGGTGTTATGAGACTTGAAAATCTTATAGCAGATATTCAGGATGCTGTTTATGGAAAAATAACTGAAAACAGGACAATGGATCAAGCAGAAGCCAGAGATACTGCACGTATAGTCGGGCTTGCAGCATTAAAGTATGGTGATCTTTCTAATCAGGCTTCAAAAGATTATGTGTTTGATGTTGAAAGATTTACTTCATTTGAGGGAAATACAGGTCCATATATTCTCTATACAATAGTAAGAATTAAATCAATTCTTGCAAAATATGCAGCAGAGGGTGGTAAGACAGACAATCTTAAATTGCTTCCACCAGTGAGTGCTTCTGAGAAGAATCTTGAACTGGCACTTGTAAAATATCTTGATGTGATGGAAGCTGCTTACATGGATAAAGCACCTCATAAAATCTGTCAGTATATTTATGAGATTTCAAATGTTTTTAATGGATTTTATCATGATACAAAGATACTTGCGGAGCAGGATAAAGAAAGAAAAGAAAGCTATATATCATTGATTTCACTTACGAAGGATATTCTTTTAAGCTGTATAGATTTGCTTGGAATAGAATGTCCTGAGAGGATGTAAAAAGGAGGAATAAACCGGGGCACAACCTTGGATTTATGTTTAGATATGAAATTATTATCATTTGCCATTCCATGCTATAATTCAGCGGATTATATGGAAAAATGTATTAAGTCAGTTCTTATTGGCGGTGAGGATGTAGAAGTTATAATTGTTGATGATGGTTCGACAAAGGATGATACTGCAGAAATAGCAGACAGATATGCCAAGATGTATCCTACTATAGTAAAAGCTGTTCATCAGGAAAATGGCGGACATGGACAGGCTGTGAATACAGGACTTGCACATGCCACAGGAAAGTTTTTTAAAGTGGTTGACAGCGATGACTGGGTAGATGCCAGAAGTTACAAAAAGATTCTTACAACTTTAAAAAACTTTGTAGAAGGCGAAGAACCGGATATGGTTATTGCCAATTATGTATATGATAAAGTTGGTGCTAAGAGAAAAAAGGTGATTCATTATGATAATGTATTTCCTGTTGAGCAGATGTTTGGCTGGGATGATATAGGTAAGTTTAAAATAGACCAGTACATACTCATGCATTCTGTTATATACAGGACACAGCTTTTAAAAGATTGTGCGTTACAGCTTCCTAAGCATACGTTTTATGTTGATAACATATTTGTATTTGAACCGCTTCCATATGTTAAGAAAATGTATTACATTAATACTAATTTTTATAGATATTTTATCGGAAGAGACGACCAGTCTGTCAATGAAACAGTTATGATTTCAAGAATAGACCAGCAGATACGTGTCACAAAGCGTATGATTGATTCATTTATTAAAAGCGGCGTACAGAATAAAAAATGCAGGATGTATATGCGTAATTATTTGAGGATAATGATGGAAGTATCATCAATATTTCTTATATTATCAGGCACAAAAGAAAATTTTGAAAAGAAAGAAGAACTTTGGAATTATGCAAAGAAAAGTGATGCAAAGCTGTATCGTTCACTTAGATACAGTGTGCTTGGCAATTCTGTAAATATTCCGGGAAAGAGCGGAAGATGGCTTTCAAGAATGGGATATAAAGTTATGAATAAGCTTATTGGATTTAATTAGAATTTTATAATGGGAGATGTATAAAATATGATTCTTGATTTATTTAAACTTGATGGTAAAGTTGCTGTTGTTACAGGTGCCAATACAGGACTTGGACAGGGAATGGCGATTGCTCTTGCACAGGCTGGTGCAAAAGTTGTTCTTGTGGGAAGAAGAAATTGCGATGAAACCCAGGCAAAAATTGACGAATTTGGAGGACAGTCAGCACAGGTGCTTGCTGATTTATCATTGACAGAGAGTGTTGACCAAGTTCTTTCAGGTGCACTTGATGCATTCGGACGAGTTGATATTCTTGTTAATAATGCGGGAATAATAAAAAGATGTGATGCGATTGATGTGCCAAAGCAAGACTGGGATTCAGTGATTAATGTCAATCTTAATATGGTATTTTTACTTTGTCAGGCATTTGCAAAGCAATATGTAAAACAGGGCGATGGTGGTAAGATTATCAATGTATGCTCAATGCTTTCATTTCAGGGTGGAATACGAGTTCCGGCATATACTGCAAGTAAGAGTGCGGTTATGGGACTTACAAAAGCACTCGCAAATGAATGGGCATCAAAAGGAATTCAGGTAAATGCGATAGCACCTGGATATATGGCAACTAATAATACATCACAGCTTAGAAGTGATACAGACAGAAGCGAGGCTATTCTTGACAGAATACCGGCAGGACGCTGGGGAACACCTGAAGATATGCAGGGAGCAGCAGTATTTCTTGCATCAAAAGCCTCTGACTATGTTAATGGTTACACAGTTGCTGTTGACGGCGGCTGGCTTGCAAGATAAATATAAAAACGGATTCATGCATGTATAAAGCATGAATCCGTTTTTTTGCATGTTTCAATAAAACATGTCTTCAATATAATTTTAAAATAAAACTTTGCATTTATTCATATCAACATGGCTTTTTATAAAATCAGAGGCTGCATTACGCTGGTTTTCAGGAATGTCAGCTTCACGAAGCATAACAGTCATTTTTGAATTTTCAAAAAGCATATAGTAACCGAATTTTTTATATATAGTAGTAAATGAATCCCATTCATAGTTGAGTGTCTTGTCATAGTCAGGAATTTCAGCGAGAATTCCCGAATCCATAAGTGTAATTGTACATGGAGCACTCTCAGAAGCCTCGCGGTTTTTTAAGTGATAATTAACACTGCTTTTGAACTGGAAGAAAAATATATAAATCGGGTATGCCCAGCATGCCGCATATATAACTGCCAGGTACGTATTGAGAAATCCCAGTACAATAAGAACAATTGTTATGGCGGCAGGTGTCCATGTTAAAATAGTCTCGACAGGATTTCTTACAAATCTGTTCCAGAAAACAATTTTTTTGTATTCATCACCGCTTGCTTTAAGTGTAGTCTTATATTTTATATAATCCATGAAAAAACCATCCTTTAATAAATGAAATGTAATATATAACGCCCATAAAAATGCACTTTGATATAATAACATTATATTTAATTTTATACAAGGTGTTTGCAAAGATGATAAAATAATATATAATAAGATACAGAAACCATAGTTGGTGACATTGGTTGCTTACATAATTTAAAAAAGAAGGTTTGAGTGTAGTATAGTGGATAATTATATTATGAAGGATGAAGTGATGACAAATATAGTTTCATTGCTTGAATCTGATGAGACATTTGCAGAGATTGTTGAAAAAATACTCAGAGAAGCAGAGAGATATCTTTGTACTTCACATGCGGCAGTGCTTCAGGTAAGCACAGATGGTAAACTGATTAATACAGTTATAAGTTATGCCGGTGAAGGCGAACTGCCTCTTAAAATAAACAATATACCAAAATCAAAGTTTTTGATAGGCAGTGATGAGTTAAAATGTTGTGCAACAGGCAGATGTAGTGAAGAAGAAAAATATGCACTTGAGGCATTCGGAGTAAGGTCAAGCGTAGTAGTACCTATATTTATCAATGATTCGTGTGCCATGTATTTTGCTGTATTTGATGTCCGTAATGAGCTTTGCTTCGATAAAGTGAGAATGCAGTTTATCAGGGATGTATCAAGGATAATACAGAGCATAGCACAAAAGAAGGTTACTAATAATTCGTTATTGTCATCTTACGAAGTATTAAGGGATATTTTGAGCAGTATCGGCTCCGGAATAATGGTCTTTGATAAGCACGGCGATGAGATTTATTTTGAAAATGACGTGGCAAGAAAGACTGATGAAGTAAGACGTACAATACAAAAGTGCGTAAAAGAAAGAGTTATAAGACAGGATAATGCCAAGAAGCCGGAAAACGATGAAGAGACTGAGACAGAAAGACCGATAGAACATTATGATCCGGAATCAGGTCTGTGGTTTGAAATTAAGTTTTCTGACCTGACATGGATAGACGGAAGTGCTGTTATTGTATGCACAGCTGTTGATATAACGCAGAAAAAGAAGAATCAGCAGAAGATAGAATATCAGGCAAATAATGATTTTCTCACAGGACTTTATAACAGAATGAAGTGTGAACTTGACCTGAGAAATATTATCCGTGATGCAGTATGTTCCAATCAGAAAGGTGCATTAATGTTTATTGACCTTGATGATTTTAAACATATCAATGACGGGTTGGGACACCAGTATGGCGATTTGTTATTACAGCAGATAGCAGCCGGATTGCAGGGAATTCCAGGGCTTCGTGGACACTGTTACAGAATGGGCGGAGATGAATTTGTTGTAATAGTAAAGCCTGAACAGTTTATCGGAATTTCCAAAATCATAAAAAATGTCGTTGCATTATTTAACAGGCCATGGTATCTGAGAGGAACGGAATATTTCTGTACAATGAGCATGGGTGTTGCAACATTTCCTGATAACAGCGATGACGTGCATGAAATAGTTAAAATGGCAGATATGGCAATGTATGATGCCAAGAGAAGCGGAAAGAACAGATATAATTTCTATGACGGAAGCAAGAATCACAATACGGTCCAGAGACTTGATATAGAAAATAATATGAGGCAGGCGGTTGCGTCACAGATTCATGAATTTGTAGTATTTTACCAGCCGGTTGTTGATACTGTTACCAAAAAATGTATGTCATGTGAGGCACTTGTACGATGGGACAGTAAAGCACTCGGATTTATGGGACCAGGGGATTTTATACCGCTTGCTGAATACCTCGGACTTATAACAGATATAGGAGATTATGTGCTGGAAGAAGCATGCAGGCAGTGTAAGATATGGAATGACAAAGGATACAAGGATTTTCATATTAATGTCAATCTGTCCGTAGTACAGCTACTTCAGCAGAATGTTGTTGAGAATGTCGGACGTATATTAAGCAGGACAGGTGTTAATCCGAGAAATATAGTTCTTGAGATAACAGAGTCATTTGCAATAAATGATATGGAAAGAGTCCTTAAAATTATTTCCGGTTTAAAGGCACTCGGTCCAAGAATTGCACTTGATGATTTCGGAACAGGATATTCATCGCTTAATTATATAAAACAGCTTCCGCTCAATATTATAAAAGTGGATAAAACATTTATTGATGATATAGTTGAAGATGAATATGCACAGGCTTTTGTAAAGCTTATTGTTGATTTGTCAAAGACAATCGGAACACAGATTGTTGTTGAGGGTATCGAGGATATTGAACAATATAATCTTTTAAAGGAGATAGGTGTTAATTATATTCAGGGATATTACTTTGGCAAGCCGGTTCCGGCAAACCAGTTTGAATTTGAATATCTTGGAAAAGTACTGAATGATAATAAATAGGATACAATAGATTGTTGTGTCGGGAAGGAGAGGATAATGAAAACGTTAATTAAGGGAGGAAGGGTATTAGACCCTGCCAGCAAAACAGATGCTGTAAAGGATGTTCTTTTTGAGGATGGTGTTATCCTTAAAGTGGCAGAAAATATTACAGATGATGCAGAAAATGTTATTGACGCAGACGGGATGTTTGTAATGCCGGGACTTATAGATTTACATGTCCATTTCAGGGAGCCTGGTTTTGAGCATAAAGAGACAATCCGTACAGGTGCGAGAGCAGCTGCAAGAGGTGGATTTACAACGGTTTGTGCCATGCCTAATACTAAGCCTGCTATTGACAGCGTTGAGATGGTAAGATATATAATTGATAAGGCAAAAGAAGTTACAGATATTAATGTACTTCCGATTGCTGCAATAACAGCCGGACAGGATGGAGAATATATTACAGACTTTGAAAAACTCAAAGAAAACGGAGCTGTTGCTGTAAGTGAGGATGGCAAGTCTGTTATGAATGCCAGAGTTGCAAGACAAGCTATGAGACTTGCCGCAGAAGTTGACATACCTGTGTTTGCCCACTGTGAGGATAAGAATCTTGTTGCAAGAGGCGTCATGAATGCCGGTGAGAAAGCAAAAGAGATGGGATTTTATGGCATTATGAATGCTGTTGAGGATGTAATTGTTGCAAGAGATATTCTTCTTGCAAAAAATACAGGTGCCAGATTGCATTTATGCCATTGCTCAACAAAAGACAGTGTAAGAATGGTTGAACTTGCAAAGAAAGAGGGACTTCAGGTAACAGCTGAGGTTACACCACATCATTTTACGCTTACAGAAGACGCAATTACAAGCGATGATGCTAATTTTAAGATGAATCCGCCACTCAGAAAACAGGAAGATGTGGATGAGTTAAAAGAGGGATTATCATCAGGAATAATGGATTGCATTTCAACAGACCATGCACCACATCACAAGACTGAAAAAGAGCGTTCATTTGTCGATGCACCATTTGGAATTACAGGACTTGAGACATCTGTAGCACTTACAATCACAGAGCTTGTTGATAAAGGCGTTTTGACGCCGCTTCAGATGGCTGAAAGAATGAGTTACACACCGGCTCAGATTATAAAGAGTGACAGGGGAACGCTTCTTGAGGGAAGACCGGCAGATATAACAATTATCGACCCTGCAGACGAATATGTTATTGACAGTTCAATGTTTGCTTCAATGGGTAAAAATACACCATTTAACGGAAAGACTGTAAAAGGAAGGGTACGTTATACAATAGCCGGTGGAAAGACAGTATATTCTTACAGACCGGGCTGTGAATGTATTGTAGATAAAGATGTTCCTAAACTTTAATATATATTGAAAGGATTTATTAGACGATGATTAACAAGTTAGTAGACAAGATTAAGAAGCAGAATGCACCTGTAGTAGTGGGACTTGATCCTATGATGAAATTTGTTCCAAAACATCTTCAGGACGCTGCGTTTAAAGAATATGGAGAGACACTTGAGGGCGCAGCAGAAGCTATATGGCAGTTCAACAAAGCTATCATTGATAATATATATGATATAGTTCCTGCTGTAAAACCACAGGTTGCAATGTATGAGCAGTTTGGTATTCCGGGAATGATTGCATTTAAGAAGACTGTAGATTACTGCCATGAAAAAGATATGGTTGTAATCGGTGATGTCAAGAGGGGGGATATCGGCTCAACATCAGAGGCATATGCTGTTGCTCATCTTGGCAAAGTTAAGGTTGGAAATAAAGAGATAGCTGCATTTGATGAAGACTTTGCAACAGTTAATCCATATCTTGGTTCAGATGGAATTAATCCTTTCCTCAAAGTATGCAAGGAGGAGAAAAAAGGAATATTTATACTTGTTAAGACATCAAATCCTTCAAGTGGAGAATTTCAGGACAGACTTATCGATGGCAGACCTCTTTATGAACATGTCGGTGAAAAAGTAAATGAGTGGGCTATGCAGTGCATGGGCGATGATTACAGCTATGTAGGAGCAGTTGTAGGAGCTACATATCCTGAGATGGGTAAAGTTTTAAGAAAAGTCATGCCTAAGTCATTCATCCTCGTTCCAGGATATGGTGCCCAGGGTGGAAAGGCAGAAGATTTAGTGCATTTCTTTAATGAAGACGGTCTCGGTGCCATAGTAAACAGCTCAAGAGGAATTATTGCAGCATATGCAAAAGAAGAATATGCTAAGTTTGGTGAGGCAAACTTTGCTGATGCTTCAAGACAGGCAGCAATAGACATGATTAATGATATTAATGGAGCTTTAAATAAAAGATAATTAATGAGGAGAATTTCTTATGTCATTTAGAGAAAATGCTAAGATAATAAAAACAGGCTGTCTTGGGACCGGGGTATATGAGATATGGTTTGAGACATCAGATATTGCAAAGGCAGCAAAACCGGGACAGTTTATATCGGTATACAGCACTGACGGTTCAAGGCTTCTTCCACGTCCAATCAGTATATGTGCAATAGTCGATAACAAGTTAAGAATTGTATATAGAACAGTTGGTGCGGGAACAAAAGAATTTTCATCAATGAAAGAAGGAGAGAGCCTCTCAATTCAGGGACCTCTTGGCAATGGATATGATGTCAATGCCACATATGCTTCAAAAGATGCAATAATTTTCGGTGGTGGTATCGGAATTCCGCCTATGCTTGAACTTGCAAAACAGTTGAACTGCAAAAAACAGATAGTTCTTGGATACAAAGATGAGCTGTTTCTTAATGAAGAATTTGAAAAATACGGAACAGTTACAATTGCGACAGAAGACGGAAGCTGTGGAACAAAAGGAAATGTTCTTGATGCTGTGAAAGCACATAATATTAAGGGTGATGTTATATACGCCTGCGGACCAATGCCTATGCTTCGTGCAATAAAAGCCTATGCTCTCGAAAATAATATTGAGTGTTATATTTCATTAGAAGAAAAAATGGCATGCGGAATCGGTGCATGTCTTGCATGTGTATGCAAATCAAAAGATATTGATGACCATTCAAAAGTCCATAATAAGAGGGTTTGCAAAGAAGGTCCTGTATTTAATGCTAAGGAGGTGGAGATATAATGCCAGCAGAATCAGTAAATATGTCAGTAAATATTGCCGGTGTTACATTTAAAAATCCGGTTACGGTTGCTTCCGGAACATTTGGTTCAGGCATGGAATACAGTGAATATGTTGACCTTAACAGACTTGGTGCTGTGACAACAAAAGGTGTTGCTAATGTGCCATGGCCTGGCAATCCAACTCCACGAATAGCAGAAACGTACGGTGGGATGATTAATGCAATCGGACTTCAGAATCCGGGGCTTGATACATTTTTAACAAGAGACATTCCATTTCTTAAAAAATATGATACGAAAATCATTGTAAATGTCTGCGGAAAGAGCAAAGAAGATTACATTGATGCTGTTGAAAAACTTTCAGAAGCACCTGTTGACATGCTTGAAATTAATATATCATGCCCAAATGTAAAAGAGGGCGGAATTGCATTTGGACAGAGAGCTGAGTCAGCAATGGAGATAACAAGTGCTGTTAAAAGGGTATCAAAAAAACCTATAATAATGAAATTAAGTCCTAATGTAACAGATATTACAGAGATGGCAAAGGCTGTTGAAGCCGGCGGTGCGGATGCTGTATCACTTATAAATACGCTTACAGGCATGAAGATTGATATCAACAGACGTACATTTGCGGTTGCTAATAAAACAGGCGGTCTTTCAGGTCCTGCAATTAAGCCGGTTGCCGTAAGAATGGTATATCAGGTTGCCAATGCGGTAAACATTCCGATAATTGGAATGGGTGGAATTGCAAGTGCCGAAGATGCATTAGAGTTCATAATGGCAGGTGCAACGATGGTTGCAGTTGGAACAGCCAATTTCAACGACCCTATGACAACCATCAAGGTGATTGAAGGAATACAGTCATTTATGGAAAAAAATGGAATTAAAGATATAGCGGAAATAACAGGCTGTGTAAAATAAGTAACTAATCCATGTGTTTGTAATTAAGCAAATACATGGATTTTTTTATATTGGATTTTGAAGTATCTATCTTTCGGAATATATATGATTAAGGTTGATAAAATTATGAAAACTGGATATAATTATATTGTAAGGAAAGTAAGGAATATATTACTTGAGAATGGAGGTTTTTATATGGAATTAGCAAAAGTAACATCAAAAGGTCAGATTACTATACCTATTGAAATTAGAAAAAAGCTTGGAATTAAGAATGGTGATAAGATATTGTTTGTAGAGGAGTCTGGAAGAATATATATGATGAATTCTTCGATGGATGCACTTATGGAAGCACAGAAAGCATTTGCAGGAGAGGCAGAAAGGCTTGGACTTAAAGATGATGATGATGTGATGGCAATGATAAAGGAACTCAGGGAAGAAAGCGTGGTGAAGTAGATGAGAATTATGCTTGACACTAATGTACTGATATCAGTATTGCTTTTTCCTGGAGCTAAAATGAATGCGATGATGAATTATATATTCACACACCATCAGCTTGTATTGTCATCTTATGTTGTAGATGAATTAAAGAGTGTCATAAGGAGAAAGTTTCCTAGTAAGGAGCTTGCAATTAACAAATTACTTATGATGATGAGTTTTGAATATGTTTATACGCCGGAGACGATAGAAAGCGGACTCTTTGATATTAGGGATGTAAAGGACTACCCGGTTCTTTACACAGCAATTATTGAAGATGTTGATATTCTTGTAACAGGAGATAAGGATTTTTCAGATATAGATGTTGAGAAGCCTGAGATAATGTCTCCTGCACAGTTTATGGAAAGATTTTTATAAGAATCTCAGAGAACTTAAAAAATCCATGTGTTTGTAATTAAGCAGATACATGGATTTTTTTATGTTTAAATTTGGAGAAAAAAGAAAGGAACAGGTGATTATATGAATAAAAATCAGAATAAACGTTTTAGTATGGAAAAAGAATCAGATATTAAGGCTTGGGAGAGTCTTCACAGCAATGAGGTAGGAGAAAAATTTAAGTCACAAAACCGGTTTGTGATTGAGGAAATCAACTATTATTATGAGAGGGTTATGCGTATGCAGGAAGATCCATATCTGGAAACAAGGGAAAAAGAAGATGCATTTGCGGAGAGGACGAAGCTGGAAAAGCCGGTTATAAAGGTAGCATCAAGAAACATGTTCTATGATGAAAGCGGAAAGCATGTGCGTACTAAGAAAGAAATAATGGATGCAAGTGGCAACATCCGTAATGGCTGTAAGATTATCAGAAAAGGCGAGGTCTATGAGAAAAAAGAGTTTTCTATAAAAGACGATAGATTTAAACAGGATTCATTTCTTGATGAGGCAAAGGTGTTTTTTACAAACGAAATAAATCAGCTTGTGCTGCATGAAGAGGATAAACTTAAAGTCTTTGATAAGAATAGTCCGTATCTTGCTACTAAAAAAATAGGCAAAAATAATCCAATGGAAGAACAAATAAAGGCTGACAATGAGGTGCGGTAGGAATGGAACAGGACTGTTGACAGAGTAATTGTAAGCGGTGTGCAAGAAGAGGATATCTCAAGGATAAAGAAAAATGAAATAACAGAAAAGGTGAGAAATTCCATGGATTTATATGGAGACAGACCGAACCTTCTTGCAAGTATTATAAAGCTTGCCATTGCTGTGCTGGAACTACTTATTAATCGTATTATGTTTGCAGCGGTTGGTACGGCTGAAAAGATTGTTGATACTGCCGCTATAGATAAATGGAAATCATTTAATAATGTAAAACTATTAAAACCTAAGATGCCATTTCTGGTTGCTAAATTTCAGCAGCTAACCGATATAAATATGGAGTTGTAAAAAATTAACAATACAATTTTTGAATATCAACAACAACGCAGTAATCTTGAAATAGAGTTATTAGATTGTAAAGGTATGCTGAAATCAGGCAAATATGAAGAATTACAAACGCAGATAGATATACTTGATATAAAAATAAATAATACGAAGGGAAATATATCTGAAATATTACTTAAATATGGATATAAAAATGCTAAAGAGTTTTATACAGAGTTATTTAAGGCTCGTGAAGAAAAGACAAGATATGAAGAAGATTATAAGGATTGGTTAGAACAGTGCATTAATAAGCAGTTTGACGCGTCAAACTGTAATAGCATTTTTAATAAGAAAGAAATGCGGTCAAATGATATTTCTCGTTAAAATTATGAATTATATTATAATTGTATTTATTATAAGTCTTAATTCATTTTCCTGCTATAGGTGAAGAATTATAAATATTGTGATATAGTTTTATAAGAAATTGTTAGATAATAATTATGATATATTGATATGTAACAAGGAGATATTTATGGATAAATGGATAAATGTTTTTTATAGTGACAAAGGAGTTAAAGAAAATTATAATTTTCCTAAGATACTGAATAATGATAATGAGTATTTTTTAGCAGTTCTTAATTTTTTAGACACATTAATTGAGGATTTAAGGGATAATAATATTGATAGGGATTTTATAGAAATATCCGAAAATTATAGAACTATTATTGAGGAAGTGTTGAAAAAATATTATTCAGGAGAAATAATCGCTGCGTATAATAAAATAGAGCAATTAATAAAAGAATATCAAAATAGCAATATAATTATATCCAGCATTTCAAAAAGTTATTCATTTAACTATTACGTTAAAGAAAATAAGAAATGGGAGTATTTTTTATTTTATAGAGCAAGATTTGGAGATATATCAAAAGAAAAAAAGGAAGATGCATTAAAGCATACTCCATTTGATAAGATATCAAAGATTGGAAGTAACAGATTTAGTATCCCCGGACAGCCATGCTTATATTTAGGAAGCACATCTTATGATTGCTGGATTGAAATGGGAAAACCAGCGGATAGAGATTTTAATGCAGGATGTGTATTTTTAAATAAAGATTACAGAATCCTTAATTTGTCAACAGATATATGGGTTTTATTAAGTGCAATTGAATGTTTAAAGGAACAAAGAGACAAGAAGTTGATGTTTAAAGCATATTTATTATCACAGGTGACATCCTTTGTTATTAAGGAAGAAGGGCGGAATTTTAAGTCAGAGTATATAATTTCCCAGTTAATAACGCTTGCATGTAAGTCCAATCATATTGATGGCATTTCATATATAAGTAAGAGAGTTTCATCAAATAAATTTGGGCATAATATATGTATGAATTTGGCTCTATTCATTCCTTATGAGCAGGGAGTAAAATATTCAAAAAATATGGCTTCAGAGATGAAGATAGGAAATCCAGTTAACTATGCTTACTTTAATAAGTTAAAATTAGCTCCTTTAAATCTTTCGTATGATCCGTTACCATATGAGTTAAAGCGACAGCCGATAGCTATTGGGAATTTTGAAGAACAGATACCATATAGTGAAACTTATTTTTATGAATTTGACAGATACTTACGTAAAATTACACTTGAGAAGTATAGAAATTAAAAGTAATTGTTAAGATAGAGGTTTAGCAGTATAATATATCATAAAGATATCAAACAGGAGTTGACAACGATAATGGAAGGAAAGATAATTCTTAGCAGAGCAGAGCAGAGCAGAGCAGAGCAGAGCAGAGCAGAGCAGAATAACTAATGTGATCATAACATATATAAAACACCCAGCAGTAGGGATAGTGCGTTTTCGTACTATTTCTACTGTTGGGTGTTTTTGTTTTGTAGATTAACAAAAAAAGCATTGAAATCAACATTAAATATATTAGCAAGAGCAATTAGTTCGGACACACGAATATTATAGGTGCCACATTCAATTTGTGAATAACTGCTTCTGGAAATCTCAATGCCTTGTAACTGCATACGGGCAACAATTTGTTCCTGTGTAAGATGAGATTGCTTTCGTAATGTACGGATATTATTACCTAGAGAGATATCCTGCTTGATTTTCTGCATAATTAATTCAACTCCAATTAAATGTATTGCAATAAATAAATTGCAACTAAGTTGATTTTAGTTTGTTTTGAGAATATAATTGCAATACATAGATTGCAAAATTGAACTTAAATATAGAAATTTAGTTACGGAGGACAAAAATGAAGTATTATAATTTAACAACACCTCAGAAGAATATATGGAATCTTCAGAAATACTATGGAGATACAGCAATAGGAAACCAATGCGGAGCTATATTTTATAAAGAAAAACGGGATAATAATTTATTAAAAAAGGCAATATATCATATTATTGATAGTCAAAGTGGATTGCGTCTGCGTTTCGTAGAAAAAGAAGAGCCGGTTCAGTATATCGCTAAAGAATTGGAAGATATTCCGGTAATGAGCTTTGCCACAATGGATAAGTTTGATGATTTTGCAGAGAATTTTGCAAAAAATCCTATTGGACTTAATGATAAAGTTATGTATCGTTTTGTCGTTTTTCAGATTGGAGATCGTAGTGGGATTTTGGCAGCTTTGAGCCATCTTATATCTGATGCATGGACATTTTCTTTTATAGCCGGACAGGTAGATGAGATATATCATAATCTTGAAGATGGTGCGGATTATGATATATGGCAGGCTGATTATACGGAATATGTGCAGACAGAGAAGGATTATTTTATATCAGAACGCTATAAGAAAGATAAATCATATTGGGAAAGTAAATATACAGCACAGCCGGAAAAAAGCATAATAAAAATGTTGCCAGCAAAATCTGATAGTATTGAAGCAAAAAGATTTACAAAATGTCTGTCGGAGAAATTAGAAAATAAGATTAATAAATACTGTAGCAATAATCAAGTAACACAAGCAGTATTATTTGAAACAGCACTTATCACATATTTAGCGAAAATAAATGGAGAGAATCAAACAATAACAATTGGAATACCGGTTTTAAATCGTAGCAATGCCAAAGAAAAGAAGATTGCAGGTATGTTTGTATCTACTATGCCTCTTACAGTGCAAGTAATAGAAAATATGACTATAACTGAACTAGCACAGCAAATTAGTAAAGGGCATATGGAGATATTCAGACACCAGAAATATCCTTATTCAGATATATTGAAATATCTCAGGGAAAAGCAGAATTTTTCAGGAAACCTATATGATGTCATGATTAGTTACCAGAATGCAAAAACAGATACAGAGGCTGAAACAAAGTGGTATTCAAACGGATACAGCGAAGTTCCGTTTGTTGTTCATATTGATAATCGTGATGGGAAAAGTACGCATACAATAAATGTTGATTACCAGACGGCTGTATTTAAAGATGAAAGAGAAGTTGAATATATAGTCAGCCGTCTGGAATACATTATTGCTCAGATTGTATATGAAGCTTCAACTGACATTAAAGGGATTGATATTATTCCACAGGAAGAAAAGAATCTTGTATTGGAACAATTCAATGATACTTATGTGCAATATCCAAGAGAAAAGTGTGTTCACGAACTATTTACTGAACAGGCAAAGAAAACTCCGGATAAGGTGGCTCTTATCGCGGGGGAAGAACATTTAACATATTGTGAATTGGATAGGAAATCGGATGCACTTGCACAGAAGCTTATCGAACTTGGAATTGAAAATCAGGAAGTGGTAGGTGTATATCTTGACAGAACAGCTTATACAGTAATATCACAGATTGCTGTATTAAAAGCTGGTGGAGTTTTTTTGCCAATAGATCATCGTTATCCTAAAGACAGAATAGATTATATGCTGAATGACTGCACTGTTAAAATGATAATCACAGATAAAGAATTGAACAGTGAATGGAATGTAGAGTATCTTAATCTGAATAATTATGATTTTGATGACATTTTACATACCAAAGCAGTTAATAACCGAGATGATGCCTGTTATATTATTTACACTTCGGGAAGTACAGGAAAACCAAAGGGCTGTGTACTTATGCAAAAAGGTCTTGCTAATTTTTGTGCTAACAACAATATTGTTCCATATGCAGAAACATTACAACATCAAACGGTGGTTAGCGTTAATACGATTTCATTTGACTTCTTTATTGCAGAAACATTACTGCCATTGGTACATGGCTGGACAGTAGTTCTTGCAAGTGAGGAGGGAAGCAACAATAAGGAGCTATTTAAAGAACTTGTAAAAGATAATAATGTAAATATCATAGAGACTACTCCGACACGTTTGGAATTATATACAAAAGATGAAGATGGAAGGGATAGTTATTTCCAGCAGATACAACAAGTTGTATCTGCTGGAGAAGCACTTACTGAAGTACTTCTCCAGAAGATAAGAAATATTTGTGATGCGAAAGTATTTAATCCTCTTGGACCAAGTGAATGTAGTGTGTGGAATGTAGGAGGAGATTTTAAAACAGATATAACTATCGGTTCACCAATAGCAAATACTCAAATCTACATTCTGGATAAGAATAATAAACCACTTCCAATAGGCGTACCGGGCGAACTTTGTATTGCAGGAGAAGGAGTTGGCAAGGGGTATCTTAATCGACCTGAACTTACAGCAGAGAAATTTGTGACTAATCCATTTGCAACAGAAGAAAATCATCATGGGAAAATTATGTATCATACAGGTGATTTAGCTTGCTGGAGAACAGATGGAGAGATTGAATATCTTGGAAGAATAGATACACAGGTTAAAATCAGAGGTTTGCGTATTGAACTTGGAGAGATTGAAAATGTAATGAGTGGTTTTGCAGGAATTCAGCTTACGGCAGTAGCAGATAAGAGAGATGAGAATAACCGTCAGTATCTGGTTGGCTATTATACATCAGAACAGAATATTGATGAAAAAGAATTAAGAAGTCATTTATCATCCAAACTGCCGAAGTACATGATACCAAACTATTTTATGAGGCTTGATACTATGCCTATGACAGCAAGCGGTAAGACAGATAGAAAGAATTTGCCAGTACCTGATTTTACAATGCAGGAAAGAGAGTATGTAGAACCGGAAAGCTTAACAGAGAAAAAACTTGCAAATATCTGGGAGAAATATTTACAACTAGATAAAATAGGTAAAACTGACGATTTTTTTGAATGTGGTGGTGATAGTCTGCTTGCTATTTCAATGATTTCTGAGATAGAAGAAGCGTTTGGTGTGCAAATATCAATAAAAGATATAATGGAAAATTCTGTTTTAGAGAATCTTGCAAAATGTATTGAAAATGCTGATAGTATTGTGAGGATAAAAGCTAATAATAGTGATAAATACAAACTTCTTCCACAGCAAAAAGCTTTATATGTCACATATAGTAAGAATACACAGTCGTTAGCATATAATATGCCGGCAAGAATACGTATACCTAATGGAATTAATATAAATAGATTAAAGGATAGTATTATAAAGGCAGTCAGACATCATAAAATTTTATTTAGTCACATAGAATCAGACGGAAATGAATTAATTGGTGTATATGATAATGATGTTGAACTTGTGTTTGAACAGTATGATAAAAATGAAATTGATAATTTTGTAAGACCATTTGATTTGTCAAAATCACCTTTAGTCAGAGTTGGAATTACAGAAAATGAAATACTTTTTGACATGCATCATATTGTCGCGGATGGAGAGACTCTCAATATTATTCTTAAAGATATACTTGGAGAATATGATGGAAAAAATGTCTGTGATGAGAAAATAACTTATGGTGATTATGCAGAATATTTTTATAAGCAGGATATGACAAGGCATAAGGAATATTTTAAGAAACGGTTAAAATGTGATTTTGAGTCTGTTGTACTTCAACTTACAAAGACTCCTGTAGAAAAGGGCTGTTCAAAAGTATATGAAATATCGGAATCAACTATATCTGTGGCTAAAAATTATGCAAGAAAGCATAACATGACAGATACAATGGTATGCTTTGGGGCATATGGAATTCTTTTATCAAAATATAGTGGGAAAAGCGATGTATTAAGCAGTATTGTACTTAAAAACCGTATTTATGCAGATACAAAAGATATGGCAGGAATGTTTGTAAATACACTACCAGTGTATATAGGTGTTTCTGGTTCGGTAAATGATTATATGCAGAGGATAAAAAATCAGATATTGGGATTGTTTGAACATCAGGAATTGCCATTTGCATTAATTGCAGATACTGTCGGCATAAAAGATAAAAGTGTAATTAATACATCTTTTGTGTATCAGGCAGATGGAGATAAGAGTTTTTCTATTGGGAAGGAAACTCTGATTCCGGAGCCGATATCTACTAATGCTTCAAAGTTTGATCTTATGATGGAACTTACACCTGTTCAAAACGGATTGAAGGTCAGGATGGAATTTGATGGTGGAAAATATGATGAAGCGCTAATGGACAGATTAATAGCTGCTTATGAAAGAATTCTAGAGCAATTGGATAAAGAGAATATGGTAGATATAGAAGTAATGTCGCCGGAGGAATATCATAAGGTTATAGAAGAATTCAATGATACCTATGTGGAATATCCAAGAGAAAAATGTGTCCAAGAATTGTTTGCAGAGCAGGCAAAGAAAACACCTGATAAGATTGCACTTATTGCTGGAAATAAAAAGTACACTTATCGGGAAATTAATGAAAAATCGGATGCACTTGCACAAAAGATGATTAATTTAGGCATTAGAGAACAGGATGTTGTGGGTACATATCTTGACAGGACAGCTTATACAGTAATATCACAGATTGCTGTATTAAAAGCTGGTGGAGTTTTTCTGCCAATAGATCATCGTTATCCTAAAGACAGAATAGATTATATGCTGAATGACTGCGCTGTTAAATTGATACTGACAGATAAAGAATTGAATAATGAATGGAATGTAGAATATCTTAATTTGGATAATTATGATTTTGATGACGTTTTACATACCAAAGTAGTTAATAACTCGGATGATGCCTGCTATATAATTTATACTTCGGGAAGTACAGGAAAACCGAAAGGTTGTGTGCTCATGCATAAGGGATTAGCAAATTTCTGCGCTAACAATAATATTGTCCCATATGCAGAAACGTTGTCACATCAAACTGTTGTTAGTGTTAATACGATTTCATTTGATTACTTTATTGCGGAAACATTATTACCATTGGTACATGGATGGACAGTTGTTATTGCAAGTGAAGAAGAAAGCACACATAAAGATTTATTTGAAGAACTTATAAGAAAACATAGAGTTAATATTATTGAAACAACACCTACAAGATTAGAAATATATACAAAAAATGAAAAGGAAGATAGTTATTTCCAACAGATACAATTAGTTGTTACTTCTGGTGAAGCACTTACGGAAGAGCTTCTTAAGCATATAAGAGATATTTGTGATGCAAAGGTATTTAATCCTCTTGGACCAAGTGAATGTAGTGTTTGGAATGTAGGAGGAGACTTTAAAACAGGTGTCACTATCGGTTCACCAATAGCAAATACTCAAATCTACATTCTGGATAAGAATAATAAACCACTTCCAATAGGCGTACCGGGCGAACTTTGTATTGCAGGAGAAGGAGTTGGCAAGGGGTATCTTAATCGACCTGAACTTACAGCAGAGAAATTTGTGACTAATCCATTTGCAACAGAAGAAAATCATCATGGGAAAATTATGTATCATACAGGTGATTTAGCTTGCTGGAGGGCAGATGGAGAGATTGAATATCTTGGAAGAATTGATACACAGGTTAAAATCAGAGGGCTGCGTATTGAACTTGGTGAAATTGAAAATGTAATGAGTGGTTTTGCAGGAATTCAGCTTACAGCAGTAGCAGACAAGCGGGATGAGAATAACCATCAGTATCTGGTTGGATATTATACATCAGAACAGGAAATTGATGAAAAGAAATTAAGAATCCATTTATCGTCAAAGCTTGCAAAGTATATGATACCTAACTATTTTATGAGGCTTGATACTATGCCTATGACAGCAAGTGGTAAGATTGACAGAAAGAATCTGCCTGTACCAGATTTCACAACGATGGAAAAAGATTATGTAGCACCTGCCACAGAAATGGAAACTAATTTATGTAAGTTGTTAGGTGAGATTTTACATATAGAAAAAGTTGGCGTAGAAGATGATTTCTTTGAATATGGTGGGGATAGTCTTGGAGCGATAGAATATGTTGCAAAGGCACATGGAATGGGCGTTGAAATGTCTTTACAGAATGTATTTGATTATCCAACTGTCAGAAGTTTATGTGATTTCTTACAGGGTGAAAAGAAAGAAAAAGTACAATATAAAGAAACCGATTTTGATAAATATAAAGAACTCTTTGATAGAAATGTTATTAAGGAAGGTGAAAAATTTGAAAAGAAATCACTTGGTAATGTGCTTCTTACAGGTGCAACTGGATTTCTAGGTGCTCATATACTTAATGAATTAATGCAAAAAGAAATCGGTAAGATATATTGTCTTGTTAGAAGTAATAAGGCAGATGATAGGCGTGGAAGATTAAGAGAAATTCTTAAGTATTATTTTGGAGACAGGTATGAATCTGAAATAAACAAGAGAATTATTCCAATTATAGGTGATATTGAACAAAAAGGATTATCAGATGAAATACCTACAGATGTGCAGACTGTAATACATACGGCGGCTAGTGTAAAACATTATGGCTCATATAGTTATTTTAACAGAATAAATACAGAGGGAACAGCACATGTTGTGGAGTATGCTAAAAAGATAGGGGCAAATCTTATACATATATCAACTTTAAGTGTTAGTGGTAATAGTATGGCAGATGATTTTAGTGTATATCATTCTGATGAGGAAAAATTCTTTTATGAAACATCGCTATACATTGGACAACCTTTAGATAATGTATACATTCATAGCAAATTTGAAGCTGAACGAAAAGTATATGATGCAATGTTAGAAGGATTAAATGCAAAGGTAATTAGAGTAGGAAATCTTACAAATCGTGCAAGTGATTATATGTTCCAGCCAAACTATACATCAAATGCATTTCTTACAAGAGTAAAAGCAATATTGGAGTTTGGTTTATTCCCGGATTATCTTATGAACCTGTATGCAGAGTTTTCACCAATAGATAAGACGGCTGAGGGAATTGTAAAGATTGCCCAGTATGCAGACAAGCAGTGTGTATTCCACTTAAACAGTAATAAGGTTATATATTTTGAGCGTTTCCTTGAGGTGGTTCATAAGCTCGGAATATCTATGGAGGTTGTAAGTGGAGCAGAGTTCAACAGAGCATTACAGGAGACAATTAAAAAAAGTAATACAGAGTACATATTTGAAGCATTCCAGAATGATATGGATGAACAGGGGAAATTGGTATATGACAGTAATATTCGTATCAAAAATGATTTTACACTTTGGTTCTTAGAGAAGGTTGGATTTGAGTGGAATGAAACAGATATGGAGTATATTAGTGGTTATGTCGATTATTTCCGCAAGATAGGATATTTGGAGGTGTAGCATGAAGAATAGACCATATGCTTTGTATGAACTTCCACAAATTGATGATTTAAAAGATATGATATTGCAAAAGAAAAAAGCAAATCCAGATAAGATAGCATTTTCCTTTTCTAAAGGCAAAAATATTGTTTCAAAAACATATGCAGATGTTTTTGATGACGTGTGTTCACTTGGTACATGGTTGTGTTCAAAGGATTTTCATAGAAAACATATTGCTGTTATTGGAGAAAATTCATATGAATGGCTTGTAGCTTTCTTTGCTATTACATGTGGTGGTAATGTGGCAGTTCCAATTGATAAGGAACTGCCGGAAAATGAAATCGCAAGATTACTGGATAAAGCGGATGTGGAGGTTATTTTTTACTCAAAATCATATCGTGAACCAGTTTCAAATGCAGTAGAGATATTAAAAAAACAGATTAGTATATATTGTATGTCAGATATGCAGGAATATATTGATATAGGAAAAGAGGAGCTTAGATTAGGGGAAAATTCATTTTTAGAATACAAAATCGACAGAAAACAGTTATGCTGCATTATGTTTACCTCTGGTACTTCTGGAAGCAGTAAGGGAGTTATGTTAAGCCATGAAAATATTGCAGAAGATATTAATAGCAGTTGTAAATTATTTGTTTTGAAAGGAAATACCATAGCGGTGTTACCGTTTCATCATGCATTCGGATTAATAGTTGCAGTTTTTATGGTATTCAATTATGGATATACAGTATATATCAACAGAAGTTTGAAAACAATTCAGAGAGATTTGCAGATGGCAAAGCCACAGACAATGTTTCTGGTTCCCTTATTTGTAGAAACATTTCATAAACAAATATGGATGAATGCTAAAAAAGATGGGAAAGAGAAGTTGCTTCATAGAATGATAAAAATTAGTGATTTTCTACTAAAATGCGGAATTGATGTGAGAAAGAAAATATTTACATCTGTTAGAAATGCGTTTGGTGGAGAGACGGAGTATATCATATGTGGAGGAGCTTTACTTGGCACACATTATATAGAGGAATTTCGCAGTTTTGGAATTGAAATACTTAATGGATATGGGACGACAGAGTGTTCACCTTGTGCGGCAGTTAATAGAAATTTTTATCATAAAGATGGAACTGTAGGTATTGCAGTACCTGACATAGATGTGAAAATTAGTGATTCTGGTGAAGTGTTGGTAAAAGGATCAATAGTTATGCAAGGATATTACAAAGATGACAGAGCAACTAAAGAAGTTATTAATAATGGCTGGTATAAAACAGGTGACTTAGGGTATTTGGATGATGAAGGTTTCCTTACGCTTACAGGTAGGTGCAAGAATTTAATAATTCTTAGCAATGGAGAAAATGTATCACCGGAAGAGCTGGAAGCAGATTTCCTGAAATATGAAGAGGTACAGGAAGTACTTGTATATGAGGAAAATGGAATCATAATTACAGAAATTTATCCGGACGAGGAATATCGAAAGAAGATTGGTGAAGAAAACTTGCAAGAGTATTTTGATAAAATCTGCAAAGAAATAAATAGTAAGCGACCATTATATAAACAGGTTGGAAAAGTAAGACTAAGAGATTCTGAGTTTGAGAAGAATACAAGTAAAAAAATATTGAGATACAATAGAAAGGAAGATACAAAATGATAGAAAAAGTAATAGATATATTGGTTAATTTTACAACGCTTGAAAAGAATATGATTACAGAAAAATCGAGTCTTGTAACGGATTTGGGATTGAGCTCTTTGGATGTTATTAATGTCGTAGTAGCATTTGAAGATGAATTTGATATAGAAATACCAGACCAGAAAATAAAGGAATTAGTGACGGTGGGTGATATTGTGGAATATCTTGAGAAAAATATATAAGACATGTTTATTTCGTCAGAAAGAAGTAGTAATAGAAGTTTTTACTATAAAATATGATTAGAATATCAAAATATATTGTTTAAATAAGTAAAAAGTGGAGCCAATACATGAGACTCCACTGGCTACTGACATCGCAAGTTTTCGTAGCACAACTACTGTTAATAATATACTGTTAAAATTTTATTGTACCAAACGGTATTTTAATTGCGGCATAAGAGTATGTCTAAAATGTTTATAAATATTATACTGTATAATGAACGTATGTTCTGTAACTTTTTGCCCCTTGAAAATCAGATGAACTTTATCATATGCAAATATATATATCCTGCAAGAGGTGTGGACAATATAAATACACATTGAAACCAATAAATTTTTATGGTAAAATAAAAGCAAATGGGAAAATTTATTAATAATAAAGAATTCACGTAAACAGGAGGTTTAAGATACAATGGAGCAGTATAAGCAGGAATTTATAGATTTTATGGTTGATTGCCATGTTTTAAAATTTGGCGATTTTACATTAAAGAGCGGAAGAAAATCCCCATTTTTTATGAATGCGGGAGCATATGTTACAGGAACACAGCTTATGAAGCTTGGTGAATACTATGCAAAGGCAATTCATGAGACATATGGTGATGATTTTGATGTGCTTTTCGGACCTGCATACAAAGGAATTCCAATCAGTGTTGTAACAGCAGTTGCATATGCAAAACTTTATGGAAAAGAAGTGCGTTATTGCTCTGACCGTAAAGAAGAAAAAGACCATGGAGCTGATAAGGGGGGCTTCCTCGGAAGCAAGCTGCAGGATGGCGACAGAGTCATTATGATAGAAGATGTTACAACATCAGGAAAGTCAATGGAAGAGACAGTTCCTAAGGTTCGTGGTGCAGCAGATGTAACAATTATCGGACTTATGGTTTCTCTTAACCGTATGGAAGTAGGACTTGGCGGCAAAGTAAGTGCACTTGATGAAATCAAAGAAAGATACGGATTTGAGACAAGTGCTATTGTAAGCATGGCGGATGTAGTTGAGCATCTTTATAACAAGCCTTGCAATGGTGAAATTGTTATTAATGATGACATCAAAGCTGCAATAGACAAATATTATGAAGAGTACGGAGTAAAATAAGCAGGATTTTGCTTCGCAAAACAAGGAGGCAAATCCTCTCCTCACCAAAGGGTTCGGATTTTGCTCCGCAAAACAAGGAGGAGTGTTATGGACGAAAAGTTATATAAAAAAGTAAAAGGAATAGGAGCATCAAATCTTGCATTTGGAATTATCACACTTGTGTTTGGTATTACAGCAGGAGTTATGCTTATAGTTAACGGTGCAAGACTTCTTGCACACAAATCCGACAGCCTTATATAAAGAGGTCTGCATGAAAAACAGAAAAATAAAAAGTATTTTTAAATGGAGTGCATTTTTAATCTATATTGTGGCACTTATTTATTTTGTGTTTTTTGCAGAGATGCTTGGAAGGGCAGATGTACCTGTTAATTACAGGTACAATCTTGTACCGTTTAAGGAAATAAAAAGATTTATCATATATTACAGACAAATAGGGATTAATGCGGTTGTTCTCAATCTAGCAGGAAATGTAGTGGCATTTATGCCATTTGGATTTTTTCTGCCGCTTGTTTCAGAACATAAGATAAAGTTTTTCAAGGTTTTTATAACTGCATTTTCTCTTAGTCTGTCAATAGAACTTATCCAGCTTATATCGAAGGTTGGCAGCTGTGATGTTGACGACCTTATACTTAATACGCTTGGTGGTCTTCTGGGGTATTGGTGTTTCTGCATATATAAAAATATGAATAGAGCATACAAAAAAAGTAAAGAACAGGGAAAAAGGTAAAAGAATGAAATTATTTAATAAATACAAATTTTCCGATAAGAGCCAGACACTTGGCGGTACAATTTCAACCGTAATGGGGGTCGCTGCATTAAGCTGCCTGCTTTACGGTGTTTTTGTAGCATTTAAAAAGAGCGGTGAAGCCGGACTTGAAGTGGGAAGTCTTGGACTTATGGCTCTTATGCTGTCAGTAATTGGGACAGTAATCGGATTATTAAGTTTTAAAGAATATGATAAATTTTATACATTATCAAAAATCGGTTCAATGTTATGCGGTATCATAGCGGTATTTATGATGGCAGTATTTGTCATGGGTCTTGGTTTTTAAAGTAAATGCATTAAGGAGGCAGTAAAAGTTGTTTGACGATAATCTCATCGAACGTTTTGAATTGGCATCTGAAAGAATTAAAGAGATAAAAACAGCAGGCGGTGCGTGCAGTGATGGCAGATTCAGCGATTATTTCTGCAAAATGTCGGAGTTTATTATTTCGATGACGGAACTTTTTGGCAAAGTTAAAAATAATGAATTTGAAGATTATACATTTAATCAGCTTTCAGAGTTTAATAAATCATTATATGAAGATATACTTGAAAAAAATTATGACAAAAGCTATGCAAATCCTGTTTATGCCGTAAAGGTGATGGGACTTGAATATGGCAGGATGCTGTCATTTCTTTATGTTGAATTAAGAGGAATGATTGCATATGCATATGAATTAAGAATTGCAGAGATGACAGTGCTTATGGAGCTTTTTGTTGAGATTTACTGTTCATTTGAATCAGAGACACCTGACAGCACATCGCTAAGAGATATAATATACTGGTATGTAAGTGATTACAGTGATGATTTTGTTGAGTACAGAGTCCGTGAGCAGATAGATACTTCACTGTCATTTGCAACGGATATTATAATGAATGAAAATCTTGATGACATAAGATATCTCTATAAATTTGGCGAATATATCACAGATAATGAAATTATGACTGCAACATATCTTAACAGTCTTCCTGACGAAAAGATTAGTGCGATGGCACATACATTTACAGAGGGATACCGCAAAGGTTTTGAGCTTACTGGCAAAGACATAAGCAGGAAGAAAACAGTTAATATAAGATACTGTCTGGGATTTGAGCGTCTTGTGCGTGAGGAAATTAAGCAGTTTGAAGAAATTGGGCTTAAAACAACAATATACCGTGCCGCAGTTAATACAATAAACAAGCGTATGCATATAAAAATAGGATATTATGGAACAAGTCCGAATAAACAGATGGAATATGATCATAGGTTTGATAACGGAATATATCTGGATGCTGCATTTATAGAAAGAAAGCTTGGTGCATTAAAGTTTGCCTATGAGAAAAATAAAGAGAAAGCATCAGTATTCGGCGGTCCTGCTGTTATGGAAGTTTTCGGGGAAGAGCCGTTTGAACCTGAAAACAGGACGGAGTGTATGACACTTGATGATAAACAGCGTGCATTATCAGTAAAATATGACAGGGAATCTTCAGAGATAGTCAATAATTATATAAAAGGAGAGGAACGCAGTTTTACAATAATTGCATATCCGATTCCTGAAATAGGAAATGATTACGAAAAAATATTTGATGAGACTGTTAAAATAAATACACTTGACTATGATGTGTATTGTAAAATCCAGAAAAATATTATTGATGCACTCGATAAGGCTGATTATGTAGAAGTTAAAGGCATGAATGGCAATAAGACAGATATATGTGTCAATCTTATGAAAAAGACGAACGCTGAAAAGCAGACAGTATTTGAAAACTGCCTTGCTGATGTAAATATACCGCTTGGAGAAGTGTTTACCTCACCAGTGCTTGCAAAAACAAATGGCGTAATCAATGTAAGTGAAGTGTATCTTAATGATTTAAAATTTAAAAATCTTTCAGTTACATTAAAAGACGGAATGGTCGCAGATTATACATGTGATAATTTTGCTGACGAAGAAAAAAACAGGGAGTTTTTTAAGGAAAATGTATTGTATAACCATGAGACACTGCCAATAGGCGAGTTCGCAATTGGAACAAATACAACAGCATATGTAATGGCAAACAAATATGATATTGTATATAAGCTTCCGATTCTTATAGTAGAGAAGATGGGGCCGCATTTTGCACTTGGTGATACATGTTATTCAAGGGCTGAAGATATAAAGGTTTACAATCCTGACGGAAAAGAAATTATTTCAAAAGAAAATGAGATTTCATCATTAAGAAAAACACAGCCGGAAAAAGCGTATTTTAACTGCCATACTGATATAACAATCCCTTATGAGGAAATTGGAAGCATAACAGCGGTTGAAATTGACGGCAAAAGAACCGATATAATCAGAAACGGAAGATTTGTACTTGAAGGATGTGAAGAATTGAATCGTCCGTTTGAAAAATAAAACTGTAGTTTTATAATAAGTGATTAAGCAAAAAGTTGCGTTTATATTAATAGAGAGTTATAATATAACAATAAAATATAAATCCAATGGGGTGATTTTATGAGAATTCAAGATTTTTGTGACATGAAGAAATTTGAAGAAATTATGAGTAATTGGGCGAAAAGCACAGGACTTGCGACGGTTGCAGTCGGAGATGACGGCAAGTATATAAGTGAGTGTTATAATTTTACTGACTTTTGTATTAAACTCACAAGAGGAAGCAATGAAGGACGTAGAAGATGTGAAAAGTGTGACCGCGAAGGAAAAGGCGTATATCCGTGTCATGCAGGTCTTATTGATTTTGGTATTCCGATTACACTTGATGACGGAACTGTACTTGGAAGCGTAATAGGCGGACAGGTTCTCCCGGAACATCCGGATGAGGATAAGTTCAGAAAAGTCGCTGATGAAATCGGCGTTGACCAGGACAAGTACATTGAGGCACTTGGAAAAGTTAATGTAAAGACAAGAGAAGAGATTGAAGCGGCAGCTAACCTTCTCGGTGATGTAATTAACATGTATGTGAGAGCCTGTTATTCATCAGCACGCAGTGAGAGAATACTTGATAATCTGAAGAATGGTATCAAAGAGGCTGCAGAACAGATTGAAGTTGCCAATGATAATACGAAACAGATAGAGTCATTTGGACATAAACAGAAGATACTTGCCCTTAATGCAAGTATAGAGGCTGCAAGAGCAGGCGAAGCAGGTAAGGGATTTGCTGTAGTTGCAGAGGAAGTACAGAAACTTGCACAGGGTATGTCTGTAGTAAGTGTTAATATCAGAAAAGCTCTTGATGAGGTTACACAGACGATTAATAAACTTAATCAGTGATAAGTACATAAGTACAATATGTTTTAATAATAATCAGTTAAACTTATAATCGGATGGAGAACAATGGCTGGAAAGATTAGTAAAGACAAGAAAAAATATATTATAGCCGGTATTTCGGGAATTTTAGTAATTATATTGATATTAACGGCATATAGTATTAATAGTGCAAAAAATGATAAAAAACCGACAACAGATGTAAGCGTTGAAGATTCTGACAAAAAAGTTAAAAGTCAATCATCTGCATCATCAGATGGAGGACGTGTTGCATCTACGGTAGAGATTGAATTTGAAGACAGTGCAGTTCTTGTCGGAACAAGATTTAAAGTGACAGCCATTGTTACACCATCAGATACAGATAAAGCATTACTTTGGAGCAGTAGTGATGATTCTGTTTTTTCAGTTGATGAAAATGGAATTGTAACAGTAAAAGGCACGGGTAATGCAGTTCTTACGGCAACTGTGGGAACAGTATCGGATGCGGTTGTTATCGAAGGAATAACAGACGCTGCCACAGGCTCATCAGAAAATCTTCCTGTATTCATAGCTGATTCATATGATTCTTCATATACTGTGTCAGGTTCATCCGGTAACAGGACAGGCACACAGGCAACAGGCAGCGGTTCATCTTCATATCAGGGCAGTTCAGAAAATGGCAGCAGCTATCAGGGAACTTCAGGTACATCAGGTGGACAGACGGCTTCTGGCGGACAAAATTCAGGCTCTGACTATACGGATTCATCAGGAAATGCATGGTCAGATAATTCTGGCAGTAATAATTCAGGCAATCAGAATCAGGACAACGGAGGTAATAATAATTCAGGCAGTCAGGATTCAGGTAATACAGATAACGGCTCATCAGGTGGACAGACAAGCAGCACAATAGGTGAGAGTCTTCCGGCACTTGGTTTTAACCATATGATGAGTAATGTATACGTTTATGAAGAAGGAAACAACTATTACGGCGAGGTAATAACCCAGCCTAATGTTGCAATTATATATATTATGCAGAGAAGTTCGGGATTTGATAATGTTATAAATCAGGTACTTCAAAGACTTGTTCCGGGAGGAGCATCGCAAATCTGGAACAACTATTCTACAGCAACAACAGATAAAACATTTACAATAAATGACAGAAAAATAAGAATAGTAATGCCTAAGGGCGGCGGCCATTCGCAAATTGTAATATACAATTAGCTGGTGGTGTGTTATAATGTCGAAAGTAAAACCAAAAATCACAGAAATGTGAGTATGGAGGTATTTGGTGTTAAACGAAAATAAAATAAAAATGATGACAAAAATGGCAATATATGAAAAAAATCAGGGCAGGCAGATGTTAAAGAATGCCAGATATTATAAAGGCGATTATATTGCATTAAGCGTATTGAAAAGTACAATAGCAACGACATTTGCATATATAATAGTTTTTTTAATGTATATATTGTGTGATGTCGAAAAACTTGTCGCAGATATTAACAGTCTTGATTATGCAGCCATGGGAAAGAAGATGGCTTTATATTATGTAATTATGCTTGTTGTGTTCGCTGTTATTTCTGGTGCAGTCAGTGCATATAAGTACGACCGTTCACGCAGTGGAATGAAGAAATATTTTTCAAGACTTAACAAACTTGAAAGATTCTATAACGGACAAAAAAACAGAAAGTAACGGAGGACCCATGATGACTTTTTTATTGGAGTTAAAGGATAATATCAACAAATTTTACAATAAACATAATGTATATCTTGTCCCTGCACTTAAATTTGTAGTGGCATTTATATCATTTCTGCTTCTTAATGTGCAGATAGGATATATGACAGTATTAAAAAATCCTCTTATTGCACTTGCTGTGTCAATAATATGTGCATTTCTCCCAAGCGGATTTACAGTTGTTGCACTTTCAATATTTATGCTTGCACACCTGTATGCCATATCAGCAGAATTTGCGGTAATTTCATTATGTATTGTACTTGTTATGTATCTTCTCTATTTCAGATTTGCACCTAAACAGGGATACATTCTCATATTCACAGTTATTTTATGCTGGTGTAAGATTCCGGAAGCAATTCCTGTTGCGGTAGCTCTTGGAGCCGGACTTACATCATTCATACCTGTTTCGTTTGGCGTTATTATATATTATATAATCAAGACAGCAAGTGCTTATGAAACAGCAATAACTAATTCATCTGTGGCAGACAGCATGCAGCAGATATCTTATATTGTAGAAAGTTTTTTCAATAACAAAAGCTGTCTTATTTTTGTAATTGCATTTACAGTTGCAATAATCATTACGTATATAATTAAGAGACTTTCAGTTGACAATGCATGGACATATGCAATTGCAGTTGGTACAGTTTCAGAATTTATAATATTGATAGTTGGAAGCCTTGCATTAAATGCAAAGATTAATATTGTATTTATGATCATAGGTATTATTATTGGAGCAGTTGCTGCATATATCTGTAAGATTGTATTTTTTAGTGTTGATTATAAGAGAACTGAATATGTGCAGTATGAAGATGATGAATACTATTATTATGTAAAAGCAGTTCCAAAAATCAGCCTCGTTAATGAAAATGTCAAAGTTAAGCAGATTAATGCAAGAAAGACAAGAAAAACAAGTGATTTAAGTGATATAAGAAGAGCAGCAGATAAGAATGCAGCTACATTGGAAACTGATGATGACGATATAACATTTTATGATAAATAATATTTAACAGAATAATAAAAGCGAAGGGAGTGAAGATATGACAGCGGTTAATAATTTTATACAAAATTATTTGTCTAACCTGTATATACCCCGTATTACATGGACAGATATAATAGAGATTTTTATTATAGCATTTGTTCTGTACAGCTTTCTTGTATGGATTAAGAATACAAAAGCATGGGCGTTATTAAAGGGTATTATAATTGTCGTACTTTTCGCTCTTTTTGCATATATTCTTAATCTCAGAACGATTCTGTGGATAGCAGGAAAGACAATAAGTGTTGGTATTATAGCACTTGTAATTATATTCCAGCCTGAATTAAGGCGTGCTCTGGAACAGCTGGGAAGAAAAAAACTTGTGCTTAATTTCTTTAATTTTGGCGACAGTCATGAAAAAGATGAAAGATATAGCTCAAAGACAGCAGATGAGATTGTCCGTGCTGCATATGAAATGGGAGCAGTAAAGACAGGTGCTCTTATTGTTATAGAACAGGATATGATGCTTGATGAATATGTAAGAACGGGCATAAATGTTGACGGAATTGTGACGAGCCAGCTTCTTATAAATATTTTTGAACATAATACACCGCTTCATGATGGTGCTGTTATTATTAGAGGAAACAGGGTTGTGGCGGCAACATGTTATCTTCCGCTTTCTGATAATGTTAATCTTAGTAAAGAGCTTGGAACAAGACACAGGGCTGGAGTCGGAATAAGTGAAGTGACAGACAGCATGACAATTATTGTCTCAGAAGAAACAGGTGCTGTATCAGTAGCTGTCGGAGGAGAACTTATAAGAGATATAGATGAACATTCACTGCGTAACAAACTGGAATATTTAAGAAAGAGGACAATAGATGTAAAGTCTTTCAAAATATGGAGAGGAAGAATAAAGAATGAAGGAAAAAATATTTAACAACTTTTCTCTTAAAATCCTTTCAGTGTTATGTGCAATCGTTTTGTGGGCTGTTATAGTCAATATATATGACCCGACAACGAGTGTTACAATAAGTAATGTGAATGTAGAACTTATCAATGCACAAAGTCTTACTGATAAGGATTATACCTATGAAGTTGTGGACGGAAGCAAAATATCAGTATATCTTAGCGGACCTAAAAGTGTAATTACTGACATTAAGTCAAGTGATATAGTTGCAACTGCAGATTTGAGTAAAATATCATCATTTGCCGATTATGTTGACATTGATGTAAAAGTAGTAAAAGATGGCAAAGAAGTTACAGGAATTGAAGTTACACCAAGAACAACGGCCGTAAAGCTTGATATTGAGAACAGGCTTACAAAGGAATATACAATTGAGACAGATACTGAAGGAATGCCTGCAGACGGATATGTGCTTACATCAGTAAGTGTTACACCTACAACTGTAAAAGTTACAGGACCGTCATCAATTGTAGAAAATATTGACAAAGTTAAGGCTGTGTGTGATATTAGTGGTGCATATTCCAATGTTAACAGTACAGCTAAGCTTACGGCATATGCGGCAGATGGAAGCCAGATAAATGAGGAAGTTTTTTCATTTTCAAAAAGCGATGTAGATTATACAGCACTGATAAGTGCCCATAAGATAGTTAATGTGAGATGTGCAGGTACAACCGGAACAGTTAAAGACGGATATATGATTATGGGAATTGAACTTAGCACAGATAAGGCTGAACTTATCGGTGATGCTAATACACTTAACAACATTTCTGAGATAGTTATACCTGAGAGTGCAATTAATGTTGATAATATTGATTCGTCAAGAAACTATACGGTATGGCTTTCTGACTATATAAGTCAGGATTTAAAAGTAAAATCTGAAAACAAGCTAAATATTAAAGTTAAAGTGGCTGATTTAAACAGCCGCGAGTTTTCATTTGACACATCGAAGATTACATTTAATAATATAAAGACAGGATATCATGTTACAATAGATGATGATTCTGTTATGTCAATAGTCATAAGCGGTGAGGGCAGTGTTCTTGATTCGATTTCAGGAGATAATATAAAAGGAACAACAAACCTTACGGCTTTATCGGCGGGAAGACATACTGTTTTTGTTAACTTTACAGTACCGGATGGTTGTAAAGTTGTAGGAGAATATAAGATACAGGTTCTTATAGAAGCAGACAAACAGCAGGAAACAACATCTGCTGCTTCAAATTAATGCGGTATATGTATACAGGAGGTTGAAAAATGTTAAAGCAGACTATATTAGTAGACAGTCCTTTGGGAATTCATCTGCGTCCGGCTACAGCAATGTGTGATCAGGCGATTAAATATAAATCGAAGATTTCATTTAATTATGGCGATGGCAAAACTGCGAATGCAAAAAGCGTAATATCAATACTTGCTTCAAGTGTCAAATGTGGGCAGGAAATTGTGCTTGAAGCTGACGGCGAAGATGAAGAAGAAGCAATAAATGCTGTAGCACAGGCATTTAAAGAATCACTCAAAAATGATTAATAATAATTAAGAATGGAGGATAATAAAATGGGCTATATGGAAACTTATAAGTCTTGGTACGATAATGAATATTTTGATGAGGCAACAAGAGATGAATTAAAATCTATAGCTGGTAATGAAGCGGAGATAGAAGATCGTTTTTATAAAGATCTTGAATTTGGTACAGGCGGTCTTAGAGGTGTAATTGGAAATGGTACAAACAGAATGAATGTTTATACTGTAAGAAAGGCAACACAGGGACTTGCTAATTTTATTATAAAGGATAATGCAGCAGACAGAGGTGTGGCTATTGCATACGATTCAAGAAGAATGTCAAAGGAATTTGCAGACGAAGCAGCACTCTGCCTTAATGCAAATGGTATCAAAGCATACATATTCCCTACATTAAGACCTACACCAGAGCTTTCATTTGCATTAAGAGAGCTTCATTGCATAGCTGGTATTGTTGTTACAGCAAGCCACAATCCTCCTGAATATAATGGATACAAAGTATATTGGGAAGATGGTGCACAGATTACAGCACCTAAGGATTCACAGATTATATCAGAAGTTAAAGCAGTTACAGATTATAATACAGTAAAGACAATGGATATTGATGCTGCAAGAGTTGCAGGTCTTTACAATGTAATCGGATATGATATGGATGATAATTACATGGCTGCACTTAAAAAGATGAGCCTTAATGGAGATATTATCAAGCAGGTTGCAGATGATATCAAGATTGTATACACTCCATTTAATGGTACAGGTAATGTGCCTGTAAGAAGAATTTTAAGGGAGCTTGGATTTAAGAATGTATACGTTGTTCCTGAACAGGAAAAACCTGATCCAAACTTTACAACACTTGAATATCCTAACCCTGAAGATCCTAAGGCTTTTACATATGCATTAAAGCTTGCAAAAGAAGTTGATGCAGATATTATTCTTGCAACAGACCCTGATGCAGACAGACTTGGTGTATATTCTAAAGATGTTAAGAGTGGTGAATACAAGTCATTTACAGGTAACATGTCAGGTATGCTTATTGCAGAATATCTTCTTTCACAGAGAAAAGAACGCGGTCTTATCCATAAAAATGGTGCATTTGTTAAGACTATTGTTTCAACAAATATGGCTGATGCAATTGCAAAAGAATACAATGTAAAGCTTATAGAGGTTCTTACAGGATTTAAGTTTATCGGTGAACAGATTAAATTCTTTGAACAGCAGCATACATATGAGTATGAATTTGGTTTTGAGGAAAGTTATGGCTGCCTTGTAGGTACACATGCAAGAGATAAAGATGCCGTAGTTGCTGTTATGGCACTTTGTGAAGCAGCTGCTTATTATAAGACAAAAGGTCTTACACTCTGGGATCAGATGATTAATATCTTTGAAAAATATGGATATTATAAAGAAGGCCAGAAGGCAATCACAATGAAAGGTGCTGAAGGTGCCGCTCATATTGCCAAGATGATGGATGATTTAAGAAATAACCCACCAAAGAAATTTGGCAGATGGGATGTTCTTGAGACAAGAGATTATAAGAATGATGAGTGCATAGTTCTTGCAACTGGTGAGAAACACAGCACAGGTCTTCCTAATTCTAATGTATTATATTATGATTTATCAGATAATGCATGGTGTTGTGCAAGACCTTCAGGTACAGAGCCTAAGATTAAGTTCTATATGGGCGTAAAAGGTTCAAGCCTTGAGGATGCTCAGAGCATGCTTGACGAACTTACAAAAGCAGTTATGGAAAAAATAGGACAGTAAAGTTCAGAAATTTTTAACAAGTAAAACACAATATGAACACATTTCGTTGTTAGTATACATATACAGACAAGGAAATGTGTTCTTCTTATATAATTACATGTATTATACAGAACATATTTTAAAGGAAGGAGTAAGGTAAAATGTACGATAATGATTTAGATAATAATAATACATCATCAGGTGTAACAGGAAGCGAATCACAGAATTCGCAGGAAAGTACAGAATATAGATATACGTCAGGAAGCATGCCATACAATGATAATTCATACAATTCATCATATAATAACAATGCATGGACTTCCAATAATGGCGGTTATTATTCAAATACTAACTATTCAAATACTACAGGCAACACTAATTATAATAAAAAGAAAAACAAGACAGACAAAAAAGGAATCGGAAAGAGAATTGCAGCAATTGCATTGTCAGCAGTTTTATTTGGTGTAATTGCCGGTGGTACAATGTATGGCGTCAACTATGCGGCTAATAAAATAAACCCTGTCAATAATAATTCTAATGTAGAAATACCAATAGTATCAAGCAGTGTATCATCAACATCAGGAACAGTTAACGATGAAAGTTCGGCATACGATGTAAAGATGGATGTTGCAGCAGTCGCTAATGCAGCAATGCCGGCAATGGTTGCATTACAGGGTACAACAACAGTTTCAGGCAACTCATCATCAATATTCGGATATGGACAGAGTTATGAGGCAACAACAAGTGGAACAGGTATAATTGTTGGTAAAAGTGATACAGAACTGCTTCTTCTTACAAATGCACATGTAATAGATGGTGTAAGCAACTTAAAGTGTACATTTGTGGATGGTGAATCAGTAAACTGTACAGTAAAAGGCTCTAAATCAGATAAAGATATTGCAGTAGTTGCAGTTAATCTCAGTGATATAAAGAGTTCAACAATCAATCAGATTTCAATTGCTGAACTTGGTGATTCTGATGATGTTACACTGGGTCAGGAGGTTGTAGCCATCGGTAATGCACTTGGTGAAGGCCAATCAGTAACAAATGGTATAATAAGTGCCATGAATCGTTCAATAACAGTTAATAATGTAACATTTGATGGCCTTTTCATGACAAATGCAGCAATTAACTCAGGAAACAGTGGCGGTGCATTACTTAATGCAGACGGACGTGTAATTGGTATTAACTTTGCAAAGACATCAGAAGATGGTGTTGAAGGCATGGCATATTCAATTCCTGTTTCAAATGTAAAAGACCTTATAAATTCACTTATGAACAGAGAGACAAGAACAAAGGTTGCTGATTCTGAAGCATCATATCTTGGCATTTCAGGCGTTGATATAACAAGTACAATTTCACAGTATTACAAGTATCCACAGGGAGTACAGATTCGTTCAGTTGCATCAGGTTCTGCAGCAGAAAAGGCTGGTCTTGGTCAGTATGATATAATTGTAAGCTTTGATGATGAGTCAATATCATCAATGTCAGAACTCCAGAATACAATGCAATATTATAAAGCTGGTGAAACAGTTACAATAAAATATTATCATCCTGAAGGCACTCAGTACGTATTAAAATCTGTAGATGTTACACTTGGAAAGAAAAACTGATAAAATACATCCGTCTACAGGAAATGGTTAAAAATCAAAAATAAAGAATAAAGAATAAGAAGGATACATCAACCGGCAGGCATATATGCGGTGCAGGGCATGTATCCTTCTTCTTTTAACTTTTATTTTAGAAAGATTTTATTGATATATATAGAAGCAAAATGTATACTTTATAATATACATAAGAAATCGGGAGGACAATATTATGCAGGATAATAAAGATAATAACAATGTTAATGATATAGATAATAAAAATGCAGATAATTCTACAGATACATCCACAACAGAAAAAAAGGATGAGTATGAAAAAGTATGTTATGTATGTCATCGTACAGAAAGCCGGGCAGGCAAGATGATAAATATGGGCAATAATATATACATATGCCCTGACTGTATGCAGCGTTCATTTGATGCTATTTATAACAGTGGTATTAATTATGATGATATGATGAAAAATATTCCCGGAATGGGCAATATTCCCGGAATGAATGGATTTATGTCTGGTGATATGAATGATAATATAAGCCAGAAACAGAAGATAAAAAAGAAGAATAATAAAGATGACAAAGATAAAAAAGAAGATATTGATTTAAAAAATATTCCGGCACCGCATGTGATAAAAGAGATGCTCGACCAGTATGTGGTAGGACAGGAACATGCCAAAAAAGTAATGTCTGTTGCTGTATACAATCACTATAAGAGAGTAGCATGCAAGGATACAGATGTTGAGATTGAAAAGTCAAACATGCTTATGATAGGACCGACAGGTTCAGGAAAGACTTATCTTGTAAAAACACTCGCAAAGCTTCTTTCAGTGCCGCTTGCCATTGCAGATGCTACATCACTTACAGAGGCAGGTTATATTGGTGATGATATAGAAAGTGTTGTTTCAAAACTTCTTGCGGCGGCAGATAATGATGTTGAGAGAGCAGAACATGGTATAATCTTTATCGATGAGATTGATAAGATAGCAAAGAAAAAAGAGACAAGAAGTCGTGATGTAAGCGGTGAATCAGTACAGCAGGGAATGCTCAAACTTCTCGAGGGAAGTGATATAGAAGTTCCTGTTGGAGCGACAAGCAAGAATGCGATGGTTCCACTCGTTACAGTCAATACAAAAAATATTTTATTCATTTGTGGAGGTGCATTCCCTGACCTTGAAGATATAATAAAAGAAAGACTCAATCATCAGGGGTCAATAGGATTTACTGCTGATTTGAAGGATAAGTACGATAATGACAGCAATCTCTGCCAGCAGGTAACAGTAGACGATTTAAGAAATTATGGCATGATTCCGGAATTCCTTGGCAGACTGCCTGTGGTATTTGCACTTGAAAGTCTTACAAAACCTATGCTTATTGAGATAATGAGAGAACCTAAAAATGCAATATTAAAGCAGTATGAGAAGCTTCTTGAACTTGATGAAGTCAAGCTTGAGTTTGATGATGCTGCACTTAATGCCATTGCAGATAAAGCTATGGAGAAAAAGACAGGTGCCAGAGCACTGCGTTCAATAATAGAAGATTATATGCTCGATATAATGTATGAAATACCTAAAGATAATAACATAGGAAAAGTTGTTATAACAGGAGATTATATATTAAAAAAGGGTGCCCCGGTTATACAGATGCGTGGATACGAAACACCGCTGATAGAATCACATGAATAATAACAGGGATATATGAATATAATAGATTAAATTATATATAGCGGCCGGATATATGGATATGACATGTGACGCACTTATTAAATCACAGGAAATTATGGATTTTATCATATATAACAATCCATGGTACTATAATTATAATCCGTCAGATAAAATAGAAAACGCATGCGTAATTGAAGTGGATGAGAACTTTTCAATTGGATATGGAAAGCTTTCAGGTGATATGAAAATGAGCATAAGCAATCTTGGATATCAGACAATACCTAAGCTATATGGAATAATGGATACATCAAGTATGGATGCGGCTGGTATTACGTCTTCGTTAAACCAGCCGTTTCTTAATGTCCGCGGACAGGGTGTAATTATGGGAATTGTTGATACCGGAATAGATTATACACATGAAGCATTCAAGAAAAGCCCAAATGTCAGCCGTATAGCTGTAATATGGGACCAGACGGGTGAGTGGAATAATACAGAAAGTCAAGAGAGCAGAAGCGATTATGTTAGCAGTGTATACAAATATGGGAGAGTGTTTACTAATGAAGAGATAAATGCAGCACTCAAAGCACAGTCTGACGGCGGGAATCCTTATGAATATGTTCCAGAAAAAGATACTGACGGTCATGGCACTTTTATAGCCGGTATTGCAGCAGGAAGCCAGACAGATGAATTCTGTGGAGCAGCACCGGAGTGTGAACTGGCAGTCGTTAAACTTAAAGAGGCAAAAGATTATCTTAAAGAATATTTTCTTGTAAACAGAGAGACAGCAGTATTTGAAGAGACAGATATAATGCTTGGTGTACGGTTTCTGCTTGATTATGCTGCTAAAAGGAAAATGCCGCTTGTGATATGCTTCGGACTTGGAACAGGAAGCGGTCCAAGAACAGGTGCAACGCCATTGGCAAGTATGCTTAGTTTGGTTGCAATAAGAACAAATGTAGTAGTTGTTTCTTGTATGGGTAATGAAGCTTCAGGAAGAACACATATATCAGGTGAGGCACTTTCATCTGTATCACCATATACAATAGAATTAAATGTAGGTAAAAAAGAAAAAGGATTTTCAATGGAAATATGGGCAAATACGCTCGATGTGCTGTCAGTTTCAGTAATATCTCCGTCGGGCGAGAGTGTGCCAAGATTATCTGCAAGAACAGGCATGACAAATGTGTTAAAGTTTATATTTGAAAATTCACAGGTAGAAGTAGATTACAGAGTGGTAGATACATTATCAGGATATGAAGTGATATTTTTCAGATTTATTAATCCGGCACAGGGTGTATGGAAAATTAATGTATACAGCCTTACAAATATAAAGGGGAGTTTTAATGGATGGCTTCCGATTAATAATTTCCTGCAGTCAGACACATTTTTTCTGAATTCTACGCCAGATACAACATTGACAGAACCAGCTGCAGAATCAAGAATTATAAGCATTGCATCATATAATCATCTGACAGGTGCTATAAGTATAGAGTCAGGCAGGGGATACAGTGCAGATAATGTTGTAAAACCTGAACTTGCAGCTCCTGGTGTTAATGTATATGGCCCACGCATCGGAGGAGGATACACATATAGAAGCGGAACCAGCATTGCGGCGGCACATGCTGCAGGAGCAGCAGCACTGTTACTTACATGGGGCGTATATTACGGCAATGCAAAATATCTTGGAACAAATGACGTGAAATATATTCTTATTCGTGGAGCAGTAAGGGATGAGAGTGTATCATCTTCCGGCAGTGAAGAGTTTCCAAATAACATATGGGGATATGGCAGACTTAATCTGATAAATTCGTTTCTGGAACTCCGTGTGACATAAAGCTGTTTACTAAATCTGCTAATTGTAATAATATAATAAATGAAAAGTTTTGCGATAAAGCGGGCTTACGATAAAAAATAAGAATGCGGAAATGGAGAGCATAATGGAAAAAAAATACAAAGCACTTGCACTTGACCTGGATGGAACTTTGATGGACAGTAATAAGGAATTATCAGATGTTAATAAAAAGGCTGTCTGGGAAGCGATTGATGTGGGTACGGCAGTTATTCTTGCATCAGGCAGGCCGATGTTTGGCGTACTTCCTGTTGCACGTATGCTTGAACTGGAGAAACGCGGAGGCTATGTGCTTGCATATAACGGTGGCAATATATTGGATTGTAAGACAGGAAAACTTGTATATGAAAGATATGTTCCTAAGCAGTGCATTGAGGATATATGCATTGCTGCAAGAGAGTGTGATGTTGCACCATTGACATATTACAAAGACAAAGTTATATCTGAGAGAGCGGATGATGAATATGTAATAAAAGAGGCATTTTGTAACAGTGCAAGCATAATGCAGGTTGACAACATACCTGAATTTGTAGATTATCCTGTTTCAAAAGTTCTTGTTGTAGGAGAACACAAAAAGCTTCTTCCTGTAAAAGAAAAGCTGGAGAATAAATATTCCGACATACTTGAATTGTTTTTCTCAGAAGATTATTTTCTTGAAGTTGTACCAAAGAATGTAGGAAAAGATGCATCACTTGCAGAGCTTCTTTCGCAGCTTGGGATTAAAAGAGAAGAGCTTATTGCCTGTGGCGATGGACTTAATGATATTTCAATGATAAAATATGCAGGATTAGGGATAGCAATGAAAAATGCATATGACGAAGTGAAAAATAATGCAGATATGGTAACAGATCTTAATAATGATGAAAATGCTGTGGCAGATGTTATCAACAGATTTATAATTAACGAGCAATAAATATGTCATTTAAAGATTATAAAAAAGACGATTCTGAATTGTAAACCAGAATCGTCTTTTTATATAGTAAGTTAAATATAAGATTTACTGTGCACTACCTGTTGCAGTCTCATTTTCAAGACTTTCAACATACTCATCAACATTGACTGTTTCATCATTGTAAATCATGTTCATAAGTTTGATTGCTATATTAACCGTGTCATAATCAGGAACAACAGTTGATGCATAGAATCCATATAAGTTACAATAGTTAGACTGTGTTCTTCCGCTTACTGCATAAGACTGGACATTCCAAGGTGTCGAATCAGCAAGCTGGTCTTTTATAAGACCGGTAATCATGCTTGTTGGCATGTTGGTATATAAAACTTCTGTTGCAGCCTCAAGCACTGATGAATAACTTGTAAGTATAGAAGGTGAAGTAGCTTTGTTGATAATACCTGAAATAGCTGCCTGCTGGTTTCTTCCTCGCTGGAAATCGCCATTCATAAAGCACTGTCTCTCACGTACAAATGCAAGAGTCATTGCACCGTCACATTCATTTAAGCCTTTAACGAAATGATAATTTTCAGGAGCAGCATCATTACCGTTGGTAAATTCCACTTCAGAATCAATTGTAATGCCTCCGAGTGCATCGACAATCTTGACACATCCGTCAAAGTTAAGTTTCATAAAGTAATCAGCTTTAAAACCATAAAGGTCGTAAAGTGCATCAATAGAACCCTGAGTTCCGGCATTACCTGCATGTGTAAGTTTATCAATGCCTTTTCTTCCGTTTGCATCACTTATCGTAATATAATAATCACGAGGTGTAGAAATAAGAAGAACCTGTCTTGTCTCAGGATTAATCACTGCGAGAATATTAACATCACTTCGGCCTACATCAGATATATCGCCATATCCGTCATTTCCTGATATATATACAACAAAAGGTTCACCCTTTGATTTCTTTGCAGCTGTGTTTACAGTAGTCTTTGTAATAATCTTTATGTTGCCAAGAACTTTTGTCTTTGATGCAAAATCCGTATCTTCTTCAGACATGGAAGCACGCATCGACTCAGTCATAAATATTGCTTTAATATCTTTATTTGAATAAAGAGCCTCAAGCAGATTATCCCATGATGTATATTTCTTTGTTGAAATGCTGGCATTATTTTCTGAATTAATCTGTTCTGCTGCTTTTGTCGAAAGCGTCTCCTCAATAGAACCGTTATATCCAAAAGTATATGAAAGAGCATCTTTTATAGAAGAAGCAGAGTCATGTTTAAGTACGATAACATCGACAACATCAGTCTCAATCTTCGTATTTGTAATATTGCCAAAAGCCCAGTTTACTTTTGAACCTACAAGGTATCCAAAAACTAAAATGACTGACATAAGAACCGATAAAAACTTACCGAAGTAGTGAGCTTTGGTAAACTGTGATGTAAAGTTGTATAACAGAATAAGAACAAGTATAACAATCATCATTATAAAGTATTTTGTAGGAAAAATATCCAGTTTAAAAATCTCAAACAGGAAAAGGCCGGATATAACAAGCTCAACAAGAACGAGAAGCAATCCGATAAGAGCCATAACGCCACGTTTTTTTCTTCTTTTTTCCTTTTTGTTCAGATTTGTACTTTTTTTAAAGATATATTTCATATCTTTATTGGTCTTTGTGAAAAAGTTTGCCATAACAATCCCCTTTATCAATAGAAAGAATTTTAAAAATCTTAGCTGGTAATAATCGGCATAGATAAATTTAATTATACAACAAAAAATACAAATAACAATAAAAATAAACTAAATTTTATGGCTTTTTTACATTATAACATTAAGGTTTGATTACAGTGTGAAAACACCCGGAAACGTGGTAAGAATATATTATATTTTCATAGTATTACACACTTAATATTATTAAGTGAAATAATAGGACATGTATAAAAAACTAATTAAAATAATTAATTATTTAATAAAAACGGCAAAAAATTAAGTATACAACATAAAAAACTTGCAAAAATTAAGCATATTTAATATAATAACACCATAATATTTCGCTGCGGCGTTAAGAAAAGGAGTAAAAGATATTATGGGTTATGTTGATGAAGTCTTAGAAAAAGTATCTAAGAAAAATGCAGATCAGCCAGAATTTTTACAGGCAGTAAATGAGGTTCTTGAGTCATTAAGACCGGTTATCGATGCTAACGAGGAACTTTACAGAAAGAATGCAATTCTTGAAAGAATTACAGAACCGGACAGAGTTATTATGTTCCGTGTACCTTGGGTAGATGACAAGGGCCAGGTACAGGTAAACAGAGGTTTCAGAGTACAGTTCAATAACTCTATCGGACCTTACAAGGGTGGTTTACGTTTACATCCATCTGTAAACCTTGGTATTATTAAGTTCTTAGGTTTTGAGCAGGTATTTAAGAACTCACTTACAAGCCTTCCTATTGGTGGTGGTAAAGGTGGTTCTGACTTCGATCCTAAGGGTAAGTCAGACAGAGAAATTATGGCATTCTGCCAGAGCTTCATGACAGAACTTTGCAAGTACATCGGTGCTGATGTCGATGTTCCTGCTGGTGATATCGGTACAGGTGCAAGAGAGATTGGTTTCATGTTCGGTCAGTACAAGAGAATCAGAGGTATGTACGAAGGCGTTCTTACAGGTAAGGGTCTTTCATACGGCGGTTCACTTGCCAGAACAGAAGCTACAGGTTATGGTCTCTTATACTTAACAGAAGAACTTATGAAGTGTCATGGTGAATCACTTGAAGGCAAGACAATTGCTGTATCAGGTGCCGGTAACGTTGCTATCTATGCAATTGAAAAAGCTCAGCAGCTTGGTGCTAAGGTTGTTACATGTTCTGATTCAACAGGCTGGATTTATGATGAAGACGGTATTGATGTAGCTCTTCTTAAAGAAGTTAAGGAAGTTAAGAGAGCAAGACTTACAGAGTACGCAGCAGCAAGAAAGTCAGCTCAGTATCATGAGAAGAAGAACGGCGAACATGGCGTATGGACAGTTAAGTGTGATGTAGCTCTTCCATGTGCTACACAGAACGAACTTGATATTGAAGATGCTAAGCAGTTAGTAGCTAACGGTGTTAAGGTTGTTTGTGAGGGTGCTAACATGCCTACAACACTTGAAGCAACAAAGTATTTACAGGATAGCGGAGTATTATTCGTTTGCGGTAAGGCTTCTAATGCCGGTGGTGTTGCAACTTCAGCTCTTGAGATGAGCCAGAACAGCGAGAGACTCAGCTGGACATTTGAAGAAGTTGATGCTAAGTTAAAGACAATCATGGTAAATATCTATCATAACATTGATGATGCAGCTAAGAGATACAACATGGAAGGAAACTATGTAGCAGGTGCTAACATTGCAGGTTTCGAGAAGGTTGTAGATGCTATGTTAGCTCAGGGTGTTTACTAATTCTTTAATATCTGATTAAGAGGCTGTCAGTATCAGCCAGGATATAAAATTTTAAAATACATAAAAGTCCCGTAGACAAATTCAAATCTGAGATTTGACAAATGTTTATGGGACTTTTATTATAGTTATTGCAATGGGTAAAGAGCTTTTTGATTAGAGAGGAGTGATTGTTGATGCCTAATATATTTGATGGAATACGAAAAATGTCAGACGAAGATGTCAGGCTTGAAATAGCCCTGATTACACAGACTAATCTTCTTAATGCTGCAAAAGAGACCGGTAATAAGCTGGTTAACTCGCTTGCAGATGCAGCCAATTCATTTATGCAGGCGTTCGCTTCATCTAAGTCTATAGATTATCAGATAGTGCGTGTTTCAGATATGGTACGAAAAAATATAATACAGCTTCATGCTGATACAAGAAGTGAACTTGAAATACGGCTTAAAGAACTCATTGCACAAAAATGTGGGCTGACAGCACAGGAATCATTGACAGTAAGTGAGGAAAGACTTTCATTTCTGGCAGCAGCTGAAGCGGCAAAATTGTATAATATTACAAAATATGATACTCCTGCTAATAAAATAGAAAATGTCAGCATATACTATAACGAAGCATTTATTGCGGCATTACATCAGTGTCTTGTGCGTCAGGATGCAAAGGATGTTGCAGATACTGATTTGAGAATACAGAAAAGAATAGATGAAATATCTATAGAAGATAAGAGAGAATTACATAAAAGACTTATGCCTAAAGAATTTTCGGGTAAAGGCATTGGAAGAATACTGAGATTAGAGAAAAAAACGACGTATTTAAAGGATGTCATACAGATACTTGGAGTACAGGTTTTTGATGAGATAGCTGCATATGTTACAGCAAGCGTCAATGTACTTAAAAGTTTCAAAAGAATATCATGTGCACTTATGGCACAGCTTGTATGGAAGGCAAAAAATGCATATGGTACAGGATTTGGCGTCAATGAAAAATCTCTGCCATCATATACTACGGAAGAAAATGGGGCGATGCAGCGAAAAGAAATTACGGATTTTCATGCAATGCTAAAAGAGATACAGACACAGAAGGCTGCAGTTGAAGAGTATGATAAAAAACTGGACAGGCTTTATGAGCAGGTTTCAAAGACAGGTGAAAAACTTCAGAGTGAAAAAGATTTACTTGAAAAAGAACGTGTGCAATTTGATAAACTTGCATCACAAAAAGATGAGTACAATGCAGGGAAACATTCTGAGAGTGACACGAAACTATATTATTCGGAAGTAAATAATACAAACAGACGCATTGGACAATATGAGCAGTCTGTTTCAAAACTTGAGCAGAAAATGAAAGAACTTGATATATCAACAGGCGAGTGTGAAAATAACAAGGAAAATGCTGCAAAAGAGTCAGAGAGAATGGCAAAAGAGGCAGAATTGCGGGAACATGAACTTTCTGAGATTATAAAAAACAAATGGGGTGCATTTTATTATAAAATAACATTTGAAGATGAAGTATTTGTACAGGCTGTGAGACTTCTTACACTTGACGGAAGAATTGCAGTTGAAAGAATGATGAAAGAATTTCATGATACACCTGACAGTCAGGCATTTGATACACCCTCGTCATCCGGATGCATTATATGTGATACAGTGGCTGATGGTCAGGTAAAGTTATATCACGAAGGTACACACATAACTAAAATAGGAAAATAATAAATGAATATAATTGATGGTAAAAGTTATGAAAAAGCAATTGAATATATTAATTCGTTAAGCCAGTTTGTAGCGGGAACAGGATGTGAAAGAGCGGAAAAACTTCTGGAAAGGCTCGGCAATCCACAGGATAAGCTCAAAGTAATACATGTTGCAGGAAGCAATGGCAAAGGTTCTGTATGTGCCTATCTTGCAGGTATTTTACAGGAAAACGGCTATAAGACCGGGCTGTTTACATCTCCGCATCTGATAGACGAACGTGAACGCATAAGAATTAATGGAATGATGATAACAAAAGAAGAATTTGCTGAGGCATATGCCAGGGTAAAAGCGGTGGAAGATGAACTTGGAAAAGGAAGCCTTGCATATTTTGATTATTTCTTAGGCATAGCATTTATTGTTTTCCTGAAACAAAATGTTGATATCTGCGTCATAGAAACGGGATTAGGTGGAAGACTTGATGCGACCAATGCAGTTAAAAATCCTGTTCTTGATATAATAGCAACAATCAGTCTTGAGCATACAGCGATACTTGGCAATACAATAGAAAAGATAGCAAAAGAAAAGTCTGGCATAATAAAAAATAATGTTCCTGTTGTATTTATAAAAGATAAAAAAAGCGTGACAGATATAATAGAAAAAAAAGCAGAGGATAATAATTGTGAAGCATATGGTGTGACACAAAAAGATTTTCAAATAATTAAAAACTACGGCTATTGTATTGATTTTTCGCTAAACAATATGTATTATAAGAATGATTGCTTTACAATTACAACCGGTGCCGTATATCAGGTCCAGAATTGTTCACTGGCACTTACGGCAGCTGAAGTGCTTAAAAAAACAGGAGTTGTAAAACTTGAGAGCAATGCAGTCCATAAGGCTGTCAAAAAAGTACAATGGCATGGCCGTATGGAACAGATAGCAGATAACATATATGTTGATGGAGCACACAATCCTGAAGGCATAGAAGCACTTATTTGTTCAGTAAGCCCGATTACCTGCGGCAGAAAGACGATACTGCTCTTTTCTGTTGTCAATGATAAAGATTATGACAGAATGATAAAGAGCATATGTGACAGTAATATGTTTGATTATTTTGTTATCGCAGGGATACAGGGAAAAAGGTGCCTGGATGACAGCTGTATAAGTGATACATTTAAGAAATATACGGACAAGCCTGTGATTGACAAAATAAATATAAAAGATGCATATGAGAGTGCAGCTGCACTGCGGCGTGATATTGATGGCGTGCTTTTTTGCACAGGTTCATTATATCTTGTCGGTGAGATAATGAGTATTATTAAATAATGGAGGAACAATATGATAGATTTTGATGAAGAGATTAAAAAATTCAAGCCAAGCCTTGAAGTAGAAGACGCAGAAGATGCGATTTATAATAATGATGTTCCTGATATAACAGATCTTATTAATAAAATTGTTGAGGATTTATCAGACAAGTAGGAGAAAAATAATGAGATGCTTTAAATGTAATGAAGTTCTTACAAAAGAAAGCCACTGCCCGAACTGCGGCATTGACGTTTCTATGTATAAGAAAGCTGTTATGGCTTCAAATGCATATTATAATCTCGGACTTTCAAAAGCAAAAGTAAGAGATTTGTCCGGTGCAGTAGAAAGCCTGAAGATGAGTATAACAATAAATAAAAAAAATATAGATGCAAGAAATCTTTTAGGACTTGTATATTGTGAGATGGGCGATGTTGTTGAAGCATTAAGCGAATGGGTTATAAGTAAAAATATCCAGCCTGATAATAACTGTGCAGAAGATTATATAACTGACATCCAGTCAAACCAGAATAAATTTGAGCTTGTTACTTCAACAATTAAGAAGTATAATCTGTCTCTCAGATATGCCAAAGAAGGTAATACCGATATGGCACAGATTCAGCTCAAAAAGGTGGTTTCACAGAATCCAAGACTTTTAAAGGCACAGCAGCTTCTTGCTCTTATTTATATAAAAGAAAAGGAATACAGCAAAGCCAGAAAATGTCTTGCTTCTGTATTGAGAGTTGATAGAAATAATACACTTGCACAGCTTTATATGCAGGCTATTGATGAAGAATTATCATCTAAAAAGAAAGAATCACAGTCATCATTGAAGAAGAGAAATAAAGATGATGATAGAAAGCCGTTAAGCGGTAATGATGTAATCCTTCCGCGTTCATCATATAAAGAGCCGAGCAATGGTGCCATAACGATTATAAATATACTTGTTGGTGTTGCAATAGGAGCAGCATTGATATGGTTTCTTATCATACCGTCAAGATACAGGGGGCTTACATCAGAATATAATAAGAGCCTTCAGGAATACAGCGAACAGCTCTCATCTGGCAATGTAGAGCTTAATTCGCTTCAAAACCAGCTCGATTCTGTAAAGAAAGAAAAAGAATCGTTAGAGACACGTCTGTCACAGGTAAGCGGTGCAGACGGCAATAATAAGCTGTTGACTGCTGTTATAAAAGCAGCTAACTTATACATTTCAAATGATTCAACAGGTGCGGCAGAGGCTATTGCTGATGTTGATGTAAGTTCACTCCCTGTTGAAGAAGCAAAGACACTTTATAATACAATATCAGGTGCTACAATGATGAATGCGGCAAATGATTTGTATAACAGAGGAATGACGGCATATAACAAGGCTGACTACACAACGGCAGCAGATTTGCTTGTGAGAGCTTATAAGTGTGACAAGACAAAAGCCGATGCAGTTTTCTATGCGGCAAAGAGTTATGTTGCACTTAATCAGCCGGATAATGCTAAAAAATACTATCAAATTATAGCAGATGAATTCAAGAGCAGCGGATATGTAACAGAAGCACAGGCTTATGTACAGTCACACTGATGTTGAAAAATATACGTAAAAGAGAAGACCTGACAGGAATGAAAGCCTGTCAGGTTTTTTGTTACGGAAAAATATAGTTATAATCAAATGGAGGTTGACAGGAATGCAGGAAGAACATGTTGCTGTTGCAGACGGAGAAAATGAAGTAAGGCACACGGATTATATTTACATGGTGTCGGATAAAATGCTTGTTATAAGCATGATAGCGGAACTTGACCATCATCTTGCGGATGAAATGAGAGAAGTGATTGATGATGTCATTGATGTAAGAGGCGTAGAAGATATAATATTTGATTTCAGCAGAATAAATTTTATGGATAGTGCCGGAATAGGTCTTATAATGGGACGGTACAGAAAAATCCATGAAAAAGGCCGGATATATGTTGCCGGTGCAGGGGAAGGAATATCAAGAATACTCCTTATTTCGGGACTTCATAAGCTTGTAGTTGTAAGCAGTGATGTAAATGATGCAGCGAAGAAAATATTAGAAAGTAAAAGGGGAAATTGAAATGAATAAAAATAGTAACAGCTTTGAAATTATATTTGATTCAAAATCCGAAAATGAAAGTTTTGCAAGAGTTGTTGTTGCGGCATTTTGTACAAGATTAGATCCGACATTAGAAGAAATCTCTGATATAAAAACTGCTGTATCGGAAGCGGTAACAAACTGTATAGTTCATGGATATGAGGGAAGAGAAGGCAAAATAAGCCTGAAATGTGAGCTTAATGATAATGAACTGACAATAGAAGTACATGATGACGGAGTTGGAATAGATGACATAGAAAGAGCAATGGAGCCAATGTATACATCAAAGCCACAGCTTGAGCGTTCAGGAATGGGATTTTCATTTATGGAGGCATTTATGGATGAGTTACATGTCAAATCAGGAAAGCACAGCGGTACAACCGTGATGATGAAAAAAAAAATAGGAGTAAATAATTAGTGGATTGGGTGTGGTTATATGAATCATACTAAGGAACTGATAGAAATGGCACATGGAGGAGATAAAGCAGCCAGAGAGAAACTGATTGTTGAAAATATGGGACTGATATGGAGCATAGTAAAGCGATTCGCGGGACGTGGCTATGAACAGGAAGATTTATTCCAGATAGGCAGCATTGGACTTATAAAAGCTGTTGATAAGTTTGACACATCATTTGATGTACAGTTTTCGACATATGCTGTACCAATGATTTCGGGAGAAATCAAGCGTTTTTTAAGAGATGACGGAATGATAAAAGTAAGCCGTTCGATGAAAGAGACCGCATACAAAGCTTATATTGCGAGGGAGAAAATGGAGGAAAAACTTAAAAGAGAGCCAACACTTACCGAGATAGCGGCAGAAATCGGAGTTACATCAGAGGAACTTGCACAGGCATTTGATGCATCGGCACAGATAGAGTCACTCCACAAAGTGATTTATCAGGGGGATGGAAGTGATATTTCACTTATGGACAAGCTTCCGTGTGAAGACGACCCATGTGAAGATATGATGAACCGCATGGTGCTGGAAGAGATGCTCTCAAAGCTTGATAAAAAAGAACGCCAGCTTATTTATATGCGTTATTATCAGGATAAAACGCAGACGGAAATAGCTGGAATTCTTGGCGTTTCGCAGGTTCAGGTATCAAGGCTTGAGAAAAAAATACTAAAAAAAATGAAATCCGGTGAATAAATGTCCTGTTGGAAAGCCATGCTAAAAACGAGGAGATGATGTCAAAATGAGTGAAACGGTATATATAAAAACAGACAAAAACATCGAAGTTTCAAAACGCATGGTATTAATTGGAGATGTTGCTGATGTATATTGCAACGATAAAAAGATGGAAAATGATATAAAACATATATGCCTTATTATACTCGATGAAGTTGGCGTGAATAAAATAAAGAAAAAGAGAGTATGTCTTTCATTTATGGATATTGTAAAAGCTGTTGCAAAAAAATATCCTGATGCCGATGTGAATAATCTTGGTGAAAATGATTTTATTGTGGATTACATTTTGGAAAAGAAACATTCAAAGTTTCTGCAGGGATTATTAATAGCATTTGTGGCTGCATTTACATTTGTCGGGAGCATGTACGCAATTATGGCATACAACAATGATGTAAGTACCATTGAAATATTTGAGAAAGTGTATGAGATATTTGGAGCAGACAATGCACAACAGGTAAAACTGCTGGAAATAATGTATGCTGTCGGTCTTGCACTTGGAATTATAATTTTCTATAACCATTTTGCCGGGGTGAGGCTGTCAGGGGAACCTACACCTATAGAAGTTGAAATGGATAAATATGAAAAAGATGTTGATGATACGCTTATTGACAGAAAATCCAAAACAGAACAGAAAGGAAAGAAAGCATGACAGTATTTCTGGCTTTTTTTGGACTGGCAGCAGGTGCGGTTACAGCAGCAGGATATTTTGCACTTATAACAAGCGTTGGAATGATAAACAGGGCAGCAGCATCAACAGGAACAACAAAAAGTATATTTTTTTATGAAGAATGTCTGCTATTTGGAGTTGTAGCAGGAAACTGCCTGTCAATGTTTAATATCAGTATAGATATTGGCACAGCAGGTATTGTGATGTATGGAGTATTTTCAGGAATGTTTATAGGACTGCTTGTTGTAAGCCTTGCAGAGACACTGAAAGCACTGCCTATATTTATAAGGCGTGTAAGAATCGGTTCCGGGCTTGGCATCATAATTCTTATGATTGGTCTTGGAAAAGCAGCAGGTCATATAATTTATTATTTTTTCCTTTATTAATCCGGTATACCATTAATCTAACCTATGTAGGAGGCGGCAGAATGATTCGTGATGTAGAAAAAAGAAATAAAAATTATAACGCATATGTTGAGCAGGTAACGCCAAAGGCCAGCTGTCTTAAAAATTGTATTAAAGCATTTATTACAGGTGGTGCAATATGCCTTTTTGGCCAGATTCTTATAGAACTATTTAAAAATGCAGGGATGGCAAAAGATGAGGCGTCACTTTGGACGACGATTTGCCTTGTTCTTGCAAGTAATATTCTTACAGGTCTTAATATTTATCCTCTGATAACAACATGGGGCGGTGCTGGAAGTCTCGTTCCGATAACAGGATTTGCAAACAGTGTTGCAGCACCTGCGATAGAATATAAGGCTGAGGGAGAAGTATTTGGAATCGGATGCAAAATATTTACGATAGCCGGACCGGTTATTCTTTATGGAATATTTTCATCATGGATAGCCGGGCTATTGTATCTGCTTGCAAAATTATGGATGTAGGAGGTGATAGTGTGCAAAAAGGAAGTCAGAGCTTTAAGTTTGATATACCTGTATACATTGAACAAACCGCATCGGTAGTGGGCGAAAAAGAGAGTGAAGGTCCGCTTGGCAGAATGTTTGATGTTGTGATAAAAGACCCAATGTCAGGAAAAGATAACTGGGAGCAGGCAGAAAGTGCCTTGCAGGAGGCTGTAGTAGATAAGCTTCTTATGAAAACATCATACAAAAAAGAACAAATAAGATATATATTATCGGGAGATTTGTTAGGACAGCTTATAGCGACGTCTTTTGGAATAAGTAAATATGAAATTCCGCATTTCGGAATATATGGTGCATGTTCGACATTTGGAGAAGCATTATCACTTGGGGCACTTATAATCTCTGCGGGTGCGGCAGACAGACTCATATGTATGGCATCAAGCCATTTCGCAAGTGCGGAAAAACAGTTCCGTTTTCCTCTTGAATATGGAAACCAGCGTCCTAAGGCTTCCACCTGGACTGTCACGGGAAGCGGAGCGGCAGTTATTACAAACGAGAGGCAGCCTGTGGCCATTACAGGTATTACAACGGGAAAAATCATAGATTATGGTGTCAAAGATTCAATGAATATGGGTGCCTGCATGGCACCGGCAGCTGCAGACCTGATTGTGGCAAATTTTAAGGATTTTGAGACGGATGAAAAATATTATGACAGAATCATAACCGGAGATTTAGGAACGGTAGGAAGAGAAATACTTATAAATCTTGTAAAAGAAAAAGGTTATGATATTTCGCAGATTCATATGGACTGCGGAATTGAAATATTTGACCCGCAAAAACAGGGAACACATGCTGGCGGAAGTGGATGCGGCTGCAGTGCGGTGGTGTTTAGCTCATATATAATTGACAATGTAAGAGATGGAAAATGGAAAAGAATTTTATTTATTCCGACAGGGGCATTGCTGTCAACAGTAAGTTATAATGAAGGGCAGAGTGTTCCCGGAATTGCACACGGAGTGATTGTTGAACATGTATAAAAATAATATACAGTATGTGGAAATTATTAAATGTGTATAGGGAGGCAGAATGGTATTTGTAAAAGCATTTGTCATAGGCGGTCTTATATGTGCCGCAGTACAGATTCTTATGGAAAAAACCAAGCTGATGCCGGGCAGGATAATGGTTCTTCTTGTATGCTCCGGCGTAGTTCTGGGGGCTGTCGGTTTATATGAACCGATTCTTGAATTTGCAGGAGCTGGGGCATCAGTGCCACTTCTTGGATTTGGTAATGTTTTATGGAAAGGAATTAAACAGGCAGTTGACGAATCTGGTTTTCTTGGGCTTTTCAAAGGCGGGTTTACCGCATGTGCCGTAGGTGTATCATCGGCATTGATATTCGGATATATTTCGTCATTGATATTTAAACCTCATATGAAGAAAAAATAAGCGGATGGGAAGTGATTTCCCATCCGCTTTCTGTTATCGTCTCGTTGTACCTGACGTATTGCTATTGCTGGATGTTGTAGGTTTTGTAGAAGACGGAGCAGTTGTACTCTGTGTGGTTCCTGAAGAATTGCCTGAGCTTGTGCTTCCTGATGATGAACCGCCGTGTGCAGTACATACCTTTGAAAGCTGTTCCTCGGTAATTGCATATTCCTGATCCCATGTAGTATAAGTTGTCTCATCTTCATTTGAAGGATTCTTAACAATCGCAGCTTTTTTAATCATAATCTTAGTAGTCTTGTGAGGACAGTTTGCAGATGCGATTTTGCCTGTGTCATCACAGATAGTTACTTTAATATGAACATCACATGTATCGGTCGGATTATTATCCTTAGAGAAATATTCTGTCACAAGCTGTGAACCTCTTGGATCCTGGTCGCATAAGCCTGCTACAGGAAGCTTTCCTGACTGTGAGCATACCTCTGTTTCTACTATATCATCCGGTTTTTCAAAAGAACCTGTAGGAAGATTATCGTGAATTTCCTGCATTATTGTACGCCACATTTTTCTGTGGTCAATATATCCTGAAAGTTCCTTTGAGTTATCATCATATCCGAGCCATATAGCAGCTGTATAATAAGGTGTATAACCGCAGAACCATTTATCTGTTACATTCTGTGTAGTACCTGTTTTTCCGGCTGTAGGCTGATTGCTTAAAGCAGCAGCTTCAGCAGTACCGGCAGCAGTAACTGATTCAAGTGCGTTAGTTAAAAGCCATGAAGTTGATTTCTTCAAAACAGTATGTGTAAGAGGCTGTGTATTGTCAAGGATAACATTGCCGTCTTTATCTTTGACTTGTGTATAATAAACAGGCTGCGTATAAGTTCCCTGATTGGCGATAGCTGCGTATGCAGCACACATTTCAATATTGTGTACACCATATGTCAGACCGCCGAGTGCGAGTGAAGGGACAACATCATGGTTGCCGTTGACAGCTTCCTTAGGTGAAATAAGTGTTGAAAAACCGAATTTCAGAAGGTAGTTAAAACCAACCTGAGGAGTAATCTGAGCAAGTACCTTGACAGCAGGTACGTTTTCGGAGAGTTTTAAAGCTGTTCTTACAGACATAAGACCTCTGTATTCACCCACAAAATAATTCTTTACAAGCTTTGAATTTTCACCCGGATAATAGTAAGGTGCATCATCAATAGCTGTTGCAAGAGTAATAGCACCTGTATCAAGTGCAGGACCATAATCAGCGAGAGGTTTTATTGATGAACCCGGCTGACGCATAGTATCAACGGCTCTGTTAAGAGTACGGTTGCCGCTCTTTTCACCACGGCCTCCAACGATTACCTTAACCTGGCCTGTATGCTGGTCCATAATTGTAAATGACATCTGAGGCTGTACTATATAAGAAACGCTCTCAGAAACAACTTCTCCTCCATTTGCAAGTATAGAATTTTTGTATTCATCAATATAAGTCTGTGCATCATCTTTGTCTTTAAAGATGAGAGTGAAATTACTCTGACCTTTGTCTTTTTTGTAATAATCCAAAAGACCATAATGAGAATAGTAATTGACATTGCCATTTGTATCTTTTACAGCAAGCGAATATGAAATAGAAAGCTCAGTATTGTCAGGATAATAGCCAGGGTCGTTAATAACGTTATCAGCTATCTGCTGCATTGACATATTCTGTGTAGAATAGACCTGAAGACCATTCTTGTAAATCATGTTGGTTGCCTGTGTCTCAGTATATCCTTTCTGCTCCATAAGATCCTTTATAAGCTGGTCAATAAGAGCATCAACAAAGTAAGAATATGTTGAACTTGCAACTTCAATCTTTCTGTCCTGGATTCTTGCATACACATCATCAGAAATTGCCTCGTCATATTCTGCCTGTGAGATATATCCCTGGTTACGCATATTATTAAGAACCTTTAACTGGCGCTTCTGGTTTTCGGCAGGGTACTTAACAGGATTGAGTGAAGACGGACTCTGTGTTATTGAAGCAATTACGGCACATTCGCTTAAAGAAAGCTCTGATACATCTTTGCCAAAATAACCCTGTGCAGCAGTCTGAACGCCGTAATAACCATTTCCTAAGTTGATTGTATTAAGATAGTTACCTATTATAGTCTGCTTGTCCATGACAGTTTCAAGCTTTACGGCGAGATACTGTTCCTGGATTTTTCTCTTGATTTTTTCAACGGTACTTTCATTATATGCTTTGAAAACATTATTTTTAAGAAGCTGCTGTGTGATTGTACTTGCACCTTCTGACATGCGTCCTGTAGAAAGAAAAACCGTTCCGGCACGAAAGATACCTTTGATATCAATACCGTTATGTTCATAGAAACGCTCATCTTCAATTGCAATAAAAGCATGCTGCAATGTGATAGGAATATCTTCAACGTCCACATATATACGGTTGGAACCGCTTGTTGATAATGTCTGTATTTCATTACCACCATCGTCATAAATTTTTGTTGCATAACCCTCAGGTGACACATCAATTGTTGATACGTCAGGTGCACTGGCAATAATGCCTTCTGCAGCCCCTAATGCCAGGCAGGAGCCTGCAACTATAACAGCAATGACAGCTATGAACAAAAGCTTTACGACAGTAACGCCCAGCTTTGTGCCGAGACGCGAACCGGAAGAATTCAGCCGTTTTTTCTTTTGTATTATGCCTTGTTTGCCAAAATTCATATTTACCTCCAATTTCTGCACAAAAAAGTGTTGTTTGGATTCATTATACCATATAATTATAAAATGTCTCAAGTAAAATGATTTATCACGAATTATTAATAGTTTGACAAAAGAAATAAGTACAGGCATAATCTGAATAGAAAATACTGCATCTTGCAAAAGGAGAGCAATTTTGAAAAGAGTACATAAAGACGGAAGTGCACAGATAACAGAAAAAAAATCCCGGTTTATTGGTGACGTATATAATATAGAAAATGAAGAAGATGCATTATATTATATAAATGAAACCAAAAAGAAGTATTGGGATGCAAGGCATCACTGTTACGCATATATAATAGGAAATAATAACGAAATAAAAAGATTCAGTGATGATGGAGAACCTTCAGGAACAGCAGGAAAACCAATACTCGATGTACTTGATAAAAGTGGTATAGCAAACTGCCTTATAATTGTGACAAGATACTTTGGCGGAACACTTCTGGGAACAGGCGGCCTGATAAGGGCATATTCAGAAGCAGCCAAATCGGGAATAGAAGCATCAGGCATCATGGAAGTTAAAAAAGGCATACAGGCACAGATAGATGCTGACTATAACAGTTTCGGAAAAATACAGTACATGTGTATGGAAAGAAATATAATAATAACGGACACCGAGTATGGTGAAAATGTCCATATAAATATGATTATAGAAGAGTCTGAGTATGCACATTTTCAGAAAGCTGTGGCGGACGCATTTGCCGGACGCCTTGAAATTGTTAAAAATGACAATGTGATTTTTGGTATTTATGACGGAATGGTGCAAATATTGACAAGCAATAATTAATATTGGGTTAACAATGGTAATAAAGCACAAAACAGAAATTAAATTAATAAAATTTGGGCACTTTGTTGTAAAATTGATGTAAAAAAATCATAAAAGAGAGTTATGATAGTGCAAAATTTACATAAAAAATACAATGCCGACTGGTTAAAAAACATTACATGAAGTATATTTTGGGCAATTTGTACATAAAAAATTAAAAAATATGAAAAAAATATGAACGTGGAAAGCCGCATGAATGCTGGGTTTTCACAAAATGTACAAAAAAAATACAATAATTGTTCAAAATCCTCTTGTTAAAATAGTACAAAAATGCTATTATACTTTTGTCAAAAAAATTGACCGTGGGGCTTGCCCCATAAAACCAATAAGGAGGGTTTATAGGTTTATGAAAAAAACAGTTAAGAAACTTACTGCTGTAGGTCTTACTCTTACATCAGTAATGAGCCTTGTTGCATGTGGTAACAGCAACAATGGTGGTTCAAACAACAACGCTTCTTCAAACAAAGAAGTAACAAAGCCAGACAAATTTACAGTTATGTGCGACTCTACAGTCGTTACAGAAGCTAACGGTGGACAGGCATTCTACAAATATCTTGGCGAATTAACAGGCCTTGAAATCGAATGGGTACGTCCTGACCACAGTAATTACTATGATGCAGTTTCTAATGCATTCAACAGTGATAGCATTCCTGATGTAGTTCTTCTTTCATCTGATTACTATGCTCTTTATGCAGCTAACGGTTTCCTTTGGAACATGACAGATGCTTGGAACTCTTCAGAGACAAAGAAGTCAGGCAGACTTATCGATACAGCTGAGAACGTTCTTTCAGCATTACTTGTTAATGGCGAAGACGGAACAAAGGCTATGTATGGTTTCTCTCCATACCGTGGTAATGGTTGCTGTACATACCTCAAGAAAGCTTGGCTTGATGATGCTGGCATTGATGTATCAAAGGTTGACGGCGTTACTATGGACTTCAACACATACTATGGTATCTTAAAGCAGTTAGCTGCTAAGAAAGGTCATTATGTAATTTCAGCTCCTGACTTCATTTCAACAGAAGCTCCTTACACAAACTACCTTCCAGAATTCTATCAGCAGGCTAACTACACATTCTACAAAGATTCTTCAGGAAAGTATGTAGATGGTTTCTCAGAAAAAGCTATGCAGGATGCTCTTCAGAGAATTCAGAATGCTGTTAAAGATGGCGTAATTGATAAGGCTACACTTGGTCAGAAGACAACAGATGCTCGTAACAAGTTCTTTTCAACAGATGCTTCTTCAGAATCTGGTGTATTCTCATACTGGGCTGGTACATGGGCTAACACATTAATGACAAACCTTAAGTCTAAGGGTCTTCCTACAGATCTTATTGCTATCAATCCTATTAAGGAACTTGGTACATACGTAGAAAGAATTGCACCAGCTTGGTGTATCACAACAAGTGCTAAGAATCCAGAAGGTATCTTCAAGTACTTCATCGACACAATGCTTGATGGTGGCGACATCCAGACAGCTTGGACTTACGGTGCTAAGGGTACTCATTGGGATGACAAGGCTGAGACAGTAACACTTGCTGATAATAAGGGTACATTTGAGTACAAAGAAGGCGAGTTCCACTTCCTTCCATCTCCAGAAAAGCCAGGAACATTAATGTCTAAGAACCACATTGATCCAATCCTTTCTCTTGCTAAGTTCAAGACAGCTGATCCTGGTGAGGCTAAGATGACTGAAGCAGCTAAGAAAAATGGTGAATTCTTCGCTAAGAACTCTACAGTTGCTACTCCACTTCCTATGACAGAGACACTTGGTGAAAACAGCACAGATATCAATACAACAAGAAATAAGATTATTTCAGAAGTTGCACTTGATAACATGACTGTTGAAGAAGGTATGAAGCTCTACAAGGATAGAGTTGGTACAGCAGTAGAAGCTGTTCTTAAGTCATTAAATGAGACAAAGAAGTCTAAATAATTTAAGATAATATTTTAAAAGATATTATATAGGTAATTTAATTACCAACCTTTAAGAATCCACTTCCGGGTGGCATTGGTTCATCCGGAAGGTCGGATTCTGATTTTTAGCTTATTAATCATACAGATGTAGGCTTAGAATTAAACAAAAATATTAGGAAAGAAGGTATGAAGATGCAATGTAAGTCTTGTAACACAGAATTACCAAAGCATGCAAAAGTGTGCCCGAGATGTGGTGCATTAGTAGGTAAGAAATCAGGCAACCTCAAGGTAATTGCTATAATAGGTTTAGTAATTGCTTTTATAGGCGGGCTTTTGCCTTTCGTTCAGAATTCAAGTGATATTTCTGATGCCTACAGTTTTATGAATATTGATGCCCCTGTTATGTGGTATCTGTTCATGATTGCTATTATAGCTGCTATTATTCTTCTTGTTTTAAAGAAGGATATGTTCTCAATTATACCGACAGCAATTTCAGCAGTTATATTTGTTATCTCTTTAGTTGCAGTTAACTTCAGAGGTTACTACGGAAGAAATAAATATGATATTTATTCTCTTACTAATCTTTTATCATCTGGTAATGGTTCAGATGACGCTAAATACGTTTTAGGTTTAGGTGTCTACGTATTGATTGTAGGTTATATTCTTGCAATCGCTGGCTGCTTCATTGATATTATGAAGTATTTCAAGAAAGATCTTGGCGTTGATTCAAGATATCTTTCTAACTCAATTAACAAGAGTGTATGGAAGACAATGTATTATTACCGTGGCTTCTATATCATGTTCTTACCAGTATTAATCATGATTATTCTCTTTAATTACTGGCCAATGGCTGGATGCCGTTATGCATTCACAAAATATGTTATTGCAGGACCTTACTATGTAGGTCTCAAGCATTTCGTTCAGATGTTCACTAATGACCTTTATTTCTGGACAGCATTTAGAAACACATTAATTCTTTCGATTATTAAGTTGATTTTAAATACAGGTGCAGCTGTTATTATCTCACTTCTTTTAAATGAGATTGTTTCACTAGGATTTAAGAAGACAGTACAGACAATCGTTTATCTGCCTCACTTCATGTCATGGGTTGTAGTTGCATCAGTTTTCAAGATGATTCTTGATCCTAACGTAACAGGTGTTGTAAACAGCCTTTTACTTAAAGCTAATATGATTAATGAACCAATCTATTTCCTTGGTGACTCTAAGTATTGGAGAGGAACATTCTATGTAATGAATGTTTGGAAAGATACAGGTTGGGGAACAATCCTTTTCCTTGCTACATTGTCAGGTATCAGCCCTGATTTATATGAAGCAGCCCAGATTGATGGTGCTAACCGTTGGAAGAGACTTATCTATATTACACTTCCTGCATTAGCAAACACAATCATTACAGTATTCATTCTTAACCTTGCTAAGGTTATGAACCTTTTTGAATCTGTTTTCGTTACTATGAACAATGCCGTATTGGATGTTGCCGAAGTATTACAGACATATGTATACCGTAAGACATTCTCAAGTGGTAACTCAGATTATGGTTATACTACTGCGGTAGGTTTATTTAAATCGTTTGTCGGAATGATTCTCGTACTTAGCTGTAACTACGCTAGTAAGAAAGTCCGCGGACGTGGTATTGTATAAGGAGGGATAGATAATGAGTGATAATTCAGTTGTAGTTACAAAGAAAAAGAAAAAATTCAAAATCTTCCCACTTGTAAATGGTTTGATTTTTATTTTGATTTCATTAGCAATCATGTTACCTATCTGGAAGGTAATCATTGATTCATTTGATGCAAGATCTGCTTATGGTTTTAAGTGGGTTCCAACAATGTTTACATGGGGTGGTTATAGAGCTATCGTTACCCGAGTTGCTTTATATAGACCATTCGGTATCTCATGTATCGTTACAATCGTTGGTACATTCCTCGGTTTGTTACTTGTAACATTAGGTGGTTATGTATTAATTCAGTGGGAAATGCCAGGAAGAAATTTCTTCGCATATATGTTACTTTTCACAATGATTTTCGATGGTGGTATGATTCCTAAGTACCTCGTTATGAAGCAGTTACATTTGCTTAATACACTCTGGTCAGTTATTTTACCATTGTCAATCAACGTATATAACCTGGTACTTATGAGGAACTTCTTTGAAGGTATTCCAGAGGCTCTATTTGAGGCCGCCAAGATTGATGGCTGCTCTCCAATGGGTATCTTCTTTAAGATTGTACTTCCTCTTTCAAAGGCAGCTCTTGCTTCAATCGGTTTGATGTTTGCTGTACAGTTCTGGAACGATTATACTAACTTCAAGATTTACATCAACAAGGATAAGTTATTCAACTTCCAGATTAAACTTCGTAACATGGTTATGGATAGTGATATTCCTAATGATGACGCTGTTGACCCTAATACAATTTCTAGTGCTTCGGTTATTGTTGCGATTTTACCATTCGCAATTATTTACCCATTCTGCCAGAAATACTTCGTACAGGGTGTTAATATCGGTGCCGTTAAGGAGTAATTCCCGGTTTATTTAAGATTTTTTAAAGGCGAATCTGTTAATGCAGGTTCGCCTTTTTTTTCTGTAAAAGAGTATATAAATTAATATTAATATGTAGAAAATACTGTATTTATGCGGTATACTTAAATAACTAGTTGAATTACATATTTAAAAAGGAGGCGGAGTATGGGTACAATCAGAGATGCCATTTATCTTGAGAATATAAGCGAAGTAAAGCGTATTCTTGAAGAAGAGCCAAATCTTATAGATGAAAAAGATGAGAATGGTGTGCTTATGGCACTGCTTGCGGCGAAGACCGGAAATCTTGCACTTGTAAGATACATAGTCGAGTATTCGAGAGCAAGTATGGATATTACAGACAATGAACATAAGAATATGCTTCATTATGCAGCACTTTCAGGAAGCGTTGAGGTCTGCCGTTATCTTGTGGAAAGAGTTGGATTGTCACCGCTCACAGGTGATAATAATCTTGTAACGCCAATAGACATAGCGGTAAATAATAAGTTCTTTGACCTGCAGAGTTATTTTGAAGAAGAAATAGGAGCAAAGTATAATGATTTATACCGCAATCCGATAAGAACAGGATTTTATCCTGACCCATCGATAGTGAGGGTCGAAGATACATATTATATGGTTAATTCTTCATTTATCTATTTTCCGTGTATACCGGTATCAGAATCAAAAGATTTGATACACTGGAGAATAATAGGATATGCGATTACTAATCCGGAATGGGCAGCACTTGATAATCTTGAAGGTGGAAGAGGATATTGGGCACCGGATATTTCGTATTATAATGGAAAGTTTTATATAACAGCAACATATCGTCTTAATGACGACGGAACTATATACAGAAAACAGATAGTTGTAAGCTCAGATAAGCCTGAAGGTCCATATAGCAAGCCTGCGATAATAGATGAAGACGGAATAGACCCATCAATCTTTACAGATGATGATGGGAAAAGATATATGCTTTTAAATAGAGGTGCAAGAATACTGCCTTTAAGTGATGATGCGACACGCCAGATTGGAGAAGCACATCTTCTTTATTATGGTGATAATAAAAGAGCACCGGAAGGACCGCATCTTTTAAAGAAAGACGGATATTATTATCTGTTTGAAGCAGAGGGTGGAACAGGACCGGGACATAGAATTACTGTTTCAAGAAGCCGCGAACTGATGGGCAGATATAAGCCATGCCCATATAACCCGATAATGCGTCAGAATGATGAAAATGCAATAATTCAAAGGTGCGGACATGGTAAGCCTGTATGCACGCAGAAAGGACAGTGGTATATGGTCTATCTGTGTGGAAGAAAAATAGGTGATGGCTACAGCCTGCTTGGAAGAGAGACGGCAATTGACCCGATTGAGTGGACTGCGGACGGATGGCCGGTTGTCAACTCACTTAATGGACCTTCGACATTGCAGATAAAACCGGATTTACCTGAGTGTATATGGGAATCCAGTCTTGATGATGATTTTGACAATGACTGGTTAAGTTCAGACTGGATGTTTCCAAGAGCACCGGAGTTTGATGGAATAGTTCTTGAGAATTCATATGTCAAAGTTAAAGGAAGCCGTTATGACCTCAATTCAATGTATGCAAAAAATATTCTGTTAAGAAGACAGCAGAACTTCAGGTTTGAGGCAGTATGTAAGTTAAGAATGCCGCAGATTTATCCGGGACAGGATGTTGGAATGACATGCTATTATGACGAAAATACATTTTTGAAATTTGGTATATTTGCAACAAAAGAAGAAAATCCAAGACTGCTTGTAAAAGTCGCAGAATATATAGACGGATATAAAGAAGGTAAATCTAGGGAACTTGATTTCAGTAAAGAATATGTGTATCTGAAAACAGAGACAAATTATCTTACAAGAACATTTTCATACAGCTATGACGGATTAAATTATACTACTGTTGATGTGCTTGATAATGTATATTATCTCTGCGATGAAGGGTTAAAGAAAGGCAAGCGTTTTACTGGTGCAATGATTGGAATGTACGCATATGCCGGTTCATTTGGACAGGAATACACAGATGATGCAGGAAATCACGGAAGCGATGTAATATATGGCGAATTTGATTTCTTTAATTATAAAACATTATAAAGGAGACAGGACATGACAATAGAAAGAAATGAAAAATTAGAAGACAGCCTGCTTGAAAAAATGTCGTCAGTTGATTTGAAAAAAACTGATAACTGGAATAAGGCAATGATTTTAAACAGTGCTGCAAAAGTTTATTTTGCCACAAAAAACGAGAAGTTTGGAGAGTTTCTTGTAAAAGGCATTGATAAATGCTGTGACTGCGGTATCGAAGAAGGATTTGCAGGAAATGATAATGATTTGACTAATCTGTTGCTGGCCAATGTATTATATGCAGCAAAAGATTACACAGGAAAAGATGAATATGAAAAGGCTGCAATAAAGATGGCAGCACAGCTTAATTCACAGAAGAGAAGTGAAAAAGGATATTTTACGGATGTTGACGGAAAAGCATGTCTTTGCCAGACGTATGCAAGTCAGGTATTCTATATGAATTATGAGACAAGAGATGATGGAAAAGAACATTATAATGACATAATTGCACAGTATAATGTAATTCATGAAGATTTGTATAAAAATACATCCAGCAAAGCATTCAAGGACAGTGATGCACTTGAAGCATTATGTTATTACAGTGCAGCACTTATTGATACAATGGAAGTCATGGATCAGGCACTCTATGAGATATACAGACAGCTTATGGATTATTATAAAGAGACAGTAAAAGATGTTCTTGCAACAGGTATTTCCGGTGCAGAAAAAAATCCTGCAAAAGCTCCATATGAACTTGTATTTGCATATGCATTGCTCAAAGGCTGCCGTATGAAAGCGGTTCTGACAGAAAAATATGAAGATGCAGCACTTGCAATATATGAAAAATATAGTGATGTGTCAGAAAAAGATGCAGCTGAATTTGCATTGTGCTACAGCGAGGTAGTAAGGAACAGAGATTATCAGGATTATGGACGTAATAACGGAGGCAGATTATGGAGTTAAAATTAGTTACAAATACAGCAAGAAGTGCTGTTTTAGAGCTTACTGAATCAGGAAAATTTTATACAGAATCGCAGTATGATATATATGTCAATGACGAAAAATATATGGAAAGTAATAAGGTTATAACATCACTTTTTGATTTAAAACCTGACACAGATTACAATGTGTATGCTGTATACAATGGTCAGAAAACAAACGAGGTAAATATTCATACAAAATATGAATTTGTAACATTAAATGTACGCGATTTTGGTGCATTGGGCGATGGTGTGCATGATGATACAAATGCAATCCAGTGTGCAATTATGGCATGCCCTAAGGATTCAAGAGTCCTTGTTCCGGAAGGTGAATATAAGGTTTCAAGTGTATTTTTAAAAAGCGATTTAACACTTGAACTTGCAAAAGGAGCGGTATTATCTGCATTTACAGAAAGAGACAAATTCCCGATACTTCCGGGTGTTATTGAATCATATGATGAGAAAGAAGAATATAATCTTGGTTCATGGGAAGGAAATCCGCTTGACTGTTTTTCGGCAATTCTTTGCGGAATTAATGCAGAAAATGTAGTTATTACAGGTGAAGGTACAATTGATGGCAATACGACATTTGAAAACTGGTGGAATAACTGCAAAATAAGAAATACAGCATGGAGACCGAGATTATTTTTCATCAACCATTGCAATAATGTAATGATGCACGGAATAACAGTACAGAATTCTCCATCATGGACAATACATCCATATTTCAGCAACCACCTCAAATTCATAGATGTAAAGATTAAGAATCCTGCCAATTCACATAACACAGACGGACTTGATCCTGAGAGCTGCCAGGATGTACTTGTACTCGGTACATATATCTCAGTTGGTGATGACTGTATTGCTATAAAATCAGGAAAGATATATCAGGCACGCAAATACGAGATTCCGACATCAGACATGACTGTAAGACAGTGTTGCATGAGAGACGGACACGGTGCCGTAACAGTCGGAAGTGAGATTGCTGCCGGTGTAAAGAATGTTCATATTACGGACTGCCTGTTTATGAATACAGACAGAGGTCTCCGTGTAAAGACAAGACGAGGCAGAGGCAAATTATCAGTTCTTGATGATATTTCATTTGAAAATATTGATATGGATAATGTAATGACGCCATTTGTTGTAAACAGTTTTTATTTCTGTGATCCTGACGGAAAGACTAATTATGTTGGTTCAAAAGAGCCGCTTCCTGTCGATGACAGAACACCGTCAATCAAGCGTCTTACATTCAGGAATATAAAAGCATCAAACTGCCATGTAGCAGGAGCTTATATTTATGGATTACCTGAAAGCAAGATTGAAAAGCTTACATTTGAAAATATTGATTTTACATATGCTAAGGATGCAAAACCGGGTGTCGCTGCGATGATGCTTGGATGTGATGAGGCAGTAAAACAGGGGCTTATAATAAATAATGCCAAAGAACTTATACTTAAAAATGTAAATATTACAGGATGTGAAGGTGAACCTGTAGTAACTGGAAATGTTGACAAAATTATAAAATAAGTGGTGAAAAAAATGAATTTACATGCACCTAAAGGAATTGATGTTGATAACTGGTTTATCGAATGTTACAAAAAACATAAAAAGCATCCGCTTATAATACTCATACGGCTTTATAAAGGCAACTATCACAAATTTGCTGCGGCAGTGTTTTTCTTTTTCATAAAGCACTGCCCTGTATGGGTGCTGCCTATTGTAACAGCCAATATAATTAACGATGTGACAACGCACAGTCCCGATACATACCAGAACACTATATTCTATTCAATAATAATGATAGGACTTATAATACTTAATGTACCAACCAATTATATGTATACAAGGTACAAGTCACTTGCAACGCGTTACGCTGAGACGGGACTTAGAAAAGCACTTGTAAGAAAACTCCAGCAGCTTTCAATTTCATATCACAAAGAGACACAGTCAGGACGACTGCAGTCGAAGATAATGCGTGATGTTGAAGCGGTTGAGATGCTTTCAACACAGCTTTTAATCAGCACGCTCAATATTGCACTCAATATATCGGTGGCATTGGCGGTTACAATTTCAAAAAGTCTTGTTGTATTTTTGTTCTTCCTTGTAACAACACCGCTTGCGGCACTTACAATGGTATTTTTCAGGAATATAATGAGAAAGCGTAATTATGAGTTCAGGCATGAAATGGAAGAGACATCCGCCCAGGTAATGGAAATGGTTGAACTTATTCCGGTTACGAGGGCACATGCACTTGAAGAAAAAGAGATACAAAGAATGAGCAACCAGCTGTTTACGGTTGCTGAAAAAGGTTACAAACTTGATGTTATCCAGTCGCTGTTTGGTTCTGTAGGCTGGGCAATATTCCAGATATTCCAGGTATTATGTCTTGCATTTACAGGAATTCTTGCATTAAAAGGAAACATACTTGCCGGTGATATAACGCTTTACCAGAGTTATTTTGCAACAATAGTAAATCAGGTATCTGCATTTATAACACTCATACCGACAATAGCGAAGGGCGTTGAGTCAGTAAATTCTATTGGTGAAGTCCTTCTTGCTGATGATATTGAACATAACGAAGGAAAGAAGAAGCTTGGCGGTGTAAAGGGCGAATTTGATTTCAAAAATGTATGCTTCAGATACAATAATTCAGAGGCACACGTTCTTAACAATTTTAACCTTCATGTTACACCGGGAGAGACAATAGCACTCGTAGGTGAATCGGGTTCCGGAAAATCGACAATACTTAATCTTGCGATAGGATTTAACATTGCAGACAGCGGACAGGTACTCCTTGACGGCAATGATATGAAAGATATAGATTTAAGAACATATCGTAAGTACCTTGCAGTTGTGCCTCAGACGTCCATATTGTTCTCAGGAACGCTCAGAGACAACATAACGTATGGAGTTGACAATGTTGATGAAAAAGCCCTGAATGAGGCTGTTAAGGCGGCAAATCTTACTGATCTGGTTGAGAGCCTGCCTGACGGACTTGATACGGAAGTCGGGGAACACGGCGGTAAATTGTCAGGTGGACAGAGACAGCGTGTTTCAATAGCAAGGGCACTTATAAGAAATCCAAGAGTAATTGTCCTTGATGAGGCGACGTCGGCACTTGACAGTATATCAGAAAAGCTTATACAGGAAGCACTCAACAATCTTACAAAAGACAGGACGACATTTATAGTTGCACACAGACTCTCAACAATAAAAGATGCAGATAAAATAGCAGTAATAAGTGAGGGACACTGTGTTGAATACGGAACATTTGATGAACTTATGGAATTAAAAGGTGAGTTTTACAGAATGAAAAAAATCCAGAGTTAATAAATTCAGAAAAAAATGGCTGTGCAATATCTGCACAGCCATTAATATTATAAAAGATAAATTAAGCTTCTTTCTTTTCCCAGATTCTAAGAGTTGAGATAAGCTTCTCCTTTGTATCAGCATCAAGCTTCTGGACAATCTGCATAATCTCATTGTCAAGAGCTGTATTCTGATAGCTCTTATCAACACTGCCTGCAAGGTAATCAAGAGATACACCTGTAAGTTCAGCATAATATGATAACATTCTTAATGTCATAAGGTTTCTTCCATTTTCAACATTGCTGATGTATCCAGGAGTAACATCGAGTGCCTTTGCAACATCTTCCTGTGTTAATCCGTGAGAAATTCTTAACTTTTTAACTTTTGCTCCTAAATCGCTTTCCATTATCTTATAACCTCCAGTAATGCGTATTTTCACCAGACAAAATCACAGTGGATTTTATCAACGGAATGTTTTTTATTTATTTGCATTATACAATAAAAACATTGCCTTGAAAAGTGGTATTTTAAAAATTTTTTTATTTTTTATTTGCTCTGTATCTTAATGTTGAATCAAGAATCTTTTTACGGATTCTTAAATGATTAGGTGTAACTTCGAGAAGTTCATCTGTATCAATATAATCAAGAGCCTGCTCAAGACTTAAAATCTTAGGCGGAACGAGTCTTAATGCTTCATCGGCACTTGAAGAACGTGTGTTAGTAAGGTGCTTTGTCTTACATACGTTTACCTCAATATCCTCTGTACGTGGGTTTTCGCCGACAATCATACCGGCATAAACCTTCTCACCCGGTCCGATGAAAAGAGTACCGCGGTCCTGTGCGTTGAAAAGACCGTAAGTTACAGCTTCACCATCTTCATATGCAATAAGGGAACCGGTCTTTCTGTATGAAATATCACCCTTATATGGTTCATATCCTTCAAATGAAGTATTGATGATACCATTACCTTTAGTATCTGTAAGGAATTCGCCACGGTAACCGATAAGTCCTCTTGAAGGGATAGAGAACTGTAATCTTGTATAACCACCATTGATAGGTGTCATTCCAAGAAGTTCACCCTTTCTCTGGCTGAGCTTTTGGATTACAGAACCTGAGAATTCGTCAGGAACATCAATATAAGCAAGTTCCATTGGCTCAAGCTTTCTGCCACGCTCATCAGTATGATATAAAACTTCTGCTTTACTTACGGCAAATTCATATCCTTCACGTCTCATATTTTCAATAAGAACAGAAAGATGAAGTTCGCCTCGTCCTGAAACCTTGAATGAATTTTCAGAACCCGGATTATCCTCGACACGAAGGCTGACATCAGTATTTAATTCCCTGAAAAGTCTGTCACGGATATGTCTTGATGTTACAAACTTGCCTTCCTTGCCGGCAAGAGGGCTGTCATTAACCATAAAGTCCATAGAGAGAGTAGGCTCTGAAATCTTCTGGAACGGAATGGCAACAGGATTGTCAACTGAACAGAGTGTATCACCGATATGGATATCTGCGATACCTGATACAGCTACGATATCACCAAATGATGCCTCGTTTACCTCAACTTTGTTAAGTCCGTTGAAAGTATAGAGCTTTGTTACACGTACTCTCTTCTTAACAGAAGTGTCATGATGGTTTACAATCATAACTTCCTGATTAACCTTGAGGCTGCCGTTATCAATCTTACCTACACCGATACGGCCGACGAATTCGTTGTAATCAATAGTAGATATAAGCATCTGTGTGTCAGCATCAGGGTCACCTTCAGGTGCCGGAATGTTATTAACGATACATTCAAATAATGGCTGCATGTCTTTTCTTTCATCATTAAGGTCTGCCATAGCATAACCTGATTTTGCTGATGCAAAGATAAATGGGCAGTCGAGCTGGTCTTCATTGGCATCAAGGTCAATGAAAAGTTCAAGTATTTCGTCGATAACTTCATTAGGTCTTGCTTCGGGACGGTCAATCTTGTTGATACAAACGATAACTGACAGGTCAAGGTCAAGAGCCTTCTGGAGTACGAACTTAGTCTGAGGCATTACACCCTCAAAAGCATCAACAACAAGAATAACACCATTTACCATCTTGAGAACTCGCTCAACTTCTCCGCCGAAATCGGCATGGCCCGGTGTATCAATGATATTGATTTTTGTGTCTTTATAAGTGATGGCTGTATTTTTTGAAAGAATAGTGATACCACGTTCCCTTTCAATATCATTAGAGTCCATCACACGTTCTGCAACTTCCTGATTCTCACGGAAAGTACCGCTCTGCTTTAAAAGTTCGTCAACCAGTGTTGTCTTACCGTGGTCAACGTGAGCGATAATAGCAATGTTACGTATGTCTTCACGCTTTGTCTTCATAATTATAGTCCTTTCTTAGTTCTGCAATATCTCCGTATATAAGGATTCCCAAATAAAAAGAGAATATAGCGGGTAAGATATAATTAGCAACTTTTATATTCTATCACAATATTACCAAATTACAATAGTGAACATATAAAAGTGATTGTATATTTATAGGAACAATTTTATTAAATTATATTGTGAAAATATGAAAAAATTATAAAATGTGTTCTGAACGTGAAAATGGACATAAAAAATTCATATTTTTTTGTAATAATCTGAATCACTGATACATATACATTTTAAGAACACAAAATTAAAGCACAATACCGGGGATGTATCCGGAAAAGAAGGGAGAAATACATTATGCTTGATAAGGTGATTGAAAACAACAGGGTTAGTATTATTGGAGAGGTGGTCTCAGAGTTCCAATTCAGCCATGAGGTATTTGGAGAGGGCTTTTACCTTGTGAATGTATCGGTTGACAGACTTAGTGATATGGTTGATATCATACCGCTTATGATTTCTGAAAGGCTTATTGATGTGACAAAAGATTACAGAGGCATGAAGATTGAAGTATCAGGACAGTTCCGTTCTTATAACAGACATGAGGGACTTAAAAACAAACTGATACTATCAATATTTGTAAGAGAACTTCAGTTTGTAGAAGATGACGACATGCCGCAGGAACAGTCAAAATCAAATCAGATATATCTTGACGGATATGTATGCAAGCCGCCGATTTACAGGAAAACTCCGCTCGGAAGAGAAATAGCCGATATATTAATCGCAGTCAATCGTCCGTATGGCAAATCAGATTACATACCATGTATCGCATGGGGACGAAATGCGAGATTCGCATCAACAATAGAAGTTGGAGGCCATCTTCAGGTTCAGGGAAGAGTCCAGAGCCGTGAATACACGAAAAAAATCAACGAGGAAGAGACAGAGAAGCGAGTTGCTTATGAAGTGTCTGTAAGTAAGATTGATTTTGTTGAAGACGAAGAATAGAATAAATTCATAAAGATTATTTAACGCCATAAGTTGACATCAAAAGTGTTAAGTGATATAGTCAACATAAGTCAGATAATTTAAGTAGAGGTCGCATTGTTTATCAGTATTCCTATGGATGCCGCGGCAGGCAGTTGAAGCAGGGAAGAAAGGAAACGATGCCGAAGTAAAATGTCGGCCGCAGATGTTTTGCTGGGCGTAAAGTCAATAGCTTTGCGACTGTCATCAGCAGATGGAGAGCTACGTACAGATTATAATCTATATGATAATCAAAAGCTGGTCCATTGCGTGACCGGCTTTTTTGTTCTGAATTATGTTTTGAAAAGCTGTATTACAGCAGAAAGAAGGAAAAGATGGCAATATTTACAGGTGCAGGCGTTGCGATAGTAACACCTATGAAAGAAAACGGTGAGGTAAATTATGATAAAATGGGAGAACTCCTTGATTATCAGATAAATAATTCAACTGATGCCATTGTTGTATGCGGAACAACAGGTGAAGCTTCAACACTCACACATGAGGAGCACATAGAGACAATCCGATTTACTGCTGATTATGTTAAAAAGAGAGTTCCTGTTATTGCAGGTACAGGTTCAAACTGTACAGAAACAGCAATATACCTTTCACAGGAAGCACAGAAAGCAGGAGTAGATGCGTGTCTTGTTGTTACACCTTACTATAACAAAGCAACACAGAAAGGTCTTATAGAGCATTACACAGCAGTAGCAAAGTCAATCGACCTTCCGATTATAATGTATAATGTTCCAGGAAGAACAGGCTGTAATATCCAGCCGGAGACAGCAGTAAAGCTTGCAAAGGAAGTAGATAATATCGTTGCAATCAAGGCTGCAACAGGCAATCTTGCACAGGAGACAAAGACCATGGCACTTGCAGAAGGATGCCTTGATATGTATTCAGGCGAGGACGGACTTATCGTTCCGCTTATGTCAATCGGTGCAAAGGGTGTAATTTCAGTATTGTCAAATGTTGCACCAAAGCAGACACATGATATATGTGCAAAGTTTTTTGCAGGTGATGTTGCAGGAAGTGCAAAGATGCAGTTTGAGGTACTTGAACTTGTAGATGCTCTGTTCTGTGAAGTTAATCCGATTCCTGTAAAGCATGCACTTAACCTTATGGGAATGGAAGTAGGACCACTTAGAATGCCTCTTTGCCCAATGGAAGATGCAAATCTTGAAAGACTTAAAAAAGCAATGAAAAATTATGGCATTCTTGCATAAACAGCAAATAAAATGCAGCAGTTATAATTAAAATATAATATAAACAGCAGAAAATAAGGAGCAGACAGATGACCAGAGTAATAATGCATGGCTGTAACGGCCATATGGGCAGAGTTATAACAGACCTTGTAAGTAAAGATGATGATATAGAAATAGTAGCAGGAATTGACCCGTTTGATGACGGACATAACACATATCCTGTATTTGCGTCAATTAAAGACTGCGATGTAAAGGCAGACGCAGTCATTGATTTTGCATCTGCTAAAGCAGAAGATGCACTTCTTGACTATTGTGTGGAAAAACAGATTCCTGTTGTTGTATGTACTACAGGTCTTTCAAAGGAACAGCTTGACAAAGTAAGAGAGAGTGCATGTAAAGTTGCTGTATTAAAATCAGCTAACATGTCACTTGGTATCAATACACTTTTCAAACTTTTACAGGATGCCGCAAAGGTATTTATACCATCAGGTTATGACGTAGAGATAGTTGAAAGACACCACAACCAGAAACTTGATGCACCGAGCGGTACAGCACTTGCACTCGCAGATGCAATCAAAGAGGTTGCCGGAGACGAATACTATTATAAATATGACAGAAGCCAGGAACATAAAAAGCGTGACCCTAAAGAAATCGGAATCAGTGCAGTCCGTGGCGGAACAATCGTAGGTGTTCATGATGTAATATTTGCCGGTGAGGATGAAGTTATAGAATTCACTCACACGGCATATTCAAAATCAGTATTTGCCAAAGGTGCTATAGAAGCTGCCAAGTTCCTTGCAGGAAAGCCGGCAGGAATGTATGATATGACAGACGTAATTGCGTCAAAATAGGCAATCTGGATATTATCTAAAAGTATTAAGCCGGGTTTTTGTATAACGCACAGTAATCAAGCTGTTCAGTTATATTAAATCCGGCTTTTTTGTATAACTTCACGGCTGCGGCATTTTTGCTGCTGACCTGTAAAACAAGCGGATTTTTATTGCTTTCAAAATAATCATTTAAAAGATTGGCAATAAAAAAAGTTCCAACCCCTTTATTACGCATATCTTCATCAACATATACATCATATATGCAGGTCTGTTTTTCGCCATAGTCAATGGAACAAACCGCACATGGCTCGGCCGCATCATCATTCATGTATAAAAGATAATCAGTATTATCATCTGAAAAAAACGATTCATATTCATGCAATCCCTCAGGAACAGCACATTTTAAACGTGTATAATCATTAAAATCCAGTTCCATAAGATATTCACTGTAATAATATTTTATATTGTCGTGTTTTTTAATGAGTGATTCATAAAATGAAGGTGCTTCAAAGTACAAAAAACTGTCGCTGTTTTTGGCAAAAAACTTGTCAGCGGCGGTTCTGACAAGACGGCTGAATATTCCATGATGTCTGTAAGAATCTGCAACAAAGCCGGTCAGCTCATTTCCGCGGATTGCACAAAAGCCGATAAGACAGCCGTTGTCAAAGGTACAAGATGTAATACATGTATCATCAATGTCATAAGGAGTATCAAATCCGTTTTTATCTATAAAATCATTTATAATCTGTGTCATATTACCAATTCCCCTGCTTTTATGTTGAAAATTTGAATAAATGTATTGTAGCAAAATAAAAAGTAAGGTACAATATACAAGATAAATTGATTACTATGAAGATTATTATAAATAAAGGGGTAAAGCAAATATGAGCAAAGTCGCAATACTTACAGACAGCAATAGCGGCATAACACAGGCACAATCTAAAGAAATGGGAGTTACGGTAATTCCTATGCCGTTTTTTATTGATGGTGAGCAATATTTTGAAGATATCAATCTTACACAGGAAGAGTTTTACAAAAAACTGCAGGAAGATGCTGATATTTCAACATCGCAGCCTTCAGTCGGGGAACTTCAGGAATATTTTGACAAGCTTTTGAAAGATTATGATGAGATAGTATTCATACCGATGTCAAGCGGACTTTCAGGAACATGCCAGACAGCTACAATGCTTGCTGATGAGTATGACAGAAAGGTTCATGTAGTCAATAACCAGAGAATATCAGTTACGCAGAGACAGTCAGTAATTGATGCACTTAATCTTGCAAAAAAGGGTTACAGTGCTCTTGAGATAAAAGAGATTCTTGAAAGAGAAAAGATGGAATCAAGCATATATATAACACTTGACACATTAAAATATCTTAAAAAAGGCGGAAGAATTACGCCAGCCGCTGCAGCAATAGGAACAGTTTTAAGACTTAATCCTGTATTACAGATACAGGGAGAAAAGCTTGATGCTTATGCAAAAGCAAGAGGAAAGGCATCAGCTAAGAAGATTATGTTAAAAGCAATGGCAGATGATATGGAAAAAAGATTTGCTGACAGCTTCAAAAAAGGAAGAGTACATATGGAGGCTGCATATGCAGGCAACCGTGAAGAGGCAGAAGAATGGGCAGAGATTGTTAAGGAAGAATACCCACAGCTTGATTTTCATATGGATCCGCTGTCTTTAAGTGTTGCATGCCATATTGGATATGGAGCACTGGCAATAGCTTGTTCGGTATATCTTCCTGAGGATAAATAGATAAATAAAAGATATGGAGTGTGGCATAATTGAAAAGAAGTGAAATATCAGACGAATACAAATGGAGTGTCAAAGATTTGTATAGCAGTGATGAACTGTGGAATAATGATTATGAAAAAGCATTGAAAAGCACACAGGAAAAGAGCAGCTTTGAAGGATGTGTGATGGACAGTGCCGATACACTTGCGGATGCACTTTCAGAATCTGAAAAAGACGATTATATAACTGAGAGACTGTATGTATATGCATTTATGAGGTATTATGAAGATACATCTGATGGCACTTATCAGCAGATGTCCGGCAAAGCACAGATGCTCGCAGTAAAGATGAGTGAAAAATATTCGTTTCTTGTGCCGGAGATAATGGCAGCTGATGATGACAAAGTCGCACGATTTCTTGACAGTGACAAGATAAAGCCATACAGGCATCTTCTTTGTGATATGCTTGCTAAAAAAGAGCATACATGTTCACAAAAAGAGGAAAAGCTGCTTGCAATGGCATCACAGATGGCTGACAGTCCTTCTGATATTTTTTCAAAATTTAATAATGCAGATGTAAAGTTTGGAAAAGTACATGATGAGCATGGCGATGAGAAGGAGCTTACAAGTGCAGGGTTTTCTGTATTTATGGAAAGCAGGGACAGAAATGTAAGAAAAGAGGCTTTTTATGCACTTTACAGACAGTATAAGTCATATATTAATACGCTGGCAGCGTCATACTATGGCAACGTAAAGCAGGCAGTATTTTTTGCAAATGCAAGAAATTATGAGTCTACACTTCAGATGTATCTGTCAGGTTCATTTATACCGGAGAGTGTGTATACCAATCTTATAGATACAGTCAATAATAATCTTGATAAAATGCACGATTATGTATCATTAAGAAAAAAGACACTTGGTGTCGATGAGCTTCATTTTTATGATATATACGCACCGCTCACATCTGATTATACGGTAAATGTTTCATATGAAAATGCAAAAGAGACTGTTCTTGATGCACTTAAAATACTCGGTGATGATTATGTTTCACAGGTTAAAAAAGGATATGAGAGCGGATGGGTAGATGTATACGAAAATGACGGCAAGAGAAGCGGTGCATTTTCGTGGGGAGCATATGGAACACATCCTTATATATTTCTCAATTATACAGAGACGCTCAATGACATATTTACACTTATCCATGAGACAGGCCATGCAATGCATACGTATTATTCAAATGAGACACAGCCATATACTTATGCAGGATATAAGATATTTGTTGCGGAAGTTGCATCGACATGCAATGAGGTAATACTTATAGATTATCTCTTGAAACACAGCCAGTCGGATGAGGAGAAAAAGTATCTTTACGGACATTATCTTGAACAGTTTAAAGGTACACTTTTCAGACAGACAATGTTTGCAGAGTTTGAGATGATTACACACCGCATGGCACAGGATGGAGAAGTTCTCAATGCAGAATCGCTCTGTGGCACATATAAAAAACTTAATGAAAAATATTTCGGCAAAGATATGGTTATAGATGAAGAGATTGCATATGAGTGGGCCAGAATACCTCATTTTTATACGCCATTTTATGTATATCAGTATGCAACAGGATTTTCGGCAGCAGTTGCCATAGCTACAAAGATTATAAATGGTGATAAAGAAGTTCTTCATGGTTACAGGGAATTTCTTAAAGGAGGAAGCAGCATGCATCCGATTGAGCTTCTTTCACTTTGTAAAATTGACATGTCAAAGCCGGATGTTATACAGGATGCATTGAATGTATTTGGCAGCCTGATTGAAGATTTTAAAAAAATATAAAAAAATTCAAAAATTCTATTGACAAGTTAAGTAAAAGCATGTAGAATAACACTTGCGTTCGTCATTAGAGAAAAGAACGCAAGTGAATATATGCGCGAGTGGCTCAGTGGTGGAGCACCTCCTTGCCAAGGAGGGGGTCGCGGGTTCGATCCCCGTCTCGCGCTCTTGTTTTAAGAAGTCAGTTGAATGCTGGCTTCTTTTTTGTTTTATACGGGCAACGTGCCAAAGTATGTGATTGTATGGAAATTTGGCGGATGCCCGCATAACAGGGAGGAGGGACATATGGCTAATATTGAGGACTATCTTTTATGGCGTGGTGATTTGACTTTTGAGCAGGATGAATTCAATCTTGTTGATAACCTGATTCTTGCAGAGCTTGCATATGTCGATTTTAAAGACATAATTCCGGCTGCTGGCAGCGGTGAAAAAATAACACTTAAACAGGCATGTGATGATTTTTTTGAACTGCATGATGAAGAAGAATTAAAACTTGTGAAATCATTTATATGGTATGCTCCGTTTTTTATGAAAAAAATGGCACATACAAAAAGATATGCAGATATGCTGCTTGGCAATTATGCACTTCACAATAATGAGGAAAAACAGGTACAGTTCGGTGCATTTACGGCAGAACCCGGAGACGGCTCGATATATGTTTCGTTTATGGGGACAGATGATTCGCTTATCGGATGGAAAGAAGATTTTAACATGAGTTTCATCCGGCCTATACCGTCACAGCTTGAAGCAGCGGAATATGTCAATGAGACGATAAAGTATTCAAGACGCAAAATAAGACTCGGAGGTCATTCAAAAGGTGGAAATCTTGCGATATATGCAGCAGTGAAAGCAAAGCCGTCACTGAAAAGAAGAATTATAGCTGTATACAATAATGACGGACCGGGTTTTGACCGTGAAATGATAGAGAGTGAAGAATACAGGCAGATGTTACCAAAGATTAAGACAATAGTACCTGAACATTCTGTGGTTGGCATGCTTTTGGAACATGAAGAGAAGTATATGATAGTAAAAAGTTCCCAGACAGGAATAATGCAGCATGATGCAATGTCGTGGCAGGTATGTGGTAACAGATTTGAGACAGTAAAGAGTGTTGACAGGACGAGCAGAATGCTTAATGAAGCGTTGAGTAACTGGATTAATGGGCTTTCACGTACGCAGAGAAGTGAATTTGTAGAGACGCTTTTTGCAATTATAACGTCGAGCGGTGCAGTTAATCTGTCCGATTTGTCGGCAGACAGGTTCAATTTTGCAGGTTCCGCATTAAAGATGTATAGCTCACTTGACAGAGAAACAAAGATTATGCTTAGAAGAATGTTAAAATCATTGACAGGAGAGTTTGACAAAGCGAGGAAGATGATTAATAATAAATCCAAATAACTAATGAGAAAAATTTTCAATAATTTATTCTCAAATAAAAATTAATGATTTGGAGAAAAAGCATGACATTAGATGAACTTCAAGTTGGCAAGGACGCAGTTATACAGAGCGTTGGCGGAGAAGGAGCATTACGACGCCATTTTCTTGATATGGGGCTTATACCGGGAACGGAAGTCACTCTTATGAAGGTTGCACCTATGGGTGACCCTGTCGAGTTAAGAATAAGAGGATATGAGCTTACGTTAAGAAAAGCTGATGCAGCAAGAATTGATATACAGGATATACATGACAGTGATTATGTTGAGAGACAGCATAAGCATGAGAAGGATATTCCACATCCGCAGGTAGGCGAGATGGGAATATATCATGTAAGAAAGTCGGGCGATGAACTAAAAGAGGGAGAGCCTCTTACATTCGGGCTTATCGGCAACCAGAATTGCGGAAAAACGACACTTTTCAACCAGCTTACAGGTTCCAACCAGCACGTAGGCAATTTCCCGGGTGTTACAGTTGACAGAAAAGATGGAACGATAAGAAATCATCCGGAGGCTTCTGTTACAGATTTACCGGGTATTTATTCGCTTTCACCTTATACGAGTGAAGAGATTGTTACAAGAGATTTTCTTTTGAAAAATCATCCTCGTGGAATTATCAACATTGTTGATGCAACTAATATAGAGAGAAATCTTTATCTGACAATGCAGCTTATAGAGATGGATATTCCTATGGTGCTTGCACTTAATATGATGGATGAAGTAAGAGAAAATGGTGGAACAATAAGAATTAATGAACTTGAAAATACGCTTGGTATTCCGGTTGTACCGATTTCAGCAGCAAAAAATGAGGGTATAAACGAGCTTATAGAGCATGCTGTACATGTTGCAAGATATGATGAATGTCCCGGAAGGCTTGATTTTTGTGATGCTAATGCAGAAAATGGTCTTGCAGCTGTACATCGTGGAATACATGCAGTGGTACATCTTATAGAAGACCATGCTGCAAAGGCAAAAATTCCTGTAAGATTCGCAGCTACAAAGCTTATGGAAGGCGATAAGCTGATAATGACCCAGCTCGCACTTGATGAAAATGAAAAAGAACTTCTGGAGCATATCATTTCAGAGATGGAAAATGAGTGTGGCAAAGACCGTGAGGCGGCACTTGCCGATATGCGTTTTAACTTTATAGAGAAAGTCTGCTCAAGTACAGTTGTAAAGCCTGTGGAGAGCAAGGCACATGCAAGAAGTGTAAAAATTGACCGTTTTCTTACAGGAAAGTATACTGCACTTCCGGCTTTTGCAGGAATTATGGCACTTGTTTTCTGGCTTACATTCGGTGTTATAGGTGCTGGACTTTCAGATCTGCTAAGCATGGCAATCGACTGGTTCACAGGCGTATGTGATGCCGGACTTACAGCATTTGGAATCAATCCGGTAGTACATTCACTTGTGATTGATGGTATATTTGCAGGTGTGGGAAGTGTTCTGTCATTCCTGCCTGTAATAGTTGTGCTGTTCTTCTTTTTATCAATTCTTGAAGACAGCGGATATATGGCGAGAATTGCATTCGTTATGGACAAGCTGCTTAGAAAAATAGGTCTCTCAGGCAGAAGTTTTGTGCCTATGCTTATAGGTTTCGGCTGTTCGGTTCCTGCGATAATGTCAACAAGAACACTTGCATCAGAACGTGACAGAAAGATGACAATTCTTCTCACACCGTTTATGAGCTGTTCGGCAAAGCTTCCGATATATGCATTGTTTACATACGCATTTTTTCCAAAATATAAAGTGCTTGTTATGATTGGATTGTATTTTATGGGAATAATTACAGGTATCCTGTATGCACTTGTTTTGAAAAAAACAGCATTTAAAGGTGAGCCGGTTCCTTTTGTAATGGAACTTCCAAATTACAGGCTTCCAAGTCCTAAAAGTGTAATGCAGCTTATATGGGAAAAAGCAAAAGATTTTATAACAAAAGCATTTACAATAATATTCCTTGCAACTATTGTTATATGGTTTTTACAGACATTTGATGTAAGGCTTAATGTTGTGACAGATTCAAAAGACAGCCTTCTTGCACTTATTGGCGGATTAATTGCACCTGTTTTCGCACCGCTCGGATTTAATGACTGGAGAATTTCTACAGCACTTATTACGGGATTTACAGCTAAAGAGAGCGTTGTCAGCACTCTTACAGTGCTTCTTGGAGGAGACACAGCACTTCTTGGAACAATGTTTTCAACAAAGACAGCACTTGTATTTCTTGTGTTTACATTGCTTTACACACCATGTGTTGCAGCTATTGCTTCAGTAAGAAGAGAGATGGGCACAAAAAAAGCAGCGTTTATGGTTGCGGCAATTCAATGTTTAATTGCATGGAGTGTTGCATTTTTAGTGCATTTAGTGTTAAAGTTAATATAAATAATTTTACTGCATGATAAAGATTTAATAAATGTCTGAAAAGGAGAAATTATGGCTGGTATGTCAAATATAATAAGTGGTGCAATCCTTCTTGTAATCGTTATAGGAATCTATGTTGCAGTCACTTATATGAGAAATAAAAAAATTGGCGGTAACGGCGGATGTGATGGCAATTGCTCAGCCTGTACCATGCATCATGGCAATGACTGTGATGACAAAAAAGCGGGAGAATAGATTGTATGCTTAATATTTACAGGACTGATGAGCGTGTTTTAAATAAACTTACTGATTTTCGTGACGGCGTATGGGTCCAGATGGTTGACCCGACGAGTAACGAATTGTCAAGAGTAGCAGAGCAATATGAAATAGAACTTGATGATCTTGCGACTGCAATGGATGATGAAGAAAGTTCACGTATCAGTCTTGAAGATGGTTACACTTTGATTCTTGTTGATATTCCTTCTCCGGAAGTAAGACATGAGAAAAAGATGTATACAACAATCCCGCTTGGCATAATTCTGAAGCAGAATGCGATTATAACAGTATGTCGTGAGAATACGCCTGTTGTTGACTATTTTATATTAAATAAAATGAAGGATTTCAGCACAAAGAAGAAGATGCGTTTCATATATCAGATTCTACTGCGTTCTGCGACCATGTATCAGGCATATCTTAGAGGAATAGACAAGAAAAGAATCGAGATAGAAGAGCGTGCCGGTGAAAATACAAAAGACGGCGATATAATAGAACTTCACGAACTTGAATCAACTCTTGTATACTTTGCAACATCATTACGGTCTAACAGCATAGTCCTTGAAAGATTGAGAAGATATAAAAGAATAGAGCAGTATCCTGAAGATATGGAGCTTCTTGAAGATGCAATGGTCGAATTCCAGCAGGCTATCGAGATGACAACTATTTACAGGGATATTATTGACGGTACAAGAGAACTTCTTGCATCGGTTATGGATAACAGACTGAATACAGTAATGAAATATCTTACATCTATAACACTTGTAACAACAATTCCTACGATTATATCGGGAATATATGGCATGAATCTTGATGAGAGATGGGTTCCGTTTGCGAAAGTGCCATTCGGATTTGAGATAGTATGTGGCATAATTGTAATTATATGTGTTATAACACTTTGGATACTTCACAAAAAGAAGATGTTATAGATTGTGAAATGTATGTTATGATATATTTGTAAAAGATATTATTATTTTGGAGGCGTAAAGTGAAATCAATACTTGTTATAGGCGTTGGAAGATTTGGGCATCACCTTGTGAACAGACTTATAGAGTTAGATAATAAAGTTATGGTTGTAGATAAGGAAGAGGACAGCATAAGAGACATGTTTCCGCTTGTTACGACAGCGAGAGTCGGTGACTGTACCAATCCTGATGTTTTAAAGTCAGTAGGTCTTGCAAATTTTGACCTTGTTATAGTTTGCATTGCACAGGATTTCCAGAGCAGCCTTGAAGTGACAAGCCTTGTAAAGGAGATGGGTGCAAAATATGTCATAAGCATGGCATGTCGCGATATTCAGGCAAAGTTTTTATTAAAAAACGGTGCAGATGAGGTTATCTATCCTGACAGGGATGTTGCTGTTAATCTTGCGGAGCGTTGTACGGCACATAATGTATATGACTACATATCGATTTCAGATGAGTATTCAATATATGAAATTCCCATAGTTCCGTCATGGGTTGGAAAAAGCCTCAAAGAGATAGATGTGCGTGCTGTATATAATGTAAATGTTATTGCGATTATACAGAGTGACGGCAATGTCATGGTCATGCCTAAGGTTGACTATGCCTTACAGGAAGCAGACCATGTAAAGATAATAGGAAGCAAAGAAGATGTTGCGAAGCTTCTTAAAGAAATTCCGGAAAAAGCATGATTTTAATGTTAATCAAGAAAAAAATAAGCAGGTATTTAAGTTTGCCGGGAAACAATTCCATAAGACTTAAATACCTGCTTTGCTTTATTTGTAAATTTCCTGCCAGCGTGAAACCATCTCCATTGCATCTGATTCATCAGATACCTTTGTAACAATAACCCCATCAAGATAAATTTCGTATACTGGAAACTTCTTTGCCGTGTTTCCGTGTGATACCTCTACTTTGCTCATTTTCACGCGTTCCATGTAAAAACCTCCTCATAATAATGATAAATTCACGCTCTGGTCAAATCATAAATAGTGTAAGACCAACAACATGTTGTATTATAACATAAGGCAGTTAAAAAACAAATACAATATAGTGTATTGGTACCAAAGCCCCAGATTGCAAAAGTTAATATATTTATGTGTGAATATACCCAAAAAATCATGTCATATTTTGTAGGATTTGTTTAAATTGTATAAATAAACTTGCAAAGGCAGGACTTAAGTCATATAATAAAAACTGTAATTGTGCGGGATGACGGCAGCACACCGTCGAAATTTTACAATCAGGAAGGGAATATTGTCATGGCTGATAATCAAAGTGGAGATTTTGACATTAGTGTCGAAAATCATGAGGGCAGCAGGCTTGAAAGGAGACTGGCATCATTTGATGATAAATATAATATTTTTGTCTCTAACAAAAGATTTACAAGTTATCTTGGGAGTGAAGCACTGAGAAGCTTTAAGATTACGGATTATATTCATCCGGATGATGTTGAATCATTTAAGAAGTTTGTTGAAGATAAGTCTTTTACGGGGGGTGAAGAAGTTTTCCGCCTGAAAAAGAAAAATAATGAGTGGCGTTACAATATTATGAGAATCCATACAGAAAAAGGTATGATTGAGAACAGACGCAATATAGGTGTTGAGATAATTGATATAGATGAATCTGTTGGTGATTATGAAGTCGCAATGGACAGCCTTTCAAGAGTAAGGCTTCTTATGAGTCTCACTGATGAATTTGCATTTATATATGACAAAGCGACTAATATGTTTAAGATGTTCAAGTATGACAGATTTAACAGGATTATTCTTTATGATATGGATATAGACCTGTGGAAGAGGGAAATGCTTTCAAAGGGTTATGTAAAATATGATGAGAAAGCTATGCTCGATACACTTGTGCTTAATATGAAAACATATGCTGACAGTTTTTCGATAAAGATGAATTGTGCTATAAGAACGCAGAGTGATATATTTGAAGCTGTCAGATTCATTGGAACTGTACATAATGAGAGCAGCGGCAATAAAATTATAGTCGGAAGAGTTGTATCAGATGAGTCGGTCGGACATGCCAGCACTGCTATGGAGATAATGAACGAACTCCAGTACGATTCACTTACAGGTGTATATAATAAAAAGACAATCACAGAATATGCAAAGAAGAGGCTGGCTGAAGAAAAAGAGAAGAGGATTGTAATAGCAATTCTTGATGTTGACCACTTTAAATCGGTCAATGATACATTTGGTCATCTTTATGGTGATAAAGTGCTTGCAAGAGTTGGTGGCAGATTAAAGGAGATTGTTGGCGAGGATGGTGTGATAGGCAGAATCGGCGGCGATGAATTTATGATTGTATTTAATGGACTTGATGATGACCAGGTGCTCCGCGGAATGCTCAGAGCAATAAGAACGCAGATTAAGTGGGAATTTGCAGAAGATTTTGAGAATCTTTCCATTACATGTTCCATCGGTGCGTCTATATTCCCTGTCAACGGCAGAGACTATGAAAGTTTATTCAAAAAAGCTGACTGCTGTCTTTATATAGCAAAAGAAAAGGGTAGAGACAGATATGTATTTTTCAGGGATGAGATGCACAGAGCGTCATATGAGGCTATGCTTAACAAGAGCCAGCTTAATGCAATGAATAATCCAAGAGAGATAAGAGAATTAAAAAATATCGCTTCGTTTATGGAAAGTGCAGTGACTGACAGCCGTAAAGCAGTCCTTGATGCCATGAGACATATGAAAGATACATTCGGAATAGATAATATTAATATTTACTATGGTGAAGGAATGAAAAAGGTATATTCATTTGGTTCGGATATTCCGGAAGCACAAGATGCAATGTATGTATTTTCAGAAGAATTTCAGGAACTTATGGGCGAGAATGAAAGATTCCTGCAGATAGGTTTTGCTGATACATTTTCAGATATAACACCTGATTTTTGCGGACGCATGAAGGCAGAAAGAATTGCATCCACGATACAGTGTTATATCGGAGATAAGAGAAATATAAAGGGGCTTGTTACATTTAATAAATGCAGGGAGGCTTCCCAGTGGGCTAATTATGAGATTGACTGTGCGAGAATATTTGCAGCTGTATTAAGCTTTATGGCATTAAATGATATGGGAACAAATGACAGTGCTATATATTGATAGTGTTGTTGACTGCATACCCTATATATTGTATAATTGACCTTGTTCACGAAAGAAGATTGAACAAGGTCTTTTTGCCGCAATTACAGTTGCTGCGGCAAGAATTTTGAAGTGCGTTAGATTTAACTTGATATTAAGGAATGGGGAAAGTATGAAAATTATTAAAAGAAGCGGAACAGAAGTTACATTTGATATTGATAAGATAATGGCTGCAGTCTCAAAAGCCAATAATGAAGTGGTACACAGCGAAAGATTATCAGATGAACAGATTGAGATGATAAGCAAAAATGTTGAAGACATATGTCAGGAGATGAACCGCTCATTGAGTGTTGAAGAGATTCAGGATCTGGTTGAGAATCAGATAATGAACCTTCGTGCATTTGCAGTAGCGAGAAAGTATATAACATACCGCTATAAGAGAGCACTTGTAAGAAAGTCTAATTCAACAGATGAGCAGATTTTAAGTCTTCTTGAGTGCAATAATGAAGAAGTAAAACAGGAAAATTCAAACAAGAATCCTACAGTCAACAGTGTCCAGCGTGATTATATGGCAGGTGAAGTCAGCAAGGATATAACAAAGAGACTTCTTCTTCCACAGGATATAGTAGATGCACATGAGCAGGGACTTATTCATTTCCATGATGCAGATTATTTTGCACAGCATATGCACAACTGCTGTCTTGTCAACCTTGAAGATATGCTTCAGAATGGAACAGTAATCAGCGAGACAATGCTTGAAAAGCCACATAGTTTTTCTACTGCATGTAATATTGCCACACAGGCAATTGCCCAGATTGCAAGTTCACAGTATGGCGGACAGAGCATAAGCCTTGCACATCTTGCACCATTTGTACAGATAAGCCGTGAAAAGTTTATCAGAAAAGTGCGTGAAGAATTTGAAAAGGCAGGAATCGATTATACAGAAGAAAAAGTACGTGAAGTTGCAGAAATGCGTGTGCGTGATGAGATTAAAAATGGTGTCCAGATGATTCAGTATCAGGTCATAACACTTATGACAACAAACGGACAGGCTCCATTTGTAACTGTATTTATGTATCTTGATGAAGTGCCGGAAGGAAGAACAAGAGATGACCTTGCACTCGTCACGGAAGAAGTGTTAAAACAGCGTATCCAGGGCGTTAAAAATGAAAAAGGTGTATGGATAACACCGGCATTCCCGAAGCTTATATATGTTCTTGAGGAAGACAATATAAGAGAAGGTTCAAAATATTGGGAGCTTACAAAACTCGCAGCACAGTGTACTGCAAAACGTATGGTTCCTGACTATATTTCAGAGAAAATTATGAAGAAGTTAAAAGATGGTAATTGTTATCCATGCATGGGCTGCCGTTCATTCCTTACTGTATACAAAGATGAGAATGATAAGCCTAAATTCTACGGAAGATTCAATCAGGGTGTTGTAACATTGAATCTTGTTGATGTTGCATGTTCGTCAGGAAAAGATGTGGATAAATTCTGGAAAATTCTTGATGAGAGACTTGATTTGTGTAAACGTGCCCTTATGTGCAGACATTACCGCTTAAAGGGTACTCCGTCAGATGTTGCACCGATTCTTTGGCAGAATGGTGCACTTGCACGTCTTAAAAAAGGCGAGACAATTGATAAACTTCTTTATGGTGGATATTCAACAATTTCACTCGGATATGCTGGACTTTGTGAATGTACAAGATACATGAAAGGTGTTTCGCATACACAGCCGGGAGGAACAGAATTCGCACTTGAAGTTATGCATTATCTGACAGATACATGCAAAAAGTGGGCTGAAGAGACCAATATTGATTTCAGCCTTTATGGAACACCACTTGAGTCAACAACATATAAATTTGCCAAGGCACTTCAGAAGAGATTTGGTAAGATTCCGGGTGTTACCGACAAGAATTATATCACTAACAGCTATCATGTTCATGTAACAGAAAATATCAGTGCGTTTGATAAATTGAAATTTGAAAGCCAGTTCCAGGAACTTTCACCTGGCGGTGCCATAAGTTATGTTGAAGTACCGGATATGGAAAATAACATTCCTGCTGTAATTTCTGTCATGCAATACATTTATGACAATATCATGTATGCTGAACTTAATACAAAGAGCGACTATTGCCAGGTATGCGGTTATAACGGGCAGATACAGATTATAACAGATGATGACGGAAAACTTGTATGGGAATGCCCTAACTGTGGCAACCGTGATCAGGACAAGATGAATGTTGCAAGAAGAACATGTGGCTATATCGGAACACAGTTCTGGAATCAGGGGCGTACCCAGGAAATCAAAGAAAGAGTACTTCATCTGTAAAATAAGTACCAGAAAGCAATTTTTTAGTTGTGAAAAAAAATAAATTGTTATATTATTAACTAAAAATGTGAAAGAAAGGGACATAGATTATGAATTCAGTAAAAAATAAAATTATGATACCGGTTCTTCTGCTTGCGGTTATAGCTGTTGCAACAAGTATTCTTAGTATTATGAATGCAGACAGCATCAGTAAAAAAGGCAATGATATAGCAAATAATTATCTTGTAACCATTGAAAATGTAGGTTATCTGTCAGAGAGTACACAGAAGCTTACAAGATCAGCATACAGCTACATAGTTGCTGAAGGAGATGCAGCCAAAAAGAGTGTTAAAGATAATATAGAAAGTTTAAAGTCAGAGATAGACGGATATATGAAAGATTATGAGCAGACGCTTGATGAAAATGAAGAGACTGCATATTCATCATATAAGAATTATTATTCCCAGTTTCTTACACAGTTTGCGGTACTTGAGAAATATGTAGATACTAATCAGACAGTCAATGCATCCAAGTTGGCCAATAATAATCTTGTTGATGTATGTAACAGTCTTGAATCAGCACTTGATAATATGACCAATAGTGAAGTTGAGGCAGCGGATCATGCGATGAGACAGATGCATGCGTTATCGGCATTTGCAAAGACTACGGGCGGTGTCTGTCTTGTAGTTGCAATTGGTGCACTCATTGTGGCATTCTTGGTAAGTACAAGAAAAGTTGTAAATCCAATAGTAAAAACTAATAAAGAGCTTAAAGAAATAAGCACACTTATCAATGACAATAATGGCGATCTCACTAAGAGAGTTAATGTTAAGTCATCAGATGAAATTGGACAGCTTGCACAGGGAATCAACCAGTTCCTTGATATACTCCAGAATACAATCGGAAAGATTGTAGAAGGTTCTAAGAATCTTGATAATATGATTAATTCTGTAGGTGAGAATGTTACAGTATCTAATGATAATGCACAGGATGTATCATCTGCTATGGAAGAGCTTTCTGCAACAATGCAGGAAATTGCGGCGACAATACAGACAGTGAACGATAACACAGAGTCGGTTGGAAAGAATGTTGTTGATATAGCTGATAAGACAGAGCAGATTAACAATTATTCACAGGATATGCGTGAACGTGCGGATTCGCTTGCAAAGTCAGCTGATGAAAATAAACGTACAACTGATGAGATGGTTGGCAATATTGTAGGAACACTTAAAAAAGCAATTGAAGACAGCAAGAGTGTTGAGCGTGTAAATGAACTTACAGGCGAAATCCTTAATATTTCAAGCCAGACTAATCTTTTGGCACTTAATGCTTCAATCGAGGCTGCAAGAGCCGGTGAAGCCGGTAAAGGCTTTGCGGTTGTAGCTGATGAGATAAGACAGCTTGCAGATTCAAGCAGGGATACAGCTAATAACATTCAGGCAATAAATGAGCATGTAACAAGTGCTGTATACCAGCTTATTGATAATTCTAATAAAATTATCAATTACATAGAAGAGACAATATTTGCAGATTACGATTCATTTGTACAAGCAGGTGCACAATATAATGAAGATGCATGTTACATAAGCGAGACAATGCAGGAATTCGCAGAAAAGACAGAAAAACTTAAAGAGCTTATGAAAAATACAGTTGAGTCAATTGAAGGAATTTCAAGCGGTGTAGAGCAGAGTGCTAATGCTGTAACGTCGTCAGCGGTAAGTACATCTCAGCTTGTTGAGCAGATGAACAGCATAGATAAAGAGATGTCAGAAAGCAGGAATACAGTCGGTGAATTAAAAGCACAGACAGACGTATTCAAGAATTTTTAGTTAGGTAATCTTTAAAGATTTCTATATAAAACAAAAAATAAAACGGGGAGCTAAAGTTCGACAGCTGAGAGGGAACATGATTCCGACCCGAAAACCTGATACGGATAATGCCGTCGTAGGAAACTTATTATATGGATTTGTATAAATGATTTTTGCGATTATTTAGTACATTTCCTGCAATGTTTTTGTTTACTGCGTTGTGGTATTATGAGTATCTTGAATTTAACAATAAAGGAGATTAAAGCATGAGTTACACAACACAGATGGACGCAGCACGTCAGGGCATTGTAACAGAAGAAATGAAAGTAGTTGCCGAAAAAGAAAATATTGACGTTAAGGAGCTTATGTCACTTATGGCTAAAGGTCAGGTTATAATTCCTGCAAACAAGAATCATAAGTGCTTAAGCCCTAACGGTATAGGTTCAAAGCTCCGTACAAAAATCAATGTAAATCTTGGAACATCAAGAGATTGCGTTGATTTGAATATGGAGCTTGAAAAAGTTAATAATGCAGTTGCTATGGGAGCGGAAGCAATTATGGATCTCAGCTCATTTGGCGACACACAGAAGTTTAGAAGAAAGCTTACATCTGAATGTCCTGCAATAATAGGAACAGTTCCTATCTATGATGCGGTTGTATATTATCACAAAGCATTAAAGGATATTACAACACAGGAATGGCTTGACATCGTTGAGATGCATGCAAAAGATGGCGTGGACTTTATGACAATCCACTGCGGAATCAATAAGGCTACAGCAAAAAGATTTAAGGATGCAAAACGTCTTACAAATATTGTTTCAAGAGGCGGTTCTATAATATTTGCATGGATGGAAATGACAGGAAATGAAAATCCGTTCTATGAACATTATGACTGGATTCTTGATATCTGCAGAAAGTATGATGTCACAATGAGCTTAGGCGATGCGTGCCGTCCGGGCTGTATAGCAGATGCTTCAGACATATCACAGATTGAGGAACTTGTAACACTCGGTGAACTCACAAAGAGAGCATGGGAAAAAGATGTACAGGTAATGGTCGAAGGTCCGGGACATATGCCGCTTAACCAGATTAAGGCAAATATGGAAATCCAGCAGACAATCTGCAAGGGAGCTCCTTTCTACGTATTGGGACCTCTCGTTACAGATATAGCTCCGGGATATGATCATATAACAGCAGCAATCGGTGGTGCAATTGCTGCAACTTATGGTGCTTCATTCCTCTGCTATGTAACACCTGCAGAACATCTTCGTCTTCCAGACCTTGAAGATGTTAAGGAAGGAATTATTGCTTCAAGAATTGCTGCACATGCGGCTGATATAGCAAAGGGTGTTCCAGGTGCGGATGAATGGGATTACAAGATGAGCCTTGCAAGAAAGAAGCTTGACTGGGAGGCGATGTTTGACGTTGCTATTGACCCTGAGAAGGCAAGAAGATACAGAGAATCAGCGAAGCCGGAAAAGGAAGATACATGTTCAATGTGTGGTAACTTCTGTGCAGTTAAGAATATGAACAGAATCCTTGATGGCGAAATCGTAAGCATCTTTGATGAATGATAAATGAGAAAATAAATATTTTTTAGAGAATTCTTGATTTAGCGGACAAAAGGGCTGTGGCTTTAACAATTGAAAATTGTTAAAGTACAGTCCTTTTTTGCGGCGTGTAGCATTGTGGCTACGATAGTAACTGGGTTTATGGTGTTAATTAGGTCTACGGTACTGTGTAAATTTTGAAGAAATGTATATTTTTGGCGAAAAAAGTTTTGAAGAAATGCATGATTTTGGGGAAAATAATATTGAAGAATTGCAATGTGGGTGATATGATGATAAATGAAAAGCCAATTAAGGTGAAAAAATCACATGAAAAATAAATATAAACACAAAATAAAAAATAAAATGCGAATTAAAGAGAAAAAAACGTACTATATAATATGTGTGATTAAGGAGGCAATATATGCTAATAAGGTTTAATGTTAAAAATTTTTTGTCTTTTTCGGAAAGAGATAATGGCATGTCAGAAGAGTTTTCAATGTTGGCTGGAAAAGTTAGAAATAAATATACACATTTATACGATAATGGTAAAATAAAATTGCTTAAATTTGCTGCAATTTTCGGTGCTAATGCATCTGGAAAATCTAATTTGGTTAAAGCAATAGATTTTATGAGAACTATCGTTTTGTATGGACTTCCAAAAGGACATACTGAAAAGTACTGCAAAATAGATGAGATAAATAAGGAAAAATCAAGCTATTTTGAGATGGAAATAATGATTGAAAATAGATATTATGCATATGGATTTGAGATTATTTTAAATCAGAGCAGATTTACTTCGGAGTGGCTGTTTGAGCTTACAAGTGATAATAAAGAAAAACTGATTTTCAGCAGAGATATTGAAAATGGAAGTTATGAATTTGGTGAAAGTTTAAAAGTTAAAGGATTAATTGATAAACTTGAGGTTTATGCTGAAGATATACAGGAAGATGGCAGTGTATTGTTACTTTCAATGATGAATAAAAATAAAAAGACACTGTATCAACAATATGATAAGGCAAAGGTGTTTCAAAATGTATATAAATGGATTTCTTTTGGAGTAGATGTTAATTATCCAAACAGTCCCATTTCGGATTATTCATATATGGCGAAAACTGAAAATGTAGAAGAAATTTGCAGAATCATTTCGGCATTTGGAACTGGTATTACAGGGTTTAAGATGGTTGAGGTTTCACCTGAAAAAGTATTGAATAACATACCACAAAATATAAAAGAGGACATTCTGTCTAATATTGAAAAGAGAGTTGTACGAATGAAGAATAATGATAATGTACAGGAAATAGGAATAGTTATGCGTTCTTCAAAAGATTTTTTTATTTTGAGTGTTGATAAGGAAGAAAATTTAACATGTAAAACAATTAAGTTTTCACATGGCGATAAAAAGGCGTTATTTGATATATCAGAAGAGTCGGATGGAACTATAAGGATATTGGATTTGCTGGAAGTATTACTTTCTGGAGAGGGAAAAACTTATGTGATAGATGAATTGGACAGATGTCTTCATCCAAGCCTTACTTATAAATTTGTAAGTACATTTTTGCAGCTGGCATCTAAAAGAAATATTCAATTAATTGTAACTACACATGAATCAAGATTAATGGATTTTGACTTATTACGCCGTGATGAAATTTGGTTTGTAAATAAGAGAAAAAATGGTCAAAGTAATATATATTCATTAGAAGAATATAATGCGAGATTTGATAAAAAAATAGATAAGGCCTATTTAGAAGGAAGATATGGTGGGGTTCCGTTATTTAGCACAGTTTTTCCAGTGGAAGATGAGGTATAGCGGATGAGAGAAAGCAGAACATTTGCAGAACGTACAAAGGTATTAAAATCCGATGAAACAATAAAAAAATATTTCCTTATCTATGAAGGAACAAATACAGAGATGATTTATTTTGATGCGGTGAGGTCTTTACGTGAAGAAATAGGAATAAATCCGTTAATTGAGCTGGTTCCTGTTATTAGAAGTTTTAGCGAGGAAAAATGGAGTAATCCTAAAAAAATTCTAGATAGAATAATTCAGAATCTTGATGAGAGTGCAAAAAGAACAATGACATATGAATCATTGATGAACCGTATTATGGATTATTTTTATGATACAGAAATAATTGCAATGAGCAAAGTTATGGCATATAATGTGTGGAAAACAATGCAGGAAGTGTGTAAAGAAAATTTAGAAAAATCACTTGATGACATTGTTGAAGATGTTGAGGATGCATGTGGTGTATTTGTTGAGTATCTTGAGAAAAAATATCAATTGGAAAATGTTATTAGTGATATATCTGAAATTATAGAAAATGGCGGGATAACATACGATAAAACTTTAGATAAAATATGTCTGATAGTTGATAGGGATAAAGATAGTTTTGTATCTGGTCAATACAAATATGTGGTTGATAAATGTAAAGAATGCGGCTTTATGTTGTGTGTATCCAATCCGTGCTTTGAATTTTGGCTGCTTTTACACTTTGATGAAGTATTATCTTTGGATAAAGATAAATTGCTTAATAATCCTAAGATGAATGCAAAAAGAAGATATGCGGAATATTCTTTAAAGATAGTTTATCCTGGATATAGGAAAAGCTCGTATTGTGCGGAGAGATTTGTTAAGAATATAGATATTGCTATTGAAAATGAGAAAAAATTTTGTGAAGATATAAATGAATTGGAACATACAGTAGGAAGTAATATTGGGGTCTTGATTGAAGAAATGAGGAGACATTAGAAGAGATAAAAGAAGCGTTTTTATCAAAAGACAGAAAAATAGCAAGAAGAGCCAAATCATTTAATCTTATATAAATTAAATGATTATATTATAAAACTTCCGGGAATTATATAATTTTCGGAAGTTTTCTGTTTCGACAAAAAAACATACAATATGTTGACTAACAAAAATACAGATGATAAACTACTAGGTGGTGCATTATGTTTTGTAGTATTGTGTTTTTAAGTACATTTTAAGTGTATGAATACAATGGTAGAAGGATAGTTATGATATTTAGTAGAAAATCTAAGCAGGCAGAGTACATAGTTGATGTGCACTGTCATATTCTTCCGGGGATTGATGATGGTTCAAGAAGCATGGATGAGACATTGAAGATGCTTCGCATTGCTGCAGATGAGGGGATAACACATGTTATTGCAACACCTCACTATAAGCTTGAACATAATAATGCGACACCCGGACAAGTTGACGAACTTATAGATGCAGTTCAGGCAGAGGCCAGTAAAAATAACATCCCGATAGTTATTTATCAGGGAAATGAAGTTTTGTTTTTTAATGAATTTGATGAGTATCTCGAAAATAAGAGCTTTTGCAGAATGAATTATGGAGATTATGTTCTTACAGAATTTCTTCCAACCGACAGATTCAGTTATATCCGCAATGCAGTAGATGATGTGTTGAGTACGGGATGTGTTCCGATAGTTGCACATATTGAGAGATATGAATGCATGGCTTCCAACATTGAAAATGTAAGAACAATCCGCAATATGGGAGCGGATATACAGATTAATGCTTCGAGTGTTACAGGCGGTGGCGGAAAGAATGTTAAAAAGTTTGTTCACAGCCTGCTAAAAGAGCAGCTCGTTGATTATATAGGAACAGATGCACACAGATGTGAAGGCAGCCGCGTTCCCAATATACGTGAATGCAGCAATATTCTATACAGAAAATATGATGAGAAATATGTTGACTCCATATTATATGGCAATGCAATGGACAGAATTATACAGTAAGCAACACATTGAAATGCGATTATTTATATATTTAAGAAATGAGGAGAAATACAGAAAATGAATCAGCAGAACAAAGAAAATACTGATGAAATCGAAATTGACTTAGGAGAAATATTCGGTCTGTTACTTCACAGACTCTGGCTCATCCTTTTATGTGGCATTGCATGCGGCATTATAGGATTTATCGTAAGCAGTTTTATCATTACACCAAAGTATGATTCGACAACTAAGATTTACATACTTAACAGGCAGAATAATGATAATCTTACATTAAGTGATACACAGCTTGCTTCACAGCTTACAAAGGACTATACAGAACTCGTAAAGAGCCGTTATGTATTAGAGACAGTTATAAAGCAGTGCGGACTTAATGAATCATATGGAACGCTTCTTGACCGTGTTACAGTTGCCAATACAACAGATACGCGTATTATTTCTATAACAGTGCGTGATGAAAGTCCACAGGCAGCACAGACAATCGCTAATGCTATAAGAACAGTATCAGCAAACCACATTAAGTCAGTTATGGATATAGAAGCTGTCAATGTTGTTGATGAGGCTAATCTTCCATTATCACCTGCCGCACCATCTATTACAAAGTACACAGCACTTGCGGCAGCAATCGGTATCGTGCTTAGTGCGATAATTATTGTTATATGCTATCTTCTTGATGATACAATCAAGTCATCAGAAGATATTGAAAAATATCTTGGACTTAGCACACTTGCCCTGATACCTCTTAATACAGGAGAAGAGCTTTCTAAGAAAGGTGACAGAAGAGGCAGCGAGAGAAGAAGTGCCAGAACTGAGGAAGAAATCGGTGTAGAAACTGTAAAAGCACCTTCAGGCAGACGTACATCAGGACAGGCATCATCACCGGCAGCAAAGCCAAATAATCAGAGAGCAAATGCTTCTAATTCAAAGAATCAGACAAAGCAGAAAGTTGAACTTAACAATTCTTCAACATCAAGAAAAGTTAAGACATCCGAAGCAGCAAAGAAATATCTTGATGATGGAATAGAACTTATTGATGATTGAGCAAAAGTTGAAAGGGATTAAACAATGCAGGAATTTACAATAAAGCAGACAATACTTGATTATAGAAGCAAAGAAGCATTTAAGACATTAAGAACTAATATAGAATTTTCAGGTGAGGATACAAAGGTAATATTTCTTACCAGTACAACACCTAATGAAGGTAAGAGTACGGTTTCATTTGAACTTGCACAGTCATTTGCACAGAATGGAATGAAAACACTTCTTATAGATGCCGACCTTAGAAAATCAGTTATGAAATCAAGAGGTAAGAAAGGTAAAGTAAAGTATGGACTTACACATTATCTTTCAGGAAAGACAACATTTGAGAATGCACTGTGTGCAAGTGATGTAGATAATTTCTACATGATATTTGCAGGTCCGGTGCCACCAAACCCAAGTGAACTTCTCGGCAATGACAGATTTAAGAATATGATAGAAGCATCAAGAAAGATGTTTGATATAGTAATCGTTGATACACCACCTATCGGAAGTGTTATTGATGCGGCAGTAGTATCTAAGTTCTGTGACGGAGGCATCCTTGTAATTGGATGTGGCGATATAAGTTACAGATATGCAAAAAAGTCAAAAGAACAGCTTGAACTTGCAGGCTGCAAAATACTAGGCTGTGTACTTAACAAAGTTAATTTTTCAAGCAGCAGCTATTATGGCAAATACTATGGCAAGTATTATGGTAAATATTACGGTAAATACTATGGCAAGTATTATGGCAATTACAGCAATGAAGACAATTAATCTGATGAACATATAATCCGCAAGGGTTATATGTTCATCACATATAGAAAAATAAGTCTACCAAAGATAATGTTATAATATTTACGAAAAATAAGGGGGGGGGGTAATACAAAATGCAGTATTGCTCCAACAGAAAGTATGAGGGATAACGAATGTATAGGAAAAAGTCAAATGGATGGTTCAAACATTTCGATTTTATAATAATTGATTTATTATGTGTCCAGTTTTCATATGTACTGGCATACTTTTTCCGTCATGGATTGACGAACCTTTATGAAGTTGAGTTATACAGAAATATGGCATTGATGATAGAAATTGCCGATTTGATAGTTATCTTTATGCTCGAACAGTACAAGGGTGTCCTAAGGAGAGGATATTACAACGAATTCGTGTCAGTATTAAAGCAGATGATATTTATTGAATTAATATCAAGTATGTATCTGTTTACAATAAAGAGTGGCGGATTTTCACGTGTTGTATTATATCTGATGGGAGCTTTTTATCTTGAACTTTCTTATATAACAAGAGTCTTGTGGAAAAACCACCTTAAAAAGAAAATGGAAGAGGGCGGCAAGCGTTCTCTTTTAATAGTGACAACAAGAGCATCTGCCGAGGATGTTATAAAGAATGTGCGTGCTGAGAATTATGACATGTTCAATATAAGCGGACTTGTAATCTCTGATTCTGATATGACAGGCAGAACAATAGGCGGCGTAAAAGTTGTTGCCAATATGCAGAATGTCAGTAAATACATATTAAAGAACTGGGTAGATGAAGTATTTATCAACATGGAATCAAGAACGGAATATCCGCAGGAACTCGTTGACGACCTCGTTGAAATGGGCGTTGTTGTTCATTTTAATCTTTATAATATCGAAAATGTTGCAGGAAACAGACATGCAGTTGAAAGACTCGGTAATTATACAGTTCTTACATCAAGCATGAACTATGCGACAAACAAGCAGGCCTTTGCAAAACGAACAATGGATATTGCAGGCGGTATAGTCGGATGTATCTTAACCGGAATCATCTTTATATTTATAGCACCTGTTATATATATAAGCTCGCCGGGACCTATCTTTTTCTCACAGACAAGAGTAGGTCAGAATGGCAAACGATTTAAAATCTACAAATTCCGTAGCATGTACATGGATGCTGAGGAACGCAAAAAAGAACTTATGGCACAAAACCGCGTAAAAGACGGCATGATGTTCAAGATGGACTTTGATCCGCGAATCATCGGCAACAAAATCCTTCCTGACGGCACAAAAAAAACAGGCATCGGTCACTTCATCCGTGTTACATCACTCGATGAATTTCCGCAGTTTTTTAATGTGCTTAAAGGTGACATGTCACTTGTCGGCACACGTCCCCCAACGGAGGATGAAGTTGAAAAGTACGACCTTCACCACCGTGCCCGCCTCGCTACCAAACCCGGCATAACCGGCATGTGGCAGGTCAGCGGCCGCAGCAAAATCACAGATTTTGAGGAAATTGTAAAACTCGACACACAGTATATCGAGAAGTGGAGCATCGGGCTGGATATTAAGATTTTGGTGAAGACAGTAGGAGTGCTGTTTAGGAAAGATGGTGCAATGTGATGGGAGAATATGTGAATGAACGGAGTAATGATATGCTACAGTCAAAAAAACAAAGTGTATTTCTTGTGGGGGCTAAAAGTTTAGGTAATTATGGCGGATATGAGACATTTGTTGATAAATTGACGGAATATCATCAAAATAATACATCCATTAAGTATTATGTTGCATGTAAAGCCAATGGCGATGGTTGTATAGATGAAAAAAAACTTACAGATATAAAAAGAAATTCTGATAATGAATTTACATATCATAACGCAATATGCTTTAAAATTAATATACCAAATATCGGACCTGCTCAGGCAATATATTATGATGTTGCTGCTTTAAAAAAATCTTGTGAATATATTAAAAAAAATAAAATAAAAAATCCTATAGTATATATAATGGCGTGTAGAATTGGACCATTTGCAAAACATTTTTATAAAAAAATTCATAAACTTGGAGGAAAAGTATATTTGAATCCCGATGGACATGAATGGATGCGTGCAAAATGGAGTGCACCGATACGTAAATATTGGAAAATTTCTGAAAAAATGATGGTAAAATATTCAGATATTGTTATATGTGATTCTATAAATATTGAAAAATATATTCATCAAAGCTATGATGGAAAATGTATTAAAGGAAGGAATCCTCAAACAACTTATATAGCATATGGTGCAGATATGACTATGAGTAAGCTTGCGGATAATGATGAAAGACTTGTAAAATGGTATGCAGAAAAGGGATTATCCAAAAAAGAATACTATCTTGTCGTTGGTCGTTTTGTGCCTGAAAATTCATTTGAAATTATGATACGAGAATTTATGAAATCAAATTCAAAACGTGATTTTGCAATTATAACAAATGTGAATGATAAATTTTTAAATGAATTAGAAAGAAAATTACATTTTAAATCTGATAAAAGAATAAAATTTGTAGGAACAGTTTATGATAAAGAACTGTTAAAGAAAATAAGAGAAAACGCATATGCATATTTCCATGGACATACAGTTGGAGGAACAAATCCAAGTTTAATCGAAGCTTTGAGTAGTACAGATTTAAATTTGTTAGTTGATGTTGGCTTTAACAGAGAGGTTGCAAAAGACTGTGCTATGTATTGGAAAAGAGAAGATGGATATCTGGCAGACTTAATAGATAAAGCGGACAGACTTACTCAAAATGAAATAGAAAAATATGGAGATAAAGCAAAAAAAAGAGTTAAGGAAGCGTATACGTGGGAACATATTTGTGCATTGTATGAACATGTTTTTTTAAAGGAGACATTTAATGAATAAAGAGTTGATAAGCATAGTAGTTCCTGTATATAATGTTGAAAAATATTTAGACAAATGTGTTAAAAGTATAATTAATCAAACATATGACAATTTACAGATAATTTTGGTTGATGACGGTTCTAAAGATAACAGTGGAAAATTATGCGATTTGTGGGGGCAAAGGGATAGAAGAATAATTACAAAACATAAAGATAATGGTGGATTGTCTGATGCAAGAAATTACGGAGTGAAATTTGCCGAGGGGAAATATGTAATGTTTGTTGACAGTGATGACATAATTTCTGAATATATTGTGGAATATTTGATGAAATTAATTTATGAAACAAATTCTGATATTTCAATATGTGACCCATTGCATTGTTATCCGGAGGAAAACATTGTATTTGAGGAAGAGAAATTTCACAAGGTATTTAGTGCTGATGAAGCTGTAAAAGAAATGTTATATCAAAAATCGTTTTTGGTTTCTGCGTGTGCAAAAATATATAGAAAAGAATATTTTGATAATATAAAATTTCCTGTAGGAATGTTGTTCGAAGACAGTGCAACAATTTATAAGATTTTTGAATGTGCAGACAGAATAGTATATGGTGATGCGAAACTATATGGATATATGCACAGAGAAAACAGCATTACAACCAAAAAATTTTCAAAGGCTGATTGTGATATTTTGTATATTTGTGATGAGATTGTAGCATATATGGATAGAAAAAAAGATCATGATTTAATTGCAGCATCATTGGCTTATCAAATGTCCGCAGCATTTAGAATATATTTAAATGCACCTAGAAATAATCAATTTAATGATGAAATTAAAAAAAGTGAAGATATTATTAAAACAAATTCATATAAAGTCTTACTAGATAAAAATGTAAGAAGAAAAGCAAAAATTGCAATTATTATGTTTGCATGTTCAAAAAAAATGATGATAAAGGTGTACAAACATGTTGATAGATGGAAATGATGAAAAAAATTTTTTGTTGAGTATAGTAGTTCCTGTATATAATGTTCAAAAATATCTTGACAGATGTATGGATTCTTTATTGAATCAAAATATAGAAAATTATGAGATTATATTAGTTGATGATGGAGCAACGGATAATTCAGGTTTGATATGTGATAAATATAGTCAGGAATATTTTAATGTTAAAGTAATACATAAAAAAAATGAGGGATTGGGATTAACAAGAAATGTAGGTATTGATAATTCAAAAGGGCAATATATAATGTTTGTTGATTCTGATGACTATATTGAAAAAAATTGTTTGTTTGGTTTATATCAATACGTCAAGAAAAATAATTCTGATGTTTGTTTTTTCCATAGGGCAAAATATTTGAAAAATGGTGTGGTTAATGAGTCTCAAGAAATTTTTGACAGTAAATGCAATACAAATGAATTGATAGGGTTATGCTTGGGTGAACCATTAAAAAAAGATTTGTTTGAAATTGGACCTGCATGGAAAGCCATATATAACAGAAAGTTTTTACAAGAAAAAAATATAAAGTTTAAATCGGAACGTGAGATATTAAGTGAAGATTATATTTTTTCTGCCGAGGTATGTGCAAAAGCAAATGTTATTTGCTTTTATGATAAAACAATTTATTATTATTGCGATAATGAACAATCACTTACTAATTCCTACAGAAGTGACAGATATAAAAAAGCTGTTGTTTTGTATAAAGAAATGCACAAAATTGCTGAAAAATATAAGCTGACCAATAATGAGATATTAAGAATGGATAATAATTTCTTAATAAATATGCTTGTTTGTTTTAAACATATAAGTTTAAGCTCAGGAATGAATAAAAGAAATAAATTGTCTGAAATAAAAAAAATATGTAAAGATGAGGATGTAAATGGAGTTTTATTAAAGATAACATATGCTGATTCATTAAGCTTAAAAATATTGAAGAAATTAATGTTGAAAACTAACTCAAGAATGATTTATATTTTAATGCGATTAAGATACCATTAAAATATTTATTTATGATATTAGGAAGAATTTTAAAATGAAAATCAAGTTAAATGTATTAATATATATCATAATAACTACGTTAAATGTAACTTTCAAATTTAACGGAGTTACTGTAAAACCTATTTTAAAATATATTTTATCACTTCTATGGATTGCGTATACAATACCATATATATTTAAAAAGAAAAAAGAGAATAAAATAGCAAAAATTCATTTTAAATATGCGATTATACCATTAGCAGCTATGTTTATATATACAATTTTTTTGTGGATTACAGGTATATCACGCGTTGAAAATATACGTTACGTAACACGTCTTATAAGCACAGTTGGTTATCTTGGAATTTGTATATTATATGCTTGTATATCATATATAGTTTTAGGTAAAAAAATAATAGATTATACATGGTATTCATTAATTATATCATATTTTATCGGATCTATTTGTATGGCGTTTTTTGGAAGTCCTGTTGATACTTTAAGATATATGTTTACACTTAAAGATACGGTGCAAATTACAAAAATATTTGAAGTTCATGACTTGACATTTGCAATGGGATTTTTCCTTATATATTTTGTGTATTTTGGCAAAAAGGAGAATATAAAACATTTATATAGCAAGATAATTATATCGATATTGTATGTTATTTGGGGATATAAACGAATTGAATTTGCAGCAATAGCGATAACATTTATTTTATTTATTTTCATAGGTAGAAAAAGAAAAGAATTATCTTTTAAAACAACAGTAATAACAGGAGTTGTTTTGGCAGTATCATTGATATATGTTTTTTTGGCATCAAGTGGATTACTTTCAATATTGGCAGAAAAATATAATGTTAATTTTATGGGTCGATTGTATACTTATGAATTTATGACAAGATATTTTGAATTTAAACCTACATTTATGGGGCACGGTTTGTCATATGTTGATAAACTTATAGAAGAACTTAGAACTAGAGGAACATTATACAAAGGCTGGATGCTATTGTCGGGAATGCATAGTGATACCTTAAAGAAATATATAGAATTAGGATTTATTGGTTTTATTGCTTGGATAATATATGTCATAAAGATTAAAACAATAAAATTCAAGAATGAATTTTCAGATAAAGTTGCAGCAATATATTTAATGTTTACTGTATATTCTTTTGTATTGTATCTTACTGATAATGTTTTTGAATATTATATATTTACATTAATATATGTTATTATACCTTTAGCTATGAGTGAAATAACGGATAATACAATTAAAAAAGTTGGTGATTGATATGCTTATTAAAGAATTTGTAAAAAAAATATTATATGGCAATAGATATTCATCAGAAACCTATATTAAATATCTGAAAGGATTGGGAGTAAAAATTGGTGAAAGAACTGTGATTTTTTCTCCGAGAGAAACATTTATTGATGAACAATATCCTTGGATGGTTGAAATTGGTAATGATGTTCAAATAACTAGAGGTGTTATAATATTGACACATAGTTATGATTGGAGTGTAGTTAAGAAAAAATATTCAAGATTATATGGTGCATCCGGAAATGTTGTTATTAAAGATAATGTTTTTATTGGAGTAAATACTGTAATATTGAAGGGCGTAACTATTGGTGAAAATTCCATAATTGGTGCTGGAAGTGTTGTTGCTAAAGATATACCGGCTAATTCCGTAGCTGTTGGAAATCCGGCAAAAGTTATTCATAAGATTGACAATAGTTATTTAAAAAAATATTCTGACAGACAGGAGAAAGAAGCTATTGATTTGGCTGTCGGTTATTATAATAGATATAAAAAGTGGCCTGATAATACTATATTTTATGATTATTTTTGGTTATGGAATGATGATAAAGACTATGAAAAAATACCGAGATATAAATACGAAATGGAATTGCTGGGAAATTACGAAGATTGTATGAAAAATCTAAAATTAATAAGACAGAATCCTAGATATGCTTCATTTGATGAGTTTATAGAAAAGTGTAAATCTTTGGTATAAAGGAGAAAAAATGATAGCTTTTTTTTGCAGAACACCTATACATATATTTAGAACAATTCAGTTAAAATATGAAATGTTTGAGAAAGAGAAAGTTGATGTTTATGTTTTTTCGTCATTTAATGGAGCAAGTAATATTGTGCAAAGATTGAAAAAAATAAATATTTTTGAAAATGTATATTATATTGATGATAGCACATATATGAAAGGAAGACATTTGGTTGATCTTAAAGCATGTGTTATAAAATCAGAGTTTAAGAAAATCTTATCAGAGAAAAAATATAGAGAATTGTTTACATATAATATTTATGGACCGTTTAACGAGGTTGGTTATAATGTTTTAAAGAAAAATAATATTGATTTAAAGTATAATGTTGTGGAGGATGCTCCAACTGTATATGGAATACAATATAAAGAAAATAAATGTATTAAATATTTATTTAAAATATTCAATTTAAAATCATCAATAAGAAATATTAATTGCTGGTGGTTTAGCTCACCTGAAAGCATGTCTCCGTTCAAAAACGGAAAAAAACAAAAATTGCCTATGGTTTCAAGACAAAATAAAAAAATGTGTCAAACAATTAATTATGTATTTGAATACAAAGAAGATGTTGATTTGCAAAATGCAGATGTAATATTAATGGAAGAATGTTATTCTAATGATGGATTGATAAAGAATGAAGATATAGAATTGTTTAAGCAGGTTATTGACATTGATAAAAAATTTAATTCAGTTGTTAAGTTACATCCTAGATCAAAGACAAATAGATTTGAAAATACATTTAATGTTATTAAGTCACAGGGGATACCATGGGAAGTTTATATTCTTAACTGTCCGATGAAAGATAAAATATTAATATCTTTATCATGTGCAACAATGACATCAGGAAAATTTATGTTTGGTGAAGAATCATATTCTCTTCTTTTATTTCCTATTATAGAGGATAAAGTAATTGATACATATGATAAATCAAAATATTTTACGGAAGAAAGAAAGAAAAAATTGAGTAGTCAAAAGCAGATGTATGATGATAAAAATAAGTTCTTTATAGCAGGTACTGTTAAAGAAGCAAAAAATAAATTATTTGAATGGTTGGATAATAAAAATGAGTAATATTAAGAAAATAATTAAAAAAATTCTTCCGGATAAATTAATATATGATTATAGAATTATTCAGATATTACCTCAGTATATACGTTCAAAGCATAAAGCAGCAAAGATTAGTATACCTGAATTTAAGATGATGTCAGATGAAGAAACAGTAGATTGTATTATTAATAAAAATATGTCTCTTTCACGTTTTGGGGATGGCGAATTCTTATGGATGTGTGGTCAAAAATTAAATTCATTTCAGAAATACTCACCAGAACTAGAGAAGCGGCTTATAAATACAATGAAATCAAAGAATGAAAAGTTGCTTATAGGATTTCCTAAAGGAATTATTGATTCACATAAATGTAATTTGTTTGCAAGAATGCATTGGACAATTATCAGGGCAAATTATTTTTATGATATAGCAAAGTTCTTGGATGAAAGTCAAACATATTGTGATGCAAGTATAACAAGACCTTATATTGATTATTGTGATATAGAATTTAGCAGGCATAAGTTTGAAAATTTAAAAAGAATTTGGGATAACAAAAATATTGTTATAGTAGAAGGAAAGAAAACAAAACTGGGCATAGGAAATGATTTGTTTGACAATGCGTTGTCAATAAAAAGAATAATATGTCCGGCAGAAAATGCATTTGAAAGTTTGGAAAAGATAGAAGAGTCTATTAAAAAAAATGTATCAAAGAACACTCTTATGCTTGCAGCTTTGGGACCGACCGCTACGATTTTAGCATCAGATATGTGTGATAATGGTTATCAGATGGTTGATATAGGACATATTGATGTTGAATATATGTGGTATTTGCATAGAGCTATATTAAGGGAACCTATAGAGGGAAAATCTGTAAATGAAAGTGGAAACAGAGATTGTTCTAATGTTTACGATAACGATAAAATTTATTTAAATTCTATTATATGTGAAATCAATTAAGTTAAGTAAGTATATTTTAAAGAGGTATTTAATGTGAAAAATAAGTATAGTTATTTGTCAAAAAATATATTGTTATTTTCAATTAGTTCGTTTGGGCAAAAAATACTTGCATTTTTATTGGTTCCGTTATATACATCTGTATTATCAACAGCAGATTATGGTACTGTTGATTTGATTACAACAACTGTAAGCATATTAGTCCCAGTGTTTACAATTAATATATCAGAAGGTGTTTTGAGATTTACATTAAAAGATAAAGATAATAAGGATTATTTTTCATATGGTATTTATATGACAATTAAGGCGGCACTTATATTGTTGGTTTTACTTTTTTTGTTGTCAATAATACCGGTAGAGTATAGTTTTAAGAAATATTATGCATGGATGTATCTGATTTTTATTGCAAATTGTATATATAGCTTGTTTCAAAATTATCTTCGTGCGGTAGATAAAGTGCCGATTATGGTTTTTTCAAGTTTGTTAAATACTGTTGTTATGTTGGTATCGAATATTATATTACTTGTATATATAAAAATTGGTATTACAGGATATTTTGTATCAATGTTTTTGGGAATTATGGCAGCCAATATATATATGTTATTTAAAGGAAAGCTTGTAAGATGTATAACTTTGGATTTTAAAAATAATCCCAAAATGAAAAAAGAATGTATTTCATACTGTTTTCCTACAATATTTACAGCTTTGGCATGGTGGATTAATTCAAGTCTGGATAAATATTTTGTTACAGGTATGCTTGGAGTAAGTGAGAATGGTATATATTCGGTTAGTTATAAAATACCTACAATATTAGGAGTGTTTCAAAATATTTTTTCACAGGCGTGGATGTTATCTGCTATAAATGAATATGATGCTGACGATAGTGATGGCTTTTTTGGAAAAACATATGAAATGTATAATTCGTTAATGATTTTTTGTTGTGAAGGGATAATGATATTTAATATATTATTATCACGGATTTTATATGCAAAAGATTTCTTTGTTGCATGGAAGTATGTTCCACTGTTATTGCTTTCATCTTTGTTCAGTGCATTAAGCGGTTATTTGGGAAGTATTTTTTCGGCGGTAAAGGATACAAAAATTGCGGCAAAAACAACAATGATTAGTGCATTATTAAATGCATTATTAAATGCAGTTTTAATACCTAAATTTCATATATATGGAGCTGCGGTTGCTACGGTTTGTTCATATGTAGTAGCTTGGGGAATAAGATATATTGTTTCAAAAAGATATGTTAGAATGAAAATAAATGAAAAGAGAATGCTTTTTGCATATGTATTATTGGTATTACAGACAATATTGGCATCTACAAAAAGTCATTTCTATTTGTTACAAATAATTATTATATTAATTACAATGTTATTGTTTAGAAAATATTATATAAAAATATTCTCAATGGTCATAAAAAAAATTAAAAAGGAGAAATAATTATGAAAAAAGTAACAGCGGTTGTGCCAATGAAGCTTAATAACAGAAGATTGCCACAGAAAAATACGAAATCCTTTACTAATGGTAAGCCATTATGTTATTACATATTGTCTACATTATTAAAAATAGATGGAATAGACGACGTGTATGTATATTGCAGCAATCCTGATATAAGGGAATTCATTCCGGAAGGGGTTAAATATTTAAAAAGGTCAGAGTCACTTGACACTGATTCAACAAAGATGAATGATGTGTTAAAAAGTTTTGCAATGGAAGTTGATTCAGATATATATGTAATGACGCATACAACGGCACCATTTGTAAAAAAAGAATCAATAATAAAAGGGATACAAGCTGTTTTATCAGGAGAATATGATTCGGCATTTGCTGCAAAAAAATTACAGGATTTTCTTTGGAAAGATAATAAACCATTTAATTATGAACTCGATAATATTCCAAGAACGCAGGATTTGCCGCCTATTTATGAAGAAACTAGTGGGTTTTATATATATGAAAAGGATGTAATCAATAAATATAATCGTAGAATAGGACAACATCCATATATTGTTGAGGTTGGTGAAATAGAGGGGATTGATATTGATGAACTTGAAGATTTTATGATTGCAGATGCAATATTTAATCATATTATATTAAATAATTATGGTGGTGAATAGACATTGTATAATAATATAGTTAAAGAAAACAGAAAAGAAGATTTAGATATATTAAGAGTAATAGCTATTATTTTTGTTCTCAGTGTTCATGGACTTAGTTATATTGGGTTTTATGAGCATCGTTTTAGTGGCGGAGTGATGTTTATATTATCAGTTGTAAGGACATTGTTTATTACTTGTGTTCCTTTGTTTTTGATAATTACGGGAGCTTTACATAATGAGGATAATTACAATAAAAAATTTTTTGTAAGATTAATAAAAATTATTATTATATATACAATTGCAGCAATATTGTGTTCAATATTCAATATTGTAAAAGATAAGATAACCGTAAAAACGATATTAATAAATTATTTTTCTTTTAAAGCTGCACCATATGGTTGGTATGTAGGTATGTACATGGGATTGTATTTAATGATTCCGTTTTTAAATAAAGCATGGAATGGTTTTGAAGAAAAATCAAAAAAAATAATTATTACATGTTTGTTTTTAATAGTGATTATTCCAAGTGTATTTAATACATTTAATTTTGATAATGTAAAATGGTTATATGGTACACAAGAAAGTTATACTAAAGTTGTTGATGAATATTGGACATTTTTATATCCGGTTTTCTATTTTTTTATCGGAAAGTATATATATGAATTTTCAAAAAACAATAATAGATATAATAAGAAAAAAGTCATTTTGTTGTTAATACTTGCATGCACTTTGTTCGGTTTTATAAACTATTTTAAAAATTATGATTATTTTTATCCGTTTACAAAGGAAACATCTTACAGTGGTTATCAAAGTGTTGTTATATCGTGTCTGATAACAATGCTGGTTTTAAATACTAATATAAAAAATACGGTTATTAAAAAAGGTATATACATATTATCAAAATATACGCTCGGAACATATTTGGTTTCTTATATTTTTGATGTTGTTTTGTATTATATAGTAAAGCATATATTTAATAATATAGCTGGTTTATCATTAGTGCTTCCGTTTACTATACTTGTAAATTTAATTTTATCTACATTAACATCATTTTTTATAACTGAAATTTCTGAAAAATTATATAAAGTTATATCAAAAAAAATGTTGGATTAGAATAAAAATGAAATGGGGACTTGTTATTTATGGAAAAGCAAAGTGAAGTAAATCGTAATTGTGGAATAGAGATGCTCAAAATAATATCAATTTTTCTGATAATTATAAGTCATGTTGTAATGACAATACGATTAAAAAATCAATTTGTATCATATGATGATTATATTTTTGACTTTTCTTATGTATCAAAGGGAATGAGTGGAATTATATTGGCGATATTTCAGCATTTTGGTTCTTTGGGTAATACAATATTTTTTGTATGTTCGTCATGGTTTTTACTTGAAAAAGATACCGTTTCAAAAAATAAGTGGATAAAAATGTTTTTGGAAATTTGGACTATATCATGTGCTATTCTTTTACTCATGTTAATATACACTGGCGGAAGAATAAATAATAAATTAATTATAAAATCGTTATTACCTAATTTTTTTACCAATAATTGGTATGTTACGGCGTATTTAATATTTTATCCATTACATACGGTTTTGAATAGAATAATAAAAGATTTAAATCAAAAAAATTTATTAAAGATAACGACGGTTTTATTTTTGCTTTATTGTGTATGTAATTCTTTGTACGATTCTTTTTTTTCATCAGTTATTATTATGTGGATTACGTTATATTTTTTTATTGCATATATAAAAATATATATGCTTGAGCTATGTAATAATATAAAAGTAAATAGTATTGTATTAATAATCGGAATTTCAATAATAGTTTTTTTGATAGTTTTTACATATATAGCGGGGAGAAATAATAAATTTTTTGCAAATAAAATGCTTTTTTGGAATAAAAACTGCAATCCGGTTTTTTGGGTAATTGCTGTTACTTCATTTAATATATTTCGTAAAATAAAGATAAAAAGTAGTTTTATTAATAATATATCAAAATATTCGTTACTTATATATATTATACATGAAAACATTTTGCTAAGAAATTATATCAGACCATATATTCTTCATTTAATATATAATATTTTAGGTTATAAGTATATTATAGTATGGGTTGTATTATTAAGTATTGTTATATTTGCATTTTCATTACTTATTGGTATTATTTATAGAGTATTATTTGGAAAAATCATTGAAAAGTTAGCTGGTAAAATGATAGTGTTGATTGATAAGATATATAAAAAATATGAAAAAACCATGTATAAAATAAAATAAATGAGCATTTACACTTAATAAATATATGATATAATTTACTAAAAGTCGCTCATAATTAAATGAATAAGAAAGGAGTATGATGTTAAAGACATCATGATGATGCGTATGAAGAAAAGAACATTCATAACAAGAATTACAGCACTTATAATGGCGGTTTTGCTTGCGGTTGGAATGCTTCCAAATACAATGGTTAGAGCTGAACAGCCAGATGTATTTGATTCTTATTCTGATAGTAATGATTTATTAGAATATTATGAAGTAAAGCCATTAACCTTATTGGCAGATAATGAAGAAGAACCTGTGGTTCATTATGATGATATAGCTTTATTGTCAGAACAGGAAGATATAACGGTAAATAGTGAAAGTGAATTGTATAAGTATCTTTCAAAGAAAATGGCAGAAAGAAGCACACAGATTAATATTATACTTCCAAACGATATTAATAATTCAATAGGTGGTCCAGTAAATGCATATACAAATGCCATAGCATATAGTGACTCATGTTCAGGCCAGGAGGCAGATGCTATAAGATATGGTGGAACAGGTTTTCGTGTTTCAACAGGATATTATTCATCACAATATACGAAGTATTCTTACACTATGACATATTATACGACAGCTGAACAAGAAGAGGAACTTACAGCTGCAGTAAATAGTGCAATGGATTCAATGAATCTTAATGGTAAAACTGAAGCAGAAAAAGTAAAACTTATACATGATTATATATGTGATAAAGTTGATTATGATTACTCGGGACTTTCGGATTCCTCAAATTTAATAAAATATACTGCTTACGCTGCTTTATGTGAAGGAAAAGCAGTATGTCAGGGATATGCAATATTATTTTATCGTATGTGTAAAGAAGCGGGATTATCAGTAAGAATCATTTCCGGAACTGGAAATGGAGGTCCACATGCATGGAATATAGTTAAAGTTGATAATGCATATTATAATGTGGATTCAACATGGGACGGACAGGACAGTACAACTTTGGATACATATCTGCTTCTTAATGAAAAGGATTTTTCTTCTAATCATACAAGAAATAGTGAATATACAACAGATGAATTTTATGAGACGTACCCAATGGGACTTGTATCATATTATAAGCAAAATCCAACATATGACACACCATTAGAGACTATGAATTGGGAGTTTAATTACTCTGCTATTGATGGGAACACAGTTTCAACAAAAGCAAATGGAAAATCTAAGCTGTTAATTTATTTCAGTACAAATTGTGGAAATTCGCGAGCTGTTATAAAGAGTTTGTCTGATAAAAAGTATACAGATTTAGATATTATAGCAATTAATGCAAATCAGGCTTCGCTTGACGATGTAAAAACATTTAAAAATACATATGGAAGCGATAATGTTATATTTACGTATGGTAATTCGCTGAATGGAACAATGGCAAGCAGTAATATGTGGAATTATGTATATATGAAAGATTCCTCTATGTCATCAATTTATTATCCTGTTATGGTATATATTGATAAGAATGATAATGTTCAGCAGGTTACAACAGGATATCAGGAGTTATCAGTAATACAAAACTATCTTGAGTATTATTGTGGCATACAAAATGAAGATAGTGTATTTACTGTTAAATATCGTCCAAATGGTGGTGATGGCGATGAAATAGTAAAAACATATAATATGAAATCAACTGCTGAGATTTTAAATAATCCCTATAATAATACAGGCTATGTATTTAAAGGATGGAATACTAAATTTGATGGTTCGGGTGATTTTTATACAGCTGGTTCTAAGATATCCAATCCTAAAACGAATATTATACTATATGCACAGTGGGAGAAGTTCAAGCAGCTTGAGAATGTAACACTGGGAGAATTTAAGAACACAAAAGATGGAATAGTGATAAACTGGGAAGAAGTAGAAGGTGCTGATACATACCGAATCTACAGGAGAACAGTAAATGGAAACTGGATGGCACTGACAAGCAGTGCAACAGGAACAAGCTATACCGATAGAACAGCAACTGAAAATGTTACATATTATTATACGGTAAGAGCTTTAAGCGGAAGTATGATAAGTGCATCATTTGATGAGACAAAGAGCATAAAGAGAATGAGCAGCCTTGCAAATGTAAAACTTGGAGGATTTAAGAATACAAAAGATGGAATAGTGATAAACTGGGAAGAAGTAGAAGGTGCTGATACATACCGAATCTACAGGAGAACAGTAAATGGAAACTGGATGGCACTGACAAGCAGTGCAACAGGAACAAGCTATACCGATAGAACAGCAGTGGAAAATGTTACATATTATTATACAGTAAGAGCTCTAAGAGCCGATATAATAAGTCCAACATATGATGATACAAAATTTATAAAATGTAGTAGATAAATAATGGAGGGTCTTGCGATGAATGATATAGTATTAAAATTTAGAGAAAAGATTAAAAACAATGAATTTGTATATGGTATATTTACGAAATCGCAGGACCCAATGTTTGTCGAAATTCAGGGAATATCTGAGTATGATTTTGTGATTTTAGATTCTGAACATGGACCTTATTCTGTTTCACAGCAACAAAATAATATAAGAGCGGCGTTATTAAGAGGTTTACTTCCTATTGTACGAGTAAGTGAACTTTCCGAAAACATGATTGGTAAAGCCTTAGATATAGGAGCATTAGGCGTACAGGTACCTCAAATAGAAAATGCAAAACAGGCTAAAAAAGCTGTTAAATATGCAAGGTTTTATCCTTATGGAGAAAGAGGTGTTTGTAGATTTGTGTCTGCAGCTGATTATTCAGCAAAAGATAGAAATGAATATTTTAAAAGTTCAAAAGATTTGCTTGTAATTCTTCAATTAGAAGGAGTGCAGGCAATATCTAATTTAGATGAAATTTTAGAGGTTGAAGGAATAGACATTATTTTTATTGGTCCATATGATTTGTCACAGTCTTTAGGTGTACCAGGAGATATTAAAAATCCTAAAGTTTTAAATGCTATGATTAATATTGTTGAAAAGGCAAAAGAGAAAAATATAGTTGTTGGAACATTTACAGATGATTATGAAATGGTGACAAAATGGAAAAATATGGGAGTTCAGTATATAAGTTATTCTACTGATTCAGGAATGTTTTATGATTATTCTCGCGATGTATATAATGCATTGCGAATGTGTGGAGAAAAAGAAAAAAAGTCTTTAGTTTTAGATAGTACATTAAGTAATGGTGGTCAGGTAATAGATTGGAAATATTCAGATAAAGATATAAAATTTATTTTGGATAAACTTGAGAACTCAAAGATTGAATTTATTGAGATGGGTATATTGAATGATACAATAAACCCGGAAGGAACAAAATTTAATAATATTATAGAAGTTAATAAAATTTTAAATAATAGGAATCCGGAAAAGTATTTTGTTAAGATTGAATATGGAGAATATCAAATAGAAAGCATTAAGCCATATAATGGTTATGGAATAAAAAAAATTAGGATTTGTTTTTACAAAAATGATTTATTGAAATTATTAGGTGATGTAAATATATTGATAGCTAAAGGATATCAGGTTATTTTAGAGGCTAAGTCAATTTTTGATTATTCTGATAATGAATATGAATATTTTATAAAAGTATGTAATGATATTAAGCCATATGCTGTATTCATTTCAGATGATTTTGGAATGATGAGCAGAGAAAAGATATTATATTATTACAAAATGATTGAAAGATTACTCAATAGTAATATCTATATAGGATTTCATTTACATAATAATAAGCAACTTGCGATGGCAAATGCAATTCTATTGTTAGAAAATTCGCAAAGAAATATAATTATTGATTCATCCATATATGGAATGGGTAGCGGGGCAGGTTTGTTAAATACTGAATTATTGATTGAATATTTGAATGATAATTATAATGATGAATATGAAATTATTCCTATATTAGAAATAATGGATTCGGTTGTCAATAATGTATATATTAAAAAGAGTTGGGGATATTCGTTGCCAAATTATTTATCAGCTAATTATAATGCTAATCCTGATTATGCTAAATATCTTGTTGAAAAGAATAATTTAACTCTTAAAGAAATGAATAATATTTTTTCTATGATAGATGAAAATAAAAAAATATATTTTGACAGGAACTATATTGAGGCATTATATGAAGAAACTTTGAATAATCCTGTTGATAATACAGATTTTTATGAAGTAAAAAAACTATTTTACCATAGAAATATTGTTGTAATAGCACCTGGAAAATCATCTGAACGAAATAAAAAAATAGCATCGAAAATAAAACAGGATGGTGGATTAATCATTTCGATTAATTTTATGTATGATGAAGAGCTTGTAGATTATATTTTTGTTGGAAATATAAGAAGAATGTCCGAATTGAATAAAAAATATTATTATAAAGTAATAGCTACATCAAATATTCCAGTATCAAATGTTTATGCAAGAATAAAATATTCATTATTGCTTAATTCTCAAGAATATGTAAAAGATAATTCAGGTTTAATGCTTTTAAAATTATTGTCATTGTGTGAATGTTCTGGAATAAATGTAATAGGAATGGATGGATATTCATATAATTCAGAAGAAAATTATTATTTGAATGAATTGGAATTAGCAAGTAGCATGGAGCAGGTTGATAATATGAATTTGGGAATGCAGATTATGAAGAAAAAATTTAAAGAAATGGGAATTAACTTTATTAAGTGACTTAAGGAGAGAAAATCATGTGTGGAATAGTAGGTTACATAGGAAATGAACAGGCAGCACCGATTTTGCTTGACGGATTATCAAAACTTGAATATAGAGGATATGATTCAGCAGGAATAGCAGTAAGAGACAGTGATGGAAATATTAATATTGTCAAGGCAAAGGGCAGATTAAAGGGATTGATTGAAAAAACTGACAGTGGTAATGCAGTTCCTGGAACATGTGGCATCGGGCATACGAGATGGGCTACACATGGTGAACCATCAGAGACAAATGCACATCCGCATATGAGTGATGATGGAAATGTTGTTGGCGTGCACAATGGAATAATTGAGAATTATCAGGAATTAAAAGAGAAACTTTTAAAGAAAGGTTATTCATTTTATTCATCTACAGATACAGAAGTTGCAATAAAACTGGTGGATTATTATTACAAAAAATATGAGCATACACCTGTAGATGCCATTAATCATGCTATGGTTCGTATTCGAGGTTCATATGCGTTTGCATTTATTTTTAAGGATTATCCGGATGAGATATTTGTTGCTAGAAAAGATAGTCCTATGATTATAGGCGTATCAGATGGCAATTGTTATGTAGCTTCTGATGTGCCTGCAATTTTGAAGTATACAAGAAATGTATATTATATTGGCAATATGGAGATTGCCAAGCTGGGTGATGGTAAAGCAGTATTTTATAATCTTGATGGTGATGAGATTGAGAAAGAACTTGTTGAAATCAAGTGGGATGCACAGGCAGCTGAAAAGGGCGGCTTTGAACATTTTATGATGAAAGAAATCCATGAACAGCCTAGAGCAATCCTTGATACATTGAATTCAAAGTTAAAAGATGGAAAGATTGATTTGTCGGATGTAGGACTTAGTGATGAAGATATAAAAAGAATTTCTCATATCTATATTGTTGCGTGCGGATCTGCATATCATACAGGGGTCGTTACCCAATATGTAATGGAAGATTTGGCAAGAGTTCCTGTACGTGTGGAACTGGCATCTGAATTCAGATATAGAAGACCTATTCTTGATAAAGATGATTTGGTGATAGTTGTAAGCCAGTCGGGTGAGACTGCTGATACGCTGGCAGGTTTAAGACTTGCAAAAGAACAGGGAGTAAAAACACTTGGAATTGTCAACGTTGTTGGTTCATCAATAGCAAGAGAAGCGGATAATGTATTTTACACATTGGCAGGTCCTGAAATATCAGTTGCTACTACAAAGGCATACAGTGCACAGCTTATAGCGGGATATTTATTGTCAATAGAATTTGCAAAAGTGAGAGAACAGATTACAGAAAAACAGTATTTTGAATATATAGAAGAACTTAAATCTATTCCGGAAAAGATTAATAGAATTATTGAAGATAAAGAACGTATACAGTGGTTTGCAGCAAAACAGGCAAATGCAAAGGATATTTTCTTTGTCGGCAGGGGAATTGATTATGCGGTATGCCTTGAAGGAAGTCTCAAATTAAAAGAAATAAGTTATATTCACTCTGAAGCATATGCAGCCGGGGAGTTGAAACACGGAACGATAAGTCTTATTGAGGACAATATACTTGTTATCGGCTCACTTACACAGCCGGATTTATTTGAGAAGACAGTAAGTAATATGGTTGAGTGTAAGAGCCGCGGTGCATCACTTATGGGGCTTACAACATTTGGCAATTATTCAATTGAGGATACAGCGGATTTTGTTGTATACATTCCTAAGACAGACCCACATTTTGCAGCAAGTCTTGCAGTAGTGCCGCTTCAGCTGCTTGGCTATTATGTATCAGTTGCAAGAGGACTTGACGTAGATAAGCCTAGAAATCTGGCGAAGAGCGTGACGGTGGAGTAAAATATAGCGATTTAATAAAGAAGTACTAAATTCGGGAAAGGAAATTACTAATCTTTTATTACAAAAAATGCTGTGGCTTAACGGTTGTCGTTAAAGCCACAGCTATTTATCTTTTTATTGTTTTTTTATAGTCTATAACATAAATAAATACATACATAACAGCCATTAGAGCAAATCCGCCGATAACATCTATGACAGAGTGCTGCTTTAAGAATATAGTTGACATGCAGATTAAAATGCAAAGAACAAGAGATGCATATCTGACTGCCGGTTTATTTTTAAGTGCTTCGCATTTTGCAAGTGCAATGTGTACAGCAAGCGAATTGTATACATGAATACTCGGAAATACATTAGTGGATGTATCTGTTTTGTAAAGTCCTTTTACGATTTTACCACATATATTATCAGGAATATATGAAGGGCGGAGTGTTAATCCATTTGGATAAATCATACATATCGTAAGTGCAAGGCTCATTCCTATTATAAGAGAGAGGGCAAATTGTACAAATTCTTTATCGGATGCTTTATAAATCATAAAAATACATGAGCCTACAACATAGAAAAACCATAAAATATATGGAATTATAAAATATTCACAAAATGGGATTTTATCGTCGAGGGGTGTATTTAAAATATGAATTCCGGGCATATCCGGCTGGATAAAATGCTCAAGCGTAAAAAACCATGGCATATATATGAATACATACAGACCATAAAGGCAACGTTTGATATATTTTTTATTTTCTTTATAACCCATAATAAAATAACCTTTCCGAAAACAAAGATATTTCATTATATCATTGATGCTGTTTTTATGCAATCAAAAGCTGAAACTTTACAAATTATATATCAATGTAATATAATAATAGGAACGATAAAAAACAAATGGAGAATGTTATGTTACAGCTTGAGCATGTAAAAAAGTCGTATGACAAAAAAGAAGTCCTTACGGATGTCACATATACATTTGAAGAGGGAAAAGTATATTCTCTTCTTGGTGGTGCAGGTGCAGGAAGAACCACATTGCTTGAGTGTATATGCGGTGATTTGTCTATAGATGACGGAACTATTGTCACAAAAGAAAAAGAGGATATATTTCTTGCTTCAAAACAGAGTATTCTTCCTATGTATATATCAGGTAATGAATTTATACATTATCTTTGTGAACTTCAGAAACAGGCAAGAGAGCCTGAGTATTATCTTGAACGCGTTGGTCTTGATGAAAAAATCCGCAGCAGAATGATATGTGAATATACATTTGAAGAAAAGAAAAGAATCCAGCTTGCGGCATATCTTGTTCAGAAACCATATGTTATTATGTTTGACGAACCTTTTGATTATTGCAGTGATGAATATATAGATATGTTTCTTCGTGTTCTTAATGAGGAAGCGGAAGGTCATATTGTAATTGTTACAACAGGTATATTTGCAATGGCAAAAAGGATTGCTAAAGATGTGCTTGTTTTAAGTAATGGCGAGATAAATGAAGTTACTTATGAGATGATAGATATTCCTGAAATTAAAAAAGCGATATTTGATATATTGGGAGAATTAGAAGAATGATTATTTTCAAGAAAATGTTTGCCGAGAAGATTCTGAGATTCCACGAAGCAATGAACAGATTCTCAGAGCTGCTTATGCGTATGCCGCATCTTGGTGACAAGATAAGAAATCAGATAGAAGAGAATGATAATTACAGATTAAAGATGACATTTGGCGTGATTGCCCAGATTGGCATTGTTTTATTTGAACTTTTACGCAAATTTTTATATGTCGGATTTTTTGTGTATCTGCCATACAGAATTATAGCACATTTTTGTCCGCTCATTGCATCACACAGAGAGCTGACAATGATATTTTTGTTTTTTATGCTTTCAACAATATGTGGAAGTCTGGCAAATACCACGCTTATGTCGATGGGTGACAGGGATTATCTTATGATAAGAATAATGTTAATAAGTCCGTACATGAATTTTCTCGGAAAGATTGTATACAAGATTGCGACAGATCTGGTTTATTTTACAATTATACTTACGATATTCGGTATTCCATTCGGACATAGTCTTGCACTGAGTGTAGTTACGGCATCACTTCGTCCGGTTGGTGAGATGATTGCTATTATTATGTTTGATAAAATAAAAGCGATTTATAATAACAGAGGTATTTACAATGGATTAGTAATGGCATTATGCGTTATTATTGCATATGGAGTGCCGGTATTCCAGAGAAAGCTTTCATCAGAGTGGATGTCAGTAGTTCATCCGGGATTTGTAATATTTATGGTACTGATTGGTGCCGGGGCATCATTTTTCCTGTGGTGGTACAAACATTACAGAAAGATAATGAGAGAAGCTATGTATATAAAACGCGAAATGTAAGCGGTTTTGACTGGAAATAGTTATTTATAAAAATAGAGCAGGGAGAAAGAGGTGGCTGATATGTCAGATAAGAAAAAGATTTATAATATAATCCTTAAAGCAGCGATAGCAGCCGGATTTATCCTTGTTTTCTGGTTTATATGGTATTATCATTACCGAGAAGATAAGGCTGGACAGATAGTTTTGAAGTCACGTTATACGTTCAGCGTCCGCATAGATTCTAACGGAAATGTAGTAAATGGCGAGGAGGACAGTGATTCGGTTGACCATACACTTGCGGATGCATTCGGCAATCTGAAGATTGATGAAATCGGTGATGTATGGATAAGAGAGTTTACTGCACAGTATACACAGAAATATCTTGCATGGTCAAAGCAGCTTAAAAAGATAACACTCAATAAAACCCAGATTTTAAATGAGAGCGAAAATACCGTTTTAATAAGTTTTTCAGCCGGAATGAATGAACATGATTCGGAAAATTTTGCTTCATGGAATGGTGTACTTGATGATGGAAGATTAAGCTGTGAGTGGGTTGTGTCATTTTACATAGATAATCATTACGACGGAACAGCTACTATTTATGTAAAATCAATTGATACACCTGAAGATTATGGAATTGCCCAATATAATCAGAATAAGAAAAATAATGTTGATAAAGTTGACGAGACACAGAAAAAGTCACTTACAAATTATGAGATAAAAAATAATACATTGTCAGTTACATATGATGGCGGTGAAAAGTATATTAATGTTCCGGTTGATACTTCAAATCTGCTTTTCTCAGGCGATTCAACGACTGAACTTAAAAAGGGAAGTTATTATATAAGTACGACAAAGACTGCATTTGTATATGGAGGAAAAGTATCGGGAAATAATAAGGTTCCTGTAACTCTAGTATATACAAATGACATGGGTGCTAACTGGATTACATGTGAAATTGATAAAATATACACATCTACATATTATTATGTGGAATTTTTTGATGAAAATTCAGGTGTCATGGCAGTTGGATATGATAAAAATGAGCAGCAGCAGTCATCACGGATTTATTCGACAACAGACGGTGGAGAGACATGGAACACGGTCGGTGCCGGACCTGCGACTAATATAATAAAAGGTATTAAGTATATTGACGAAAAGATTGGATTTTTCTGCTATGATTATGTTGACGGAATGGACAGCAATCTTTACATGACATCTGATTCAGGAAAGACATTTTCAAAGATAATCCTTGAACCACAGGAACTTGACAGTACAGCACTTGATGCCGTTTCATCCGGTCAGTCGTCATCTGCTGATAATAAGCTGAAGTGGTCTGATGTATATAAGGAGGCTCTTGTGCCTGTATATGGAAGCGACGGAACAATAACGGTATACCTTACGCAGGGTGCCGGTGGTGTTTATAATAACGGAAAAACGGCAGCCATGTATCAGTCAACAGATAAGGGCACAACATTCAAATATATTGGACAGTATGAAATCAACAAGAATAATTAGCAATAATCGTTATAGGAAAAAATTTATAAAAATACCTGAAATTGCATAAAACTTGATTGATTTCATACTTGAAAAAAAAACGATAGTGTGGTAAAATTTATAAAATTTGAGAAAAAAGGCAATTTTTTGTCTTTTTTTTTGTCCAAAATACGAAAGGAACAGGTGGCATTCATGAAAGCATTTTTAATACTTGAAGACGGAACAGTGTTTAGCGGAACCAGCATTGGTGCTGAACGTGAAGTTATAAGTGAGATTGTCTTCAATACGTCGATGACAGGATATTTGGAGGTTCTTACTGACCCATCATATGCAGGACAGGCAGTAACAATGACATATCCATTAATTGGTAATTACGGTATCTGCTATAAAGATATGGAGTCTTTAAAGGCATGGCCGGATGGATTTATTGTGAGAGAACTTTCCAGAATGCCAAGTAACTTCAGATGTGAAGATACTATACAGAAATTCCTCGTTGATAATAATATTCCGGGTATAGCAGGAATCGACACAAGAGCACTTGCTAAGATTCTTCGTGAAAAGGGTACGATGAACGGAATGATTACAACAAATGAAAATTATAATCTTGAAGAGGTTCTTCCTAAGATTAAAGAATATACAGTTTCAGGCGTTGTCAAAAAGGTTACATGTAAAGAGAAGAGTGTACTTAATGGTGATGGATTTAAAGTTGCTCTTTTGGATTTTGGTGCAAAGAAAAATATTGCTCGTTCATTAAATAACAGAGGCTGCGAGGTTACTATCTATCCTGCCGAGACTAAGGCAGAAGAGATTCTTGCTTCAAATCCTGACGGAATTATGCTTTCCAACGGTCCTGGAGATCCTAAGGAATGTACGGAAATTATTGAAGAATTAAAGAAGCTTTATGCAAGTGATGTGCCTATGTTTGCAATATGTCTCGGACATCAGCTTATGGCTCTTGCAACAGGTGCAGATACTCACAAGCTTAAATATGGACATCGTGGTGCAAACCATCCTGTAAAAGATCTGAAGACAGGCCGTGTATACATTTCATCACAGAACCATGGATATGTTGTAGACGAGACAACACTTGATCCGAATGTGGCTAAGCCTGCATTTGAAAATGTTAATGATAAGACTAATGAGGGGCTTGAATATGTAGGTAAGAATATATTTACGGTTCAGTTCCATCCGGAAGCATGTGCAGGTCCTCAGGATACAGCATATCTTTTTGACAGATTTATTGACATGATGAAGATGAAGAAGGAGGAACAGTAAGATGCCAAAGAATCCCAATATTAAAAAAGTATTAGTAATCGGTTCAGGTCCTATTGTAATCGGACAGGCAGCAGAGTTCGACTATGCCGGAACACAGGCTTGTCGTTCATTAAAGGAAGAGGGCATAGAGGTAGTCTTAGTCAATTCCAATCCTGCTACAATCATGACAGATAAAGATATTGCTGATGAGGTATATATTGAACCTCTTACAGTAAAAGCATTAGAGCAGATTATTTTAAAGGAAAAGCCTGACAGTATTCTTCCGACACTCGGTGGACAGGCCGGACTTAATCTTGCAATGGAAATTGCAGAGACAGGTTTCCTTGATGAACATAACGTAAAACTTATCGGTACAACTGCACTTACAATTAAGAAAGCAGAAGACCGTCTTATGTTTAAAGAGACAATGGAAAAAATCGGTGAGCCTTGTGCTGCTTCGCTTGTTGTTAATGATGTTGAATCAGGTGAGGCATTTGCAGCCAAAATCGGTTATCCTGTAGTTTTACGTCCTGCATACACACTCGGCGGAAGCGGCGGTGGTATCGCACATAATGTAACAGAATTAAGAGAAATTCTTGAAAATGGTCTCCGTCTTTCAAGAGTTGGTGAAGTTTTAGTAGAACGCTGTATCGCAGGCTGGAAGGAAATCGAGTATGAAGTTATGCGTGACAGCAACGGTAACTGCATTACAGTCTGCAACATGGAAAATATCGACCCTGTAGGTGTACATACAGGTGACAGTATCGTAGTTGCACCTTCACAGACACTTTCAGACAAGGAATATCAGATGCTTCGTACATCTGCATTAAATATTATTGATGAACTCGGAATAACAGGTGGATGTAATGTGCAGTATGCACTTAATCCTGACAGCTTTGAATACTGTGTAATCGAAGTAAATCCTCGTGTCAGCCGTTCATCAGCACTTGCTTCTAAGGCAACAGGTTATCCGATTGCCAAGGTTGCAGCAAAGATTGCACTCGGTTATACACTTGATGAAATCAAGAATGCAATTACAGGAAAGACATATGCAAGTTTTGAGCCTGCACTTGACTACTGTGTAGTTAAGATTCCAAGACTTCCGTTTGATAAGTTCATCTCTGCAAAGAGAACACTTACAACACAGATGAAAGCAACCGGTGAAGTAATGAGTATCGCCAACAACTTTGAGGGCGGTCTTATGAAGGCTATCCGTTCACTTGAACAGCATGTTGACAGTCTGATGTCATATGATTTTACAAAGCTTACAGATGAAGAACTTCTCGAAGAACTTGCAATTGTAGATGACAGAAGAATCTGGAAGATAGCTGAAGGTTTAAGAAGAAATATTCCTGCTGAAAAGATGCATGATATTACAAAGATAGACCTTTGGTTTATTGATAAACTCAAGATTATTGTAGAGATGGAGAATTCATTAAAGAATGAACCGCTCACAGAAGAACTTTTAAAAGAAGCAAAGAGAATTGAATTTCCTGATAATGTAATAGCACAGCTTACAGGAAAGACAGAAAAAGAAATCAAAGAATTAAGAGATAAGTATGATATTCATGCTGCTTTTAAGATGGTTGATACATGTGCTGCTGAGTTTGAGGCAACAACACCTTATTATTATTCAGTATTCGGCAGTGAAAATGAAGCTGTAAAGACTAATGACAAGAAGAAAGTTCTTGTACTTGGTTCAGGTCCTATAAGAATCGGACAGGGTATCGAATTTGACTTCTGTTCAGTTCATTGTACATGGTCGTTCAAAGAGCAGGGATATGAGACAATTATTATTAATAATAACCCTGAGACAGTATCAACTGACTTTGATATTGCCGACAAGCTTTATTTTGAGCCATTGACACCGGAAGATGTACAGAATGTAGTTGATTTTGAAAAACCTGACGGAGCAGTAGTACAGTTTGGTGGACAGACAGCTATCAAGCTTACGGAAGCACTTATGAAGATGGGTGTACCTATTCTTGGTACAAGTGCGGAAGATGTAGATGCTGCCGAGGATAGAGAGTTATTTGATGAAATTCTTGAAAAATGTGAGATTCCAAGAGCTAAAGGTCAGACAGTATTTACTGTAGAAGAGGCTTTAAAGGCAGCCAACGAACTTGGCTATCCTGTACTCGTAAGACCTTCATACGTACTTGGCGGACAGGGTATGCAGATTGCTGTATCAGATGAAGATGTAGTTGAATTCATGAACATCATCAATAGAATTAAACAGGATCATCCAATTCTTGTAGATAAGTATCTCATGGGTAAGGAAATAGAAGTAGATGCTGTATGTGACGGTGAAAATATTCTCATTCCTGGTATCATGGAGCATATCGAGAGAGCCGGAATTCACTCAGGTGATAGTATTTCAGTATATCCTGCAAAGTCACTTACACCTAGAATTACAGACATGATTGTTGATTACACTGCAAAACTTGCACGTTCACTTCACGTAAAGGGCTTAATCAATATCCAGTTTATTGTATACAACGACCAGGTATATGTAATTGAGGTAAATCCTCGTTCAAGCCGTACAGTACCTTATATCAGCAAGGTTACAGGTATTCCTATTGTAAAACTTGCAACAAAGGTAATCACGGGAAGCAAGATTACAGATATGGGTTACGAACCGGGCTTACAGAAGAAATCAGACTACTATGCAATCAAGATGCCTGTATTCTCATTTGAGAAAATCCGTGGTGCAGATATCAGCTTAGGACCTGAGATGAAGTCTACAGGTGAGTGCCTTGGTATTTCAAAAGATTTCGATGAGGCACTTTACAAAGCATTCCAGGGTGCAGGAATATGTCTTCCAAAGCATAAGCAGATTATTATGACTCTCTGCGATGCAGATAAGGAAGATGGTGTAGATATAGCACAGAGATTTGAGGCACTTGGATATAAAATTTATGCTTCAAGAGGAACAGCTAAAGTATTGAAGGAACATGGTGTCCATGCAATTCAGGTAAATAAGATTGGACAGGAAGCACCAACACTTCTTGATTTAATTCTTGAACATAAGATTGACCTTGTTATTGATACACCTGAAAATGGTATTGAGAGAGCAAGAGACGGTTTCCTTATCAGACGTTATGCTATTGAGACAGGCGTTCACTGCCTTACAAGTCTTGATACAGCTCATGCACTTATTTCAAGTCTTGAGCATGCATTTAACAATAAGGATCTTTCAATTGTTGATATTGCAGAAATATAAAAATTACATTGCAGGCACGTAACAGAGGTGGCGTGTAAAGCTTAAAAGAGGCTGCTTTCATAGGAAGGCAGCCTTTTGAAGTTATAAGATAATCCTGTTAAGACGGGAATAAAGGAGAAAAGATGCTTAATCTGAATATAAATTGCGATATTTTGCAGGAAAAAAATATAGTTAGGTTTAATGGTGCAGCACTTGAACTTATGAGGTATGAGGGGCAGGAAATACAGGTAAATACATATATTTATCTTGAAAAAGACGGTAAAAAATATCAGTTTATAACATATAATCACTGCGATGCACAAAAAAATGTATCGCTTGACAAAAAAATAATATGTGAGGAAATACAAAATTATGAATTTCCGGCAGAAACAAGAAAGAACCAGATAATATATTATCTACCGCCTGAGGGAAAAGGAGAGACAGCACTTACGAAGCTTACAAGAAGACGTGAGCAGGATGATTATGATGGTGCATTTCCGGGAGATAATGTGTCAGGCTGTGAATATTTTGCATGGCTTAATGGTGAGGGTGATGACAATTATATGGTGCTTTTATCAACTAAAAATCTTACAATGGTTTTCAGGCCGCAGTTTATGGATAAATTCGGCATAGATATGCTGGCACAAAGAAATCATGAGTTGTTTGAAAATGTATTTACAGAAGGAAATGTTATAAAATTTGATGGTGCTTTGATGGGAATTGTAAAAATTTCTGATATTTATGCAGTAGAAACATGTATTTACATTGAAAAAGACGGTGAAAAATATGTATACAGATGTCTTGAAAAATTCGATGAATGCCGTGAAGAGATAATTAAAAATACAAGATTTTATCGCGAAATAAGTTTTTGTAAAACGGAAGAATTTGATATTCCGGACGAGTCGGAATATGCGATGCTTGACTGTTATATTTCATATGATGATAAACCGGTTACGATAAAGAAAACAGGCAGGGCACAGTACGGAAAATATGTTCCGTTTGAAGATAAAGATGTCGAGGCAAGAGGCTGTGGATATTTTAATGCAGTGCTTGAAAACCAAGTGGATAAAGACAGTGAAAATATAATTTATCTCACGATTGAGGCATGCCGTAAGACAAGGTATAAAAAGTTGAAAAACATGCTTTGATGTGTTAAAATAAATACAATTTAACATGATTGGAGAACAGTATGGACGCTAGAAGAGCACAGGATTTATTAAAACATATTACACAGGATGAAGATTATGGCTTAAAGGCTATGCAGAAGGCATCACTTGCAGAATGTATATCAATGGTTAATAATGTTCTTCCTGAATGCCAGAAAAAGGCATATGAAGACAGCAATGATAATGATGCGGGCTTTTTTTCAAAGATGACAGAAAATTACAGAGCACTTATAATTGACAAGATAAAGGAAGAAAATCTTTTATGGATTGCATATACAGATTTGACAGGATATCCGTATATGATTGATGGTGACATGATTGTTATCTATGATTTTGCGGCAGCAAAGCAGATTGAAGCAGACCTCAATAAAGCAGGATACAGAGTTACATTCGGCAATGTTGACAAGGATGCTTTCAAAACAGAGATTGCACATATGTACAGAAACGGTTATAAGAAAATCCGTTTTATGGATGGAAAGATGGAACCTTTTGTTGTAGAAAGAGAAGAGTTATATCCGTATGAAGAATTTTTCAAAGATGATTATATAACTAATCCGGGACTTCAGGCTGCAATGCTCAATTATTTTCAGGAATTCAGAAAGCAGGCTCCGCTTGAAAACAGAGGTGATATATTAAAACGCCGCGAGCAGATTATGATTGATATGATGCTCAATGCTGAATATATGGTTCCTTGTGTTAAAGAAGAGACTGAAGAAGAGGTTGAGATTTCGCATCATTTTATAGACATAACAGACCGTGTTACAGAAAAAGAAGAGGGTGAGCATGTGATTGCCATCCCTGTATTCACAGATGGTTTTGAGATGGACAAGTGTTATGAAGGACATCATGAGAATATGCTCTATAAGTTTGATGAACTTGTATCGCTTATGGATGAGCTTGGAGCTTCAGGCATAATAATCAACTGTCTCGGTATCAGCTATTTTATGAGAACAGCACTTATGAAAAAGATACTTAAATAAATTCAGAAAAAGTTCAGGAAAATTATATTAAAAATAAAAATAACCCGGAATTATCACAGACTTTGTAAGGCTGTGGATACATTCCGGGTATATTTATGTCTGTGCCTGATTACTTGAGGAAATCCTGACGCATAGGATTAAATACGTCTACAAGTTTTCCTTCTTCAAGACAGGTAACACCATGTTCTACGTTAGATGGCATGTAAACGCTGTCGCCTTTATTTACAATCTTAGTCTCACCGCCGATTGTGAATTCAAAACTTCCCTCAGCAATGTAAGTAATCTGTAAATGCTCATGTTTGTGAAAATTTCCCTTAGAACCTTTCTTAAAAGAAATTTCGCACATCATAAGGTCGTCTGAATAACATAAAATTTTTCTTGTAACTCCCGGTTCGCAGTCTGTAGGAATTACGTCTTTATTAAATCTGAACATAAAAATTCTCCTTTCTAAGTGTCAGTTCTGCATTACAACTGCAAACTGATTATTTATACTGTAACCACTATAAAACAAAAAGGGTGAAATAACAATAAAAATATGGTACGATATATTTAAAAAACAGATTTATTGCTTTTTGGAGGAATTTTATGTATTTTTTGTGGCTGGCAGCAGCATTGATATGTTTTGCATATTATATACTTTGTGCATCATATGCAGGTATAGGCTCGTCGTTTATATTTATATGGCTTATAGGAGGTATATTTTTTTCAGTGGTATTCGGAGTAAGATTCGCACATGTAAGGGGAATTATATCTGTATCACATAAAATTTCAACTGCTTTTGCGGCAGTTATGATAATTGGTTTCATATTATTTGTTATGTTGGAGTGCCTCGTTATTTCGGGGATGACGGAAAATACAGATGAGGACTGCCGTTATGTAATAGTTCTCGGATGTCAGATAAGAGGTGACAGAATAACAAGGTCATTAAGGAAAAGGCTTGACAAAGCTTATGATTACGGCAAAAAACATGAAGATGCGGTTATAATTGTATCAGGTGGTAAAGGCAATGGCGAAAATACGACAGAAGCAGAAGCTATGTTTAACTATCTCGTTGAAAAAGGAATCAGCCCTGAAAGAATCATACAGGAAGATAAATCTTACAATACAGACCAGAATATGAGATACAGTGCAAAACTGATGGATGATACAACAGCAAAGACAGCCATTGTCACAAGTAATTTTCATGTATACCGGGCAAAAAAGCTGGCTGCGGCAAAAGGCATAACAAATACTTATGGAATTGCCGCAGGCAGCGATAAAGTTCTTATAACTAATTATATGGTAAGAGAAGCTATAGGAATATTAAAGGATTTTATCTGCCATAATTTTTAGATGGAAAAAGGTGCGTATATGAATATTTGCACCTTATTTTGCAAAAAATTCAGCTACTTTGCCGGATATGTCAATTCCTTTGGCATATCCTTCATCATACATATTAAGAATTTTTTCTTTGTCTCTTTCAAGTCTTGAAAAACCTTCTGTTGAGTCAGGTCGTATGACAATAACCTTGCCCTCTTTTTCAAGACGTCTTAATTTTTTCAGGCTGTGATTGTATCTTCCGGCACGTTTCACAAGGTCTATCGCGATATTAGGATAGCGGTGATAAGCTCTTGCCATAGCTTTTGTAGATGATGTTGTTGATTTTTTATATCCTGATTCTCTTGTCAGGACTACAACAACTCTGTCACAGCCGTCTTCAAATGCTTTTTCATATGGGATTGAGTCACTCAGACCACCATCAAGGTAAGGTGTGTCATTAATATATATATTAGGAAAAAGAATTGGAAGGGCACATGTCGCTTTAAGGATAAGATTGCTGCGGTCGGCTGTTGTGTATTTCATATATTCAGGTTCACCTGTTAAAACATTTGTCACAACAGCATAAAATTCACCATGGAATTTGTCAAATTCGTCATAATCGAATGGAACAAGTTTATTAGGGATTGTGTCATATGCAAAATCGAGTCCGTAATAACATTTATTTTTGGGATTAAGAAGATTATTGATACCCATATAACGCTTATCATCGCAGTAATCAAGGATGATTTTCAAATTCCGGCCAGGCTGTCTTGAGGCGTATGAAACGCCATATGCAGCACCTGCGGAAACACCTATTATGTAGTCAGGCATAATATTTTTTTCAAGAAAAGCATCCATTACGCCGCATGAAAATATAGTCCTGAAAGCACCGCCTTCAAATACGATTCCAGTTTTCATAAATCAAGATTCTCCTTATTTTTGATAAAACTATTTTCGTCTTAAAATGATTTAATGTCAATAGACATTTTGACAATCTTACTTTATAATAAAATTGAAGTTACAATAGTTTTTGGAATAGAGGAATTGGTAAATGACAGATAATAATATTCACAGAGCAAATAAACGCGGAATGGTTCTTGCGATTGACATGGGAAATACTAATATAGTTATCGGTTGTATAGATGATGATAAAGTTTATTTTGAAGAGAGACTGGCAACAGATCTGAAAAAGACAGAACTTGAGTATGTAGTTCTTATAAAGACAGTGCTTGAACTTTATGGAATAGACAGCAGCCAGATAAGCGGTGCCATAATTTCATCGGTTGTGCCACAGCTTGTAAATATAATCCGTGAAGCAGTCGAGAAGCTTATTGATATAACACCGATGGTTGTTGGACCGGGAGTGAAGACAGGACTTAATATACATATGGATGAGCCAAGACGTGTCGGAAGTGACCTGATTGTTGATGCAGTTGCAGCAATAAAAGAATATGGTGCACCGGTAATGATTATTGATATGGGTACAGCGACAACAATTTCGATTGTTGATGATAAAGGCAGCTATGCCGGAGGAGTCATTCTTCCGGGAATACGTGTATCGGTTGATGCACTTGCATCAAGAACAGCACAGCTCCCGCGTATAAGCCTTGAAGCTCCCGGACATGTAATCGGCAAGAATACGCTTGACTGCATGAAGAGCGGTGTGGTTTATGGCAATGCGTCATGTATAGACGGAATGATAGACAGAATGGCAGATGAAATCGGAATTCCGCTTGCATCAAAGGAAAATCCGCATGGAATCAAGGTGGTTGCAACAGGTGGACTGTCGAGGGTGATTGTGCCGGAGTGCAGACATGATATAATAGTTGACCATGCATTGTTATTAAAGGGTCTGAAGATAATATATGATAAAAATGTAGAATGATTTGTATTTATGCGGCAGGCCAGGTAGATATGTGACGGTATGAATTCCGGTATCAGCCGCATGATAAGGGAGAGAAAAGATATGTTAAAAGGTAAAAATGTGATTCTTGGAGTTACAGGAAGTATTGCAGCATACAAAATAGCAAGTCTTGCAAGTGCATTAAAAAAGCTTTCGTGTAATGTTGATGTAATTATGACAGAAAATGCATGTAATTTTATTAATCCGATTACATTTGAGACACTTACGGGAAATAAATGCCTTGTAGATACATTTGACAGAAATTTTCAGTACAGCGTAGAACATGTTTCACTTGCAAAGAAAGCAGATTTATTTCTTGTCGCTCCTGCATCGGCGAATTTTATCGGCAAAGCAGCAAACGGTATAGCTGATGATATGCTTACGACAACATTTATGGCATGTGAGTGTAAAAAAATAGTTTCACCGGCTATGAATACGAGGATGTTTAACAATCCGGTTGTCAAAGACAATATGAAAAAACTTGAAAGTTATGGTATTGATGTTATAAATCCAGCAAGCGGATATCTTGCATGTGGTGATACGGGAGAGGGCAAGATGCCTGAACCGGAGGTGCTTCTTTCATATATTTTAAGAGAACTTGCACATGAGAAAGATATGAAAGGGCTTAAAGTATGTGTCACAGCAGGACCGACAAGAGAAACGATTGACCCTGTGAGATTTATATCTAACCGTTCAACAGGAAAGATGGGCTTTGCACTTGCTAAAAATGCCATGGAAAGAGGTGCTGATGTAACGCTTGTATCGGGACCTGTGGAATTAAAGGATGTACCATTTGTAAAAATGGTTCACGTTGAATCGGCAAGACAGATGTTTGAAGCGGTTACAAAAGAGGCAGAAACGGCAGATATAATAGTGAAAGCTGCAGCGGTTGCTGATTACAGACCGGCGGTTGTGGCAGATGAAAAAATCAAGAAAAAAGACGGCGATATGTCAATTGCACTTGAAAGAACGGATGACATAATAGGCACACTTGGTAAAACGAAACGTGATAATCTGTTCCTTTGCGGATTTTCAATGGAGACGGAACATATGCTTGAGAATTCAAAAGCAAAGCTTGAAAAGAAAAATCTTGATATGATAATTGCCAATAATGTGAAAGTCAAAGGTGCAGGCTTCGGGACGGATACGAATGTTGTCACACTGATAACAAAAGATGAGATAAAAGAGCTTCCGATTATGAGTAAGGAAGATGTGGCAGATGAGATTTTTAACAATATTCTTGCAAATAGAAAGGGGATAGTATGAAGAACTGGAAAGCGAAAACAATTATAGCAGGAACAATACTGCTTCTTATTGTAGCATCGGTTTATTATTATATAGCACTTCCGGCAATTAATATTCATTCGCCGGGATTCTGGAAGTTTATAATAGTTGTGCTTGTTGCCGCAATGATTATATATCTGCTGTTTCAGACTCGTTTTACGCAGAGTGCGGGGAGCGGGTATTTTTCGGCAGACAGATTTGGTATAGAATTTAAGACACCGCAGTCTGCAAAGATATTTAAGATAATGGCAGCAGTATGTATTGTGGTCGCTGCTGTTTTTGCCATTGGAAGCCTATTATCTTCAAAGATTATAAATGCTTCAAAATATCAGAAGCTTCTTGATGTTGAGACAAGAAGTTTTAAAGATGATATAAAAGAAGTTTCGTATGATCAGATTCCGATTCTTGACAAGGATTCGGCAGAGACAATCGGTAATCGTGTTATGGGAACAATGGTTGACCTTGTATCGCAGTTTGAAGTAAATGACATGTATACACAGATTAATTATAAGAACAAACCTGTGAGAGTTTCACCTTTACAATATGGAAGCCTGATAAAGTGGCTTACTAACAAATCAGACGGAATACCGGGATATATAAGAATTGACATGACAACACAGCAGGCTGAAGTTGTGCGTCTTGAAAAAGGCATCAGATATTCGACAAGTGACCATTTTGGTAGAAATATATACAGACATTTAAGATTTGCGTATCCGACATATATGTTTGATGATATAAGATTTGAGATTGATGATGACGGAACACCGTACTGGATATGTCCGGCAAAGAAATATAATGTAGGACTTTTCGGTGGTGTTACAGTAGGCCGTGTTGTTTTATGCAATGCTGTTACGGGACAGATGCAGGATTATGACGTAAGTGAAGTTCCACAGTGGGTAGACAAGGTTTATTCGGCTGATATGCTTATAAATCTATATGATTATTATGGAACACTCAAACACGGATTTTTGAACAGTGTACTGCGTCAGAAAGATTGTGTGAAAACTACTGACGGCTATAATTATATAGCTCTTGATGATGATGTATGGGTTTATACCGGTATAACATCAGTAGGACAGGATAAATCCAACGTAGGTTTTGTTCTTATGAACCAGAGAACCATGGAGACACGTTATTATGAGATTTCCGGTGCAGAAGAGAATTCTGCGATGAGTTCGGCTGAGGGAAAAGTGCAGCATCTTAATTATGCGGCAACATTTCCGCTGCTTCTTAATGTAGGAGGTGAGCCGACATATTTCATGGCTTTAAAGGACAGTGCCGGACTTGTAAAATCTTATGCTATGCTTAATATTGAAAAATACCAGAATGTTGCAATCGGCGAAACAGTGAGTGAATGTGAAGCTAATTATATTAAAATGATGTCACAGAGTGGTGTCATAACACAGGAAAAGCAGGAAGAGAAAAACATTTCCGGAACAATAACAAAAATAATACAGACAGTAGTTGATGGCAATTCTCATTTTTATATAACAATTGACTCTTCGGATGCAATATTTGATGTCAATGTGATAGAAAATCCTGAGATAATAAAATATAATGTGGGTGATGTCATAAAACTGTCTTATACGGAAAATGATAAAACTAATGATGCAAAACCTGTAAAATAAAATAATCAGACATAATATAAGTGATATAATTGGTTAAATTGATTGTAAAATTTTTGCAAATGTAGTATAATAAACAAAATTAGCAATGTAATTTTTAAGGAGAAGGAAAATGGATATTATTGTTAAGTATATTGACGAGCTTTTAGAGAAAAGCACACCTGAAGCACCAATGTGGAATATTGAAAAGATTAAGCAGGGACTTAAATCTAAATGGAATTATATTGATGGATGTATGATTAAGGCCGTACTTCAGATGTATGCAATTTCAAAAGACGAAAAATATCTTAAATTTGCAGATGATTTTATTGATTATCGTGTATTTGAGGATGGAACAATTGACGGATATAATGTTGGTGAGAAAAATATCGATAATGTTAATGCGGGTAAGACACTTTTTGAACTTTATGACCTCACAGGAAAAGAAAAGTACAGAAAAGCAATTGACCTTGTTTATTCGCAGATAGAGATTATGCCAAGATGTAAATCTGGAAATTTCTGGCATAAAGATATATATCCAAATCAGGTATGGCTTGATGGCATGTATATGGGACAGCCATTTTATCTTGAATATGAGACAAGATTTAATAACAGAAAGAACTATGATGATATTTTCTCACAGTTTAAGTTTGTAATTGAAAATATGAGAAATCCACTTAACGGATTATATTTCCATGCAATGGATACAAGCAGAGAAGCATTCTGGTGTGATAAGGTAACAGGCCTTTCACAGCTCAGCTGGCTTCGTGCAATTGGCTGGTATTCAATGGCACTTCTTGACAGCCTCGAAATTGTAGACAATTCAGACCATAAGTTTGATGCAGAAGTTAAGATGTTACAGGATGCATTTGTTGATTTGATTAATTCAATGATTAAATATCAGGATGAGAGCGGTATGTGGTATCAGATAGTTAATTATGGCGGAATGGACAAGAATTATCTTGAGACAAGCGGAAGCTCAATTATGGCATATGCATTGCTTAAAGGTGTAAGACTTGGCATTCTTCCTGAATCATATGTAGAATATGCTAAGAAAGCTATTGATGGTATTTGTGACAAGTATTTAAAGACAAAAGAAGGCGAGATGTCACTTGGAGGAATTTGTCTTGTTGCCGGACTTGGCGGTAAAGACAGAAGACCGGGTACATATGATTATTACATGTCAGAACCAATCGTTGAAGATGATGCAAAGGGTGTTGGACCATTCCTTCTTGCATATACAGAATTATTAAGATATCAGAATAAGTAAAATGATGGGGACGTGCATAAGAATTATGTGCGTCCCTTTTTTTAAAAATCTGTGTGGCACATTTGTTATACAGAAGGTTATTTGATTAATAAAATAAAGTCATTTTAAATAAGCAAAAGAAAGGGAAAAAATATGAAGCCATATATAACAGCGGAAGAAGTAATAGAAAAGCAGGGAGAAAATCAGAGAACATATCGTTTTCTTACAACAGAAAATGGTTGTGTAAACGGATGTGCTTCAGGAACAACAGTTTATGCAAATACAGAATTTTCAGACCATCCGGGTGCACATGATGACCAGGAAGGTTTTTATGTGCTTGAAGGTGAAGGTTTTGCCAAGCTTGATGATTTGGTATTTCCGATAAAAGCAGGAGATTCATTTGTTGCACTTGCGGGAGTAAAACACACATTAAGAACTAAAGAAGGATGTACTCCTGTAAAAGTATTCTGGTTTCACAGTGGCATTTAAGAATGTATTAAGATGAGAAATTTTATCGTCTGACGCAAAATAACTAAAATAAAAAAGTTGTGGCATGACTTTTGTTGATGTATAATAAATCACAAATTGAATGATTGAAAAGGAGAAATAAAATGTTTAAGATTAATGACAATTATCTCAAATTGCCGGGAAGTTATCTTTTTTCAACAGTTGCAAAGAAAGCTGCCGCATTTACGGCTGCCAATCCTGACAAGAAAGTTATCAAGTTAAGTATTGGCGATGTAACGCAGCCTCTTGCACCTGCAATAATCGATGCATTGCATAAATCAGTTGATGAGATGGCTCACGCAGAGACATTCCATGGCTATGCACCTGATTTGGGATATGAATTTTTAAGAAGCACAATTGCTGAAAATGATTACAAGAGCCGTGGATGTGATATTTCTGCAGATGAAATTTTTGTAAGTGATGGTGCCAAGTCTGATTCTGGTAACATTGGGGATATTTTCTCCGTAGATAATAAAATTGCAGTTTGTGACCCTGTATATCCTGTATATGTTGATACTAATGCAATGTCAGGAAGAACAGGAGATTATCTTGTTGACCAGCAGAAGTGGAGCAACGTAATCTATATGCCATGTACAGAAGCAACTAACTTTGCACCTGAGATTCCAAAGGAAACACCTGACATCATTTATCTTTGTTTTCCTAATAATCCTACAGGTTCAACTATCACAAAATCACAGCTTCAGGAATGGGTTGATTATGCTAATAAAGTAGGTGCTGTTATCATATATGATGCGGCTTATGAAGCATATATTTCAGAAGATGATGTTCCACATTCAATCTATGAGTGTGAAGGTGCAAGAACATGTGCCATTGAGCTTAGAAGCTTTTCTAAGAACGCAGGATTTACAGGTTTAAGACTTGGATTTACTGTAATTCCTAGAGATTTAAAGAGTGGTGAGACAACACTTCACAGTCTTTGGGCAAGAAGACACGGAACTAAGTTTAATGGTGCTCCTTATATCGTTCAGCGTGCAGGCGAGGCTGTATATTCAGAAGCTGGCAAAAATCAGACAAAAGAGCAGATTGCTTACTATATGAAGAATGCAAAGGTTATCAAGGAAGGTCTTAAAGAGGCAGGATATTCTGTATCAGGCGGTGTAAACGCACCATATATCTGGTTAAAGACACCTGATAATATGTCATCATGGGATTTCTTTGATTATCTTCTTGAAAAAGCTAATGTACTTGGTACACCTGGTTCAGGTTTCGGTCCAAGCGGTGAAGGATACTTCAGACTGACTGCATTTGGTTCATATGAGAATACAGTTGAGGCTATTGAAAGAATCAAAAGAATGTAATTAATAATATTTTAAATATGTATCCGTAAAATAAAAGCTGTCGTCAAGGGAAATGTCAGATATCCGTTGGCGGCAGCTTTTTATATAGTTTATTATTTTATATCATTAAGACATGGAAGGCCGTGTTTATCCAAATCACAGTTAATATTCATAACAGAAAAATCATCTGTATTTATATGTTTTATAATAATGGCGTCACGTATATTTTTTGGATAAAGAATTCCTGCCTGTGCAATTTCAAGAGCTCTCTTTGTTTCTGTAATATTCATGTGTGCGGCTATGCAGAGACATATGATTTTTTCCCTGCCGGGATTGCTGCGTGTTCCGTTTACTATCTGATAAGCATAATCGGGCAGACCGCTTTCTTTTATAGCATTTTTTAATGGAATACTTTTTTCTGCCAGAATTGAATTGTAATAAGCTGAAAATGTGAGTGCATTATTTTTGTCATCAGAATAGTTGTTAAATGTATTTTCAGAAATATATTTTTCAAATTCTTCATCATTTTTTATATTTCCAAGCTGCCCAAGAAGCCCGGAAGTTCTTTTGTCTGAAATCATAAGTCAAAATTTCCTTTGCGTTTGATTAAATTGTTTATTATAGTATAATTAATAAAAATGAAGTATGCAAGTTGAAGGTGAATTATGAGCAGTGAAATTGAAAATGAGTGCAGGTTGTCATATTTTAAAGTTATAGGAACGGTTAATGAAAAACATAACGTATATTATGTCCAAAATGTAGAAGATAAAAAAATATATGTGAAAAAGACACTTTCTGTATATAACAAGGATGTTTATGAATACATAAAAAGCACAGGAAGTGCATTTTACCCGAAAATATATGAATGTGTTGAGAAGGATAATCATCTTATTGTAATTGAAGAGTATATTAACGGTGATACGCTGGAAGAGATTATAAGAAAGCGGGGCATGCTCAGCGAAAAGGAGACAGGAGACATTGCAATAAGACTGTGCAGGGCACTTAGTTTACTGCACAGTCATGTTCCTGCATTTATCCATCGTGATATTAAACCGTCTAATATCATGATTACCAATGACAACATCATGAAAATAATAGACATTAATTCTGCAAAAGAATTTCATGAAAACAGCAGTGAAGATACGATTCTTTTTGGCACAAAAAATTATGCGGCACCGGAACAGTTCGGTTTTGGACAGTCGGATAAAAGAACAGATATATATGCACTGGGTGTGCTTATTAATGTATGCCTTACCGGACAATTGCCAAAAGATAAGTTGTGCACGTCACACGGATTCAGGGAGATTGTGAAGAAATGTATCAATATTGAGCCGCAGAACCGCTATAATGATGTCGGGGAGCTGATGAATGATATAATGGTTGTACTTGGAATGCGTCAGCAGAGTGGAAATCAATATAAAAAATCGTTTCTTGACTCGCAGCTTAATATTGCGGGCATAAAGCCCAATCCCAGATTTTTACCGGGATTCCGTACTCTTATATGGTGGAAAATGATTACAGCCGTACTGGGTTATGGCTTTATGGTATGGCTTACCATGACTATGAATATGACAGAAAAAGATGGTTCACAGTCGCCACCGCTTGAAACTAATTGTGCAAGAATTGCTTTTTTCATGATTCTGCTTATGACAGTTTTTCTGGTGACAGATTATCTTGGAATGAGGAGCAGGCTTCCGTTTGGAAAATCGAAAAATAATCTGTTAAAATTCATTTCTGCCGCTGTGGTATGGTTTATTGCCGCAATTGCTATTATTGTACTTATGGTTGCCGTAATGTTTGTGCTGGCAGCATAACAAATCCTCCTGATATAATGCTATCCTTAATCAGACTTAGAAGATTTAATTCTAAAACTTTTAAAATATCAGGAGGAAGTATTAAATGAAAAAGAAAAAATGGCCTATAGTTGTAATTGTGATTGCAGTGATTGTTATTATCGGTGCTGCGGCAGGCGGCAGCAGTGCAAAAAAGGTTTCGTCATCAGACGGTGCTTCACAGGGAGTAAGTTCAAATACAACACCTTCAAGCGATAAGACTACATTCGGAATTGGCGATACGGCTGAGTTAAAATCTGTTCAGATGACACTTGTCAATGCAGAAGAATTTGGAGGAGCAGATTTCTTTACACCGCAGGACGGATATGTATTTGTGGGTTGTGAGTTTGAGATTGCCAATAATTCAAAAAATGAGATTAATGTAAGTTCTTATGTAAGTTTCAATGCTTATTGTGACGGATATGCGATAAGCCAGAGCATGACAGGTGCATCGGCATGGGACAAAAATGGTAAAAAGACACTTGACGGCACGGTTGCACCGGGAAAGAAGTTAAGCGGCGTTATCGTATATGAAGTGCCGTCTGACTGGAAAGAACTTGAAGTGTCATATTCACCGAGCTTCTGGGGTAAGGCTATGACATTCATAGTTCCTAAAAATTAACACAAAACTTTTATAAAAGAATTTGGCAAAACATATGGAAATCTTTACGGAAATGCGGTAATATCTAAGTATAAATTACAGAAAATTATTTTACAGTTATATGGAGGTTTTTTATGTGGCTTGCAGATTTAAAAAATGGTAACTACCGCAATCCGGTTCTTTATGCCGATTATTCAGACCCTGATGCAATAAGAGTCGGAGATGATTATTTTATGATTTCATCATCTTTTTGTAATGCACCGGCACTTCCGGTTCTTCACTCAAAAGATCTGGTAAATTGGAAAGTAGTTAATTATGTTTTGGACAAGATTCCTGAATTCAGATACAGAAATCCTATTCATGGCTGTGGTGTGTGGGCACCTTCAATCCGTTATCATGAGGGTACATATTATGTATGTTTCCCTATGCCTGATGAGGGAATTTATATGACTACGACAAAAGATCCGTTTGGAAAATGGAGCAAACCTGTTAATATAAGACCGGGTGCGGGCTGGATTGATCCATGTCCTTTCTGGGACGATGATGGAAAAGCATATCTTGTAGCAGGTGTGGCAAAGAGCCGTATAGGTTATAAGAGTGTGCTTCATATGGTTGAGATGCAGCCTGACGGCATGGGACTTATCGGCGATGAAGTCAAGATTTTTGACGGTAACGAGAATGACCAGGTTACAATTGAAGGACCTAAGATGTATAAAAGAAATGGCTGGTATTATATATTTGCACCTGCCGGAGGTGTTAAGACTGGATGGCAGACAGTTCTTCGTTCAAAGAATGTATTTGGACCTTATGAGTACAAGGTTGTTATGCGTCAGGGTGACTCACCTGTAAATGGTCCTCATCAGGGTGCCTGGGTAGATACACAGACCGGCGAGGACTGGTTCTTACATTTTCAGGATGTATATGCAGGCGGAAGAATAGTTCATCTCCAGCCTATGCACTGGGAGAATGACTGGCCTGTAATCGGTGTAAACAAGCCGGGTAACGACTATGGCGAACCGGTTATGGAATATAAGAAGCCTGATATAGGAAAGAGTGAAGCAGAACTTGCAGATAAGAATCTGTATCCGGTATGCGAGCCTGATGCAAGCGACGATTTCACAGGTGATAAGCTTGGAATGCAGTGGCAGTGGAATGCCAATTTTGAAGATTCGTGGTATTCACTTGAAAATAATCAGTTAAAGTTAAATGCAGTTGCAGCTTCACCTTTAAGACCTCTTGGCGATTTACGTAATCTTTTGTTACAGAAGTGGCCGGCACCGGAATTTTGTGCAGAGACAAAGATGAATCTTGCAGAATTAAAAGACGGCGATACAGCTGGTTATATTTCACTTGGAATGAAATATATTGCAATTTCTGTTACAAATAATAATGGAAATCTTGAAATGAAATTTGTGCGTGGTTTACAGGATTTTGACTGCGATGCGGCATATACAGACGAAAAAGCTGAAAAGACAACAGCTCTTAAAGATTCTGATTTTACAGATGCAAATAAGACAATATGGTTCAGATACAAAGTGAACGTAAAAGAGCACATAACACATTATGAGCTTGGACTTCCTGTAAAAGATGCACCGCTGGAAGAACTTATACTTGAGTACAGTTTTGACGGAGTAAATTATACAAAGGCGATTGAAACAGAGGCAAAAGCAGGACGCTGGGTTGGTGTAAAGAGCGGTATGTTTGCATGCCATGATAACAGCATAAAAACAGAAGCAGGATATGTTACTGTTGACTATGTAGAATACAAATAATTTATAGAAGAGAGTTCCAGAACCCTGAAATGATTTTAAAATTGATAGGGTTTTGGAGCTTTTTTTCTGTATTATTTGCATTTTTGATTTTTATTTACAGAGACAAAGATAACTGACTGTGTTAATCTTTAAGTAAAGATTATCTTAATAACGGAGGAAAAAAATGGCTGAAAGTTGTTGTAACAAAGCATGTATTGTTCAGGGGGAAAAATATCGTTTTTCGGTGCTTACACCATTTATGATGAGAATGGAATATTCAGAGACTGGTGTGTTTGAAGATTTACAGACACAGACTGTGCTTAACAGGGAATTTCCGGTACCGGAATATACAGTGACACAAAGTGACGACCGCCTTGAGATAGAGACAGAAGCATTTCATATGATATACGATAAAAAGAAATTTAGTGAAGAAGGACTTTTTATAGATGTAAAATATGATTTTACTAATTACGGTGGAAGGTGGTATTTTGGTGCAAAGACGTATAGTTTTCCGCCTCGTGAGCATAATCTCAAAGGCACAATGAGAACTCTTGACAGGGCTGACGGGGAAGTTGAACTTGAATACGGGCTTATGGATAAGAGTGGAAGGACGTTTTTTGATGACAGCAAATCGTTTGTGTTTGATGAAGAAAATATGCCATCAAAAAGGAAACATGAAGAGATTGATGTTTATTATCTTGCATATGGGCGTGATTATTTTGCGTGTCTGCGTGATTTTTATAAATTATCGGGGGCTGTTCCTCTTCTTCCAAGATACGCTCTTGGAAACTGGTGGAGCAGGTATTGGAAATACAGTGAAGAAAGCTACATGGAGCTGCTGACGGAATTTGAAAAAAGAAATATACCATTTTCCGTTGCTGTTATGGATATGGACTGGCATATAGTCGATGTGCCGATGGAATCTGGCGGCGGATGGACAGGATATACATGGAATAATGATTTATTTCCGAATCCGGAAAGATTTTTGTCATGGCTGCATGAACATAATTATCATGTAACACTTAATGTCCATCCGGCATCAGGTATCCGTAATTTTGAAAAAATGTATAAAGATATGGCAGAGTATCTAGGAATTAATCCTGACAGTAAAAAAACTATAGAGTTTGATGTGACTAACAAAGAGTTTGTTGAGGCGTATTTTAAGTTTGTACATCATCCACATGAAAATGCTGGAGTTGATTTCTGGTGGATAGACTGGCAACAGGGCAACAACGGAGGAGCAAGCGGAATTGACCCATTATGGATGCTTAATTATTTTCATTTTAAAGATATGGAAAAAAGAGGCAGAAGAGGACTGATTCTTTCGAGGTATGGCGGACTTGGAAGCCATAGGTATCCGATAGGATTTTCTGGAGATACGATAGTTACATGGAAATCGCTTGAATTTCAGCCTTATTTTACAGCAACGGCATCAAATGTGGGATATACGTGGTGGAGTCATGATATAGGCGGTCATATGAACGGATATAAAGACAATGAGCTTGCATTAAGATGGTATCAGTTTGGTGTGTTTTCACCGATAAACAGGCTTCACAGCAGCTCTAATCCGTTCTGTGGAAAAGAACCATGGAATTATCCTGAGCCATACTGCAGTGATATGGAAAAGATTTTAAGATTCAGGCATGCACTTATTCCATATATGTACACACTTAATTACAGATGTCATTGCGAGCATATTCCTGTAATAATACCAATGTATTATTATTATCCATTTGAGGAGAAAGCATATAGTTATAAAAATCAATATTTTCTTGGTAGTGAAATGCTTGTGTGTCCTGTTACAACAAAGATTGATGAAGATTCACAAAAAAGCGGTGAGGAATGTTTTATACCAGCCGGAATATGGACAGATATATTTACCGGTGATGTATACAATGGCGGTAAAAATGGAAAAAGTCAGATTTTATGTAGAAATCTTCAAAGTATTCCTGTGCTTGGACGTGCAGGTGCAATAATACCGCTTGCTTCGGAATGTGGCAGTAATGATATTATTAATCCGAAAAAAGTTGATGTGGTTATATGTCCGGGTGCATCAAATACATTTGTTATGTACGAAGATTCTGGAGATGGATTTGACTACGAAAAAGGCGAATATGCTTTGACAGAGTTTGTGCTCGACTGGAATGAAGATAAGGCAAAAATAAGCATAGATGTAAGCGGTGACTTATCGGTAATTCCACGAAACAGAAAGTACCGTTTTATATTAAGAGGATTTGCACGTGGTATAAGATTTGAAAATGCAGATAATGCCAAATACGATATAAAAACAAATACATGGACAGTTACATGTAACTGTGATGGTGCGTCAGAGATTGAAATATTTGCTGATAATGAAGAAAATAATCTTGTATACAACGGTGAAAATGTTAATGATAAAATATATGATTTTCTTCTGCAGGCACAGATGGATAATAATGACAAGAGAAGTATTTACAGATTATTTACATCCGGTGAGGACAAAAATGTTATTATGTCCAATATCATGTCTATGAAACTTAATGATAAAGTTACAGATGCAATTATGGAATATCTTTTGTGATATTACATAATAATGCAAAAATAAAGTGAAATCGGAGTAAAATTTAATTTTTTTGTTGACATTAAAAAAATGATATATTATAGTTATAAAAGATTTGGATAAGAGTTATCCAACATGCAGACCACATGGTTATATTACATGTTAAGCCTTGCGGACGGGCGGGTCGGTTGCCGAGTGTGACAAGGGCACACATTATTGATTGGGTTAGAAGCCCAAATTTTATAAGTTGATTTTTAAAATTATCATGCGAAGGTGCATATCATCTTGTGAAACGGTCAATAAGAGCGGTAACAGTGACTTACTTGGATAAACTCTGAAAGGTCAGAATCTCAGTGCTTTGTATACATGAAGTAATATGTATACGTACATGTACAGGGATTAATAAAAGAATGATTGAATATACTACAGGCGTGATTAATTTTAAATTAATCACGCCTTTTTGTGCCTTACGGCACACATTTTACGTTGGCAGCAAGCCAAAGTCCGTATTTTACGAAAATTTAGAATTTGTATTATACGGAAATCTGACGGCCGCTGCGATAATATAATGGCAGGGAGAGAGGAAATGGATTTAAAAAGACAGGCATCAGCTCCATTGTATGAGGCTATCGAAAGATTCAGAAAAAAAAGAATAGTTCCGTTTGATGTTCCGGGACACAAACGTGGCAGAGGTAATCCCGAACTTGTCGATTTACTTGGTGAACGATGTGTGGGAATTGATGTAAATTCAATGAAACCGCTTGATAATCTTTGTCATCCGGTTTCGGTAATAAAAGAGTCAGAAGAGCTGACGGCAGATGCGTTTGGTGCAGAGCATGCTTTTTTCATGGTTGGTGGAACAACGCAGGCGGTACAGAATATGGTACTTTCAGTCTGTAAGGCAGGCGATGAGATTATTGTTCCAAGAAATGTTCATAAAAGTGTTATCAATGCATTGATTTTGTGCGGTGCAATACCTGTTTATCTTAACACGGAGATTAATGCAAAGTTAGGAATCGTACTCGGAGTAACCGTAGAACAGGTTGAAAAGACGATTCAGGAGCACCCGCGGGCAGTAGCGGTTCTTGTAAATAATCCGACATATTACGGAATATGCTCTGACATAAAGGGAATATGTGACATAGCTCATTCATACGGATTGAAAGTGCTTGCCGATGAAGCACATGGAACACATCTTTATTTCGGGGATAATCTTCCAATGAATTCCATGAAAGCGGGAGCGGACATGGCAGCTATATCAATGCACAAATCCGGTGGTTCGCTTACACAGAGTTCAATTCTTCTGACGAATAACGGAATGAATGCGGATTATGTCCAGACAATTATCAATATCACGCAGACCACAAGTGCATCGTATCTTCTTATGACGAGCCTTGATATATCAAGGCGTAATCTTGCATTAAGGGGAAGGCAGTCATTTGCAAAAGTGAGCGAGTGGTCACAGTATGCAAGGGATGAAATTAATTCAATCGGCGGTTATTATGCTTACGGTAAAGAGCTTGTAAACGGAGGTACGGTATATGATTATGATGTCACAAAGCTGTGCGTGTATACAAGAGATATAGGACTTGACGGAATAGAGGTCTATGACATTTTAAGGGATGAATATGATATCCAGATTGAGTTTGGTGATATAGGAAATATTATGGCATACATTTCAATTGGAGACAGGATTCAGGATATTGAGCGTCTTGTCGGTGCACTCGCCGAAATAAGCCGTATTTACTCAAAAGAAGAGAAAAGATTTGAGGTAGACAGGCAGATGCTTCTTCCGAGGGTTCTTGCATCTCCGCAGGAAGCTTTTTACGCCGAAAAAATAAAAATGCCTATACGCGATACGAAAGGTCATATTTCAGGTGAATTTGTAATGGCATATCCGCCTGGAATACCGATACTGGCACCGGGTGAGGAAATTACGGAAGAAATTATTGATTACATACAATATTCCGTTGAAAAAGGATGTTCAATGCAGGGAATGGAAGATTCGGCTCTTGAATATCTGAATGTATTAAAAATATAAAAAATAATGAAATATAAAGAATAAACAATGTATAATTTGGAGGGCAATATGGAATTTTGGTTTTCGGAGCTGCACTCGCCGCATGTTAAGTTTGACATACGTGTGGAAAAGCAGTTATTTTCAGGAAAAAGCGATTATCAGAGGATAGATGTGTTTGAATCGCCTGAATTCGGTAAATTCCTGACACTTAACGGAAGCGTTATATTTTCGGAGCAGGATTGCTTTATTTATAATGAAATGGTTGTGCATGTGCCGATGGCAGTGCACCCTGATGTGAAAAATGTTCTTATCATTGGCGGTGGTGATGGCGGCGTATCAAAAGAATTATTGCAATATGACAATATCGAAAATATAGATATTGTCGAGCAGGACAGCATGTTTGTCGATGTGTGCAAGGAGTATTTCCCGGAGACCTCAATAGGTCTTGATGATGAAAGAGTGCATATATACAATTATGATGCGTTGAGATTTCTCCGCTCGAAAATGAATGAGTATGACCTTATCATAAATGATGCAACTGACCCGTTTGGAGCGTCTGAGGGACTGTTTACAAGAGAATTTTACGGAAGCTGTTACAAGGCGTTAAAAGATGACGGAATACTTGTGTATCAGCACGGAAGCCCATTTTATGACGAGGATGAGGATGCATGCAGGAGCATGCATAAAAAAGTATTTCACACATTTCCGATAAGCAGGGTATATCAGGCACACATACCTACAAGCCCGTCAGGTTACTGGCTTTTCGGTTTTGCTTCAAAGAAGTATCATCCGCTTAAAGATTTTAAGGCAGACGAGTGGAAAAAAAGAGACATATATACAGAATATTACACAACTAATCTTCATACAGGAGCATTTATGCTTCCAAAGTATGTTGAAGAATTATTAGAACAGGAGGAAAAATAATGAGCAGAGTATTAGTAATCGGATGTGGAGGCGTTGCCTCAGTTGCAATTCACAAAATATGTCAGGTGAGTGATGTATTTACTGATTTGTGTATTGCGAGCAGGACAGTGAGCAAGTGTGATGTGCTTGCAGAAGAATTAAAGGGAAATACAAAAACAAACATCACAACAGCAAAGGTTGATGCGGATAACACAGATGAGGTTATTGCATTGATAAATAAATTCAAGCCTGATGTTGTTCTTAATGTTGCACTTCCGTATCAGGATTTAACGATTATGGATGCATGTCTTGCATGCAAAGTTCCTTATGTTGACACTGCAAATTATGAGTGTGAGGATACGGATAATCCTGAGTGGAGAAAGGTGTATGAGGAAAGATGCAAACGCCTCGGTTTTACAGCATATTTTGACTATTCATGGCAGTGGGCTTACAGGGAAAAATATAAAGAGGCAGGAATTACGGGACTTTTGGGAACTGGTTTTGACCCGGGTGTTACAAGTGTATTTACAGCATATGCACAGAAACACTATTTCGATGAAATACATACAATAGATATTCTCGACTGCAACGGTGGCGATCACGGTTATCCTTTTGCAACAAACTTTAATCCTGAAATAAATCTGAGGGAAGTTTCTGCACCGGGTTCTTATTGGGAAGACGGACACTGGGTTGAGATTCCGCCTATGTCAATCAAGCGTGAATATGATTTTGAGGGCGTAGGAATGAAGGATATGTATCTTTTGCACCATGAAGAAATAGAAGCACTTGCTGCAAATATTCCTCATGTTAAGAGAATCCGTTTCTTTATGACATTCGGACAGAGTTATCTTACACACATGAAATGCCTCGAAAATGTAGGTATGTTAAGAACAGATCCTGTTGAATTTAACGGTCAGCAGATAGTTCCTATACAGTTTTTAAAAGCACTTCTTCCAGATCCTGCTTCCCTCGGTCCAAGAACAGTCGGAAAGACTAATATTGGCTGTATATTTACGGGAATTAAGGACGGAAAAGAAAGAAAGATATATATTTACAATGTATGCGACCATCAGGAGTGTTACAGAGAAGTCGGTTCACAGGCTATTTCTTATACGACAGGTGTTCCTGCGATGATTGGAACAATGCTTGTTGCAAAAGGAGTGTGGAATAAACCGGGAGTATTTACGACAGATGAGTTTGATCCTGATCCATATATGGACGCACTTAACAAATACGGACTTCCATGGAAAGTTGACGAAAATCCCGTACTGGTTGATTGATATTAAAGTGCCGTAAACGGATAATTTTTGCGGATTACAAGGAGAATTATTATGAAATTTGATGAGTTAAAGACACCCGCTTATGTTATTGATGAAAAAAAACTTATACATAATCTTGAAATATTAAAGAGTGTCGAAGAGCATACGGGGTGTCATATACTTCTTGCACAGAAAGCATTTTCATCATATGCGTTGTATCCGCTTATATCGCAATACATAAGCGGAACAACGGCAAGCGGGATTTTTGAGGCAGAACTCGGGCATGAGTGCATGGGAAAAGAAAATCATGTTTTTGCACCTGCATTTACAGATGAAGATATGGATAAACTTGTAAAAATATGTGACCATGTTGTCTTTAACTCAGTAAATCAGCTTATATGCCATAAAGAGAAGTGTATAAATAACAGAGTGAGCTTCGGACTGCGTGTCAATCCTGAGTATTCAACACAGGGAGCTCATGCAATATATGATCCATGTGCCCCGGGCAGCAGACTTGGAGTAACAGAAGAAAATCTGAAAAAAGCACTGCAGAAAAATCCTGATGCACTTGCCGGAATGGAGGGTATTCACTTTCATACACTGTGTGAGCAGAATTCCGATGATTTAGAGAAAACTCTTAATGTTGTTGAACAAAAATTCGGCTTTCTGCTGCAGTCTGACAGTATAAAATGGGTCAACTTTGGCGGCGGACATCATATAACAAGGGATGATTATGATATAAAAAGGCTTGAAAAGTGCATAAATCATGTTAAAAAAACTTATAATGTGGATGTTTATGTCGAACCCGGAGAGGCTGTTGCATTAAATGCCGGTTATCTTGTAACAACAGTTCTTGATAAGGTGGAAAATGGGATAACGACACTTATACTTGATGCATCAGCGGCATGTCATATGCCGGATGTGCTTGAAATGCCATATGTGCCGCCATTAAGAGATGCCGTAAAGCTTGATGATATCAATGCCGATATATGGGAAAAGCCTGCTGATGGAAGATTCAGGTACAGATTATCGTCATATACATGTCTTGCAGGTGACATAACCGGTGATTATGAGTTTGATTCAGAAGTAAATGCAGGAGACAGGCTTGTATTTGAGGATATGGCAATATATTCAATGGTAAAAAACAATACATTTAACGGAATACCATTGCCGGACATTGCAATTATGGATGTAAATGGTGATTGCAGGTTATGGAAACATTTTGATTACGATGAGTTTAAAAGGAGATTGTAAATTGGGTGAATTATTACGTAATCCAGCTTACGACGGATTTCGTATGCCGGCGGAATTTGAGCAGCATCATGGATGTATTATGATTTGGCCTGAAAGACCGGGGTCGTGGGCATATGAAGCAAGAGAGGCGAGAAAGGCATTTTGTTCAATAGCAGAAGCGATAGGAGAAAGCGAACAGGTTTATATGCTGGTTTCAGAAAGACAGTATGAAAATGCCATTCAAATACTTTCGGACAAAATAAGATTAGTTATTATGGATTCCGATGATGCATGGGCAAGAGATACAGGACCGACATTTGTCGTAAGCGGCGATGCTGATGTTTCGTATAAAGATAGAATTTTAAGAGGAATTAACTGGAAGTTCAATGCATGGGGCGGTGAGTATGATGGATTGTATGCCGACTGGAGCAGGGATGATAAGATTGCGATAGAGTTTATGAAGCATTTCGGATGTGATTATTACAATGCAGCACCATTTGTTCTTGAAGGCGGTTCTATACACACAGATGGAGAAGGAACACTTCTTGTTACAGAAAATTGTCTTTTAAGCAAAGGACGCAATCCGGAACTTACAAAGCCACAGATTGAAGAAAAACTTAAAATGTATTGCAATGTCCACAAAATAATATGGCTTCCTTGTGGAATATATAATGACGAAACCAACGAGCATGTGGATAACGTGTGTGCATTTACATCGCCGGGTGAGGTTGTTCTTGCATGGACGGATGACAAAAATGATCCACAGTACGAGATGAGCATGTCATGTCTTAAAGTTCTTGAAAATGAAACAGATGCGAAAGGAAGAAAAATAAAGGTTAGGAAACTTCCAATTCCTTCAAATCATATATGCATAACGGAGTATGACCTTAAAGGACTTGAATTTGAGGACGGTGAGGATGAAAGGAAAGCAGGAGAGAGACTTGCTGCATCATATGTCAATTTTTATATATCAAACAAAGCAGTTATAGTTCCCCAGTTTGGTGATAAAAATGATAAAGCAGCATGTGATATTTTATCGGAGGCATTTCCTGAAAGACAGATAATTCCAGTGTATGCAAGGGATATAATTGTCGGAGGCGGCAATATACACTGCATTACACAGCAGATACCGAAAGCGGAAGGTTTTGACTGATATTATATTTTTGAAAATTTGAGGAGAGATAAAATGCGAAAAGTAAAATACGCAGGCATCCAGATGCAATGCACAAAATCTGTAGAAGAAAATATCGCAAAAGCGGATAAAATGGTTCGCAAAGCAGCATCAGAAGGAGCAAAGATTATTCTTCTGCCGGAGCTTTTTGAAAGACAATATTTCTGTCAGGAAAGAAATTATGATTATTATTTATACGCACGCAGTTTAGAAGAAGATGAAGCGGTTAATCATTTTAAAAAAGTTGCGGCTGAACTTGAAGTTGTGCTTCCGATAAGTTTTTATGAAAAAGACGTAAATGTTTTTTATAATACGACTGCAGTTATCGATGCAGACGGGAGTGTTCTTGGAATTTACCGAAAAACACATATTCCGGATGACCATTATTATCAGGAAAAGTTTTATTTTACACCGGGAGATACAGGATTTAAGGTGTGGGATACAAGATATGGTAAAATAGGAGTCGGAATATGCTGGGACCAGTGGTTTCCGGAAACTGCGAGAGGAATGGCTGTTCAGGGAGCGGAAATATTATTTTATCCAACAGCGATAGGTTCTGAGCCGATTCTTGAAGTTGACAGTATGCCACACTGGAGAAGATGTATGCAGGGACATGCAGCCTGCAATGTAATTCCTGTTGTCGCTGCTAACAGAATTGGAGAGGAGTGTGTAGAGCCATCAGATGAAAATGGCAGACAGAAATCTTCACTTGTATTTTATGGTTCTTCATTTGTCACGGATTCCACAGGAGAAATTGTTATGCAGGCTTCACGTGATAAAGAAGAAATAGTATATGGCGAGTCGGATTTAGATGAAAACCGTGATTTGAGAGTGAGCTGGGGGCTGTTTCGTGACAGACGTCCCCAAATGTATCATTTTTAAATTTTTTTGTCTTGTAAATAATAATAAATGTCTATGATATCATCATGAGCGGACTTGCAAATATAGCTGCAGGGAGCTTATTATAATACAGAAGACAGAAGTTGTGATGACGGTACTTAGTATGCGGCGTCGTATTCTGTCTTCTTTTTTTGCACCATAATTTTGTGTATGCCATAATATAGTTAATAATATTAAGCGTATTGTGTTTTTTTAAAAATAAAACATACAGATAAAAATTGTAATTGTAATTTATGATATTTGCTGTATAATAAATATACAGTAAATTAATTGATACGGTTATAAAGAATGGGGAGAGATGTATGCGAGGAGATATTTTTAAGAAGACATGTGAGTATATTTTGGTATTAATGATGGTTTGTATACTGCTTTTAACAGGATGTTCGGAAAGCAATGATACAGATGAAGATGATATGATTAAAGCTGAAGAATCGTCAGGAATAAGTGCTGCCAGTCTTGTAATCGGGAGTGACAATTATGAACCATATAATTACATTGATGAGTCTGGTGAAAATGTTGGTATTGATGTGGATATTGCAAAGGAAGCGTGCCGCAGGCTGGGGATAACACCTGTTTTTAAGCAGATTACATGGGACAGGAAGGATAGCTTTCTTGACAGTAATGAGATTGATTGTCTGTGGGGAAGTTTTACAATGAGCGGAAGAACTGATGATTACAGATGGGCGGGACCATATATGTACAGCCGTCAGGTTGTTGTTGCAAGGAAAGACAGAGAAATCAATTCATTTGCTGATTTAAAGGGTAAAAGAATTGCAGTGCAGTCAACATCAAAACCGGAACATATTATATTAAGTGGTGAAGATGATAGAATTCAGGGAGTTTCTGCTGTTTACAGCATGTCTACAATGAGTGAATTGTATGCGAGTCTGAGAAAAGGATATATAGATGCTGCGGCAGGACATGAGGTTGCAATTAAAAGATTTGTTGATACTAACCCGCAGCAGTTTATTATTCTTGATGAGACATTATATAAATCCGAACTTGGAGTTGCATTTAAAAAGGGAAGGTGTGATGATATTCCGGATATACTTAATGATATATTAAAGCAGATGATTGATGATGGAACGATTAAAAAAATTGCTGAATCATATGGAATTAACGCAGATATATCTATGGGGGATAATTAAATGAGAGCTATAAAAAAAGATGAAATAAGCGTTAAGATGGTATATACTGTGACATTTATAGGATTGTTTCTGATATTTGCGGTATATGGTCTTTTTACAGTGTATGATGTACGCAGGACAGAAAAAGCAGCAGACAAAACGCTTCTTTTTGCAAAGGCAAGAATTTTAAGATATGAAGATTATAAAGAAAATGACAAAGTAAAGAGTTTGTACAGACTGCTTGATAAAACGACAGAAGCAGCCAGATGCCTTGACAAAGAAGTATATGATGAAAGTTTTTTCGAGGATTATGTTTATGAACAGAGACTCGGAGGAATATGTATATTTGATTCGGATATGAAGTGTGAATATTTTACTGAGGATTCGGACATATGGTGGAAAAAGATTTCTGACAGTGCTAATATCGATAATAATGTTATTACACAGATTATAGAATATCCATTGAAATCATACATGACAAGAATTGAACTTGATGATGGTGAATATGATATGGCAGCCGTTTCTAGAAGAGATAAAGGTGGAATTGTCATTGCATATGAAAAGAAACAGCCGGGATTTGAAAACAATGGTGATATAACAATGGAATCACTTATAACGGATTTTACATTTGAAAATGATGGAATTGTTTTTATATCGTGTGATGATAAAATTGTTAATTGTAATATTGAGGAATATCAGGGGAAGACTTTAAGCGAATATCAAGATGTTTTTTTGGGAGACTGGAATGATGGTGGCAACAAAATGGTAAAGTTTGGTTTGTCACAGTCTGAGTGGTATGGCAGCAGGATGATATATGGAAGATATGGAATATATGTATTTTTTCCATCATCATCAATTTACAGTGACCGTACAAAAGCGGTTATATTCTGTACGGGTGCATACATAACAATGCTTGTTCTTGCTATGGCAATAAGGCAGCATATACTTTATATAAACACAAGACAGCTTGACAAGCAGTTTCGTATAATCAAGTCGATAAGCAGCATATATTCTGCACTTATTCTTATCGATATTAAGAATGACCAGTGGGAACTTATAAAAATTCCAGAAAAGCTTGATTATATTTTTGACCAGAAACATAACGTAAAACAGATGCTTGAAGACTATACAAGTAACCGGATTATTCCGTCTCAAAGAGATTCTTTCAGAAAGTTTGCAGATATTAATACACTTATGACACGTCTGGAGCAGAGCCGTTATCTTGAATATACTGTTGAAAATATTAACAGCAGATGGTATATGATTGCAGTTGTTCCGCAAAGTTATGATAAAAATGGGCATATAGCTGCTATTCTCATGCTTTTTCGTGATATTACAGAAGAAAAGCTTCGTGAGTTAAAATACCAGCATCAGCTAAAGGCAGCTGCACAGCAGGCAGAAAAGGCAAACGTTGCCAAAACGGATTTTCTAAGACGTATGAGTCATGATATAAGAACTCCTATTAATGGTATAAGAGGAATGGTTGAAATATGCCGTTTTTATCTGAATGATAGAAAGAAAGCGGAAGAATGTCTTGATAAGATAATGGCGGCATCAGGATTTTTACTTGAATTGGTTAATGATGTTCTGGATATGAATAAGCTTGAATCAGGTGAGATAGTTCTTACAAAAGAGCCATTCTGTCTTTCAAAACTACTGATGGAGGTTGACAGTGTCATAGAAATGCAGGCAAATGAAAGTGGCGTGGATTATATAAAAGCTCCGCTTAATATAGAAAATGACCATCTTATAGGAAGTTCACTTCACATAAAACAGATACTTCAAAATATTGTATCTAATGCCGTAAAGTATAATAAGCGTGGAGGATATGTAAGGGTCAGCTGCACAGAAAACAGGATAGATGAAAAAAATATAATGTTTGAGTTTGTATGTACTGATAATGGACAGGGAATGAGTGAAGATTTTCAGAAAAAAGCATTTGAACCATTCGCACAGGAAAAAACCAGGGTACGCACAACATATACAGGAACAGGTCTGGGTCTTGCAATATCAAAAAAGCTCACTGTCCAGATGGGAGGAACTATCGAATTTATCAGCAGACAGGGATATGGAACAACATTTTATGTAAAAATACCTTTTGAGATAGATGATTCATATGAAAGCAGACAACAGGAAATAGCTGCAGATGAAAAAATTAGGCTTGATGGAAATAAAATTATTATTGCTGAAGATAATGAGCTTAATATGGAAATTGCAAGATTTATAATAGAAGGAGCCGGTGCACAGGTTATGCCGGCTGTCAATGGGGAAGAAGCTGTTAAAATATTTGAAACATCGAAATATGGAGAGTACAAGGTTGTTCTCATGGATGTTATGATGCCTGTAATGGGTGGACTTGAAGCAGCAAAAAATATAAGAAAAATGGACAGACCGGATGCAAAAACAGTTGCTATGATAGCAATGAGTGCTAATGCCTTTCATGATGATGTTGAGCAGAGCCTTGCAGCGGGAATGAATGTTCACATGGCAAAACCGCTTGATTTTGATAAACTTCTTGCGACAATAAAAGAATATTGCGATAAAAACTGACATGACTATAGTCATAGAATTAGAAGTATAGGAGAATTGAATATATGAAAGATTTGACAAAAGGCAAACCATCTTCGCTTATTTTATCTTTTGCGTTTCCTATTTTTCTTGCAAATCTGTTACAGCTTACGTACAGTCTTGCAGATACAAGGATTGTAGGTTCTTTTCTTGGTGAAGATGCACTTGCAGCTGTTGGCTCGACAAGTACAGTAAGTAATCTTATTATAGGATTTCTGCTTGGACTTGCCAACGGATTTGCAATTATAACTGCACAAAGATTTGGTGCGAAAGATATAAAGGGAATGAAAAAATCTTTTGCGGCATCGATACTTCTTGGAACAGGAATATCAATAGTGCTTACTGTTCTTGGAATGATATTTAAAAATACACTTTTGGGATTTCTAAATGTACCGCATAATCTGTATGGTGAAGCGGGTGCATACATATTTATTATAATTGCCGGAATGACGGCAACATTTCTTTATGATTCATGTGCAGCTGTTTTAAGGTCACTGGGTGATACAATAACGCCGCTTATAATACTTCTTGTATCGGTTGCTCTTAATATTACCGGAGATTTATTTTTTGTAGTAGTATTAAAGTCCGGCGTGCGTGGAGCTGCGATAGCAACGGTGCTTGCACAGATTATTGCATTTGTAATATGTTTTGTTTATATGTTTAAAAAATATGAGATACTGCGTCTTACAAAGAGTGATTTTACATCTCTTGATGGTAATCTTGTAAGAAATATGCTGGGCTCAGGTCTTTCAATGGGATTTATGAGTTCACTTGTAAATATTGGTTCACTGACACTTCAGACGGCAATTAACAAGCTTGGACAGGATATAATTGTTGCACATACTGCAGCAAGAAAAATATCAGAGATGTTTATGATAATGTTTACTGTATTTGGGCAGACGATGGCTACTTATTGCGGTCAGAATATGGGGGCCGGAAGAATTGACCGCGTTAAAACAGGAATAAAATCCGCACTTATATATACATGTTCATGGTGTGTGCTTACAGTAATAGCAAGTTATACAATCGGAGACTGGCTTATATATCTTGTTACAGGAAGCAATAATGAAAATGTAATAAGAAATGCGGTGAATTATCTTAAATTTGATACGGTATTTTATTTTGTTACAGCATTTATATGCATACTAAGAAATGCAATGCAGGGGCTTGGTGAACATATAATACCGCTTGTATCAAGTTCTCTGGAAATGGTTGGGAAAATTATAATTGCCGCGACGCTTGTTTCGTGGCTCGGATATGCTGGTGTTATTGTTGCAGAGCCGATAGTATGGTTTATTATGGTAATTCCACTCATTATACAGATATTAAAAATGATTCCGGTACTTGAAAAACAGTATGGCAGTCCTGTATAATAGCTGTCAGATTAACAAATGTTGAAAGGAGATTTCATGAACGAAATCGTAGAATATTTACCTAATATGTATGCCACATTCTGGGCTTTGATTCCGCCACTCGTGGCTATTATACTTGCACTTATAACAAAAGAAGTTTACAGTTCTTTATTTATTGGAATTGTTATGGGTGGTTTATTTTATGGGAATCTTTTCCAGACTGGATTCAGCCTGGAAAAATCTGTTCTTCATATATTTGATGACGGAATTCTTGGAGTTCTTACGGATTCGTATAATGTAGGAATTCTTGTATTTCTTGTTGTACTGGGAATTATGGTAAGCATGATGAATAGGGCTGGCGGTTCTGCTGCATTTGGTGAATGGGCAGGAAAACATATTAAAACAAGAATAGGAGCACAGCTTGCATCTATACTTCTTGGTGTGCTGATATTTATAGATGATTATTTTAACTGTCTTACTGTTGGAAGCGTAATGCGACCTATAACAGATAAACATAATGTATCAAGGGCAAAGCTTGCATATCTTATTGACGCAACGGCAGCACCTGTATGTATCATAGCACCTATATCTTCATGGGCAGCAGCGGTTACCGGATTTGTTCCGGGTGAAGACGGATTTTCAATATTTATCAATGCAATTCCGTATAATTATTACGCGTTGCTCACAATAGTTGCGATGCTTACATTTGTAATATTAAAGGTTGATTTTGGCCCTATGGCAGAGCATGAGGCTAATGCTGCAAATGGAGACCTTTATACAACGGGTGACAGGCCATATGAGAATGTATCGCAGGATGTGATAAAGGGAAGAGGAAAAGTTATAGATTTAATTTTTCCTATTGTGACATTAATAATATGCTGTGTAATCGGGATGATTTATACAGGAGGATTTTTTAGCGGAACAGGATTTATTGAAGCATTTTCAGGAAGTGATGCTTCAATGGGACTTATGCTTGGCAGCTTTTTTGCACTTATAATAACAATAGCATTTTATTCTGTCAGAAGAGTACTGGGTTTTACAGAGTGCTGTAATTGTATTCCTGAAGGATTTAAAGCGATGGTTCCGGCAATTCTTATTCTTGTATTTGCATGGACATTAAAGTCAATGACAGACAGTCTTGGTGCAAAAGAATATGTTGCATCATTAGTTGAAAATATATCAGGTCCATGGCTTTCGCTGTTCCCGGCAATTATATTTATAATTGGTGCGTTACTCGCATTTGCGACAGGTACGTCATGGGGAACATTTGGTATTCTCATACCTATTGTTGTAGGAACATTTTCAGGAATAAATCATACAATGATGATTATATCAATATCTGCATGTATGGCTGGTGCTGTATGCGGAGATCATTGTTCACCTATTTCCGATACAACGATTATGGCATCGGCTGGAGCACAGTGCAATCACATGAATCATGTATCCACACAGCTTCCGTATGTTATGGTTGTTGCGGTTATATCATGCATGACTTATATACTTGCAGGATTTATTCAAAGTCCGGTAATTCCGCTTATAATAGGAATCGTTCTTATGATTGGAACACTTATAGGAATTAAATATATAACCTCTATTAATTCAAAAAAGAAAGAAATGTAGAAAAGAGGATGCAGTGAAGAATATTAAAGGAAGCTTGATTTTACTGCTGGCAGCTTTTATCTGGGGAACTGCTTTTGTTGCACAGACAAGCGGTTCCCAGAATGTTGGTACATTTACGTTCAATGCAAGCCGTTCCTTTGTAGGAGCGGCATTTCTTGTAATAGTGATAATGGTTGTACATCTGTCGGCAAATAAGAATGTAAAACAGGAAGTAAGATTAGATGAATATGGGTTTAAAACAAAATGGCCGATAACAGGCGGAATTATATGTGGCTGCGTATTATGTGCTGCAATGTCGTTACAGCAATATGGAATAAGCATATATCCTAAGGGAGTGGCAGCATCCGGAAGAGCCGGATTTTTGACGGCAACATATGTTGTTATGGTTGCTGTGTTGACAGCACTTATTGAGAAAAAAATACGTCCGGTAATTGTATTGTCTGTTATTGGATGTATAAGCGGAATGTATCTTTTATGCATGAAAGGTGGGTTTTCAGGTATATATGCGGCGGACATCTGCCTGCTTTTATGTGCGGTGTGTTTTATGTGCCATATATTTGCGGTAGAACATTTTTCGTCTGAAGACGGAATAAAACTGTCATGTATACAATTTGCAACATGTGCCGTAATATCACTTATTCTGGCATTAGTTTTTGAGAAACCCGATATAGGAAATATTGTAAAAGCAGCAGTTCCAATATTATACGCAGGTGTTATGTCCAATGGAATTGCATATACATTGCAGATAATAGGACAGAAATATACAAAACCGGCGGTTGCATCTATAGTTATGAGTCTTGAATCAGTGTTTGCAGTGCTTGCCGGATGGCTGATTCTGCATGAAGTGTTAAGCATAAGAGAGGCTGTTGGATGTGTGCTTGTGTTTGCGGCAGTTATAATTGCACAGATACCTGAAAAAGAAAAATAAAACATGCAATAGTTTTAAGAGGAATGACATAAATATGAAAAATAAAAAAATATATGTAACAGCAATACTCACTTTATTTAATTTTGTATTTTTAGGAACAGAATATTTATTTGATAATATGATGATGAATCTTGTGGATTCAGATGGAGTTGTTCTTGTACAAAATTATATACTTGGTGCCAGTGTTTTGGGTTTTGTATTGTTTCCGTTTATAAATCGTTATCTGAAAGGATACCTGGAATATGTGGCTGGAATTGTGGCTTCAATAATTGCAGCTGTATCGGTTTCTGTTATTTCAGGACATTCGTCATATGAAATAATGATTATTATAGGATGTATATTTTTTGTATTACTTGGAATAACAGGAAGTGCAGCGATTTATTATTCATCTGTTATTTTAAGGGGAAGTTCACAAATATCATCATATGTTGGAATTGCATATGCGGCAGGTGTATTTTTACAATTTATCAACAATAATATTATAAAAAAAGAAATCGCACAAAAAGCGGTTATAATAGTGTTGGCTGTCAGCCTTATATGGCTTATTATATATCGTAAAAAATTTGCAGAAGAGAAAGATAATGTGGATAAATATGACAGTGCGGATGGATATTTGATTAAAAATAAAATGCTTACAGGTATGCTTCTTGTTATTATGGTTGCACTTATGTCATGTATATTTGTATCTCTTGATAATGCGGTAACACTTGTTCATGCACAGGGAAGTGTTGACATAGGGCAGCTTCCGAGAATACTTCTTGCATTGAGTGGTCTTTGTGCAGGATTTTTATTTGATATACATAATGGACGTTATATGAGCATGATTATGTATTGTATAACTCTTATATCAACATTATGCATAGTCATAATTAATTTCGGTGGGATTTTTATTGCAGGGCTTGTTATATTTTATATATCAGCAGGATTTTTTGCTGTATTTTTTACAGCATCATTTATGAGTTTATCATATAAAATGAAAAATCCTGAATTCTGGGCAGGACTTGGGCGTGCAGTAAATAATCTGTGTGCAGTTATTACATCTGCTGTATCAGTAAAACTTCTCACTTCGGGAAGTAATATGGTTATAACTGTTGTTTCGGTTATATTGTTTGTACTTATAAGTATTGTTATTTTTATATACCTTAATCAGTATTATCCACAAAAACAGGTAGAGAGTGATGAACAGACAGATGAGATTCAAGAAGAAATAATAAGTCCGGAAAAGAAATTTGAACTGTTTTGTGAATGTTATTCGCTTACAGAAAGAGAGAAAGAAGTTTTACATGCACTTCTTTTTTCAGATAAGGATGTTCAGGATATAGCAGAGTCACTTTTTATATCAAGAGCGGCTTTATACAGACATATAAGCAGTATCAATCAGAAAACAAATACAAATAAACGTGTGGGTATTATTCAGTATTATTATGCCTGGAATCCAGTAGAAAATGGATGATTTGTGTATTTGAGACATATGTCAACTTACAAAAAAATGTCGTATGTGATATTAAATTGGTATCATATACGACATTTTTATGCAGAAAAAAGGAGGATATACATGAAAAATTCAAAAAAATATATATCATGGTTTACAGTGCTGATACTGGGACTTGTTTTTACAATGCAGTTTATACCAGCAAAAGGAATAGCAGCATCTGAAGAAAATACAGCTATATCGTTCAGATTTGAGGGAGTGGTTTCGTCATATGAGGAAATGAAAGCACAGGATAATTCGTTTGAAGTCTATGTGAAAGCACAAGGTGATACAGAGTATAAAACGCTTGCACAGGCTGCATCAGACAATAATGGTGTATACAGCCTTAATGCAGAGGTTTCGTCTGTAAGTATTTACATAACATTAAATAAAGACAAGTATATGCTTATGACGGATTTTAATATGTTTGATACAGGCATAAGTAATGCACAGACGCTTACACAAAAGAGAACATATAGTATTCAGATTGATAAAAATGTACTTACGGTAAGCTGGGCATATGATGAGAAAACATATGGAGAAGATGCATGGCTTGAACATGGATGTGCCCAAATTACAGCAATAGAGGACGTAAATGATTTTCATGATATTCCATTTGCCAATAATCCCGGAGATGAAAAAGGCGGACATATTGCGGTTGAAACAGGTAGAAAGGTAACGATAAAGCTTATACCTGATTATGGCTGGCAGGTAGCGGGACTTACGTTAAATGGCGGCGAAAAATTGACACCTGATGATGATAATGTGTCAACATTCACATTTGTAATGGGAGATTCAAATATTCATCTTAAAGGATTATTTGAAAAGGCATCGGACGAGATTAAGATTGATAAGGGAAATACAGTCAAATCTGTAAGTATTTCCAATGGTGAAAATGCTGTGGCAAGCGGTAATCTTGCACTTACAGTGTCAGATAATGCCTCATATGATTCGCAAAAAGAGCAGGCTGTGGCAGAAGGAGCGGTTTATGTATCAGCTGTTGATTTTACTTTACAGCAGCTTGTGAGTAAAGGAAATGGAAGTGCATGGGTATCTGATGTGACGGAATTTGAAAAGCCTGTTACGCTTAATGTTTCAATAGATGATTATGATGAAAATTATGATTATATTGTTATAAGAAATCATAACGGAGAGATTACAAAGCTTGACACAACTGCAAATGAAGGTACCATATCATTTGAAACGAATAGATTTTCAACATATGTTATTCTTAAAAAAGAAAAAAGTGGTGCAGGTCAGGACAGTAGTGATACAGCAGAAAGCGGTGTTGATGCAGGTATAGGAGAAATAAAAAATAGTATGACAGATTCGCCGATTACAGGATATGATGATATGGCAGGGTTGTATGTTTGTCTTATGTTTATGTCAGTTCTTGTTTCATCAGCAGTATTAAAGAAAAGTTCAGGGGTATAATGAAGCTGGGTGGATTAAAAAAGGTTTTTAAAATATTTAATAGATTAGTTATAAAATCTAAACAGACATCCGATATAAATAACATAATATTACTATAAAATATTTATTAATGTAGCTATGTGTTAATTTATCATTAGAACAAGGATGTGAAAAGATGAAAATTATTGAAGCACAAAAAATCTATCTGGCAAACAGGAGTGCACTGGTAGAACAGAAAAAAACACTAACAAGTCAACGTGATAAGGCAAAAAAAATGGCGGAACTTACAGGCGATTCTGCATATAGTGATGAAGCTGCATCGCTTGAACTTACATTGAAAGAAACAGAGGATAAGTTTCTGAAGAATCAGGATATTCTTGATAATCTTGCCGAACAGCATTGTAATGTAGCAAATGCAGAAGTAAACAGGCAGATATCTGACCCTGAAACAGGTATGGCGGCCGAATACGGAAAGATTCTTGAAGTTGCAAGGCGTATAGCAACAGGCGGTAAAGTACCATATAAAGATGAAAAAAAGCTTATGGAGTATTCAGATAAGCTGTATCAGGCAGCAAAATCAGCAGCAATGCTTTTGAAATTAAGAGAAAAGGACAGGAAGAAATACGATTCTTTATGGGAAGATGATGATAAGAAAGAAAATCCTGACCCGGATGAGATTGCGGATAATACCGAGGCATCAGGAGATTTTCCTGAGATATCCGTTGATGTTTCAACAAGTGGCGGCTCGGATTCGTCAGTAGGAGGAACATCTGTTGATATGTCTGAATAAAAAATAATAATACAAATATAGCATTTAAGCTTTGTTAAACAGCATAGGCTTCTTATGGTAATTGCATATTGCAATTACATAAGAAGCCTTATTTAAAGTTATGTGCTAATTGTTCTTATTTTTAAGTTCTTCAATTATGGCCTCAAGTTTAGCAATTCTGGCATCTGATTGTGCTTTAGCATTTTCAGCCTTGATTCTGGCCTTAGCTTCGTTTTCAGCTCTTTCGTTGGCAGCTGTTACTTCCTGTTTAGCGGCATTAACTTCCTGTTTAGCGGCATTTACTTCCTGCTTGGCGGCATTTACTTCCTGTTTAGCAGCATCCGCTTCCTGCTTGGCGGCATTTACTTCGTGTTTAGCGGCATCCACTTCCTGCTTGGTGATTTTTAATTCCTGTCTGGCTGCTGTAACTTCTTTCTTGGTAGTTTTTAATTCGTGTTTTACAGCCTTTACTTCAATTTTGGCATTTTCAAGCTGTGCCTTAAACCTGTCAGCCATCAGTTCGGCAGTATTATTATCCAATATCCTTAATGCTTCAGAAAACATGTTAATCACCTCCTTGGGGCGTGTAAGATATTCACGTATTTTCTGGCGTATTGGGAAAAGTTCCGGAAATAATGCAGCCAGCCGGTTGATTTCATCCGGTGTCTCTGCTG